>Ga0164296_1002390_pt1 | contig 18751 bp, 20 predicted proteins | sample GEODES057metaG_FD_113533 | JGI IMG/M metagenome (GOLD analysis project Ga0164296, IMG submission 113533) | Dystrophic lake water microbial communities from Trout Bog Lake, Wisconsin, USA - GEODES057 metaG | ecosystem: Environmental > Aquatic > Freshwater > Lake | place: USA: Trout Bog Lake...
TAGAGATACCGAACGCCATGCTGCACAAGCCGCTATGATACAAAAACAGGGAGTCAGCGGAGAACCTATCATTGTTCTGAAACGACCCGACGGTTACGAGTTATGGGAAGGGTGGCACAGAACTATACAAAATTTACAAGCATATCCCGAAGGATACACAGGACCAGCCTGGGTAGGATACCTATGAGAGCCAAAGAATTTCTTGCTGAAATCACCCGCAGAGATTTCCTGCGCGGTGTCGGTGCGGCGGCTGGCTCAGCTGTTGTTGGAAAACCTCGAGCACAAACGCCTGCCGATGTTGAAGACATCCTGTCTGATGCCACATACTTGTCCCTATATTTGAATCGATATTATCCCTCTGACCCTCGCACAAAAAAATTAAATGATCTGATTGGTCAAGTTTTGCACAAAAATATTGAATACAAACTGATGTATAAAGAGCTATATGCATCAGCACAAACAGGGTTAAAACTGGATCCAGCGCTCAATCAACCAGAGACCAAAGAATTTGTTGGTAAAATTCTACAAAAATACACGCAGATCATACAAGGTTTAGAATGGCTATCGTCAATTGAAACCGAATCCAAAATGCGTGTAAGAGAGTTTGCTCCTGGTCCTGAGCGTAACGACCATGATGATGGTGTTCCAGATCCTATTTTTGTTCTGGCCAATCGCTGGTGGAATGCCACGGATCGACAACCACAGATTGAACATGTATTGAACAGTCTTGGCTGGAGCATACATCAAGTCGAAAGCGAAGATGATGCTGTGCAATTACAGCACAGAGACGGCACTACACATTATATCAGTGCTGATGAATTTGATCCCGACCTGGATGAAGCTGTAAATCCGGCCATCATGCGGCCCGGCTGGGAACGGCGTGAACATCGCGGCGGCTTGGATCTCTTGGCTTCCTATAACGAACCGCGTGGTCAACAAGTGCTCAGCATCTTGGCCTATGATCGCGGCGGTAGAGAAATAGGCAACGCACACTTTGAAGTTGTAGACGACCATTTAGAAAGTTTTGACACCTATGTGCGTCCAGACATGCGCCATCAAGGCATAGCCACGGTCATGTATGACTATGCTCAAGAGCTGGGCAATGATTTAAAACCCAGCGGCTATCAAACCGGTGCTGGTAAGAAATTTTGGCGGGCCCGTAAACAACAGCCACAGCAGGTAGCTGAAATCAGCGACGAACTAAGACGCAACTACTTGCATCGTGCTGGTCAAAAGGTTGATCGTCGCATGGATCACATGGCCCGTGTGCGTGATCGTCTCAACAAGGGCTATGAAATTTACCATGCTGATCGTCCCGCCGGTGCCGCACAGATAGTGGATCGCTTTGAAGCCAACACTCCTGAGGAAGCCAGACGCTATTATGAACAGTATATTCAGAATTATGAAAGTGATCGAGACTTTGATCTACGCCTACGACGTGCTACCGGTATCATGGAAATAGCCCGCATACCACAGGGCGACTACGGTGACGAAGGCACATTGAGTGCAGATATTCCTCGGGTAAAGAAAAAGCCACTGCCCGGTGGATCGGGACTTACCTACGGCATTAATCGTAAAGATCCTGAGTTTATGGAAATCATGATCTTTGATGGCAATACCTTGGCCGGTGAACTGGATTTGAGTGCTACCTTAGATCCACTCCGAACCTGGCGAATTGAAAGTGTAGTGGCCGCACCTGAATACAAAGGACGCGGCATAGGCAAGGCTCTGTATGGTATTGCTCTCAGCATCTTGGGACTCACACTTGAATCCGGAGAAACACAAACCAAACACGGACAAAGAATGTGGATCATGTTGAACTCAATACCCGGAGTAGAAGTTCTGGGCTATGCCATGGAACCCACTCGAGAATATCGTGCCAAGCCGGGTGACAAGGTGGTAAATCAAAATGATACCTGGACTCGTTACACATTCCCAGTTGAACCCGGACGTCGTAGCATGCGTAGCACTCGACGTGGCACTGGCATTTACTCAAGCCACTATGTCAGCATGATAGCCAAATGGACCGGTCAATGAGAGCCCGAGATATCTACCCCAAATACAAACTGTGGTCAGCCCCAGTAAACATACGACAGCCCAATTATGTGGGTCGTATAGAAGTCACTGTGACTGCCAGTAATGCACAAGAAGCTCGTCGTCTTATGAAAGCACAGTATGGCGTAGAAGACTGGAATATTGGCAGTGTAAAGGAAGTTCGATGAGCATAACTGTAGGCGGCGGCACGGTATCAACCGACGGTGGCTACACTGTTCGCACGTTTGAAACTTCAGACACACTCACTGTATCGGGCGGAACACTCACAGATGTGCAGTATCTACTGATAGGTGGTGGTGGCAATGCTTCATTTCCAACCAGCACCTATGTGGCCGGAGGTGGTGCAGGTGGACTACTGACCGGCACAATTACCATTGGCCCTGGATCTTATCCGGTGGAAATTGGTGCCACTGGCAACAACAGTTCATTCATGGGCATGACTGCCAACGGTGGCGGACAGGGTGGTTTTTACGGCAACGGCAGTCCAGGTGGGTCAGGTGGTGGTGGCGGAGTTCAAGGCACTACTCACTATAACTTTGCAAATTTTGTAGGCGGCACTGGCATAATTGGACAAGGCACCAACGGTGGTGCGCCCTTTGCTGGTGGCTATCCCGGAGCCGGTCCCGGCGGAGGCGGTGGTGCAGGTGGACCCGGTGGCACTGGCAGCAACGGCGTGGGCGGACCCGGTGGTTCGGGATTGGCCAGCACAATAACTGGCACATTGGAATACTATGCCGCTGGCGGCAGTGCTGTTGGACCGGGCGGAATTGGGCTCAATGCACCCGGATATACCAACTATGGTGCCGGCGGCGGCTACGATCTAGCTGATGGCCCCACTTACTACACACGACTAGACGCACAGCCCGGTGTGCTGATCCTGCGTTACCCATCAGTTTAAGCAGTAAATTGCGCTAAATACAGCATGGACAAACATTTCATGCGTGTATTAGCAGATGTAGACTGCGAATGGGAAGGGCTAAATCCCACCTATCGCGTGTATGTCAATGACGAAATGTTTGCTGAACGCACCTGGTATTGGACCGATCAATATCTTGAAGAAATGTTGCCAATCTATGCCGAACCCGGAGACTATGTTTTTCGCTGGGAACTGGTGCCACCACATTTGTCCAAACTCACAGTTAAAAATCTTCGTATAGAACCTCAAGGACGACACAGAGTCAATGATCAAGGCATACCACTATGGGATATCTACGAGCGGGCCACTGATCAAGTGGTGCTGACCATAGCCTGTGACACACAACAAGAAGCCTGGAGCCTGGCACAAGAGCAGTTACAAGCCTTGGGACACAGTGATTTTGGGCAGTTCAACAGCACACCTTCTACAGAGCAGATATCTATTCCAGCATATATATTAGAAGACAATCGCACCCTAAGGATCAAAGAATGAGAGCCCATGAATTTATTGCAGAAAATGCCTCGGCAGGAGCAACAGGATCTGGCAGTATAGCCACTGTAGCACAGCCCTTGGGCGGCATGATCTCAAGAAATGGCGGATCTTTCTTTACAGGTAAATACATGAATAGCGCGGATCCGTATCCGAATACGCCTGCCTATATGAAAAAAGGAAAGAAACGTCGTGTTAGCTGATTTGTTAAAGACCTTGTTGGGAACACAAGCTGCCTATTATTTCAAGGCACACGGATTCCATTGGAACGTGGAAACTCCTGACTTTTATCAGTATCACAAGTTTTTTCAAAAGATCTATGAAGACGCTTATGAAGCCATAGATCCCATTGCAGAATACCTACGCAGTCTAGATGAGTATGCTCCAGGCAGTCTAGAGCGTTTTTTAGAACTAAGCATAATTACTGGGCAGACCAAAGTGCCCCGTGCCCGATTAATGATTGAAGAATTGTTGGCCAACAGCGAACAGATGGTTGGATTGTTAAATGACTGTTTTGCAGCTGCCACTAATGAAAACAAACAAGACATAGCGAACTTTATCGCTGAACGACTAAGCCAGACCAACAAGTTTGCTTGGCAACTACGTTCTACCTTAAAGGAAGCAAGGGCATGATCCATGGCACACAACCATAACGATATCTATAGCATAGTTGAACGTCTCCGTGTCTTGGAAGAAGGCCTGGACAAAAACCAACGGAGTGTAAATCAACTCAGTGCCACATTTAAACCCAAGACCGTGGCGGTGCTCACTGCCAAACAGGATCCTAAAAACCCCATGGCAGGCAAGCTGGTAGGCGGCAGTGAAAGCGTGGAACCCGAAGAAGAAATGTTAGAGGATGTCCTAGACAAGGTCAAACGATCCTTTACTGACTTTATCAAAAATGTTGAAGATGAAATCAAAGATTCAGATATCAAAGAAAAGAAACACGAAGATTCTGACATCAAAGAAAAAAAGCGCGAAGACCGCGACCTCATCGCTAAAGAAAATACCGAAGCACCCAAAGAAAGTGCGCCAGTCAAGACCATGACCAACGAATGCGGTCTATGGGAAATGCATGGCAACGAGCGTGATGGATTTGAAATTCGTCGTGCAGGTCGTTGCTTGCCAACAAGATTTAAAAATCTAGATGAAGCCGAACTGGCCATCGAGATGTTTGCACATCGTCAGCGTCAGCGTGACGAATCACAAGATTACATGGAAGAACGATAAAAATGTTTGCATTAGACCTATTCAACACACGGCACGAACGCGAATTGCGAGAAGGCGCCATTGATGACACCATTACTCGCACACAAGCACACTTAATGGAGCCCTTGAGCCGTCGTGCCGCAGAAATCCGCACTGAACTGCGCAGTGGCAAATTGCGCCCTATGGAAATTGAACGTCTCGAGCGTGAGTATAAAGATCTAGTTAACAAGCGCATGAAAATTATCAAAGGTGAAATCACTTCACAAGAAGAGTGCATGGGCTACGGCAGTGTAGTTGGTGAAGCAGGTCCACGTCCCGAAGATATTCCAGCATACCTGCGCAAACAGCAAGGACAAAAACCACTCACACCTGGACAGGTCAAGGCACCACGTCCTGACACCTTGAGTGATCCTAAGAATTTGAACAAGAACATTGGCAATCGCAACGAAATTGAAGAAGGTCAATACGAAATTCCAAAAGAATTTTTATATGTGATTGATCAAATTAGAGATGGTTACGAGTCTGGCAAACCATATGAAGATATTAAACTACCCGACGGTCAAATTGTAACCATGACCCGCGAGAGCATGTTTAATTTATTGGCCAGCTTTTCCAAAATGACACCCAAGCAGATTAAAAAAATTGTAGTGCGTTACTTTGACAAAAAACACAATTTTTTAACCTTGATGGGCAGTCCAACAATTAAACGTTTCAAGACTCCACCTTTGCCAAAACCGGTCAAAGATGTGGAAAATCCAGATCAAATTCCGTTGGGTTTGGATGACACAAGAATGTCGACTGTGGAAGCCCGCGGTCAAAAAAAAAATTCTAAAGAAGTAGACACTCCTTACAGCTCTCAGGTGCAACGTTACCTGAAAAAGGTTCGTGCAGCAGCACCCAATGCTACCAGCGATCTTGAGGCCATTGCCAAAGATGAACTGGAAAAAGGAGCTCGCATAAACAAAAATATTGATGATCTAGAAAAAGTCAATGCCCGCCAGGATGCAGCATTGAAGAAGGCCATGACCTTGGATCGTCAGCAAGACACCGAACTGAGCAACATTGAAAATCAAATTGATCAATTGTCAGCCAAGGTGCAAGGCATTAGATCTGCCAAGCCATCGGCCACAAGCACACAGACTGCTAATGGCACACCAGTTTCTGCAACTAAAAAAGCTGATACCGACGGTTCTACCAAGTCGGATAAAAAATCCGCAGAACAACCTGCCACAGGCAATCCTGAATCTGCAAAAATAGTTTATATTGCACAACCAGAAAGTCTACCGGCAAAAGATCAAGAGTTGTATTCTGCAATCAAACGACTTGAAACAGAGATAGCACAAAAAACCAAGGCAGTGGCCACCTGGGCACCAGCGGCCGATCAAGATCCCAAATCTCGTAACGAACTTGCTGCCATGCGTAAAGATTTGGAACAGAACAAAAAAGATTTTGAAAAAAGTGTTGTCGATCTTGAAACCCGGTTGGGCAAGTCTATCACTGTCAACAAAACATCAACTGCCCAAGAGATCGATCCACAGTTTGATTTCAGTCAGTATGGGCAAGCCGCCGAGGAATTGCCTGCACAGTCAGAACTTCCGGCTACTGATTTTTCAAATTTACCAACCGCCAAGGTTGCCAAAGCTCCAGCCAAAAAATTATCATACAAGCAGGTGCCACAGGCCGCAACTGCCAAATCAGTGAAAAATTTAGGACGTAAGCAACCAGCGGTGCCAACAGGTGCCACAGTTCAGGAAACTTCTGCTGATCAGTTTGGACAGGCAATCGATCAAGTTACTGGCACTGGAAAACAGTTGCGTCGCGACCCAGAAATTCGTAGACTCAAACAGGTCAAAGACTACGAGATGATGTTGAAAAAAGAGTTGGCTAATCGTATACAGGACCGTGATGCCGAGGATGACGAACAAGATTTCCAGGACATTTCAGAAAGCAACATAAAACGCCTGCTGAGCAATCTCAACGACATGACTGACGCTGAATTTTTACAACGGTATAAGAAACCCAAACAGTATTGGCGCAATCAAATGACCGCCCAGCCGACCACAGGCAATATTGCGGATCTTGATTCTGACATTGATACTGCGCGAGTCAAACCCACATTTGACCGCGCAGGTCGCATGGTCAAAGCACGTGGCACACCTGTGCAACAAGGTATGAAGCGCATGTTGGGCAAGCCCGCACACGCTCGTCCTGCCGCAGAACTCAATCCAGTAGAAGTGACCATGCAGGTGCCCAATAGAAAGACTGATCAGTATGATCTACTACCAGCAAGGATATTCAACAACGAAGCCGAAGCTCGTGAGTTTGCTCGTAAAGTCAACGGTCACATAACCAGTATGAAACCAGTTGTTCACGAAGGCTATCAAGACTTTAAAAAGCCAGAACCATATGCTGTTTGCCTAGCAGGCAAACCTGTCAAACAGTTTGACTACTATGAAGAAGCTTGCCGCTTCCACGACAACTGGAAGAAGAAGTTGTATCGTGAAGGCGACAAAGAAAAGGCCGACAAGATTACACTCATGCCATTGAATCTTGACGAGGATGTTAAAACAATCAAAGGAGCTCATGGTCGATTAGATGTAGACACTAATACTCCTGGAGTTACAAAAGTTAGACAAAAAGATCGCTTAGGTGCAAAAACTTTTACCAAAGACCCTTACAGAGTAGGTGGTAGTAGGATAGGAGAGAAATCGCCAGACACTCCACGTGGAAGTTCATTAAACAGTATAGGTGCCTATAATAGAAATCCCAGTGGCAGAACTTTTCCCAGATTAGATCACAGTGATGATAGCAATCAATTAGCTCACTATTCCGCTGAAGCTGCCAATCCAGCACAGCAGGCCGCTATTGCCATCAACATGAAGAAGGCCCATAAGAAACCTAAAAATGTAGATGAAGCCGAAACAGATTACAGCAAGCGTCGCCAGCGTGAGCGTGATATAGATGCAGGCAAACCTGTGGCCAAACAGCGTCAACCTAAGATGACTGATTATCAACGGCGTCGTGCTCAACAAAAGAAAGAAATGGAGTTGGGCGAAGAATCTAGCACCAGCAGTGAAGAAGCTGAAAGTGCTATCCTTAAACGCATAATGGTGGCACACTTAGATTTACTCAAAGAATTTGGTCCAGAAAAAGTCATGCAGGCTGTAGAAGAAGTTGCTTATGGCGTAGGCGACCTAGATGAAATTGGTTCCAGTGATGTATCGGGTTGGGTGCACCAGGTCAAAGATATACTTGGAGTTCCAGATAATTCGTTTGATGATGCCGACGAGTTTGGTATGCCCGGTAGTGAATTCTTTCCAGATGATCAGCTAGACGAAAAATGGTCACAAAAATACAAAAGCAGTATTGATTGTAGTCACCCAAAAGGATTCAGTCAACGGGCTCATTGCGCAGGCCGTAAAAAATGAAAATAAGTGATTTTCAAATTCGCAATCACGACAAACTAGATCGCCTGCTGGTTAAGTTGTGTGAATTGGTCATAGACGGTCAACGCAAGGATCCTGCCGAATATGGCATGGTTGCTGCCGCTGTGTTGGATCCAGACAACAACTGTGTGGCCGCATTGAACTATCAAACACCCAAAGGTGATGTGCATGGTGAGCGTGCGGCCATAGATGCTTATCGCAAACGCTTTGGTGAGATACCCGAAGGCAGTATCATACTCACTACCTGTAGTCCTTGCACCGAAACCATGCCTGATCGTGTAGGAGAAAGTTGCAAAGATTTAATTAGCTCAACTCCTGTGCATAAGGTCTACGCCGGCTACAGAGATCCTAGTCAACAAACCACTGCCGGTGATAAAACTTATCATTTACAAATTACTCGTAATAAAAAAATACAACAGCTATGTAAAGCCTTTGCTGCAACATGGCTCAACAAACAGTTAGATGAACTCAGTTTTTTGGGTAGTCCCTGCACCAAGGACTGTAGTGGTCATAGAGCCGGGTATGCCTGGAGTCAAAGCAAAGGCGGACGTGTTGCTAATAGCCCATTTAGCCCTAGTTTCAACAATGGTAGCCAACTGTATGTGGATGGTAAGTAATTGCATGGAACCAAATCAATACCCAGTATGGCCAGAGGACAACGGAAGTGATAGTCCAAGAAATCCTTACGCACCAGTCTGAGATTGCCGAGTCTAGTGGCTACAGCCTGGCTGGCAGTTTCACTAGAGATCTCATAGCCAGCAAGGTCTGGTTACTACAGCACCTTGCGCAGATACAGCGTCATTACACCGCCATATATGTGTTGGGATCTTGGTATGGCAACCTGGCCTTGTTCATGAATTTACAACCTGTCATCACGGCCGACACCATTATCAATGTGGAGATCAATCCTGAAATGTTGCAGACCAGTGAAAAGATCTTAGATCTTGCTGGAGTTGACAACGTGGAGTTCATGCTGAAAGATGCCAACAAACTAGACTACCAACAACTGGGCGATTCGGGAGTTGTGATCAATACCAGCCTGACTGAAATGCCCGAGGCCGAATGGTTTGAACATATACCTGCTGGCACCCTGGTGGCCATGCAGGCCAGAGACAACGATCCTGGCGTCCGGTATAGTGAATCACAGGATATACAACGCAGATATCCCCTAAGTCAAGTGCTGTATCGCGGTGCTATACAGTTGAGAGACCCTGAAACAGAATATCGACGCTTCGTGACCATTGGCGTCAAATAGAATCACCTTAGGACCGGTACTAGTTACCGTAGGTGGGGCGGCTGCTGCCCTTGGTTAACGATTCGCTACCGTGACCCATCAAGTGAGCTAATTACTAGCATGATCATTGGCAACAACAAACCCATCCGTATCATTGGCTATCCTGAGTCATCAATGACTCATGAATTTCAGAACGAAATACAAAAAACTCACCCAGTCGAAGTGATCACTCCAGATGTTTTTTTCAAAGAATCACAACAAGATCAATACCAATACATTGTTAGTGTGGCCTGGGATCTAGCCGAAAGAAAAACTGTGATTGATCATGTGGATCAACATGGACTTGATCTAATTACTGTGATACACGATTCGGCTATCGTAGGGACTGACCGCATTGGTCCCGGCAGTTTTATATTTGGATTCAGTACCGCGGCCATTGGCAGCAAGATAGGACGTCACAGTATCATTGGTTATTACAGTCTAGTTGGACACTACAGTTGTCTAGGCAACAACTGTATCCTAAGACCCGGTGTCATGATCAATGGTAAATCAACTGTTGGAAACAACTGTGTGATCAATAGTCGTGTCACAGTGACCAACGGATCGACCGTGGCCGACAACATTGAATTGATGGCTTTTACCAACGTGGCCAAAGATTTAAACAGCCCGGGACGCTATATAGGTCCAACTGCAAAAAAAATCAATCAGCTGGCTGTGGATTAAACTGTTGAACCAGCCAGGATCTAGAAATTTTTCCACTGGGTCCAACTGGTATGGTTGCTACTTTTTTCAAATAACGCGGACGGCAATCTGCATGCAGTTGAATCAAGGCCTGTTGAATAGCCTGGTCAGTGCAATCACCCACATACACACAGTTGACCGACCGGTCACCAAACACTGCCACTTCGCTTAGACCCGGAACCACGGCCAACAGCTGACGTTCTAGACTGGCCGGATCAAACTTGTAACCGCGTATGTTGATGCGATCTTTGAGTCGACCCAATATACGATAGTAGCCGGCAGAATCCTGTTCGGCCAGATCTCCGGTGTTGAACCACCCGTCCTGGAACACTGTAGCACCCTTGATCCATAATTGGCCGTCCTGTATGTCAGCTTCAATGCCATCGGGCAGGCCCACGGTGCCCATGCGTTGTTCTCCGTGCAGGGGATTGGTAAAACAGTGACTCAGTGCTTCGGTCATGCCAAATGCTTCAATCACCGGCACACCGTAGCGTGTAGAAAGATCTTGATACAGTTGATCAGGCATGGCCGATGATGCACCACGTATGAATCTTAAATGACCAAGATCCAAATGACCAATGACTTTTAGTATGTCCGGCACTGCTGTGACAAATGTAGGCGAATACTGAGTCATGTCTCGTAGATTACGCACTGTAACAAAATGCTGTTCACACTGAGCCCGTCGAGTGGCCCAGTAAAATCCTTGACCATGTGCATGCCATAAAGGCATGATGCTAACATATCTGTCGTTGGCCGAAATGTCATAGGCCTTGCAGATGGTCTGAGCCTGTAGGTCCAGTTGTGCCTGTGTGAAACTACAAAATTTACTGTCGCCGGTGGTGCCAGAAGTATACCAAAACAGGCGTTCATTGCCATAGTCGCCTCCGGACCGAACTTCATGATCCTTTTCAGTAATTTTTAGACTCCAGTCGGCCTGATCCAATAAGTATTGTTTTCGTGCATCAGTGGCAGCAGGATTTATGATCATGAGACTGTATCCGTCCAATTGATCAATATAGTCCTGGGGATTGGTCACACAAAGCACTGCTCTTTTCATATGCATACTTATTGGAACCAATTTTTGGATAAAAATTAATAACCAAAACGCTTGATATCACGGTATATTCAGTGTATAATACAAAGACCAAAGGAGATTTACATGTCTAACAACAAAACTTTTAACACAGTCGAGCAGGCCAAACTGACCCAGGTCATCAACGAAGGCATGCAGGTCATGATGGAAATTGAAACACTCACAGGTGGACTCAATGACACTGTCAAGGCCATTGCCGAAGAACTGGATATCAAACCCAACATTCTCAAGAAGGCCATCAAGCTGGCACACAAGGCCGAATTTGGTCGTGAACAACAGGATCATGAACTGTTGGAAACAATCTTGACCACAGTAGGCAAGACTTTATAAATATTGCTTTCAACAGCAACGAGTCGCTCACGTTACGAGCATGAATCATGGCTAACCGGCCATAAACGGAGAAAAATTTGAGTTATATTGATGCACTTTTTGATCGTGAACACGATCGTATACATGTAGTTGAGCGCAGAGATGGCGAGCGTAAGTATTGCGAGTATCCAGCCAACTATGTGTTCTACTACGAAGATCCTCGCGGTAAATTTCAAAGTATCTACGGCACTCCGGTAAGTCGTTTCAGCACTAGAAACAACAAAGAGTTTCGCAAAGAAATTCGCATACAGTCAGGCAAACCTTTGTATGAATCTGATGTCAACCCAATTTTTCGTTGCCTGGAAGAAAACTACAAAGGTCAAGACGGTCCTCGACTGAACGTGGCGTTCTTTGACATTGAAGTAGACTTTGATCCTGAACGTGGATTTAGCCGTCCTGAAGATCCATTCAATCCCATTACTGCTATTAGTGTCTACTTGCAATGGCTTGACCAACTGGTTACCTTGGTGGTTCCACCCAAACACATGAGTGTGGCCACAGCACAAGAGATTGCCTCTGAGTTTGAAAACACCATTATCTTTACTGACGAAGGTGAAATGTTAAAAACATTCCTGGACCTGATCGAAGATGCAGATGCCTTATCAGGTTGGAACTCGGAAGGTTATGACATACCCTACACAGTAAATCGTGTGACTCGTGTGCTCAGCAAGGACGATACTAGACGTTTTTGCCTATGGAATCAATATCCCAAGGGCAGAACATTTGAACGATTTGGCGCCGAAAGTCAAACCTACGACTTGATTGGTCGTGTGCATATGGACTATATGCAGTTATACCGCAAGTATACATACGAAGAGCGTCACAGTTATAGCTTAGATGCCATTGCCGAATACGAGTTGGGCGAAACCAAAACAGTGTTTGAAGGCACCTTGGATCAACTGTATAATCAAAACTTCAAACGCTTTATTGAATACAATCGTCAAGATACCATGATCTTGGCCAAGCTGGACAAGAAACTCAAGTTCTTGGATCTGGCCAATACCTTAGCACATGAGAATACTGTGTTGCTACAAACCACCATGGGTGCTGTGGCTGTGACCGAACAGGCCATCATCAACGAAGCACATGAACGTGGCATGGTTGTGCCCAATCGCAAGGAACGCTACTCGGACGAAGATACCCAGGCCGCAGGTGCTTATGTGGCTTATCCGCGCAAAGGCATACACGAATATGTAGGGTCCATAGACATCAACAGTCTTTATCCAAGTGCGATTCGTGCGCTCAACATGGGACCAGAAACCATTGTAGGTCAACTACGTCCAGTCATGACCGATCGCTACATCAGCGACAAGATGCGTTCAGGTTCAAGTTTTGCTGCCGCTTGGGAAGGCCTGTTTGGTACACTGGAATATACAGCCGTGATGGAAATGCAGACCGGCACAGAGATCACCATAGACTGGCAAGATGGCGATGAGTCGGTTCACAGCGCGGCCGAAGTATGGAAAATTATATTTGATTCAAACCAACCCTGGATGATCAGTGCCAATGGCACAATCTTTACCTATGAGAAAGAAGGCATCATTCCAGGTTTATTAAAACGCTGGTATGCCGAACGTAAAGACATGCAGGCTCGATTGAAAGAGGCAAAAAATGAAGAAGATGAAGAGTATTGGGACAAACGCCAACTGGTTAAAAAGATTAACCTCAACAGTCTCTATGGTGCTATTCTTAATCCTGGTTGTCGTTTCTTTGACAAGCGTATTGGCCAATCCACAACTCTTACTGGTCGTGCGATTGCCCGGCACATGGATGCTTATGTAAACGAATGCATCACCGGTGAGTATGACCATGTAGGCGAGGCAATCATCTATGGTGATACAGACTCCTGTTACTTTACAGCTTATCCTGTGCTGAAAGACGCAATAGAGAAGGGCGAGATGCAGTGGAGTCGAGAGATTGCTGTTCAACTGTATAACAGCATTGCTGATCAGGTCAACGACAGCTTTCCAGGTTTTATGGAAACTGCATTCCATGTGCCCAGAGAGATGGGCTCAGTAATTCGAGGCGGTCGTGAGATTGTGGCTTCAAAGGGCCTGTTCATTACCAAGAAGCGTTATGCTGTCATGTATTATGACAAAGAAAACAAGCGTGTAGACACACACGGCGAGCCCGGTAAAGTCAAAGCCATGGGCCTAGATTTGAAGCGGTCGGACACACCCAAGGTAATCCAAGAGTTCTTGAGTGAGATTCTTAATGATGTGCTGGTAGGTGCCACACGTGATGAAATCATTGAAAAAATTCGCGAGTTCAAATACCGGTTCAAAGAGCGACCAGGTTGGGAGAAGGGCAGTCCCAAGCGTGTCAACAACTTGACCAAGTATGCCAAAGAAGAAGAACGTCTAGGCAAAGCCAATATGCCAGGACACGTTCGTGCTGCAATCAACTGGAACAACCTGCGTCGTATGAACAGCGACAAATACTCCATGCAGATTGTGGACGGTATGAAAACCATTGTGTGTAAACTAAAACAAAATCCCTTGGGCTGGACATCAATTGGCTATCCTACAGACGAAATGCACCTGCCACAGTGGTTCAAAGACCTGCCGTTTGATGATTCGGAAATGGAAGCCACAGTGGTGGATCAAAAGCTGGACAACTTGCTGAGTGTGTTGGAGTGGGATCTTGCCAGTGCTACCAACACTGAAAACACTTTCCAAACCCTATTTGAGTGGTGATATGTTACTAAGCGACCTAGTTAGATTCTATAATCAACTGTGCAATTTAAAGCCAGGCGATGCTCAACAGGCAGCGGACCGGGCCTTGAGTCACATGGTCACTCTGTCACAGCATTTGCCTCTGGAAAAATTACAGGCTGATATACTATCCAGTTTTGATCGCTTCAACGAAGAACTTGAACAATTTAAACAGACCATACATCAACAGATCAGAGAAGCCGAGCGGCCCTATGTGCAGAAAAGTTATCAATACTACGAAGGCAATCGTTCCAATCGATATCAATGGTTCAACATGGACGCCTTGCCCGCATATTTGGAATCTGCTCCTGAAATCCGCGATAGAAAAATACAAGCACATGTCAATAGCATATTGAACAATCATTTGCCTTTGAGTGACAAAGGGCAGGATCTAATCATGAACAGGATCACTCGTCGTTCTGGTTGGCAAACTACTACCATGGTGTTGCACCCTGGACTTGAACCCTGGTTGGCCAACATGGTATCCAATGACCCTTTGTATTTGGTTGACGAAAGTTATGACCTACTGAAACCTGCCATGGCTGTCTTCAACGAGCTGTATCAGCGCAGACTAAGAACCTATGTGATAAAAGAAGACACTGATCAACACATACTGGAGCAACTGCCTGATCAACAATTTGGATTGATCTTGTCTTGGAACTATTTCAATCACAGACCTTTTGAAATCATACGACAGTATCTGACCGAACTTTATGAAAAGTTACGACCCGGCGGTATCTTGATGATGACCTACAACGACTGTGACCGTTGGCCGGGCGTTGTAGCTGTTGAAGCTGAAACAGCCCTGTATACTCCAGGAACCTTGATCAGATCATTTGCCGAAAGTTTGGGTTTTGAACAAACATTTTACTATCACGAAAATGGTCCATGGAGCTGGGTTGAATTCCAAAAGCCGGGCGAATGGAAATCTTATCGTGGCGGCCAGCCTTTGGCAAAAATATCACAAAAACCTGTTGCAGAATCTAAATAAACATCGTATAATCAAACACAAGGAGAATTACATGAGAGATCACTTATTAGACTTAGTAGAACACACACATGACCTAGGCGTTATTGACCTGGTTAAAATTACAGGCTCCGATACAGAAACAGTTATTTCTGGTTTGGCCGAAGACCGTAGTGTAGTAGTAGAAGGAACCTTTGCCAATCCAGTGGCCGACTTTGTTGGTAACTTTGGCATGCCTAACCTGAGCAAGTTGAAGATTCTTTTGAATCTACAAGAATATCGCGAAGGTGCCGATTTAAGTTTGACTCGCAAGGATACTGGTGCACCCGACGGTATCAATTTTAAAAACGCCACAGGCGATTTTAAAAACAACTATCGTTTTATGGCCAGCGAAATCGTCAATGAAAAACTCAAAACAGTCAAGTTCAAAGGTGTCAACTGGCACATTGAGTTTGAACCTACTGTGGCCGCTATTCAGCGTTTAAAAATGCAGGCCAGTGCCAATGCCGAAGAAGTAAACTTCCAGGCCAAAACTGAAAACGGCGACTTGAAGTTTTTCTTTGGCGATCACTCCACCCATGCGGGCAACTTTGTGTTTCATCCTGGTGTGACCGGCACACTCAAACGTGCATGGTCCTGGCCAATCAAGACTGTGATCAGTATTCTTGACCTTACCGGTGACAAGACATTTAAAATCAGTGATGATGGTGCTGCCATGATCACAGTAGACAGCGGGTTGGCCACGTATAACTATATCCTTCCAGCACAAAGCAAGTGATACAAGACAACCTAACAGCCAAGCAGTCGGATTACGCTGTATTCTTGCCAGCAATCAGTGGCTTCTATGCCACCTTTGTTGGTAAACAGCGTGATCCTGTCAACGGTCCTTATGTGGATCCGGCACGCATGCCTGCAGGCATCAAAGACATGGAGCAGATGAACTGGCTCAATGATCAGAAGGGCCTGTTTCCATATCGATGGAGCCTGTATTCAGGTGGTCATGCCAATTTAGATTTAACCAAGCAAGACTGGTCCGAAGACATGGTTCGCAATCGTGATCCCAACACGCTCATGCTGGGTGACTCAGGTGGATTCCAAATTGCCAAAGGCCTATGGGAAGGTGACTGGAAAGCCAACTCAGGCTGTAAAAAAGCCGAAGCCAAACGCAAGGCAGTCTTGACCTGGTTGGATAGTGTCAGCAACTACTGTATGACCTTGGATATTCCAACTTGGGTTATTCATGATCAAAAGGCAAGCGATGCCTGTCAGATCAAAACCCTACAACAGGCCATCGACGCTACCAAGTTCAACAACGAATACTTCATGGCCAACCGTAAAGGCAAGGCCAATGGCGGAACCAAAATCTTAAATGTATTGCAGGGCGACAATCACCGCAATGCTGATGACTGGTATGACATCATGAAAGACTATTGTGATCCCGTGAAATATCCTGACACACACTTTGATGGTTGGGCCATGGGTGGACAAAATATGTGTGACGTTCACTTGATCTTGCGTAGATTGGTGGCGTTGCGTCATGATGGATTTTTGAAAGAAGGCATACATGATTGGATGCACTTCTTGGGCACTAGCAAACTGGAGTGGGCAGTGTTATTGACTGACATTCAACGAGCTGTGCGCAAGTATGTTAATCCTGCCTTTACTATTAGCTTTGACTGTGCTAGTCCGTTCTTGGCTACGGCCAATGGACAAGTGTATCATCATATTGATCTGCCACATGAAGGCAAATGGTGCTATAGAATGAGCCCAATCGCCGATGATAAGAAGTATAGCACCGATACACGTCCATACGGACAGGCCGTTGTGGCTGATGGCCTAGTCGATCACTTTGACGAAAGCCCAATCAGTCAGCACCTGACCATGAAGGATATTTGCATCTACAAGCCCGGCGATCTAAATAAAATTGGCAAGGAAGGCAAGACCTCGTGGGATAGTTTTAGCTATGCTCTACTCATGGGTCACAATGTTTGGATGCATATTGAAGCGGTCCAACGTGCCAATAGAGAATACGATGCAGGCAAGTATCCCTACATGATGCGTAACGAAAACGGTGATCACAAGTATTTCCATGACATTGTAGACAGCATATTTGCCACCGCCGATCGTGCAGAAGCCGAAGAGATCATTGAAAAGTATGACCGCTACTGGATGGACATTATTGGCACAAGAGGATTCAAAGGCAAAAAAGCCAAGAGTGGCCGTCCCATGTTCAATCTGTTATTTGAAGAAGTCGAACCCGCACACGGTTCAAGTGAAGATGAAGTAGAATTAGATCAATCAAAACTAGATAATTTGGAGGCAGTATGACCTGGGAAAATCGTATCCGACATTTAGAACAAGCACATCAGGCCCTGGACAAGCGCATCGACGGTTTAGAATCAACCGGAGTATTTGATGATGCCGAACTGACTGATTTGAAGAAACAACGGTTGCAATTAAAGACACAAATTGTTAAACTTAAACAAGAACACAATCCCTCAACTCACTACAACACTGAACAAAATGATTAGAGCAGGACACGAGGAAGTCAGCTTTTTTACCGGAACTGAAGTAGAACATACACCAGCATTGGGCAAAGCCACCCTGTTTGTGGTAGGCCTACAAGACAGTCAAATTGTCTTACAAGAAGCCAAAAACAACGACTGTGAACACATCTACTTTGGTGCCAATCAGAGTTTTCCTGCCCTGGCTACCAACGATGCCGACGGCTGGCGCGATTGGGAAGTCATGGTTCAAGACTGTTTGGAGGCTGGTTGGTTATGCACCTTGGATTTAGATCTGGCACAGGCCGAAGGTCTGTTAGAATCTAGTTTAGTCGAGTTCCATAATTTCATTCCTATGATTTCGGTCAAGCTACCTTACATTCGACAGTTTGGTTATAATGCAGTAGTCAAACTTGACGACCGAGATTTTGCAGCAACCAACCCAGGCGTGTGGTGTCACAGCCTGCATGACTTACAAAATCGAGATCTGTTTACTGACTGGTCTAAATATACCAAGGACGAAGTAATCAAATGAAGAACTGGTTAAGACAACGCTTGCTCAATCTCTTGGTAGGCGGGCATGCCGAAATAAAAGTATCAAGCAGAGGTAGTGGCCGCTTGAGTAGCTTTGACGAAATAGAAGACTGTTCAGTAAGCGGTATTGATCTACCAGACCCTATCAACTTCAAGGTGCAACAGGTCAACGGTGGCACAGTGATTGAAACACGCTACTATGATCCCAAGAAGGACGAAAATCGCGTCAAGCTACACATTGTGACACCCGAAGAAAATCTAGCAGAATCAATTGGTAAAATCGTAACCATGGAGTTATTGCAAAAATGATACAAGAAGAACGTGCAACAGTAGACAGAGTAATGCAGGCGGCCCAACGTCAAATTTGGGTCACATTCCGTAAAGAAGGCATTCACTGCTATCCAGCGGCGGCTACAGATCCTCGATTAAATACAGCAGGAGAGTATGATGTATCGTTTCTTGCCAGTCCTCATCGCCATA
>Ga0164296_1002394_pt1 | contig 18741 bp, 14 predicted proteins | sample GEODES057metaG_FD_113533 | JGI IMG/M metagenome (GOLD analysis project Ga0164296, IMG submission 113533) | Dystrophic lake water microbial communities from Trout Bog Lake, Wisconsin, USA - GEODES057 metaG | ecosystem: Environmental > Aquatic > Freshwater > Lake | place: USA: Trout Bog Lake...
CGATCTGCGCCACATCGTCTACGGCGGCGCACCCTTTCCAGAGATCGAACTCAGAAAAGCTCTGCGAGCCTTGGGCCCTGTGTTGGTCCAGCTCTATGCCCAGGGTGAAACGCCCATGACTGCGACCGTCCTGCCCGCCAAAGATCATCTGCGCATTCTCGAGGCCGGAACTGATCAACTAGCTTCGGCGGGCTTTGCTCGCCCCGGCATGGATGTTCGCGTCCTGCGAGAAGATGGGACACCCTGTACCCCGGGCGAGATCGGCGAGGTGTGTGCTCGAGGCCCTGCGGTCATGCTGGGCTATTGGCAGCGTCCAGAAGCAACAGAAGAGGCTCTCAAGGACGGCTGGCTCCATACCGGAGACCTCGGTCGCTGTGACGAAGAGGGCTACATCTTCCTCATGGACCGAGCCAAGGACATGATCATTACGGGTGGCTCCAACGTCTATGCCGTCGAGGTTGAAGCGGTGATTCTGCCCTTTGCAGGCGTCAAAGAAGTCGCTGTCGTTGGCTGTGCTGATCGGAAATGGGGAGAGATCGTCACTGCGGTGTTGGTGGCGGAGCCCGGCGCAGAGATCGACATAGAGGCCCTGAAGGTGCACTGTGGCGAAACGATGACGGCATACAAGTGCCCGCGACGCTATGAACTCGTCGAAGAATTACCTCGCAACGCCTATGGCAAAGTGCTCAAGCGCGAACTTCGCGAACGCTTCTCCTGAGGCGTCGCAAGTTCACGTAGTTACGGCGAGAGTAACACCGTCTCCTCCGAGGGAGGTTCGGGGCTCGCTGTTAGCGATCGAAATCGAGGTGGAGCAACTTGATGGCGTTGCCTCGAGTGATCTTGTAGACGGTCTCGTCATCCAAGTTCTCGACGATCTTGGTCACAATGGGCTGCGTGTTTGGCCAGGTTGAGTCTGAGTGTGGGTAGTCAGTCTCGACCATGACGTTGTCCACGCCGATCTCATCGATGGAGTCGACGCCATGTGGGTCGTTGATGAAGCAACTGTAGATGTTGCGGTGGAAATAGGTGCTTGGCGGCTCAGGGATGTGTTTGGTCTGGCCCCAGGCTTGGTTGTCTTCCCACACTTGGTCGATGCGTTGCAAGATGTAGGGAATCCAACCGATTTGGCTCTCTGCATAGAGCAGTTTGAGATCCGGGTTCTTGACCAAGATTCCCGACATCATCCAGTCGACCATGGACGCCATTGCCCCACCGGCAGCCAGTGACGCAGACACAGAAGGCGGAGCATCGGGAGACGCACCGGCCATCGTGGAACTCGAGCCAATGTGCATTGAAATGACGACTTCATTGTCATTGCAGGCCTTGAAAAAGGGATCCCAATGACCGGAGTGAATCGTAGGGAGCTTCAGGTGATAGGGGAGCTCTGAGAAGCACACGGCATGCACGCCACGGGCCGCGTTGCGCTCAACCTCAGCGACGGCGAGATCCACGTCCCACAGCGGAATGATGATTTGGGGGATGAGGCGCCCACCCGTGTCGGCACACCACTCCTCAACCATCCAGTCGTTGTAGGCCTTGACGCAGGCGAGGCCGAGGTCTTTGTCCTTGCCTTCATAAAAGGTCTGGCCACAAAAACGCGGGAAGGTGGGAAAGCACATCGATGCCTCGACGTGGCTCACGTCCATGTCCTCGAGTCGTGCCTTCTTGTCGTAACAACCAGGACGCATGTCGTCGTAGGTAATGGGCGTCATGGTCATTTCTTCAACCGGATACCCGGCGGCGGCGACCATGCGCTTGTGTGTGTAGACAAGGTCGCCATAGATCCAGCAGTCCACCTTGTGAGGCGAGCTGTCATCAAAGTGCTCTTTGTAGCTCGCCGTGCCGACATAATCGATGCCAGCGATGCCACGTCGAACGACTTTGGGCCCGGCGTCCTTGAACTTGGCCGGCAGCCACCGCTCCCAGACGTCAGCGGGCTCGACGACGTGATCGTCGACGCTAATGATCTTTGGGATCTCTCTCATGACTGCTCCTTGTTTCGACGGTGACTGCGTTCGTGGCAGAAAGCGGCGACCACTTCGGTGAGTTCCTTGCCTTCCGCCTTGGCCTTGGCCTTGAGCTCAGCCCAATCCTTCAGACTGGCGTGTGCTGCAGCTTCGTTGTCATTCCACACCGGCTGGGTTGGCGTCGTGATTTCGAGACGCAGGCCCGAGGGGTCATGGAAGTAGATCGAATAGATGATCTGGTGATCAACCGGACCGATGACGTCAACGTCCTTTGAACGAATCCACGCCGCCCACGCGTCGACCTCTTCAGTGGTGTCCACCTCAAGAGCGAGATGTTGAAAGGTGTTGTAGGCGGGGTGTGGCGGTGCTTCGAGGGGAGGTAACTCTGGTGCCTCAAAAAAGGCGATGGTGGAACCATCCTTCATTTTGAAGAACGAGTGGAAATAGGGAACCGGCTCACCTGTTGATGGAATGGCGTCATCGAGAACGGCGTTGACGAGCTCCATGCCGAGCACCTCAGTGAAGAACGCTGCGGTCGCTTCCGTGTCATGCGTGATGTAGGCAGCATGGCTCAGCATTGTTGGCTTGCCCGGAAGTCGCGGTGCTCCCAGATCCTGATGCGCTGTAGCGGTTTCAGACATGACGGACTCCTTCCCCCCGAAGGGTGGCTTCACTCCAAGGATACCTGCAACTTAGCGGCGACTAAGGTGCACCGCAACGCCTGGAAAACCTAGCCTCGCAGGTCGATGACGGTCCGACCGAAAGCTTGCCCGGCCAGAATGCCGTCCAAAGTGTCGTCAAGGTCGTTGAGCGTCAGGTCCTTGCCGATGAGCGACAGGGACGTGGGCTTCAAGTCGTCGCCGAGGCGCTCCCAGACGGCCCGACGCCTCTCAATAGGCGTCTGCACCGAGTCGATGCCGAGCAAGGAGACGCCGCGCAGGATGAAGGGCATCACGGTGGTGGGCAGGTTCGCTCCACCGGTGAGGCCCGAGGCGGCAACGGCGCCGCCGTACATGGTGCGTGCCAGCACGTTGGCGAGGGTGACGCCGCCAACGCAATCAACGGCGCCTGCGTAGAGTTCCTTCTGCAGGGGCTTGCCCTCTTCAGCCAGTTCTGCTCGATCGATGACTTCCTTGGCGCCAAGCTTCTTGAGGTAGTCGCCCGCCGACGCCTTTCCTGACGAGGCAATGACGTCGTAGCCCTTCTTGGCCAGAATGTCGACGGCCGTCGAGCCCACGCCACCGGTGGCACCGGTTACGAGGATGGGACCACGCTCAGGCGTGATGCCAAAATCCTCGAGGGCGACAACGCTGAGTGCAGCGGTGAAGCCGGCGGTGCCAATGGCCATCGCATCTCGGGTGCTGAGTCCTGCGGGCAACTTGACCAGCCACTCAGCAGGAACGCGTGCACGCTCGGCGTAACCGCCGTGGCGAGCGACGCCGATGTCGTAGCCGTGGGCGACCACTGGCGTGCCTTCAGGGAAGTCCGCAGTGGCGTCGGCCAAGACCGTACCGGCCAAGTCAATGCCGGGGATCATGGGCGAAATTCGGGCAACTTTGCCGCTCGCCGTAGTTGCAAGACCATCTTTGTAGTTGACCGATGAGTACTCAACATCGATGAGGACGCCGTCGGCTGGCAAGTCGGCCAAGGACAACTCGGTAATGGCGCGCTCGGTGGGCCCATCAGTTTGTGTTGCTACATATGCGCGGAAAGTGTCGTTCGTCATCTCTTGAGCGTATCTCAGGAGATCACCACGCTCCTTAGTCCCGACTCAGGAGGTGCTCTCAGCCTCGTCGGCCACCATGAAGAGTGCGTCGACGGCCACAATGCCGTTCTCGGTAATCATGAGCGGGTTCAGGTCCAGAGAACTGACCCAGCCGCTCACCTCGCTCCAGAGGGTGTTCACCCTGTCGAGAACTGCGTCAAGGGCATCGAGGTCCCAGGGTGTTTGTCCACGCAGCTTTGCGAAGGCTTCAGGTCCCGCGACGGCGTTGGCAAGCGAACGCCGCGTCTCGGGCGTGAGCGGAAGGCGACGTCCCTCTATTTGGGCATTGAGTTCGACCAAGACGCCGCCACGTCCCAGGAGAACGAGCGGTCCAAGATCGGTCCTACCTTGAATGCCAACAAACGCTTCGGCGTAGCCCGGCGTCATCGCTTGGATGGCAATCGTCCCTGGCACGCCATGGTGGGCGGCGATCTCGCGTAGATCGCTCACGGCTTGGGGCAACTCTTCTGGAGAAACGCCGAGGCGTACGGCACCGAGTTCCGTTCGGTGTGCCACGTCAGCGAGTTTGACGACCAAGGAGTCGCCCAGTTCGCCGAGCGCCTCATGCGAGGTTTGCCCTTCTTCTAAGACGACGTAGGGAGCGACGGGGATTCGCGCCCCTTCAAGAAGCGACATCGCTGCCGCAAAGGAGGCGAAGGATCCTTCTGGTGTCGACACAATGCCCGTCGAGGGACGTGAGCCGGCAAACGGAGCGATTGCAGGGACTTCAGGCGGTGTCTGGGAGGCTGCGTTCAGCGCATCGATCGCACGGAAGGTTGAGGTCAGGCCTCGGCAGAAACTGAGATTGTCGTCTCGCATGGCCACGGTCCAGTCACCTGGCGAGGTGGCCTCGACGGCAGAGACAATGACGGGAATCTCCGAGCGTTGTGCGGCCTTGGCTAGAGGACCCAACAACACAGAGCCCCAGCCGGCATCGTCTTGCGCGGTCCACCACACGAGGACGAGCGCATCGATGGCGCTGTCGCCGATGAATTTCGTGAACAGCGTTTCAAGCAGTTCTGGGTCTCGCATCACGAATCCCGTCATGTCGAGAGGATTCAGCGAGTCGGCACCTGGAATTGTCTCGAGCAACCAGTCCTTAATGTCGACTGGTGTTGGCAAGTTGACACCAATTTCTTCCGCAGCGTCCGCCGCAGTCGAGGCCACGCCTCCCGAGGAAGCGACGATGGCTGCGCCGTTGATTGGACGCCAGCGACTCCGAGGAATTTGGGCAACAAGCTGCGCTCGATCCATCATGTCGTCGATGTCGTGCGCGACTTGGATGCCTGAGTGTGACAACACCAGGTCGTAGACCCAACTCTCATCTGCGATGGCACCGGTGTGGCTCTTCATGATGTCGCGCGCACGGGCCGAGCGTCCCAACTTCACGGCCAAAATCGCTTTGCCTGCCGCATGGGCTTTGGCGACCGCTGCGTAGAAGGCATTGGGTTCGCGGATCTTTTCAATGACAAGACAAATCACCTGCGTGGACTCGTCGTCAGCCAAAGCGTCGATATAGTCAGCCAAACCACACACTGCTTCGTTACCTGACGAAATAGCCAAACTGACGCCGAGTTGTCGCTCCTTTGCCGCACTGAGTGCGGCACGAACCAAGAAACCACTTTGGGAGACCACCGCCACCGAACCAGGGTTGAGCGTCATGCGCCCACCCGAAAACAGGTTCACGCCGAGGGGAACGTTTTTGAAACCTGAACAATTCGGTCCAATGATGGCGAGTTTGTCACCGGCTGCAGCAACCAATCGAGCTTGGAGCCCTTGGCCCTCCTCGCCGAGTTCTGCAAAGCCGCCTGCGCACGCGGCAATGCCGCCGCAGCCAAGAGCGACGGCTTCTTCGGCGAGCGTCACGGTGCGAGAAGCACTCACGAGGCCGAGGACGGCATCGATGGGCTTGCCGATGGCACTCAGCGACGGGAAGGTCTTTTGGCCATAGACGGTGTCTGAATTGGGATTGACAAGGTGGACCTCGATGCCGGCCTCAAGCATGGGGAGGACGGCGTTGTTCGACATGCCTAATTTTTCCGATGCGCCAACAACGGCAATCGAAGAGGGCCAGAGCAAACGAGAAAGCGGAGAAGTCGTCATCGGTGCGACACTAGTCCCTCGACCTAAGTGGCGACTAAGGCAGTGCTGGCGCTGGCGTCAGGAGCGCACTAAACCAAGGAGTCTGATGGAACTCACCCATATTTCATACGTCAAGGCTGACGGCGTGGCAGAGATTGCTCTGAATCGACCGGAGAAGCGAAACACCATCTCGGGCAACCCGGGAGGCACGCGTGACCAAATCGCCTTCTGCTTCGACGACGCCGAGAACGACCACGGCATTGGTGCCGTGCTCTTGCGTGCAGAAGGGAACACCTTTTCTGCAGGAGGAGATCTGAGCGGTAACACGCCTCGAGAGACGCTTGAAGAGCACACGGCTTTTCTCGAAGGAGTGGCTGCATTCCACGCCCGCATTGGCGCCTCACCTTTGCCGGTTGTCGCTGCAGTGCAAGGGATGTGTCTTGGCGCAGCACTCAGCCTGATCGCAGCATGTGACTTCATCCTCGCTGCCGATGACGCTCGCTTCTCGCTGCCCGAGGGTCGCATCGGCCTTGTTGGTGCGACGCCACTCGTTCCTCTCATTGGCGTGCAATGGGCCAAGTTCTTGATGTTGACCGGCGAAACCATTGGCGCGGAACAAGCGCGTGAACTCGGCTTGGTTCTCAGCGTTGAGCCCGCGGCGGAACTCGATGAGCGCAGCCGAGAACTGAGCCGCCGTTTGGCCCGTTTGCCACGAGAAGCCAACGCGCTGAACTTAGCCACTCTTGATGCGGTTGCACTGGCGGGTGAAAACCAGGTTGCTGTCGGCATCGCACACGATGCACAAACCTTGTTGGCGTCGCCGCGCGCGACTGCTCCTGATGGACGCTCCTTCCGCGAGATCATTGCCGCCGAAGGAATTGGCGGCCTGAAGGCTGCTCGAGAAGCGCAATTCACCACCCCCTGGTTGCGAGAGTGTCGTTAGCTTCCCCAAGCTGCCAACGCGCTTGGTCAAAGGTGAGCAAGGCCCCGACGTGGGGCACGGGTCCTTAGGACGCGACGGGTCTTAGAGGACTTCGTCGAGCCACGCAGCAAGTGCGTCGAGCGTTTCTTCGAGGAGTTCGGGCTGTCCTTCAAAATAGTGATTCGCGCCCTTGATCGAATAGATCATTCGATTCACGCTCGACGTTGCCGCGTCGTACATTTGCTGGCCCATGTGTGGCAGGACCAAGGGGTCGCCCGTGGGGGAGAGGACGCCAACGGGCGCCTTGATCTGTGGCAACCAGCGCAGTGAATCAGCCAAGGTGTCGTCAAATGACCACTGGTTGACCCAGGACCGCACCGAGGAGGTCCGTGAGATCCCTGCGGGCAAGTAATTGGCGGTAAACGGCTCGCCCCAAGGGGTCGTGCCGATCACGCGATCAGATGGGTCGATTGATGCATCGAGGAAGCGAAGGTCGGCCATGGTCCCTTGGACGACGAAGGTGAGGTCGTCGAGTCCCTGAGGCCGATGCGTGTCGTCAGTCAGGAGTCGCAGTTGTGCACGAGCCCAGGCTGAAATCTTGCGGTTCCGAGCCAATTGCGCAGCACGGTAGGTCTCGATGAAGTCCTGGCTGTAGGGAGGCTTGTTCACCGGGTTGTACATGTCGAGCGCAGGGTCACGTTCAAAGGGCTCGTGTTCATCCACGATGGCAGGGTCAAGCCACTCAATGCTGAGACGCGAACGACTCGGGTGGGCATTGAGCATGGAAATGGCGTCGACGACGGGGAGGTCTGCCTCAGTCAAGTCAGGACCACCGCCAGGGGGGTTGGTCACCGAGGGGGCTTCGGCCTGTGCCTGGTAGTAGGGGACGATGGAGGCACCGCCGGAGTTGCCGATGAGCACAATTTTTTCGTAGCCCAAGTTCCGCAAGTGACTCACCATTGAGCCCATGTCCATCAGGCAGTTCTCCATGATGAGGGAGGTGTCATTCCCGACGTAGCGAGTCGTGAGGCCCACGCCTGCGTACCCGCGCGCGGCCAATCCAGCCAGTGCGTAGTGCCCGAGGAAATTGGCGGTGGGGTGGCAAATCATGACGGCCGTTGTGGGCTTTGTTCCTGCAAGCTTGACCTCGGAACCCCAGACGGTTCGAGCCAGGCGCGCCACGCCTGAATAGATCTCTACTCGTGCGTGTGCCGCTTGAGGTGCTGCGAGAAGCCCGCGCTCGATCTCTGCCATTGGATCCACCCTTCTTAGTGAGGACTAAGGATTCTTACCGCAGCGATTCTTGCACGCCACGCAGTGGGCGATCTCAGGAAAGGACGCGTCGGCGGAAGTTCCGAAGTCCGAGGCCCAGGAAGAGTGCGCAAAATCCCAACAAGACGGGGTAGACGACGTAGAGATGCATGTGTGAAACGTCAGTAAAGGCCGCACGCATCCCTTCGTTGACGTAGATCAATGGATTCACAAGGACCAAGGTCTGCAGCCAATGAAAGCCACCGACCTCAACTGGTGCGAGCCGCGTCCATTGGTAGTACGTGCCTCCCAAGAAGGTGATGGGCAAAATAATGAAGCCAAACATGAGGCCGATGTTGCGAGGTTCAAAACTCGTCCCGAGCAAGAGTCCAAGACCGCTCATGGCAATGCAGGCCAATGGCACGACCGTCACAACAATCCACCAGTGGAAATGGAGATCGGCGTGGACACCAGGAGCGTGAACGACCGATGCGATGGGGAGCACGATGAGTGCGGAGATAAGCCCTTGGACTGAACCCGAGAGCACCTTGGCCATCGCGACCAGCCAGATGGGGCACGGGGCCTGCACGCGATCTTCAATTTCGCGCGTGAAGCCAAATTCTTGTGACATCTGCAGGGCGACTGACTGGACGCCTTGAAAGAGGATGGAGATACCAACGACGCCGGCTACCAAGACGGTGGCGAAGGCTGATTCACCATTTGGCCCACCGGACGAACCGCCGACTGACTGTCCGATCTTGGGGAACACATAGAGAAAGACGAAACACAACAAAAACGGTTGCACGAGCGTGCGAATGATGAATTCCCGCAGGTTCTTCTTCAGGACGACGAGGTCACGAAGCAACAAGGCGCCAAGTGCGACTCGACTCGCTTGAAATGATGACCTCGTCGGTTGGGTCACGATGTGGTGGTTGGTTGTGCTCATCAGTCGCGCAACTCCTCGCCGGTGAGGTTAATAAACACGGTCTCGAGCGACGGCTCTGCAACCGAGAGGTCAGCTACTTCATAGCCAGCCTCTTCTGCGGCAGAAATGACTCGAGCGAGCAGTCGTTCAGCGCCCCGGACATGGAGCTCGACGCCTCCGTCGACCACTCGGGTTTTCGTCGTCCCCGCAATTCGTTCGCTCAAAGCTCGAGCAAGAGATTCCGCGTCTCCTGCAGCTTTGACGACGACAATGGTGTCCACGCCAACGGTTCGTTTGAGTTCCGCTGGCGTGTCAAGTGCCAGGACTTTTCCGTGATCCATGATGGCGACTCGATGGCAGAGTTGGTCCGCTTCCTCCATGTAGTGCGTGGTTAGCAAAATCGTCTGACCATCGCCGTTGAGTTCGCGCAGGATCTCCCAGAGAGCGAGCCGACTTTGTGGGTCGAGCCCCGCCGTGGGCTCATCCATAAAGAGGACAGCTGGCCGGTGGAAAATTGCCCGTGCCACCATCAAGCGCTGTGCCATGCCACCGCTGAGTGCGTACACGGAGGCCTTCGCCCATTTCGAGAGTTGAAACTTCTCGAGTAATTCGTCCGCGGTTTGGCGCGACTCGCTTGCGCTCATGCCAAAGAGACGACCATGGAAGTAGAGGTTTTCCCAGACAGTTAACTGTCGATCCAAAGTGTTGGTTTGGGAGACAACGCCAATAATTTGTTTGGCCAGCGCGGGCGTCGCAACCACGTCAATGCCTCCCACGAGAGCCGTCCCTGAACTAGGCAGCACCCGAGTCGTCAGCATGCCTGCCGTGGTGGTCTTGCCAGCTCCATTTGGTCCGAGCAAGCCAAAGATTTCACCTTCGAAGACAGTGAGATCCAGCGCATCGACGGCCTTGAAATCAGCGCCGGCATAGACCTTGGTGAGTGCATTGGTTTTGATGATCGCTCTGTTGTTGGCGGCGACGTCGGGAGAAGAATCCGTGCTCACCCTGTGCAACCTAGCAGTGAGGCCTCGAAAAGAGAACGCCCGTCAGGGCCATCCCGACCCGAAGGGCGGCGGAGGGACAGAATGAAGAGATGAGTGCCTCTACCTCTGATCATTGGTTTGAACGACGCAATGGCGGCGGTATCCGTCCGACCTGTTGGCAGGGGAGAGCCACGCTTGCTGGGTACGTCTTTTTGGTAGTCATTGCGCTCATCACCTATCTCGCAGTGTCATCGCAAGTGAGCCTTTTGCTCCTGGTGGTCGTCCTGTACACCGTGGCACTCGCCGGCATCATTCTGATGAAGTCTGATCTCAAAGATGAAATTGCAAAACGAGCTCAGGATCGTTCCAAAGAGTAAGGGAACAGAGAGCTCGTCGATTTCGAAACCTCAAGGGTCTCGGCTCACTAGATCAGTTGCCAGTTAAAGAAGTAATGAGAGACCTGCATGGTGATCAGGCCCATAGCAATGACGAGTGGGAGCAAGACGAACCACGGCAGCCGTCGCAGGGTGAGAACTGCAGGCGCTGCAAGATAGATCCCTCGATACCAATTGCTTTGGCCCTTCCCAATGATGAAGGCCAACACCACTGCAGCGCCAAGCAGAGCGGGCAGAAAATCGAAGTTGGTAGCAAAATCTGAACGTCGGAGTGCTCGGACGATCGCAACGCCGAGGGCAAGAGCAACCGCAACGAGCGCCACAATGACCTGGGCTTCTATCCAATGGGCGCCATCTTTGCCCAAGCGCTGGGGGATGAACTCGGGCAAGAGCCCACCAAAGGTCGATCCGAGCATGTGTGCTTGTGCCACCAAAATTTCGAATGCTTTGGGCTGGCCGAAGTAGTACTTGTCATTGAGCATCAAAAGCGGGATGGCAAGAAAACCAACAGCACCCCACGCGGCAAGCCGAAGGCCAGTGAGAAGGTTGGTTCGTGCACCGAGAATGCCAAGGCCGAGTACGACGCCGATGGTGGCGAACCACACGGAGGGATAGGTCAAATTAGCGAGTAAGAGCAAAATGCCGAGTGTGGCGTAATGCTTTCGAGAGCCGGCAAGCAGTGCACCGACCGTTAACGCCAGCGCCAGGCCAACGGGGAATACGCCATAGCCATAGACAGCACCAGGGAAAACGCCAATAGCCAGGAGTAAGAGCCCACCGCGCAGTATTCCTTGAGCAGCTCCCCATCCGAACCACACGATGAGGAAGACCGCCAGCATGGAAAGTTGTGACACAAGAACGCCTGCATCATTGACGCCGAGGCCGGTGTGATGGACCAGCGTCAAAACGGCGGGGTAGCCAGGGAGCCATTGCGCAGTTCCGCACCAGGCTCCCTTCACGGAGAGGTAGTCACCAAGGCCATGGGTAAAGCACTTGGCGAAGGTTCGACCATGCAGCGCAATCGAAAGGTAGTTCTTCGAGTCCCACCGATTCCAGACATAGGGGTCGAACGAGAACGGTGATCGAGCCTCTTTCCACCGGTGCCCTATGACGAGTTTGCTGACAATCCATGCCGCAACTGACATGGCGATACCAAGCACGATTCGCTTGGCGGTCTCTTGCCAGGATGTCCCGATGTCTTCCGACGTTTCTGCGTGCTGCGCAGCATGGTCGGTACCCGCGTCCATGACGCGCAACCCTAATTCCATTTCACCTTGACAGCCTGTGACGGTGGTGGGTCTTTCCGAAGCGAAGGTACTCACAGATACGGTTCGCACGACGCGAACTGTTTCGAGTGGCAAATTGGTTGACCAGAGCGGGTACTTCAAAACGCCTTGGTCGCGGGTTTGGCGTTCAGTGACGTCACTACAAACTCTGTCCCTTCGTCTAGGAACTGCTCTCGCACCCAATCAAACACAATGGACAAGTTGAAGAAGGAAATCTAAAATCGAAAAATGTTCAGACGACTCGCGATCTCGCTACGGTGCTTTCAGTCGTGGCCTTCGGACTCGTCAATGCACCTCGCCTTGCCGAAGCTGCCGCGCCGACACCGTGGAATCCAATCTCAGTGGCTGTCACCGTGAACGTGTAGGCAGTTCCGTTAGTCAAGCCCGTCACCGTACAGGTGGTCGCAGGTGCCGTTGCGGTGCATGTCGCACCACCTGGACTGGCGGTGACCGTGTAGGTCGTGGCCCCTGAAGAAGCAGTCCAACTGACGGTTGCCGAAGCATTCCCAGCGCTGGCCGTGACGTTGGTTGGTGCGTTCGGTGGCACGGGCAAGGTGATTTTCACGATTGAAGAATCAAAGGTCGCTGAGTCGTAGCTGACTAGGTAGAGCGCTCCGTTGAAGTAAACCGGGCCAGCGGAGGCGTCATACAACGCAGGAGACCCCGACAACGTCAATACCGACGAACTCGATTGACCCGCCGGGAGGATTCTCACGTCGTTGTTGTCGAAGTCCGCATAGTAGATGTTTCCCCAAGGATCGCCGCCGGGGCTGCCGTATAGATCCTGTGACCCCACGTTGTCGTAGTTCACTGTCCAGGTTCCACCCGACGTTGGAACGCTTGCCAGCAAACTGGACTCGCCATATGCCTCGGTGTATAGCGTGTTGCCTTCAAGGTAGAGCCCAAAGGCATTGCCAAGCCCACTCGTAGTGATTTGCCCTGCAGTGCATTGAGACAAGTTCGTGCAACTCGAGAACGACGTCATCTCCCAGAGTGGGGCATTTCGAGAGTAGAAGTCCGCGATGTAGAGCGTGTCGGTCGCAGCGTCATAGGCCAATCCGTCAGGGTAAAGCTCGGAGCCCACTTGGACGACGGGGCCGCCCGAGACTGGGACTTCATAAATAGCGCTGTTGTCGTAGTCAGCAATGATCAAGGTCGGCGTGCCGTTCAACACCGCATACGTCATGTTGTAGGCAGCAGAGCACCAGGGGCTACCGTTCGTCGAGATCGTCGCACTCGCTTGGGTTGCTGCGTCGATCTTGATGACGTCACATGAGGAGGCGTCCACGGCGTAGAGATTGCCCGAAGGGTCAACCGTCAGTGCGATGTAGTCGTCCGACGGCGAGGGAAGAGCCGCGTAGGTCGAGATAGTTCCAGTTGTTGGGGAGATAGTGGTTGCCCCCGCCGGCTGGAAGGTAACGCCAAGACAAGCAGTGACAGTGGTCAAGACCACAGCCCCTGCGAGGAGAACCCGGAGAAGATATGAATTTGGTTGCATTTATTTCATCGCCCGAACTATAGGCAAATTCTTTGCCTTGTCCCTTGATGGAGCATCGCTTGGATTTGGAGGGCGAGTCGAGAAGGAAAGGGCAATGCCATGGCATCAAGTGAATTCGTGCCTCCTCGTCCGAAGACGTCTATTCGTATGGGGGGATCGGACCACTTGGCCGGTCCTCATGACCTGGCCACGACTTACATTTTCTGGCCTACGGGGTGTTTGGTAGAGATTGATCCCCTCGGGTTCGGGGCGGATTATCAGACCCACTCGGGCTCGAGCATGGATACGCCAAGGTCGTGAATGCGACAGCACAACTACCGGTTGGGGGAGGATTGCGCAGATGATGACCGAGCCCCGGGACGACGTGAGTCGTTGCATGGGGATCTGCCAGCGCTTCGTTCTTCGACACGCTCATCACGAGCAAGGCGCTTGTCCTTTTGTGTCATCTCTTCTTTCTTGTGCTGCCGGCAATTGTGCTCGCAGGAGAAACATGTCCGAGAGCTCTGGATGTAGGTTCGCCGGAGAAAGCGGGACGGGACTCAACACAAGTAGGATGTCGAGAGATCAGCCGGCCAGTTTCCCTAGAGTTTTCGGCACGGACGTAAGGGGTTGAGTGGCACGGCGGCAGATCGAGGAAGCCTTACGAGGTAGGGCATCGGGGCTGTAGCTCAGTCGGTCAGAGCAGGGGACTCATAATCCCTTGGTCGTGGGTTCGAGCCCCACCGGCCCCACCACGAGAGCGAGATTGTTGTCAGCCTGAAGTTTCGAATCACGTCGAACTGGATCGCATCAGCGCCAGTCCTTGGCTAGGTTTCTGACTCGAGGCAGTTGGAAAAACAACAGTGATGGGTGGGGCGAATGAGTGACGTATTGCGTGGGCTGGTTGTTGTCGATTTTTCAACGAGTTCTCCAGGCGTGCAAGCGGCGCAAGTCTTTGCAGACAACGGTGCGGAAGTCCTTGGCATCGAGCCACCTGGGGGGCATGCACTGAGGACACAGCCCAATTGGCCGTTTTTGGCTCGTGGAAGAAAATCCATCGAACTTGACCTGAAGAAACCAGAAGATCAGCAAGCAGCTCGAGATCTCTGTACCGGAGCTGACGTTGTACTCCAAACTTTTCGCCCGGGCGTTGCAGACCGCCTCGGCATTGGCTATGACGAGCTTTCCGAGCAGAATCCCCGACTTGTCTACGGTTCACTTTCTGGATTTGGCACCACGGGCCCTCTCGCCCATGTCCGTGGATATGAATCTGTTGTCCTTGCCAAGTACGGGGTCTTTGACTCACTGGCTCCATTGACCCGTCGAGAGGGACCAAGTTTTTCGTCGGCATCTTTTGCGGGCTATCCAGCGGCACAATTGTTGGCGCAAGGTGTCCTTGCCGCTCTTTTCGAGCGAGAACACTCTGGACTCGGCCAGCATGTCGAGACGTCACTCGCGCAAGGTCTGTCGGTTCACGACACCTTCAACTGGCACAGTCGAGTACTCGGCCGCAAATTCGGGGACGCATTTAAGCAAGTGCCGATTGCGATCGACGGCATTCCAACCGGAGGACTTTCATTTCGCCTGCTCGTCTCGTTGACGAAAGACGGAAGGTGGATGCAGTTTTCTCAAACTGTGCAGCGACTCTTTGAAGCCATGATGAAGGCCTTTGAACTCGACTGGATGTTTGAAGATGAACGATTTGGATCGGCTCCTGATTTCGATGATGTCGAAACCCGCGTGGCCTACTGGGAACACCTGCTTACTGCGGTGAAGTCCAAGACAACGCAAGAGTGGGCACAGGTCTTCGACGACAACCCAGACGTCTGGGCGGAAAAGTTTTCGAAGGGATCAGAGGCACTGTCGCATCCTCAACTTCTTTGGAATCAACAAGTGGCCACGCTCAATGATCTCGAAGTGGGCCCCGTGCGCCAACCTGGGGTCCTTGCTCAATTTCGAGGTATGGACAACGAACCGAAGCATCCAGCACCCTTGCCCAACAGCGATGCTGCGCAGTTGCTCGAGCGAACAACACCGCTTCCTCAAGAGACGGCACTCGAACTAGGAGACGGCCGTCCGCCACTGCACGGCATCACCGTCCTTGAGCTTGGTACTTATTACGCAGCGCCCTTCGGGGCAACGCTGCTTGGTGAACTTGGCGCAAGGGTCATCAAAATCGAAGAGCTCGCTGGCGATCCCATGCGCAACATGCTGCCCTTTCCAGAGATCGCTGGCATCAAGGCAGTGCAAGGCAAGGAGAGTTTTGGAGTCGATATTCACACCGAAGCGGGACGACATTTGCTCTACGAACTCGTGGCCAAAGCCGACATCGTCCTGCAGTCGTTTCGGGCCGGCGTTGCAGAGCGCCTCAAAGTAGACGCAGCCTCGCTTCGCGCCGTGAACCCAGATCTCGTCTACCTCGAAGCCCCTGGCTATGGCACTGGTGGCCCCAATGGCCACCGACCAGCGTTCGCTCCAACGATCGGTGCTGCTGCTGGTTTGGCCTGGCGCAATGCGGGAACCATGATCCCTGATGGCCCAGATCTCTCACTGCAAGAAATTAAAGATGCCGCCATGCCACTTGCCCTCGCCGTGATGGGCGTTGGCAACTGCGATGGCTTTGCTTCGGTGAGTGTGGCAACAGCGATGACCTTAGGACTTCTCGCCAGAGCTCGCATTGGGAAGAGCCACGACATGCTCACCACCATGATCGGGAGTGCGACGCACGCTTTGAGCGAATCCTTGGTGACCTACGAGGGTGCACCTCCGCCGCCTACCGTCGATGAGGAGTTTTTCGGCTTCGCTGCGACCTATCGGCTCTACGAGACCAGCGAGGGTTGGGTTTTTCTTGCAGCTCCAAGCGACAAAGAATTTGCTGCCTTGCTCGGCGTGCTCGACACGTCGGGGGCGCTGCTGGCTGATCCCCGTTTCGTCTCAAGCGATGCACGGCGAGACCACGATCAAGAACTCGCCGAGGCGCTGCAGCACCACTTTCGAAGCAAAGCAGCTGTCGAGTGGGAACAGCTTCTGCTTGGCGTTGATGTCGCCTGTGTGGAAGTCGCCTCGGGCCCGGTCGAGGCCAATTTTCTCGATGAAGACAGAGCGGGTCGTGCCGCTGGTTTTGTGACGATGACCTGGCACTCAATTCTTGATGATCATGAGCGATTGACGCCCTTGGTTTCGATGTCTCGCTCAGGGTCGGTGGCTGGCGGCGGCTGCATGGTGGGTCAACACACCGACACCATCATGACTGAACTTGGTCACTCCGACGAGACCATCGCAGACTTGCGTCGCGCAGGAGTAATTGGCGGCTAGTTCGGTGTCCGGGCCTTGCGTGATCGGCGCCACGTCCACCAAAACCCGAACAGTGCAAGGAGCCCAAGTTCCAAGTACCACTGAAAGCCTTGGTAAGTAAAGGTGACCGTGTGCACTCCGGCAGGCACGGCTGCAGCGACAAGAGCTGGGGCCACCATTTGAGTCGCAACTGGCTTTCCATCGACGGTCACCTGCCAACCTGGGTCATAAGAGGCAGAGAGCATGAGGCTTCCGGGTCGCGCCATTGCCACCGTCGCAGTGGCCGTTCCCTGAACGAGATTTGCGTGCGATGAGACAACGACACCCGGAGCGGTGCTGGTCGTTGGTTGTGGCGCACTGACGTCACGATCTGCCTTGTTCCAGTGCACGGCATAATCGCGGTGCGTTGCGAAGAGATCGGTAGAGAGCACCAGTGGTGACTGTGCCGCCACCGTTCCCTTGTTTTCGTCAAGCGATCCCGTCACCGTGATCACGGAGAAGTAGCCGCTGTTTGCAACCTCGTAGAGGCGATAGGCCGCTGAACCCATAAGAAAGCGCGCGGGAACTGGTGGCGCCATCTTCGGAGGCAAGAGAAGGTAGCGGACGCCAAAGAGGGGATAGTCGGCTGGGTTGCTTTGATCAAAGAAAGGCTCTGCTTGCTCCATGAGCGATGCCGTCCTCAGGGTAAAGCCAACTTCGTCGACATCTTGATTGGCGAGATACTCAAAAACAGGAACGTAGCCAACGGTGAACGATGCCCCCCAATTTCCTGGCATACCGGCGTAGACGCGCCCATTGTTAGCCTCTTTGACGTACTTGATGAGGGGTTGAATCGCCGGATCGAGCACTGCTTGGTAGTGACGCTGCGTACCGATATCGCTGGAATTGAATGCATCAATTGTGTGCAGCGAGGGGATGACCAGTGCAACAGCAAGGATGGAGAGCGCGAGTGCGCTCTGCGAAAGAAGGACTCTGACAACGCCACGGCTTCGCTGCTCAGATTCCACAGGATCACGCTGCAAAACCTGTCGGACCAGAGCGCCAAGCCAAGCCACTCCATAACCTGAAAGCAGAATTCCAGAGAGCGAGACGCTCATCTCAAAGCGACGAAAGTAGATGTCGGCGTGTCCGGGGACGATGTCGATGAGCGGACCCCAGGTTGTTGGCCCCCACGAAATGAGAAAAAAGACACTGAAGAGCAGCACAAGCGCTCGACCAAGGGGATCGTGCTTCCACTTCACAATCGCAGCAAGGAAACCAAGGGCAACGCAGATGGTGATGATGGGGAGGCGACCAGCGTCAAAGAGTCGACCGGTGAACAACCAGGCGAGGTCTTGGCGAGCGCCGTAGCCGCGCACGAGACCGGTCGGCGCGATCGCAGTATTGATTGCGGCCCATTGTCGATTGAGCAGCAGCGGCACGCTCAGCCACGCTGTGCACAGCACGGCTCCGACAAACACAACGACTGCATTCTTCAGGCGGGTTCGAAGTTGTTTGGGAATGACGAAAGGAAGGATGACGAGGGCGCCAAAGGCCATGTAGCCCGTCTCGAAATGAAGGCCCGCGGCAAGGGCGATAAAAAAGACTGCCTTGAACGCATGGCGCCGGTCGTCGAGGGCGCGCCAGGTGAAGGCCCATGCAAACGGCAGCGCCCATGAGGCGCACAGCTGCGCCCACAAGCCAAAGCCAACCCAGATGTAGGCCTTTTGCTCATAGCCAACGAGGGGAGCACTGATGAGGAACGGAGAGAGCAGCGTTGCGGCGAGTCGAGCTCCTCGCGACAGCCGCATGATCTTTGCGCTGAAGTAAATAGCAATCGGCCAGAGGACGAGGAGAAGATAGAGCGACCAGCGGAAGACGCCATTGGGGGAGAACAACAAACCAAGGCCGCCGGCAAGGGTGGCCGCAAGGCCTTGATAGTGCAGAAATTGTGGTGATCCAAGGTTGAGGTAGGGATACCACTGCGTCATGGGCAGGTGGAAGTTCTGAAGGGCTTGGGTGGCAAAGCGCACCATCTGTTCGTGCATCGCCGAATCATTGAGATATGCAACCGCATTGGCGGTGGCGCGCAATTGCCACATGTTCCAGGCGATCACGATGCCGATGACGGCAAGTCCCACTCGATCCCAAGATTTTGTGGCGGTGGCCGAATCTTGCTCAAGCGTCGTCGCCACCTCGTTCACGTCGCGATGCTATCGGTCGTTCTCTCGTTCTCTCGTTCTCTCGTTCTCTCGTTCTTTCGAGAGATCTGATGACGACACCTCTTCAACCAAGCCAGCCGCAGCTGCCTCGTCGCGTCAGCATCCCTCTTGTCGTCATATCTGCTTGGCAGGATGGCGCCATGACCGATTTTGTCCACACACCGCACCCTCGCATCCAAGAGCGCCGGAACCA
>Ga0164296_1002395_pt1 | contig 18731 bp, 16 predicted proteins | sample GEODES057metaG_FD_113533 | JGI IMG/M metagenome (GOLD analysis project Ga0164296, IMG submission 113533) | Dystrophic lake water microbial communities from Trout Bog Lake, Wisconsin, USA - GEODES057 metaG | ecosystem: Environmental > Aquatic > Freshwater > Lake | place: USA: Trout Bog Lake...
TCAACCTTTGCCTCGCTTTTTGAATCACCGCAGCGCCTAGTAAAAAAGGTGTTAATAATCCAAGAGCCACGCAAACCAATTCCACGCTCGGCGTTAACGGCTGGGTCTGAAAATCAAACGCTGGCAACCAACCTAAGAAAGGGGTCTCATGAAGGAATTCTTTTAAAGCAAAGTAAATCCTTGCATGAATTTGCCCCAGGCCCAAAGGCACCTCAGTGGGAAACAAAAGTGAAAAGGGCCAAAGAGCAATGAGCACTAAAGTGGCGTTCACGCCTTTAATGGATGAACTAAGCCAGCGACTTCGAAATAGGCTCCACCGATCCAATAGTCCAGCGCGTTCTAAAACGAAAGAAAGAGTAGAGCCCATCATTGCACCAATGCTATTGAACAATAGATCAGCCAAAGAGGGCACTCGCGCAGGCAAATAGCTTTGAAAACTCTCCATTACAAGCGAGAGCAATGTGGCAATTACAACACCATTTATCCAAGCAACCCTGCGTCTATCCGTTCTTACAAAACCAAGCGTTAAAAAAAATCCCAAAGGAGCGTATCCCAAAATATTAGATACGACATCAAAACCAGTCCAATAATGGGGCCACCCTGCCAAAAAAAATTCCCAGGGATTTAAGTCTTGGTTGCGCCAATCTTGAAAGGGATACAAACTTGCATAAATAATTAATAAAATATAAATACTGCACAGCGACCAAGCTGAAGTGGGCTCCTCAACCGTTATCAAATGACTGGCTCGCTTTATAGACATGAACCCACGCTTTAATCTAAAAGGGTTTAACCACTACTAATATAACTGTTGCGGTGAGAAATATCACCGGTATCTCATTAAACCACCTGTACCAAATATGGGAATGATCGTCTATATTTTTTTGAAGTTGACCAAGATGCCTGGCACACCAAAAGTGATAAAGCACGGTACAAAAAACAACCGTAAGTTTTGCATGCAACCAACCGATATTGATATTTATACTTTGGGGAGCAAAAAGATCCTCTTGCCAAGCCAAGAGGAAACCAAAAATTAATGCGGGAATCATTAAGATGGTTGTAAATCTATAAAGCTTTCTAGCCATCAACAATAATCGCTCCCGCTCTGCAACAGATTCTTTGGGGACCATAGCTAAATTAACAAAAATCCGTGGCAAATAGAAAAGTCCAGCAAACCAACTGGTCACAAAAATAATGTGTAATGATTTAATCCAAAGGATTTGCATAATGTACTGTGGGTAACAACTCTTGCCTAGCGTTTCTTCAATTAGGCTAGTTTGAACCTTTAAACCTCGAGTTTTTGGATTTAAAGTGGGCCAAGATTGGTGTTAGGAAAAGTTACGCACTATAAATGCTAACGTTTCCTCCAAGGCCTCATCTGCTGCTTTCACATTGTGTGAACCTCTTTGATCGCAATTAAATCCATGGTCAGCCGCATAAACGTGGACCTTCACGTCAGGTTGCTTTTTCTCAAAAGCCCTCACAGATTCCATAGAAATGTGCTGATCTTGTTCGCCGAAATGCGCCATTACGGGGCATCTTGGCAGGCGGGATGATTCTCCATCTGAGGTAATGCCTCCACCGTAATACGGAACTGCAGCGCTTAACCCCCTTACCAACTCAGCGCTTCTCCAAGTCAAAAGTCCCCCCCAGCAATAACCCACCATGGCAACCTTACCTTTAGAATTTAAAGTTGCATAGTCCACCGCAGCCTGTAGATCTGCAATAACAGCCGGGGCAGGAAGTGCCTCCACTTTGGCTTTGAGTTCAATACCCTTTTTCATATCATCGGCTGTGTAGCCAAGCTCAACGCCTTTTTCAACCCTATCAAACGTGGCAGGCGCTATGGCTAAAAAGCCAGCAAGCGCATAACCCTCAGCAACGGCTCGAATGTGAGAGTTAACCCCAAAAATTTCCTGAACCACTACCACTGCACCGCGAACCGGAACCTTGGGAAGCGCTAGATAAGCACTACACATAAAGCCATCAGAAGCTTTTAATTGAATCGACTGTCCCATGATTAAATTACCCTTTTATCCATTTTGTTTAATGCCACGTCAGCTAAGCTCATATCCAAGAAATCGAGCCTATCTTGACCCCAAAAAATTTCGCCGTTCAGCACATAACTAGGAGATCCGAATACACCCAGATCGATCGCTTTATAGGTGTTTTCATCGTACTCTTTTTGAACCCATTCAAGCTCCGTTAGTTCATTTATATTATCATGCACTCCAAGCTTAAGCAAAGAGATACCTAGTTGCTGGGGGTCCGCAATATTTTCCTCCTCTGCCCAAACACTACGAAGTATTATGTCCAGCAGTTGCATAGCTACGTCAGGCCCCTTTTGAGCTTGAATCGCAATAATTAATTTGGCCGCCAAGTTTGCATCGACCGGGAAAAACTTTGGCTTTGTGTTTAAAGGTATTTTTAAATATTGACTAAACCGCTTTAGCTCCAAAAGACGATAGGCCTGCCTTTGCGCAGATCTTTGTCCAACGGGTAAACCCCCGGTTACTGGAAATATTTTTCCTCCCAAATCCACAGGAATTAAGCGGACCTGAGCGCCCCGATCATTTAGAATCTTGGAGAAACGCTTATGCCCCAAATAGGTCCAGGGACTTGAAGGTGCTAGGTAATAATCAACTGTTAATGACATGTATATTTAGGTGATCACACGGTTCTTTGAAACTTTACTTCTCAAGCATTTCCTCAGCCCAAAAAAGAGCCTTCACCGAATCTTATATGAATACGCGACCAAATATCCAAAGTAAGACTTTTCAACAGTAAATTTTCTCGCCTTGAACCGCCAACCTTAAATTAATACTACCACCTACTCTATATTTTATGAATACAAAGAAGAACTCTAAAAAGGTCGTGCTAATCACTGGCGCTAGCCGTGGGATAGGGGCTGCAACAGCTAGGCTTTGTGCAAAAGCGGGTTGGGATATTGTTGTCAACTACACCCAAAACAAAGAAGCTGCTGAGAGTTTATGCGTAGAACTCAAGAACTTGGGAGCGACAACTCTTTGCGTTCAAGCAGACGTAGGAGACGAGTCCCAAATTCTCAACATGTTTTCACAAATCGATTCACACTTTGGTGCCTTACACGGTTTGGTCAACAACGCTGGGATTGTAGATATGACAAGCCTCGTTGTCGATATGAGCTGGAATCGCTTAGAGCGCATGATGCGCGTAAACATTTTAGGATCCATTGTTTGCGCAAGGGAGGCAATCAAACGGATGAGCACCCATCACAACGGCTCAGGGGGGAGTATCGTTAATCTCTCAAGCGTTGCAGCTCGAGTTGGCGCTCCTAGTCAATACGTGGATTACGCTTCCAGTAAAGGTGCTATTGATACCTTCACTTTCGGTCTTGCCAAAGAACTTGCAACTCAGGGCATCAGAGTAAATGCGGTAAGGCCAGGTATTATTGATACAGATATCCATGCAAGCGGTGGGCTTCCCAACCGAGCAAAAGACTTAGCTCCGATGGTCCCAATGCAGCGCGCTGGAACAGCCCAGGAAGTCGGGGAAGCCATTCTTTGGTTGCTCAGCGATGCGTCCTCTTACACTACAGCAAGCGTACTTGATGTCACCGGTGGTCGCTAATTCATCAAATACAAATCTTAAATCCTTACCCCTATCTAACCCTAATGCAAACCGTTTCATCACCCTGCTATTTGTTGGCATAGGTCCTTAGGAAAAAATATTTAAACCCTTCACTATCTTGAACTCTACTGCATTTCATTTCATAATCGTTGGCGCTGGTACCGCCGGCTGTCTACTTGCCAACAGGCTCAGCGCAGACCCAAGTGTCAACGTGTTGTTGCTCGAAGCAGGACCTAAAGACAACTACCACTGGATTCATATACCTGTTGGCTACCTTTACTGCATCGGAAACCCTAAAACAGATTGGATGTACTCGACTCAACCCTGCGCTGGACTTAACGACAGATCGCTCAAATATCCCAGGGGTAGAGTAATGGGGGGGTGCTCTAGCATCAATGGCATGATTTATATGCGTGGACAGTCTAGGGACTACGACCAATGGGCCAAGCAAGTGGATGATGAGAGCTGGAACTGGAACAATAGTGTTCCCTACTTTAAACTTCACGAACAACACCACCTCACCAGCTCTCCCATGCACTCGGGTGTGGATCAATCATTGAGTGAAAGAATTGATCCGTTAAAGGCCTCTGCTTTTTACAAACAAAGGCTAATGGACACACACGCTGGAGGCGAGTGGCACGTCCAACAACAGCGTCTCAGGTGGGACATCTTGGATGCATTTGCGCTTGCAGCCCAACAAACTAACATCCCTCATTCTCAAGACTTTAATAAAGGCAACAATGAGGGTGTTGGATATTTTGAGGTAAATCAAAATAAGGGCTGGCGCTTAAATACATCTAAAGCATTTTTATCTCCTGAGGTTTTAAAAAGATCAAACCTGACAGTTTGGACCAACGCGCAGGTCTCTCGCGTCATACTGAGCGACAAAGTGACATTTGATGGACATCAAGCATCGGGCGTTGAGGCGGTCATTAAGGGAGAAAGAGTTCAGCTCACCGCGACCAAAGAAACAATTCTTAGCTGCGGCAGTGTTGGGACCCCTCAAATTTTAGAGTTGTCTGGCATTGGCAACCCAGCCCACTTAAAAAAAGCTGGGATTAAGCCTCTCGTCAACTTGAGAGGTGTAGGTGAAAATTTACAAGATCATTTACAAATTAGAGCTATTTTCAAAGTAGAGAATGCAAAAACTCTAAACACATTAGCTAATAGCTGGTGGGGGAAATTAAAAATTGGTGTCGAATACGCATTGCACCGAAGCGGCCCGATGAGCATGGCCCCTTCTCAATTAGGCGTATTTGCTAAAAGTAATCCCGGGCTAGAGTGGCCTAATCTACAGTACCATGTACAGCCATTAAGCCTTGATGCATTTGGCGAGCCCCTGCACGATTTCCCGGCTATCACTGCGAGTGTTTGTAATTTAAATCCAACCAGTCGTGGCTCTATACACATACAAAGCCCAGATTTCTCAGTCTCGCCCAACATTCAACCTAATTACTTAAGCACCAAAGAAGATTTAGAGATCGCCGCGGATTCGCTCAGATTGACTCGTAAAATCGTTTCGCAACCTGCAATGTCCGGCTATAAACCAAGCGAGTACAAACCAGGCACTCAATTTCAAACTGATTCGGATCTTGCTCGTTTAGCTGGTGATATAGGAACCACTATTTTCCACCCTGTTGGTACTACAAAAATGGGTCTTGTAAACGATCCCATGGCTGTGGTTGATACAAGACACCGGGTATTTGACTCACAAGGCTCTTTTATAAATAAGCTGCGTATCGTAGATGCAGGCGTGATGCCCAGCATCACAAGCGGCAACACCAACAGCCCAACTCTCATGATTGCAGAGCGTGCGGCTTATTGGATCGCACTAGATCATTGCGGGTAAGCACCCACAGCGTTACACAAACTGCCTTGAAAATTACACGAATGCGTTGTGATTTTCCAGACTTACTTTTTGTCCACGCAAATCATCCATCGGGGGAGGAAACAAATAAAAAATATTCTAGAAAATGCAGATGATTACAATAGTACACCACACCACCTAAACTTTACTTCGCTTAGGTGGTGTTTTTTATGAGTTATTTCTAATAATCTATCTTTAAATATTTTCTCCTGTGGACATTGCCAACTTTATTTTGATTGCTCTTGCCTCAGGCCTAGCTGGTTTTGTGGACGCTGTTGTCGGTGGAGGCGGGCTTATATTGGTTCCTAGTTTTTTTGCGATTTTTCCAGGCGCCCCTCCCGCAAGTTTGCTGGGAAACAATAAAGCGACATCTGTTTGGGGAACTGCTTTTGCTTCATGGGCGTATTCAAAAAGAATTGTTTTACCCATCAAAAGCTTAATCGTTGGGGGGACATTTGCCCTGGTAGGCTCCTTTGCAGGAGCGTGGTGTGTAACGAAAATTCCAGCAACTATTTTCAAAGCTGCGTTACCCATTGTTTTAGTGGCACTTTTGATTTACACACTTCTTAAAAAAGACTTTGGACAAGTGCACGCTCCCAAATTTGATGCCCGGGGAGAGCTTTTTAGGCTGGCCTTTATTGGAGGTTTTCTAGGGTTCTACGACGGGTTTTTCGGTCCCGGCACTGGCAGCTTATTTGTTTTTATTTTAGTCCGTTGGTTAGGCTTTGATTTTCTTCACGCCTCAGCAGGGGCTAAGATTTTGAATACGGCTAGTAATTCCGCCGCACTTTTATTATTCTCAATCAATGGCTACATTTGGTGGCACATCGCCATTCCTTTGGCCGTTGCTAATGTGGGCGGTAGCTTGCTCGGCACTCGACTCTCGTTGCAAAAAGGCGCCGGATTTATTCGCTATTTCTTCATAGTCGTTGTTTTCGTTTTAATAATAAAAACGAGCTTTGATTTTATTTGGAGTCCTGCCTTAGCTTCAGCTGGATGAGGATTTTTAAATTAAAGTGTTTTTTTGATTAAATCTATTGCTGAACGGGTGCAACTTGTGACGCATCTGACTTGGGGTCGTCTTTGGGTGGCCAAGCCATCTTAGAGAGATCTCTTGCTTTACCAATAGGCCTAGTTGCTTGCCCCTTTTGCACGGCTTCTATGTCCTCGGTGGAGGGATATTGCCCCAACAAGACATAATCAAATACTCGCCTTGCAATTGGGGCCGCATTTTGAGCTCCAAATCCTGAGTTTTCAACAACCAAAGCAATCGTTACTTTGGGATCCTCGGCGGGGGCATAGGCCATGAAAAGAGCATGATCGCGCATCCTCTCATCTATCTTGTTGCTGTTGTACTTTTCATTCTCTTTAACTGTATAAACCTGGGCGGTCCCGGTCTTACCCGCACTCGTGTACGCCGCCCCCACAAAGCTTGTTGCTGATGTGCCCTCCAAATTTACGCCAACTAATGCTTTTTTAATGGTATCAATGTTTTCTTGAGCCAAGGGCACTCGATCCATTGGCTGGTGCGCAACTAAAGTTCTCGCCTTTGTTTCGACATCTACCACTTCCTTGACCAAATGCGGACGCATTTTCATGCCGTCGTTTGCAAGGACAGACAAAGCTTGCACGATCTGCAGTATCGTAAAGTTGTTATAACCTTGTCCAATTCCTAAAGAGATCGTCTCGCCTGAGTACCACCTTTGCTGTTCGGGTTTGCGGTAGGTTGCTTTCTTCCACTCCGTTGATGGAAGGACCCCCTTTGCCTCACCTAGGATATCGATTCCCGTCAACTGCCCAAAACCAAGGGGCTGCATTTGATCGTGAATTACATTTACGCCCAAATCTCTTGCCAACGTAAAGTAATAGGTATCACATGACTCAACAATGGATTTATACATATCTACGGTACCATGTCCACCCTCTTTATCATCGTGAAACCGGTGATTTCCGAACATAAAAAATCCGGGATCAAATATTTGCTGAGAAGGCGTCCTCTTGCCCGTTTGAAGTGCGGCTAACGCCATAAACGGTTTATAAGTTGATCCAGGAGGGTAGGTACCCCTTAACGCTCTGTTGAGTAAAGGTTTATCTAATGACTCGTTCAAAGCCTGCCAATTTTCAACATCGATCCCCTCAACAAACAAATTGGGGTCAAACGTGGGTTTACTCACGAACGCTAGTATTTCTCCGGTTTTAGGGTCCATTGCAACCAAAGCACCTCGTCGGGTCCCAAATAAATCCTCAACTAACTTTTGCAGCTTAATATCTATAGATAAGACAACCGTATTCCCGGGGGTTGCTGGGTTGCTTCTGAGCCTTCTAACGGCCCGCCCGCCTGCTGAGGTTTCCATCTCATGCACGCCAGTCAGACCGTGCAATTGGGTCTCATAACTTTGTTCCACGCCTAATTTACCGATGTAATCTGTACCCCTGTAATTGGCTTCATCCGTATCGTCTAGTTTATCTTTTTCAGCTTGGTTGATGCGCCCAATGTAGCCGATCACGTGACTCGCAAGACTATTGAATGGGTAAGAGCGGAATAGCCGCGCTCTAATCTCTACGCCTTTGAATCGGAAACGCTGAGCGGCAAACCTGGCAACCTCTTGGTCTGATAGTCTGGTGCGAATTGGAACAGAGTCAAAACTTTTAGACTCCTCCCTCATCTTTTTAAATCGCCTTCTGTCCCTGCCTTGAATATCAACAACTTCTGATAAGCGGTCTATCAACTCATCCATTGGGACCTTGACTTTGGAGGGTGTGATCTCAAGCGTGTATGCAGAATAGTTGGTCGCTAACACAATCCCGTTGCGGTCCATTATGACGCCTCTATTGGGCACAATTGGGACGATGGCGGTTCGGTTGCTCTCGGCCTGTTCATTTAAATCTTCATACCTCCAAAGTTGAAGGTAAACAAGCCTTAAGGTTAAAAATAAAAAAGCTCCTAAAACAATAAAACTGACGATATAAATCCGCTCTGTAAAGCGACGCACGTCCATCTCGACATTGCGAATCAAACTCATAATGGTCTGGTATTGTCTGGATTAGGAGATCGTTTTTGCGGCGCCAAAAGCAGCTCAGATGCTAGGGGCCATAGGAGGGCCTGAATCACTGGGGAAAAGAACAATCCCCAACCAGGAAATGGGCTGCCAGAGGTCATTCGAATGATCAACTCAATTGTGTGACCCACCAAAAAAATGGGGAACACTTGCAATGACTGAGAAGACAATTTAAACCACAGAATCCGGCGATGTATTAGTAAAGCTAAAAATCCTTGCGCCGTAAAAGAAAGCGCATGTTGGCCTAACATCGAAGACTGGTGTACATCGGTTAGTAAACCAAGAATAAATGCAGTTCCGATACTAACTCTTAAGGGTTGATGTATCCCCCAAAACAAAAGCACTAATGCGATTAGCTCCGGCGCCCAATTTGCATTTCCAAATAAAGTAATGTTTTGCACCATGTCTAGCAAAAGAGCTAAAAACAAGGTGGTATAAATAAACAAAGGGTTGGCAGGCAACAATAATTGTTGCCCCTTTGGCATGATCATTTTTTACCCGCCATAGAGTTGGATGCGGGTTTTTCGGGAACAGGTTTGGCAGGCAACTGCGTTAGCAGTGGATCTAAGATCATCACCATTCGCGCTCCCTGGACCTTGCCTTGCGGAGCGCACAGGATTCTTGCAAATACAGACTGAGCCTTTCGCTCAACTTGCGTCACCTTTGCAACTGGAATGCCTGGCGGATAAACGCCGTCTATTCCGCTCGTAGTTAAATCATCGCCAACTTCAATATCCGCATTTGTTGCCATGTACCTGAGCTCTAATAAAGGGGCACCTCCTGCCTCTCCAAATGCGACCCCTCTGGCACCTGTGCGTGTATTTAAAACCGGAATAGAGTTCTCAGCATCTATCACCAATGTAACTTCACTTACCAAAGGGTGAACAGTTGTCACTTGACCCAAAATCCCGAATTCGTCCATCACTGGAGAGCTTAAGCTCACCCCTTGTAGCGCGCCTTTATCTACGATTAGCTTACGCGTATAGGGATCAGCCGCATCGTACAAAACCTCAGCAGCAGTGCCGTGGGTTTGTAGCCTCTCTCGTAAACCTAAAATGTTTCTTAATTGCAGGTTTTCTAACTCCAACTGATCAACTTGCAGAGCGCGAAGAGATTGTTTTAGTAATTTTTGGTGTGTTTCGATCTCTTTATTTTGCGCCTCCTGTCTGTCCTGAGTCATCTGTAAAAACTCACTCGTCCACACTGTCGGTCGCATAGCTATCCACTGGATGGGATAAATAATAAATGAAAGCCCTGTGCGAAGTGGATAAGACAAATTGAACCGGGAATCTCCCATCATTAAAAATAATGATAAGGCGCTATAGAAGACGAGCTTTGTAATCGCCGAATAGCCTTGCTTGAAAAAAGGAGGTGGAGATGAATCTAGCGTACCAAAGGACACTGCAAAAGCTCGCTTTATATGCTGCTAAAACGCGTTAAGTACTGAATAGCAAATATGATCTTTATCACTCGCTGGTAAAAATAGAGCCCAAGCGGTCCATGCGCTCAAGAGCCAGGCCACAACCCCTCACCACGCAGGTTAGCGGGTCTTCTGCGACCAAAACGGGCAAGCCTGTTTCCTCTGCCATAAGACGGTCAAGGTCTCTTAGCAATGCGCCCCCACCTGTGAGCATCATCCCTCTTTCAGCAATATCAGCGCCAAGCTCAGGAGGCGTTTGCTCTAGGGCGTTTTTAACCGCTGAGACAATGTTGTTGAGTGGGTCAGTTAAAGCCTCCAAAATCTCGTTCGAAGAAATAGTAAATGACCGGGGAACTCCCTCACTTAGGTTGCGCCCCTTGACCTCCATCTCCTTCACCTCGCTACCTGGGAAGGCAGAGCCGATTTGTTTTTTAATCGTCTCAGCCGTCGGCTCGCCGATTAACATACCGTAATTACGCCTGATATAGTTGATGATGGCCTCATCAAACTTATCGCCCCCAACTCTTACGCTGCCTTTATAAACCATGCCGCCTAAGGAGATCACGCCTACCTCTGTCGTACCCCCTCCAATGTCAACGACCATAGACCCGCTGGCGTCGCTCACCGGTAGTCCCGCTCCAATAGCAGCAGCCATTGGCTCCTCAATTAAGTAAACCTCAGACGCGCCCGCTCCAAGCGCGGATTCGCGGATGGCGCGTCGCTCTACTTGAGTGGAGCCACAAGGCACGCAAATAATGATTCTTGGACTCGGCTTTAAAAGCGACCGGGGATGAACCATTTTGATAAACTGTTTGAGCATTTGCTCCGTCACAGTAAAGTCAGCAATAACGCCATCTTTCATCGGCCTGATGGCCTCAATGTTGCCAGGCACTTTGCCAAGCATCATCTTCGCTTCGTGACCCACGGCTTGAATGGTTTTCTTACCCTGGGGCCCGCCTTCATGGCGAATTGATACCACAGAGGGCTCATCTAAAACAATGCCACGATCGCGAACATAAATTAGCGTGTTCGCCGTGCCCAAATCAATTGCCAGGTCGGTTGAAAAATACCGACGAAATGCACCAAACATTAAATACCTCTCAAATATCTGAGTTAAAGCTAAGAAATAACCAAAATTTAACTGCTTTCGGGACAAAATAGCCAGAGTCGATTAACTTGATATGGATTTTTAACCATCCACCTCAGTGAAACCTTAAAGGCGAGATAATACCCGATGCACGAGGTTTAATGTAAGTTTTTTACAGTACCCCTCACAGATTATCCCCCTTAAAACGCCCTTTAGATTAAATTATGGCATTGAAACCTGAAGACATTACAAGAATTGAGCGTTTATCCAGACTTGAGCTTACCTCTCAAGAGCAGGAAAGAATGTTGACGCAGATCAACAATTTTTTCGAACTTGTTGAACAAATCAACTCAGTCGATACGCACGGCGTAGAGCCCTTGGCCCACCCAGTCGAGCTTTTGACCCATATCCAACTGCGGCTTAGGCAAGACACGGTGTCTGAAATAGATGCCCGAACTGCAAACCAACAAAGTGCCCCTGCCGTAGAAAAAGGCTTATTTTTAGTCCCAAGGGTGGTCGAATGAGTTCAATTCACGATCTTACTGTCTTCGAGCTGACGAGAGCTTTAAAAACCAAAACACTCGGTGCTGTTGAAGTTGCTGAGCATTTTTTAGATAGAGTAGAGCATGAGAAACTGGGCTCCTTTTTAAGCCATAACAGGGACACAACGATTAAATCCGCGAGGGCTAGTCAAGTTAAACTAAATTCCAATAAGGCTGGACAATTAGAGGGGCTGCCTATCGGCCATAAAGATGTTTTTGTGACAAAAGACTTCCCCAGCACTGCTGGATCAAAAATGCTGGAAAGTTACATGTCCTCATTTGATGCAACCGTTGTTGCAAAGCTAGCAAATGCGGGGTGTGTAACCGTAGGCAAATTAAATTGCGATGAGTTTGCAATGGGCTCTTCCAATGAAAACTCTGCTTATGGGCCAGTTTTAAACCCTTGGGACAACGCCAAAGTCCCGGGTGGCTCGTCTGGCGGTAGCGCTGCCGCGGTAAGTGCTCGTCTAATTCCTGCGGCCACTGGCACCGACACCGGCGGGTCTATCAGGCAGCCGGCAAGTTTTTGCGGAATTACTGGCATAAAACCAACTTACGGGCGTATTTCAAGGTACGGAATGATCGCCTATGCCTCTAGCCTGGACCAAGCTGGGCCCATGGCAAAAGATGCACAAGACTGCGCACTGCTACTAAGCGCAATGTGCTCAGGTGACCCGGACAGAGACTCAACCTCACTTGACATCCCCGCAGAGGACTATACAACTCACCTAAATGACTCCCTCAAGGGGGTCAAGATCGGCTTACCCATAGAGTTTTTTGGAGAGGGTTTGGACACCGGTGTACGCAAAGCCATTGAATTAGCTATCGATGTATTTAAGGATTTGGGGGCTGAATTCGTATCCGTCTCTCTTCCAAAAACGCAACTCTCAATCCCGGTTTACTACATCATTGCGCCAGCCGAGGCTAGCTCCAATTTGAGTCGATTTGATGGTGTGCGCTACGGCTATAGAGCTAAAGAGTACACAGATTTGATAGATATGTACAAAAAATCAAGATCCCAGGGATTGGGTGAGGAAGTTAAAAAACGCATCATGACTGGAGCCTACGTCTTGTCACACGGTTACTATGACGCTTATTACTTAAAAGCGCAGAAAATTAGACGCCTCATCGCAGAAGATTTTAGTGCTACTTACAAGAAGTGCGACGTCATCTTGGGTCCCGTTGCACCCACTGTGGCCTGGGGATTAAATGAAAAAATAGCCGATCCAATTAGTAGTTATTTAGCCGACATATTTACTCTTCCCGCCTCTTTGGCTGGATTGCCAGCTATGAGCGTGCCCTGTGGAATGAGTGACGCGGTAAAACCTCTGCCAATTGGTATGCAACTGATTGGCAATTATTTACAAGAGTCAAAGCTTTTAAATGTAGCCCATATGTTTCAAACGCTTACCCACTGGCACACGTTAAGCCCTACACAAGCTAAAACTGATTCCCCGCTATGAACAACAGCATATCCAAAAATCACCAAATGCCCTCTGAAGTTACTTCATTGATACAAGGTTATGAGGTTGTGATCGGCTTTGAAACCCATGCACAACTTTTAACCAAAAGCAAAATTTTCTCCAGGGCTTCAACTCAGTTCGGGGCACAGCCCAACACACAGGCCTGCGCTGTGGATTTGGCGCTTCCTGGTGCCTTGCCTGTTATGAACATAAAAGCAGTTGAATGTGCTATTCGCCTGGGCTTGGCACTTGGCTCTCACATATCTTCAAAAAGCATATTTGCGAGAAAGAATTACTTTTATCCAGACCTCCCCAAAGGGTACCAAATTAGTCAATTCGAAATACCTGTTGTTCAAGGCGGTGAGGTTCAATTCTTTTTGGGGGAGCAACCTAAGAGCGTTCGCTTGGTTCGCGCGCATTTGGAGGAGGATGCTGGAAAGTCTTTACATGAAGATTTTGTAGGACTAAGCGGAATTGATTTAAACCGTGCTGGAACACCTCTTTTGGAGATCGTAACCGAGCCAGACATGAGGTCAAGTCAAGAGGCAGTTGCTTACGCAAAAGAGCTGCACAAAATAGTAACCTGGATTCAGGTCTGTGATGGAAACATGCAAGAGGGCTCTTTTCGTTGCGATGCTAACGTCTCCGTCAGAAAGCCTGGTCAACCTTTGGGGACCAGGCGCGAGATAAAAAACCTTAACAGTTTCAAATTCATGCAGCAGGCCATTGACTATGAGGTCCTTTGGCAAATTGAGCAAATTGAGGAGGGCAAAAAAATTCAACAAGCTACTGTTTTGTTTGACCCTGAGACCGGTGAAACGAGAAGTATGCGAACCAAAGAAGATGCAGCCGACTACCGTTACTTCCCCGACCCCGATCTACCTCCTCTTGAGATCTCCGCAGAATGGATTGACCAGGTCCGCGCCTCCATGCCCGAGCTTCCCCGCTCCATGGCCGAGCGTTTCATCAAAGAATATGCTCTTCCTATCTACGACGCCTCAACACTCACGCAAAGCCCGCAAATGGCGGCTTTTTTTGAGGAAACTGTTCGCCACTGCGGTCAACCTAAGCTTGCAAGCAACTGGGTAATGGGGGAGCTTTCTAGGAAGTTAAACGAGGAGAGCGTTCACATACAAGCCTGTCCAGTAAGCGCGTTACAACTCGGCGCCATCGTCTCTAGAGTTGCACGAGCAGATATCTCCAACAGCTCTGCGAAAACGCTATTAGATAGCCTTTGGTCTGACCCCAGTGCAGACATAGATGCACTTATCCAATCTAAAGGACTTAAACAGGTCAACGATATTGGCGCTCTTGAAAAGCTGATCGACACTATCATCTCCGGCAACCCTGATAACGTCACTCAGTACAAGGCAGGAAAAGAAAAAGCATTTAATGCTTTGATCGGACAAGCTATGAAGGCCAGTAAAGGGCAAGCTAATCCACAGCAATTAACTGAACTTTTGAAAAAAAGGCTACAGTAAAGACGCTCATGACTGAGGGCCATACTGGTCGCGGTAAGCTTGAACGTTTTTTAAATGCTGCGATAGTTCCGGATCTTTGCTTGTCTTTAAAAAAACCAAAAGATCCTCCAGCAATGAGATCGTAGATACTTTAAGTCCTAGTTGCTCGCGAACGTAATCCACCGCGCTGTGCTGTGACTCCACTACTTTTCCGTCTTGTTCGTATGTAGCTCGCTCTTGTCGGTCCAAAGCGATCGCGATGGCATAAGGCTTCGCACCCGCAGCACTAATTAAATTGATAGACTCCCTGACCGCGGTACCCGCGCTTATGACGTCGTCTACGATGAGAACCCGCCCCTCTAAATCAGCGCCCACAATACGCCCACCCTCCCCATGGTCTTTTATCTCTTTGCGGTTGTAAGCAAAGGGCACGATTTTCCCTAGCCTGGCAAGCTCTACACTCACTGCTGCCCCAAGCGGAATACCTTTATAAGCGGGGCCAAAAATCATATCGAACTCGAGTCTACTTGATAGAATACGCTCAGCGTAAAACTGCGCAAGCTTACCCAACTTTTGCCCGTCATTGAATAAACCCGCATTGAAGAAATACGGGGATATGCGGCCCGCTTTGGTTTTAAATTGACCAAACTTCAAAACACCGCAATCCAGCGAGAACTGAACAAAGTTCTTGGCTAAATCATCCCCTTGCAAATCAAGACTTTTCATTAAAGGAACCTTTTTTGTACAAACTCATTTCACTAAACCTCAACGGAATTCGCTCTGCCTACAAAAAGGGAGTCGAAACCTGGTTGAATCAAATAAAAGCCGATTGTATTTGCGTTCAAGAGCTCAAAGCTCAAAGCGGGGACATACATGACTCACTCCTTCACTTAGCGGGCTTAAAAGGATATTTTCACTTCGCTCAAAAAAAAGGCTACTCAGGTGTTGGTGTTTATACCCGTCATGAGCCTAGCGACGTAAAAATTGGATTTGGATCAGATGAGTTTGATGCCGAAGGTCGGTATTTGGAGCTTTGCTTTGACACTGCGTCTCGCAAACTCTCCATCGTGAGCGCATACTTTCCAAGTGGCTCCTCTGGGGAGGAGCGACAAGAGGCGAAATACCGGTTTCTAGACCAAATGGAGCCGCACATTAAAAAGCTCAAAGGCGCGCGTGAATTTATTTTGTGCGGCGATATAAATATTGCGCATCAAGAAAAGGACCTTAAAAACTGGAAAAGCAATCAAAAAAATAGCGGCTTTTTGCCCCGCGAAAGACAGTGGATGACACACCTGATTAACGAAGCAGGAGTTAAAGATGTTTACCGACTGCTACACCCGGACACCACTGAAGAGTGTTACACCTGGTGGAGTAACAGGGGGCAAGCGTGGGCCAATAATGTGGGTTGGCGCTTGGACTATCAATTAGCTACCGATAAAATTGCAGCACTTGCCAAGAAATGTCAAATACACAAAGCTGACCGGTTTTCTGATCATGCTCCATTAATTATTGATTACGACCTTTCCGTCTAAAATTAAATCTCTAAATTCGCCGTAATAATCACCCCTCATGCCTATTGCACATACATACATTTGGCGCTAAATATTTCAACTAAACTGCCAGTAAAATGCCTTTACCCAAACTAAATGGGTTTGATTTTTAACCCCCTCTGTCAAGATGCTCTCACAATCAGTTTCTAACTTTGAGCCAGATAAGCCGTTATTTTTAACGGCTGCTTTTTATAAGTTTGTTCCCTTGCCTGATTATGAACAAAAAAGAGATTCAATATTGTCTTTTTGTGAATCTCAACACATTAAAGGAATCATCTTATTGGCCAAAGAAGGGATAAACAGCACCATTAGCGGAAATGAGGAAAATGTTCGCGCCGTTTTAGACTTCTTAAAATCTGACCCCGCATTTTTTGATTTACAGCATAAAGAGTCCTGGACACAAATTAGACCCTTTCGCAGAATGAAGGTACGCTTAAAAAAAGAAATAGTCACTTTTGGTGTGCCCGAGATTGATCCTAACGTTACTACGGGTACCTACGTAAAGCCCGAGGATTGGAACTCCCTCATCAATGACCCCGAGGTCGTTGTGATTGATACTCGAAATGACTACGAAGTTGAATTAGGTACGTTTGCAGGAGCGATTAACCCGAACATTAAAAAATTCACTGATCTAGCCGATTGGGTAAAAAATTTCCCTGCGCTTCAAAAAGACAACTCCAAAAAAACCAAAGTTGCAATGTTTTGTACTGGCGGCATAAGGTGCGAAAAGTCAACCGCTTTTTTGAAGAATTTAGGATACGATCATGTTTTTCATTTGCAAGGCGGTATTCTTAAATACCTTGAAACCATTCCCAAAGAGCAAAGCCTTTGGCAAGGGGAGTGTTTTGTTTTTGATGAAAGAGTGAGTGTGGATCACAGCCTTAGGCCCGGGCAGTATTATTTATGTCGTGTTTGCAGGCAACCCATCACACAAGAAAATGAAAAGTCCGCTAAATTCGAGCTTGGTGTAAGCTGCGACAACTGCTTTGAGCATACGACTGAGGAACAAAAAATAAAGGCCAGGGAGCGTCAAAAACAGTGCTTGCTGGCTCAAGCCAAAAATAAATCTCACATTGGGGATCATCTAGGATAGGGATTGTTTTTTTTGGCCTCCAGGAAAAGCGGCATCTCTTTGGTCAGGTTGCGCTCCAATTCTTTGATCCTCGTTTGCGCTGCGGGGTGTGTGCTCAACCACTGCGGGGGGTTGTTTATGTTCATCTGAGACATCTTTTGCCATAAACTCAAAGCTGCTCTTGGGTCATATCCAGCCCGAGCAGCGATGTCCATTCCAATCAAATCTGCCTCAGTCTCGTTTTGTCGACTGAATTTTAAAAGTATTAGCTGTGAGCCTTCACGAGCAATCAGATCCGTTAATCTTGGATCTATGCCAAACACCCCAGCTGCAACCACACCCCCAAGCCTTGCCGCCCCCTGGGTGACCGTGCCCCTACCTATTTGCTCCCTAGAATGCTCACGCAAAGCATGTGTCATTTCATGACCGAGGACCATAGCGAGCTCGTCATCGCTCAGCTTGAGCTGTTGAATTAAACCCGAATAAACAGCAATCTTACCCCCGGGCAGGCAAAATGCATTCATCGTGTTGGAGCCAATGATGTTGACCTCCCACTTCCAGCTCTGTGCCCGAGAGTTCCAAGTGGTTGCGAAGGGAATTAATCGTTGACTGATACTGTTCACGCGAATAGACAACGGATGTGACCCCATAGCAAGTGCTCGGTGGGCTTTGGCATCATTGAGCAACTGGTAGTATTGCTCTTTCGCCATTTGCTCAACCTGAGCAGCAGGTACTAGACGTGTGAATGCTGATTCTGGAGGTGCGTTGGTTGCAATACCTGAATTTGCTGCATTATCTGAATGAGCAAAGCTTTCTAGGTTCGCAGCACATATTGCCCACATTAATACAAAATAAACGGTATTCTTTTTAATAAAATTTAATCCCTTTTAAGGATTCTCTTGTTATTGTTCAAAACCCTCATTTTCAAACTTGTTTTCTAATTAAACTACAGAGGAAACTACGATCCAAGACAATAATACAATGCAAAAACCACCTAATCAATGGGTCATCCAACGGTTACCCGCTTGGGTACTCGTTTACCTTACACCGTCAAGCCTTCGAATGTTAACGCTAGGCTTTGCTGCGGGGCTACCTTTGCTTCTGGTTTTAGGCACCCTTAGTTTTCGACTCCGTGAAGCCGGAGTAGATCTGTCTACGATCGGATTTCTAAGTTGGATTGGTTTGACTTACGGCGTCAAATGGCTATGGGCTCCTTTAGTTGACCAACTGGACATTCCTTTACTCACACGTTTTTTGGGTCGCAGAAGGGCTTGGTTGCTTTTGGCGCAGGTTATTGTCATCGTCGGCTTAGTTGGAATGGGCACGGTTGACCCACAAATTCAGTTGCGCTTGTTGATTGGGTGCGCAGTCATAGTCGCCTTTGGGTCGGCCACGCAAGATATCGCACTTGACGCCTTTAGGATAGAGTCCGCTGGGTCTGAGCTCCAAGGAGCTTTGGCTGCCTGTTACCAGACGGGTTACCGACTAGCCATGATATGGGCAGGGGCAGGTTCTTTGTGGCTAGCCTCTTTAGCGACACAAGACACTTTGAGCCAACCTCTTTATAACCAAGTAGGTTGGCAAACGGCTTACTTGTGGATGGCA
>Ga0164296_1002396_pt1 | contig 18721 bp, 23 predicted proteins | sample GEODES057metaG_FD_113533 | JGI IMG/M metagenome (GOLD analysis project Ga0164296, IMG submission 113533) | Dystrophic lake water microbial communities from Trout Bog Lake, Wisconsin, USA - GEODES057 metaG | ecosystem: Environmental > Aquatic > Freshwater > Lake | place: USA: Trout Bog Lake...
ACTCAACTTGTGAAGGCCAACCAAGATGCCAAAGTTCAAATACAAAAGCGTGATGCTGCTATTGCCTCTGGCCAGTTGCGGCTTTCTATCGCCACCCGCCCCGTACCAGCCTCCTCAGATGCCTCCTCTTCCTGCGGAAATAGCGTTCAAGCAAGAGCCGAACTTGACCCAGCGGCTGCTCAATCTCTTGTCGCCATCACAGACCAAGGCGATGCCAACACAAGGCAACTGAATGCCTGCATTGACGCCTACATGGAAGTCTTCAAAGTGATGAACGGGGGTAAAAAATGATTACGGCCGCACAGCTACATCAATTAGGAATTGGTGCTGAATGGGTTGACCCCCTCAATGAGACGTTTGCCAAGTTTGGCATCGCCACCGTGGATCAGCAGGCGGCGTTCATCGGCCAGTGCAGCCATGAGTGCAACCATTTCAAGACGCTAGAAGAGAACTTAAACTATCGGGCTGAGACGTTGCACCAATTGTGGCCGCCGCGTTTTCCCACAATGGAGATTGCAAATGCCTACTCGCACCAGCCGCAACGCATCGCCAACAAAGTTTACGCCTCACGCATGGGCAATCGTGACGAAGCGTCTGGGGACGGGTATCGGTTCCGAGGTCGGGGTGCGATCCAGCTTACCGGGCATGATAGCTACTGGCACTGCGGTCAGGCCATCGGTACCGATTTGGTGGCCAACCCCGATCTGGTGTCCACACCTAAATACGCTGCGCTGAGTGCAGGCTGGTTTTGGTCAACTCACAACCTGAACGCTGCGGCGGCCGCAGAAGACTGGACAAAAGTCACCAAAATCATCAACGGCGACACATTTGGGCTAGACGAACGGGTAGCATTGACAAAACATGCTATTGCCGTTCTAAGCGCTTAATGGGACAATCACGCAACCGTAAAGGACTCACATGGCGACCGTTACCCCAGCCACAATAACTCCGTCATGGGTGATGACCTATGACAGTCTGACGTCAATCGTTCTTCAATATCTGGAGCGCACTGACGCCGCTGTCGTCAACGCCATTCCAACTTTCATCACTTTGGCTGAATTTGAAATTGCCCAAGAGATCAAGACCTTGGGTCAGTTGACTGTGGCCACGGCCACCATGACCGCAGGAAACCCAATCTTGGCCAAGCCTGCACGCTGGCGCAAAACGGTGTCGCTCACATTGAACAATGCTGGACAAACACAGCCCGTTTTGTTGCGCAAGTTGGAATATTTGTTGAACTACTGGCCAAATGCCGCAACCACTGCAACACCACAGTTTTACGCTGACACCGACTACCAACACTGGTACTTGGCACCAACACCCGATCAAAACTACACTTTTGAGGTGTTGTTTTACGAACGGATTGCGCCTTTGAGTTCAACCAATCAAACCAACTGGCTGACCCAGTATGCTCCCAATGCGATGCTGTACGGAACTCTTTTGCAGGCCATGCCATTCTTGAAGAACGACAGCCGAGCAATCTTTCAACAAAAATATTCTGAAGCAATCAACGCCCTGAAAACCGAGGATGTGGCTCGTGTTGGGGATAGACAGGCCGTGGCCGTGGATTCTTAATCATGACAACATACATCGACCCGTATTCTGGTTTAACGATTAACCCATCGCAAGTTGGGTATGAGCCGTTAACCATCAGCACAGACACAGCATTGCAGTGGCCAATCAACGGCAACACCACCAACGTGGTGGCCAACATCATTGACGTCACAGCAACAACCACAGGATTGCATCTGATCATGCCCCCAGCCACGCAAGTGTCTGAGGGTCAAAGCGTCATCATCCGAAACATTGGCTCAAACGCCTTTACGGTGACTGACAACGGCGTAAACACAATTTCAAGCATTCCATCGGGAATTGCTGAATTTATTTATTTGACCGACAACACCACGGTCAATGGTGTATGGGCTGTGGTGACCTTTGGCGCTGGCACATCTTCGGAAAACGCAGCAACGCTGGCAGGCTATGGTCTGTTGGCCATCAACACTACGTTGAACCAAGCATATGACGTCAACACGATTTACTCTGGCTACACTTTGCAAGCCAGCGATCGTGCATCGTTTTATGTTTGGGAAGGTGGTGCGGGAACAGTTAGTTTGCCTTCCTCATCGTTGGTGGGCAACAGTTGGTTTGCCATGATCCGCAACAGCGGCACAGGCATTTTGACTATTCAGCCTCAAGGCACAGACACGATTGACGGCAACCCATCGCAACAATTGCAGATCACTGAGTCGTTGGTGATTGTTTCCAACGGCTCAGGGTTCAATACCTTTGCTTATGGTCGCTCAAACACCTTCTACTACACTCAATTGCAAGTCACAGTGACTGGCGGTACAACCACGCTGTCGGCGACTCAGGCGTCAAACACCATTCAAGAGTACAACGGCACGCTGGCATCCAACCAGATTGTGATTTTGCCTTCAACTGTTCAGTTGTATTCATTTCAAAACAACACAAGTGGCTCGTACACGCTGACATTCAAGACATCGGCCTCGGGCGGATCGACTTTGACGTTGCCGCAAGGTCAAACGATCATTGCAATTTGTGATGGCACAAACGTCTACAACGCGCAGACTGCCACAGTGTCTGGCGCTTCATTGACCCTTGGCGTTGGCTCTGCTGGCGCACCTTCTTTGAATTTCCTTGGCAACCTCACAACAGGCATGTACTTGGTGGGAAGCGGTCAGATCGGATTTACCGTGGGCGGATCAAACGCTTTGACACTCAGCGCAAGCGGATTGTTTGTGCCCGTAGGCATTCCCGGCGGAGCGTTTTAATGACATCAAAGGTCGTTGCACTTCAGATCAAGCCCGGCATCCAACGCGATGGCACGCAATTCAATTCGCCATGCTACGTGGATGGCCAATGGGTGCGTTTTCAAAGTGGCTTGCCTCGCAAAATGGGAGGCTACAAGGGCATCTTTTTGGATGCTGCTGGCATCTCCCGCGGCATGATTATGAGCGCCAGCAACGGCCTGAACTACATTGTCTCTGGCTACAGCGGCGGTTTGCAGCAGTGGGTAACGGCGGCAACCGATGGCGTGGGTACTGGTCCAGTCAACTTCACGTTGAACAGTTTCAGCGCCAATGCCAACAACTTGTGGCAAATGGATATTGGTTATGACTCCACTGGTGGCGGCAGCAATATGTTGATTGCTCACCCCGGACAAAATTTGACCGACATCACCAGCACCGTCAACACCCGACCATTGTTTGGTCAATTTACGGGCACCACATTGAATCCCGTAGGCGTTTTCACAGCATCTGGCACCATTACCTCCTCCTCAAATCAAATGACCTTTGCAACGACCATTCTGGGCGTTGGTCCGGGTGTTTCGGTGAGCGGTACAGGCATTCCAGCAGGCACCACCGTGGTGTCGGCAATTGTCACTGGCGGCGTTTACACAGTTACTTTGAGCGCCAACGCCACATCGTCTGGCACCTACACCTTTACCTTTGACAACAACATCAGCGTGTCGGGTGGCGTGGTGATGCTCTACCCTTACTTGTTTGCCTATGGAAACAACGGGCTGATCCAAAACTGCGCAGCAGGTGACTTCAACAACTGGACTCAAGGTGACGCCAACGCCAACAACGTCTCATCCACAAAGGTCGTCAAAGGATTGCCTTTGCGCGGTGGCACAACGTCGCCTGCTGGACTTTTCTGGACGCTAGACTCAGTCGTGCGGGTGACTTATGCACCGCAGTCTGTGGGGTCTGTGAACTACTACTGGCGTTATGACTTGATCACGCAACAGTCGTCCATCATGTCCAGCCAGTGCGTCATTGAATACGATGGCATCTTTTACTGGGCAGGCGTCGATCGCTTCTTGATGTATAACGGCGTTGTCCAAGAAATTCCAAACAGTCAAAACCAAAACTGGTTCTTTGACAATCTCAATTACCAACAACGTCAAAAAGTTTGGGTGAGCAAGATTCCACGGTGGGGAGAAATTTGGTTCTTTTACCCACGAGGGAGTGCTACGGAGTGCACCGATGCAGTTGTCTACAACGTGCGTGAAAAGGTTTGGTACGACGCTGGTCAATCTCCTGCTGCAACTCGATCGGCTGGAGCGTTCTCCGAGGTTTTCCGATTCCCAGTTTGGGGTGGAAACGTATCACAAGGCTATCAAATCACTTCGGTGACCATCAACGCAAGCGGTACAGGTTATGCCGTCAATGACACGATCACGGTGTCTGGTGGCGCTGGAAACCCGCCTGCTGCTTTGATTGTTACCAGCGTGTCAGGCAGCTCGGTTACTGGTCTTTCAATCATCAACGGCGGGTCGTATCCAAACCCATTGGTGGGCATCACGTCAACAATTGCACGAGCACCATCTGGCGGAACAGGTTTGACCATCACGGCAACAATGAGCCAGTTCTACACCTTGTGGCAGCACGAGACTGGTACAGACCAGATTTACACCGATCAAGTCAACGCCATCAACTCATATTTTGAGACGCCTTCCTTGGGCACATATGCAGGTTTGGTGGGTTCTCAACAACAGCCCGGCGACAACATGTGGACTCGTTGCGAACGCATTGAGCCTGACTTTGTCCAATCTGGTCAAATGTCTGTGATCGTCACTGGTAAAGGCTATGCTGATGACACCGACATCACGTCAGACCCTTACTATTTTGATCCGACCACCCTGAAAGTGGACATGCGTGAGCAGCGTCGTGAGATGCGTCTGCGCTTCCAGTCAAATACTTTGGGCGGCAATTACTACATGGGTCGAGTGATCTTGAGCCTTGACACTGGCGACGTCCGCGGAACGGGCAACCCATGATCGTCTACGACCCACGCAACTTGACATGGGACTACTACTGTCGTCTTATGGAAGAGTTGTTTGCGTCAAACCAACTTGGTCACGTCACCGAGGACAAATGGCGCGACTGGGTCGATGGAATGAACGGCATCGGGTACTTTGTCCAATCGGGCGTACCTGATCACAGGCAATTTGCAACTTGGCAAGAATGGGCTGAGAGCATGATAGGTATCATGTCGATACAAGCATAAATAGGAGCACGACATGGACTTTCTTGAACTGTTGAACAAAGTAGCACGAGTTGCCAGACCAGCCCATCATGAATTTATTCCGATGAGCACCATGGATGAGCTGTTTGAAGAATCTTGTTTTGATTCTTTAGACATGATCATGATTGGTATGTACATGGCAATTATTTACGACATTGACGATGCGGTTGTCAGAGATTTTGTACCCACGACGCCAGCCGCAATGTTGGAATTTGTGCAAACCAATAAAAAACGGGAATGCGAATCAATCGAATGGGCAATGGAGCTGATCAAATGATTTATTTGACCGACTACCGAATCACCAAGCCCGGCCAAATTGACTTGCTGGACGATATTGTTTTTCCGCAAAAAGTTCAATGGTTTCCTGAAACCTACAACCGCGTAAAACTTGGCATGACCTACCCGCCACACAAAGTGGCTGAGATGGTTTTAGACCCAGAATTGGTCAAAAACATTCGTGAAAACAAAATTGGCAAGACTGCTTTTATTTTGGCATCTGGCAATGCTCATTTTGCAGGCATCAACCCCCGCAAAACACAGCCAACACGCCTGACCTACGATTACAAATTTTTGCCTTTTTCGCTGACTCAGGTGTTCGCTGGCCGCACCGCACAATCGTTTGGAGCCACAGATCACATTGTCACAGATGCCACGGCTTGCGCCAGCAGCATGAAAGTGCTCATGGATGTGGAAAACCTTATACAGAATTTTGGGTTTGACCGCGTGATTGTGTTGGCGATTGAAGACCAAGTCAGCAATTCAGTGCTGGAGTTTTTTGGCGAAGCGCAGGCGTCTTTGTTGTGGAAAGAAGAGCAAACAGGGATAATGCCATCAGCGTTTGATGACAAAAACCATGGGTTTTATGTGGCGCAAGGTGCTTGTCTGGCGGTATTTGAATCTGGCAAGGTAGCGATGCGGGGCGACAAGATGCCCAAGGCGGCGTTGTTGGGTGCGTATACGGCCAGCGAAGATTGCGGCAATGCAATTGGTCAAAGAGAAGATGGGCAAGGATTCCGAAACGCCATGGAAGGCGCTTTATGGAAAGCCAGAGCAAAAGCAAGCCAAGTCAGCATTGTGAAGACACATGGCACTGGCACAAAATCCAACAATGTGTCTGAGAAATCAGCGCTGGAAAATGTCTTGAGCGAGTATGTGGCTACAAGCTACAAACAAAAAATTGGTCACACCATGGGTGTGAGTGGTTTGCTTGAGACTTGTATGCTCATTGACGATCTTGCAAACGGATTTGTTCCCAAGATTGAAAACAGAACGCAAGAGGACAGCAAGTTTTTGTCTCACGACGTCCAAGCTCCAAGCGGATTGATCATGAGTTTGGCGGCAGGCATGGGCAATGTTTATTCGGCAGCGGTGCTGTCAACGGAGATATGACATGGATTATGTAGATTCAAAGAAACAAAAGTTAAACAGCGGACAAATCATCTCGATTTTTCTCAAGAACACAGATCAGTCACATCCTCCGCAAGTCATGTTGCCTGCAATTTTGACTGAACTCAGCCAACCAAATGTCAAGACAAAACAAATTGGAAACACTTTGTTTGAAGTGATCACTGGCCATGGCGATCAAGCATTTTTCAAATCATTCAATGCAGACACTGGCCCGAACTTTGTAGAAAACAGCAAAATGTTTTGTGTTTGGGCACGCAGATTACTTGGCTTAAAAGTTCTCGTCACTGAATTCCAAGACCCGTCTTTAAAACAGTTATTCAAAATCATTTCAATCAGACCTCCAATGCCGGGCATGGGCTACAAAGCCTACAACACCACAAATGGTGGAACTCGCATTGTTTTGAATTTAGGAGATTAAGATGAGTGCAGTAGTACAAGCAGCTTCAGATGTTGTTGGTGGTGCAGTTCAAACCGCTGGAAATGTTGTTTCAGACACTGGTTCGTTTGTTGTTAACAATGTTGTTAACCCGGTAGCAGCCACCGTAACCAATACAGTTAAAGCAGCAATTGCAGACCCAATTGGAACCATGGCTAAAGTTGCGGCAGTCGCGGCAGGTCAGCCTGAGTTGCTTCCAGCAATTTCAGCCGCAGATGCAGTAGCTCATGGCGCAAGCCTTGAACAAGCAGCATTGAGTGCTGGCGAGTCATACGTGGCAGGACAAGTTGGTTCAGGTGTCAGCGCTGAAACTGGAAGCAATCTCTCTGGCTCTGCTGCATCTGGAGCCACACAAGCTGCATTGACTGGAAAAAACCCAATTACTGGGGCTTTGTCTGCCACGATCAACAATTTGGGCAACTCAGGCTTAAACAGTTTGGTGAATTCACCATCTGCATCTGGTGGTTTGCCATCCGCTTCATCTTTGCCAACTTCAACTGAAGATCAAACTCCTACGACAGATTATTCGTCTGGTCTGGATACAAGCCTAACATCTGGACAAAATCTTGGTGGGTTTGGTGCAACAACTTCGACATCACCCAACCTCAACTCAATGAATGGTGCGCAGGGCTTGACGTTGCCAACGCTTGATGGTGGCACTGAAAGCGCTTTGGGCTACACCGCTCCAAACGCCTCTGCCAACCTTGGCGATCCAAACTCATTCATCAACAATCCAAATGTGCTTGGCACGGCTGTAGCTCCTACCGACACATCCAACAACATTATTTTGCCCAAGGTGAATTTTGCAAACGCAATTTTGCCCACCACAGCTCCATCAAACTTGGTAAAACAAGGAGTCAATGCTACGCCCGGCACAACTGGCAGCGGCGGTTCTTTCAACTATCAAGACCCCACAATGTCCAACGCACCGTCTGAATTTACGGCAAGCGGCGAAAAGGCTTTGAATCCAGATCAGTTGAAACAGCTTTACTCATCCCTTGTGCCTGAGCTGGCTTCCATTCTGGTTAACCCATCAAACAAAGTCATTGACACTGGTTTGTCGAATGCAAAATACGCAGAAGGTGGTTTGGCTGAGATCAACAAAATGTTGAATCCTGCATTCGTCAAACCAACTGAGCCACAAGTTTTGCGTCCTCAAGGACATCAGCCTGCCGCACCAATGACGCAATTGCGTCAAATGGGGCAAGGTCCACTCAGCGGAATGATTCACCGCGCTCATGGTGGCGACATCCACAAATATGAAGATGCAGCCCCTGAAGGTCATCACCCTGAGTTCATCACAGGCGTGACAGGCTATTACGCCCATGGCGGCGGCACAGGTCAATCGGACGACATTCCCGCCATGCTCCATGACGGCGACTACGTGGCTGACGCCGACCTAGTGGCTGCCTTGGGCGATGGATCAAGCAAGGCAGGCGCACAAGCCCTCGAACACTTTCGCCGCAGCGTACCCCATCACGAAGGCGCAGGAGGCCATCCAGTGCCTGCTCAGATCGCTGATGGGGAGTATGTATTCCCAGCCAACTTTGTGACCGCTATCGGCCACGGAGACAACAAGGCGGGTGCCAAATTGCTCGACAAGATGCGCGAAGAAGTTCGGGCACACAAAAGATCAGCTCCAGACACTAGAATCCCACCAAAGGCAAAGTCTCCGCTTGAATACCTCAAGATGGCGATGAAAGGTTAATCATGGCAAATTTGCTCCAGTCCTCACAACTTGTATCAACCAACGCGCCGTCGTATTACACCAACTATTTGAGCAACCTTGCTAACGCAGGCACAGCCGCTGGCACAAATGCTCAATACGTTGGTGCGCAGCCTCTGCAACAGCAAGCATTCCAAGATGTGACTGGTGCGGCGTCGGCATATCAACCCACGCTGACAGCCGCTGGAAACACGCTCAATTCCGCCACAAACGCTACATCGCCTTTGGCGGCGGCCTCGCCATACCTGAGTCAAGCAACCACAAATCCTGCCGCTGAAGCCAATCAGTATCTGAGCAGCTACTTGATGCCTGCGGCTCAGAGCTTGTCGGACATCAATCAAAACAACATCAACATGAACCTGAACCCATCTGTGCTTGCCGCAGCCACTGGTTCAGGTCAGTTCGGCTCAAGTCGAGCCAACCAAGCTATTGGCCAAGCCGATGTGCTGGCCAACCAACAGACCAACAGCCAAATTGCAAACCTGCTCAACACAGGCTACCAAAACGCCCTCAATTCAGCAATTCAGCAAAACCAAGTGGCCAACCAAGCTGGCTCGACTGCTGCGTCTGCTGCTGGCACAGGTCAGTCAAACCTTACAGCGGCTGGACAAGCTCAAGGCAACTTGGCTGCGCAAAACCAAAACCTTGGTTTGGCAGACATCAACGCCTTGTCTACGCTGGGTCAACAGCAACAAACGATTGCCCAAAACCAACAGTTGTTCCCACTGGACACCTTGTCCAAAGTGGCTGGGTTGCTGCAAGGTCAAACTGTTCCAACTTCGACAGAGACAACGATGAACGCTTCTCCATTGTCTGGTGCAGCGGCTGTTGCATCTGGCGTACAAGGATTGTTCTCACCAGTCACAACAGGCACAGGCGCAAACCAAAAAACAACCAACTTGGCAAGCCAGTTGGTCGGCTCGAATATTTCCAGCTTGTCTGGTTTGGTCCAAGCGCTTAATCCGTTTGCCACAGTACCAAACACAAATGATGTTGGCTCAACAAACAACACAACTTCACCAATTTCAGATACGCAGACCAATGCGGCAACTGCTGCGATTAATAATGGATATGAGTGGGATTCTTCAAGTCAAACTTGGATTGATCCAAACACTAATGCACAGTTCACTTGGAATCCAAATACCAACAATTTTGATCCAAATCAAGGGGGATAAGACATGGCTGAGACAACCACATTGATTACTGATCCATCAAAGATCAACCCTGCTGGCGCTGAAGAGTCTGATCTTCAAGAGTATCAGAAGTCTCTTGAACAGCAAATCAGCGCACTTGAGCAACGCTACGCTCAACCCAACTGGTTCAAGGTGGCTGCTGGCTTTGCCAAGCCTCAATTGGGAGGTTTTACGGCTTCTTTGGGGTCTGCTGCTGATGCTTTGGGTGAAAACATTGAGAAACAACGTGAGTCTCAGTTGCCAATTGCTCAGATGCGCACACAGTTGGCTCAATCCAAGATTGCAATGGGTCAAAACCAAAAGGCTGCTGACATTTATGCGGCTCATCAAGGACCAGTCACTGAAGAATTGGTCAAAGAACTTGTTCGTATTGCCCCAGACTCTGCCTCAACAAAAGCCGCCCAAGCACAATTGGCTGCACAGCAAAAACGTCAAGAGCTGACAAGTGGTGCAACTCGTGATTTTATTTCTGCCATTCAAGCAAAAGTGGCTGCGGGTATTCAAATTACGCCGGAAGAAAAATCTGCTTTGCAAAACGCATCTAAGAATTTGTTGAACCAGCCAAGTCCTAAAGAAAACTTGCCTTTGGGAAACCCCAATGTCAAGCCAGATTTGACTTCAATCAACGCACAAGTTGATGCGTTGAACAAAAAAATTCAAACTGAAGGATTTACTCCAGAAAACAAACAGGCGCTTGCTGAACTGAATAAGAAACGCAATGACGCCATGCAAGGTACATCTTCAGGAACATCTGCATCACCACGTCCTGCGGAAGATCATTCGACTACCAATGTTGGTTTTTATCCTGAAACTGTTGCACGTCCAAATTTGGAAGGTCAACTTCCCGTTCGACAAAAACAATTGGAAGAAGAGCACGTAAAAAATTCCGATGCTGTCCGCAATCGCTATGACACAATGCTCGACAATTATTTTCAAGTTGCATCTGAACCCAACTGGTCTGTTTTAAAAACATCAGTTGATGGATCGTTGAACCTAATACAACAACATCCAGACGTTTCCAAAAAAGTTTTCAACATGATTCGTGGTGACGGCGAATTGAAAAATCAGATTATGGCTTTGTTGAATTCTGGAGTCGGAGTCAATGTTGGAAGTTTTAATGGATCGCTCAGTATTCCAATTGAAGCAATGACGCGAGCTGGTATTAGTCCTGCTGATCAAACATACGCAGACATATTAGCTCGTAACATGTTGACGATTGGCTTGGCTCGTCTTCAAGCTCAAGGCGTTCGACCTGAAAAAGGGACTGAGGCGTATGCAAACGCTTTGACCACAAAAGCCAACTTGGGTGAAACTCCTATTTCAGCTTACAAGGCTTTGATGGGTGAACAAGTGACGTTTGATACCATAAAAGGCATTCATGATGTCATCAATCAAGAAAAATCACAGCGTCGCCACAATCCAAATTCGGCTACGCCAATTGCTGACATTTATTTGAATTCTAAAGAAATTAAAAGAATAGAAAAAGATGCCCTTGATCGCCGCACTCAAATCAACAAAGATTATGAAGAATGGCTTCAAGGTCAAAAATCAAAACGCAACAAAAAAGGTTGAACATGGCAACCTCTAGACCTAATCCTTTTGCAAAATTTGGTGATGCCACTGAAGTTCATGAAACTCCAGCAGTGGTCAATCAACCTACAACTGTTGAAGCTCAAACAGTTGAAAGCAATCCTCAACCCCTAAGCGTAGAGGAACCCAAAAAAAATGTATTTGCAGGATTTGATGAAGGCGATGAACAAGAGCATGTTGATGCAAGCATAGGACAAGCCCTTGGAATTGGTGCTGTTGCTGGTGCATACAAAGGCGCAAAAAATTCATTGCAAAAACGAGAAAATGTAGGGTTGGTAAAAGAAAAAGGATCGCAAGGTTATTTGAGCGGCATGTTGCCGCCAGATACAAAATTGACTTTAAAAAGTTTGCAAGAGATTACTGGAATGCCAGTAAGAACTCAATCTGAAATTCAAGCTGCATTAGCAAAATTGCAAGCAACACCAGCCACCAGAGAGCCAAGAATTAGAACAACGCCAACTGGAAGAGAAATTCGTTCAGGCTACACAACTACACCTGCCACTGAACATTATGACTTGTCTAAATTTGAAATTCCATCAAAAACAAGGGCGGCATCAACTGGAGCTTTAGGAGGAGCTTTGGCAGGTGCTGCTGCTGCTCCAGCTCTTTATCAAACATTGACTCAAGACAAGCCAATTGATTGGACTCAATGGTCTTCTATTGCTGGAGCCTTGCCAACTTTCTTGCCTAAAATTGCAAGCAAAATACCGGGATTGAATGAGGTAGCGCCATTACTTAGTATTCCATATGCAATCAAACACAGAGATGAGTTAATGCAAGGAATGACAATGAACGATGTAAATCCAACGGCATTCCCTGCTGGTACTACTGGTTCGGAAGAGTCACCATTGAGTCTTCCGAATAGATGATCACGTTGGTTGTCTCCCTGACGTGAAGGCAAGCAGTTGCCTATTTACCCCCACCGTTGTTGGTGGGGGTCTTTTTGTCAAAAAAGATTGATCAACACAATGGCAAATAAGCCAAGCATCAAATACCATTTAATGACGATCATTTTGACCTCACCTGAGCCAGCTTCTCACCGACCACTCGGTTGAGGTCTGTAGCGACCTTCACACATGCCTTCAGCTCATGACGAGCACCAGCATCAGCAAAGACGTTGGCCAGCTTCACCAAGTCATCTTCAAGAAAGTTGTAGTTCTCTTCAAGGTTGACCGCATGGAACAGCTTGTTGACTTCGGTTTTGTTGAGGATCATTTTTTTGCTTTCTTGCGTGCTGCCAAGATTTTTTTGCCTTTGGCGGTTTGAGTCCAGTGCGGCTTCTTGCCAAGTGACTTGATCGCTTCAACTTGCAAAGCATTCAGGCCAATTGATTTTTTGGTCGTCTTCTTGGCAACTGGGTGGCTGATGGTTGTGAGGGCGATTCCATCATCACGTTTTGCGCCAAAGTAATCTTTCCAAGCCTGAACTTCAATAGGCTTATTGGCTTCTACTTCGCAGGCGTCAAAGTAGGTCATCAAAGATTTGTGTTTCTGCTCCACGGCTTCACGGATGTAATCCAGCTCACCTTTTGATACGTCCAATACGATGCGTTTCATGCTGCCTCTCCTAAGTCAAGTTCCATGTTGGCGGGTTTGTATTGCTCCACGGTCAAGCCTTTGGTCAAGAGGTCAACCAAGTCTTGTTGGCTGGCCACGTGAGCCTTGATGGTGGTGTTGGCCACATGCGCAATGGCTTGTGAGCGGGTGGTTGCGTTGACCAAGCGGATGCCTTGAGGACCGCCAACGACGTAGATACGAGATGCCATGATTAAGCTCCAAAACGATTTTTAACGATCCAAAAATTGAAGAGTGACTGGAACATCAGCCACCCACGTAGCAAGTCTTCCTCGCTGTGCTCCACGACTTTGATCAAGCCGGGGTTGCTCACAGAGACAAAGACGTTTGCACATCGAGCATTTGGCAAGCCCACCCCTTGTCGGTATGCAGCCAGTTGCATGAGGTGCTCGTCATAGATGTCGATCTTGTCGTCCTGGTCGAACTCCTTGGTCTTGGCGTCAAGCATGATGCCCAGCGGCGCAGACTCATCGGGGCGGGTAAACAAGTCGGTCTTGCCGCCAAAGCCCATTGGATGGCTGAATGACACCTCCGTTTCCCACTTCTGGAATGGGTGGGTCTTGAAGTGCTCAAACACGGCTTCCTCAAACGCTTTGGCGATGACTGGATGGTCGGTTTGCTGGCCACGGTAGTGACGCTCAATGGACTCATGGATCAACGTGCCACGCTCGGCCGCACGTTTGCCAGTTTCTTTGGAGTCGGCCACCACACGAGCGATGTACGCCTGCTCAGTCTCGCCTTCGACCTTGGGTAAGGTCAGGGCGGCCAAAAGCAGTTGTTCGTTCTTCCAAACGTCCAAACCGGGCTTTGCAGCCACGCGCATGATGGTTGATACCGAAGGCACCAAGTTGAGTTTTCGTGCGTCTCTGAGCGTTGTAGGACGGTCTGAGCCGTCCTTTGCTTTGACGGTGTAGGCTGGTGAGCCGTCTTGGCCGTACCAGTGTGTATTTTCTGCACTTCTTGCAATAATCGTCGTCATTTGGCGGCCTTTGCTTTTTTCTCTGCCCAATATTTTTTGATAGCCAGACGGTGTTTTTCTCGCATTGCTTCCGACTTAGGCAGAGTTCGTTTGTCAACCATCTCAACGCCCTCCAGCTTGGCAATTCGTTTGTTCATGGCCTTGCAAATCTTGATCAGTTCGTCGATTTGCTTTTCCGACTTTTCAAACAAATCAATCCTCGCCTTTGCGTGGTACAGCTCAATCGTCAGGCCAGTAATGGTGTCTTGGTGATTGGCGATGTCTTTTTGCATGGCCAACTTCTCAGCTTTGGAAATAAACATATTAATCCTTTAGTTCAAAATGGGATCGAATCGTCGTCTTCGTCAAACGAGGGCGAACCTTGGGGTTGCTGTGGCGCAACAGGTGTTTTCCCTTGGAGCTTTTGCCACTCTGGAGAAGACTGGATTTTTGTCTTAAGGTTGTCGCTGAACTTGTCAAACATGGCCATGTCTGGCTCATCCAGATTGAACACCTCATTGGCGTTGACCGCATTGGGCAAACCAGTTTGTTTGATCACAGCAGGCACGGGGCTGATGTTGGCCACGTTGATGTAGGTCTTGCCATTGTCGCCAGCCTTCTCGACCATATTCAACATGCACCATGCACCCAAGATCGTCTTGAGGTCAAAGCGGCGCAGTTCTTCGGCGGTGAAGGGCTTACCACGCCAAGACTGCAAATCAATGCGCAAGGTGGCTTTGTCAGACCAACTGAGGGTGTAGTTCTTGAATGCAGCGAATGGTCGCTTGTCCTTCATCAAGAGCGGCGTGCCGTCGTCTTTGACACCGTGCAGCTCCCAACCGAGCATCACTTTGCGCAGGTACTTGACTTGGCCTTTGAACTCGGATTTTTGCGTGCCGAGATCAACGATGCGGTAGCAACGTGCGAGGTGCATACCGGGTGGCGTGGCTTCAAAGTCACCGCCTTTGTTTTCAACGTAAAAAGACATTAGATTCTCCAGAAAAAGACGTCCATGAGGACAACGAGGATTGAGAGGATGTAGACGCAAATCAGCGCCTGATGGGGTTTGAGAGACATTCGTGCTCCAGTGAACCGACAACATTGTCGTGCCGTTACTATAACACGAAATTAAAGTTGTTCTTTAAACTTTGTGTTGTTGTAGAATTCGTGCAACACCAAGACGCATGAGGATTGTGTGGACTGCCCGACCCAAGTGATTAAGTTCATGCGGGACACTTACTAAGGTGAGACATCAGCAGTCCTCAGCCGTGTTGGTGCTTGAGCTGAAGGTCCAAGCATTAAACGAGTCTCCTGAAGACCGCCAACAACTTATTGGAGAAAAATGTGACACTGGAAGAGTATTTTGTAGGCGAACCACGGGGGGCAAAGGTGGAGATGGCTCAGTATTTGGGCATCTCTGACGTTTGGCTGTCCATGCTGATCCGCGGCAAGCGCCGTGCGTCTGCAAGCCTATGCAAGAAGATTGAGAAGGCCACGCAAGGTCTGGTCAAGCGCAAAGAGTTGCGTCCAGACATTTTTGCGTGATATAGTAATTTAACGCTTGGCGGCGTTTTTGTAGTGGGCTGCGGCCAAAGAACTGGGTGTACTACACACCTCCGCCAACACCGAAAGGTGAGTTCTTTGGTCGCAGCTTTTTTTTGGAGAAAACAATGACAAAACGTAAAGTGAGACTAGACAGCATACGGATCGACGGCAACACGCAGTTCCGTGACCAGATCAACCAAGAAGTGGTCGGTGTCTACAAAGAAGCCATGCGTGGTGGCGACATCTTCCCGCCCATCGACGTCATGTTCGACGGCACAGACTACTGGCTCTACGATGGCTTCCACCGCTATTTTGCGGTGCATGAGTTGGGCGAAAAAGAGATAGAGGTGCACTACAAGCCTGGCACCAAGCGTGACGCCTTCATCGCCTCATTGGGCGTCAATGACAAGCACGGCTTGCAACGCAACAACGCCACCAAGCGCAAGGTCGTCGAGGCGGCTTTGGCTGACGAAGAGCTGCGTGAATTGCCCAACACGCACATCGCCAAATTGTGCAAAGTGTCCGATACTTTTGTGGCTTCCATCCGAAATCCCGAGGCAAAAGCCAAGCAAAAAGAAAAAGTAAAGCATCACTACGAAAAGAAGTTGCTTGATAAAGTAGCTAATTCGGATGTTTCAGTCGGTTCAACCGACTCGCACGGTTTGGACGAACCGAAGCCCTCTTTGCACGATGGCAACGAGCCAAGCGCTGAAGAGCTGGAGGCCAACGAGCGTGCCATGCAGGCCGACATTGAGTTGCTCAACGTCATCTTGGAGGCTGACGACAAACTGGCGGTTGCCCACGAAGAGTTGAAAAAGAAAAACTTTCTCATGGCGCAGATGCAAGTGCGCATCGACTCGCTCATGCGTGAAAAGAACGAGTTCATCAAAGAGTGCAAGAAACTTCAAAGTCAAATCGACAAACTTAAAAAGGCAAAATAATGAGTGCAGTCCCAGCCCCGCGTGAGGGTGATGACGGATCAACTTTCCCTGCTCCTCGTCCCTTTCAAATGACCGCCCATCAAGCCTTGCGACAAGGCTTCAAAGATGGCCACAAAAACCAATTGATCATGGCTCCTACGGGAGCTGGCAAGACTTACCTTGGCCTGCGCATCTGCAACGAAGCCATGCAGCGCGGCAAGCGTGCGATCTTCTTGTGCGATCGCACCACGCTGATCAACCAGACGTCCGAGGCGGCCATTGGCTACGGCCTTGAGGCGCACGGCATCGTCCAAGCCAACCACTGGCGTCGTCGCCCCGATGAACTGTTGCAGATCGCATCGGCGCAGACCGTGGCCAAGCGTGGCTACTGGCCAAAGGCAGACGTTATCGTGGTCGATGAATGCCATACCCAGCTCAAGGTCTGGACTGAGTACGCCATGACCAGCGGCGCGGCGTTCATTGGCTTGTCTGCGACGCCATTCAGCGCAGGGTTGGGAAAGATATTCTCAAACCTCATCAACGCCACCACAATGCACGATCTGACCGAGTCAGGGGTGTTGGTGCCCATGCGGATTTTTAGCTGCACCAAGCCCGATATGGCAGGCGCTGAGACACGCGGCGGTGAGTGGACAGACAAAGCCGCAGAAGAGCGTGGCTTGGACATCGTGGGCGACGTTGTCTTGGAGTGGATGAAGTTTGCTGAGAACCGCAAGACCATCGTGTTTGGCGCAACGATCAAGCACTGCAAAGAGATTGCCCAGCAGTTTATGGATCACGGCGTCATGGCCGCGGTGTTCACATCCGAGACGACTGCCAAAGAGCGTGAAATCCTGCTTAAAGAGTATCGCAAGCCTGACAGCTACCTCAAGGTGCTGATCAGCGTGGAGGCTCTGGCCAAGGGGTTTGACGTGCCTGACGTCGGTTGTGTGTGCGATGCACGTCCTCTGCGCAAGTCGTTGTCCACGGCGATCCAGATGTGGGGGCGTGGCCTGCGCTCATCGCCTGAGACTGGCAAAACTGACTGTTACTTGCTCGACTTCAGCGGCAATATTGTGCGTTTTGCCGAAGACTTCACCGAAGTGTTTTTCAACGGTTTAGACAAGCTGGACGATGGCGAGAAGCTCGACAAGAAGATTCGCAAAGACGAAGACTACGAGTTGAAGGGTTGCCCCAAGTGTGGCTACAAACCATTCCACAAACGCTGCATGGCGTGCGGGTATGAGAAGGTGTCGCCTGCCATGAAAGAGGCGCTGCCGGGTCAGATGCAAGAGATTTTCATTGGTGAAGGCAAGAACAAAAAGAAACTGGCTGACAACCTTGAACACCTTTGGCATCAATGCGTCTCATACGCTCGTCACCACAGCAAGCCCGAAAACCAGCAAGGCCGTGCGTACCACCTCTACAAGAAGATCACAGGGCAAGACCCGACATGGCGCTTCACCACCGCGCCCACGGTTGAGATTACCCGCAACGTGCACAACAAAATCACGCAGATGAACATGGCGTGGAAGAAAGCGAGATCAGTATGACACCAAGATCATTTGACATTGATACATGCAAAGAAATCATTGGTGATGCAGGAACAAGGGTCATAGAAGCCAATGCACGAGAAGATGCTGAATCATGTAAATTTAATTTGATCAATATTCCCGACCAAGTTTCATATTGGGAAAAAATCCGACTTCAAATGCAACGGGTCATTTATGCCACAGCGCACTTAAAAAGACTTGAGCGCATTAAGCGCATGAAACAAAGAGAGTTGGAAGTTTGGGCGCAAGAGATAGTAAAAAAATCCAAGCAAGGGGACAAGAATGACTGACAAAGAACTTTTACAAAAATACAAAGATTACTGTATTTACAGACATATTGCATCAAGTAATTTGTTTGAATCTTATGAATTTTGGGAACAAGGAGATGAATTTAATTCATGGAATGCGTTAATCGAATGGGGATATTACAAAACACAATGCAACCACATTTTGGATAGCTTGAATTACAGAGATTACGACAGGCTTTGTGACTTAGCGGGGTCAATCGTATGAAGTTGATGAATCAATCCGAGCAAGAGGTGAAGCATGAATGACATTCCCGAGTTCATAGAAGACTTGCTGGCGCTGGGTGCGATATGTATTATTTTCTTGGTCTTGTTTAAATAAACATGGGTCAAGGATTCAATTACAAGCGTATGAATACCCGAGAGCAAAAAGAACATTACTCAAAGCTTGCTGACTTTGGCTGTGTTCTTTGTTACTATTTGGGTTATGGTGAAGGCACACCCGCCGAGATTCACCATATACGA
>Ga0164296_1002397_pt1 | contig 18721 bp, 17 predicted proteins | sample GEODES057metaG_FD_113533 | JGI IMG/M metagenome (GOLD analysis project Ga0164296, IMG submission 113533) | Dystrophic lake water microbial communities from Trout Bog Lake, Wisconsin, USA - GEODES057 metaG | ecosystem: Environmental > Aquatic > Freshwater > Lake | place: USA: Trout Bog Lake...
ACAACTCGCCGCCCCCTTCGGGCTGCTGAAGCGTGCGCTCGCCTGCCAAAGCGGCGGGAACCAGCCAGGGGCCGGATTCGGGGCGCGCGCCTACCGCCGCAACGACGGCCAGTGGGGCGGCGCGATGCTGGTGGCAGCCAAGAGCGCCACGCCCGACGTCGACGCTCTGACCAGTTGCGCCAGGACGAACTGGCGCAGGGCCAGCGCGGGTTCGGACACAGCGATGTGCGACAGCGGCTGGACGACCCCGAACTCGTTCACCAGCCGCCCGGGCACCGAGGCCTACTACATCCTGATCGCGGGCACGGCCGACGACGTCTGCAGCGCACTCAACGCCACGTACGCGTCGAACGCGAGAAGCTGGCCGTTCTGACACAGCCCTAGTCAGCGACCCGCCGGGGGTCGTACGGTGGAGACGTTCGGCTGGAACTGCGAGGTCAGAGCGACAAGATCGGAGGCACGGATTTGTCTCGTCATCGCGTGGTCATCATCGGCAGCGGGTTCGGGGGGCTCAACGCGGCCCACGCACTCAAGCGGGCCGACGTCGACATCACACTCATCTCCAAGACCACCACGCACCTGTTCCAGCCGCTGCTCTACCAGGTAGCCACCGGGATCCTCTCGGAAGGCGAAATCGCACCGACCACCAGGCTGATCCTGCGCAAGCAGAAGAACATCCGGGTGCTGTGGGGTGATGTCAGCGCGATCGACCTCACCGCGAAGACCGTCACCTCAGGCCTGATGGGCATGGAGACAGTGACGCCCTTCGACAGCCTCATCGTGGCCGCGGGCGCACAGCAGTCCTACTTCGGCCAGGACCAGTACGCCATCTACGCGCCGGGGATGAAGAGCCTCGATGACGCCCTGGAGTTGCGTGGGCGGATCCTGGGCGCATTCGAGGCCGCCGAGGTCGCCACCGATCCGGCGGAGCGCACCCGCCGGCTCACCTTCGTGGTGGTCGGCGCCGGCCCGACGGGCGTGGAGTTGGCCGGCGAGATCGTCCAGCTCGCCGAGCGCACCCTGTCCGGGGCGTTCCGCACCATCACCCCCAGCGAGTGCCGCGTCGTGCTGCTCGACGCGGCGCCCGGGGTGCTGATGCCGATGGGGCCGAAGCTGGGCCTCAAGGCGCAACAGCGGCTGGAGAGGATGGGCGTCGAGATCCAGCTCAACGCGATGGTCACCGCCGTCGACTACGAGGGCATCACCGTCAAGGACAAGGACGGCGCGCAGCGGCGCATCGACTGCGCGTGCAAGGTGTGGGCCGCCGGAGTTGCCGCCAGCCCCCTGGGCAAGATGATCGCCGAGCAGTCCGACGGAACCGAAATCGACCGCGCCGGAAGGGTGGTCGTCGAACCCGACCTGACCGTCAAGGGCCATCCGAACGTGTTCGTCGTCGGTGACCTGATGGCCGTGCCCAACGTGCCGGGGATGGCCCAGGGCGCGATCCAGGGCGCGCGCTACGCCGCCCGCATCATCAAGGCCACGACAAAGGGCAACGATATTCCGGCGCAGCGGCCACCGTTCACGTACTTCAACAAGGGCAGCATGGCGCTCATCTCTCGCTACAGCGCCGTCGCGAAAGTCGGCAAGGTGGAGTTCGCCGGCTTCATCGCCTGGTTGGCCTGGCTGGTGTTGCACCTGTATTACCTTGTCGGGCACCGCAACCGGATCGCGGCCATGTTCGCCTGGGGGATCTCGTTCCTGGGACGCACGCGCGGCCAGATGGCCATCACCAGCCAGATGATGTACGCCAGGCCGCTGGCCGAGTGGGTGGAAAAGCAGGCCAGCGGCGGGGCGTTGGCGGCGGCCGAACACGCCCAGGAGGCCGAGAAGCGAGCCGCCGTCTAGGGCGCTAGCTCAGCGCCTGATCGATGTCGGCGATCAGGTCGTCGGCGCCTTCCAGGCCGACGGAGATGCGGACCACGCCGTCCCCGAGGCCGATCGCGGCCCGACCTTCCGGGCCCATCGCCCGGTGCGTCGTGGTCGCCGGGTGGGTCACCAGCGACTTGGCGTCGCCGAGGTTGTTCGAGATGTCGATCAACCGCATCTTGTCGAGGACCTCGAATGCCCGGCGCTTGGCCGAACTGTCGGGACAGTCGAGCGCGAAGGTGACCACGGTTCCCCCGCCGGACATCTGACGCTTTGCCAGATCGTACTGCGGGTGCGAGGGCAGGTAGGGATAGCGAACCCAGCGCACGGCTCGGTGGCCTTCCAGGAACTCCGCGATCCGCTGCGCGGAGGAATTGCAGCGCTCCACCCGGATGGCAAGCGTCTCAAGGGCTTTGACCAGGACCCAGGCGGTGAACGGACTCATCGCCGGCCCTGTGTGCCGCATCAGCTTCTGCACCGGGCCGTCGATGTACTCCGTGTCGCCCAGGATCGCGCCGCCGAGCACCCGCCCCTGCCCGTCGATGTGTTTGGTCGCCGAGTACACCACCACGTCGACGCCGAGCGGGATGCCCCGCTGCAGCATCGGGGTGGCCAAGACGTTGTCCAGCACCACTGTGGCGCCCGCGGCGTGGGCGAGCTGGGTCACCGCGGCGATGTCGACCAGGGACTGCATCGGATTCGAGGGCGTCTCGAAGAACACGACCCGGGTGGGGACCGACAGCGCCTCCTCCCACTGCGTGAGGTCGTCGCCGTCGACGAAGACGGTCTCCACACCCCACCGCGGCAGGATCTCGCTGCACACCACGAAACACGACCCGAACAGGCTGCGCGCCGCCACCAGGCGGTCGCCGGCGGACAGCAGCGCGCCCAGCGAGGTGAACACCGCAGCCATGCCGCTCGCGGTGGCGAACGCCGCCGGCGCCCCCTCGATGAGGCGCAGCCGCTCCTCGAACATCGTCACGGTGGGGTTGCCGTACCGCGAGTACACGTAACGGTCGAGCTCACCGGTGAACGCCTTTTCCGCCTCGGCCGCGGACTCGTAGACGTAGCCCGACGTCAGGTACATCGCCTCGGCCGTTTCGTCGAATCCCGATCGCAGGAGGCCGCCGCGCACGGCGACGGTGGCCGGGCTGACACCCTCGGGTAGCGGTGCGGGTGAGCGCACCGAGGGGACCTCGGTCACTGCTGGCGCCACGGTAGGCCGGCAGCCCGCCAGCCCGTCTCACCGCGGTGGCCGTGGGCGTCGAGATGACCCTCGAAGCCGTCCAGCACGTTGTAGGCGGGCGCGATACCGATCCGCGTCGCGGTCTCGGCGGCGCCGATGGAGCGCTGGCCGGAGCGGCACAGGAAGATCACCGGGCGTGCGGGGTCGGTGGCGGGTGCGACCCGTTCCCGCAGCTGGTCGGCGAAGTCCTCGTTGTGCCTGCCGTCGGTGGTGTTCCATTCGAGGAACACGACGCTGCGGCCCACGCCGGACAGGTCGGGCACCCCGACGAACCGCCATTCGGCGTCGGTGCGGACATCGACCAGCACGGCGTCGGGATGGTCGTTGAGCAGTGCCCATGCCTGCTGCGGCGTGATGTCTCCGGCGTAGCTCATCCTCGTGAGTCTCGCACAGACAGGGCCGCCGCCGCCTGCCGGGCGCGTTCACGTGCGGCGCCGACCTCGGGTGCCGTGGCCAGCGTCATCCCGAGCGTCCGGCGGGCGTCGGGCCGCCCGAACAGCCGGACATCGCTTTCGGGGACGCGCAGGGCGGCGCTCAGCGCCCCCGCGCTGGGAGCCCCACCGTCGGAACCCCACGGCACGGCCCGGGCCGCGCCCGGGGAGGCCATCATCGTGTCCACCGGCAGGCCGAGAATCGCACGGGCCTGCAGGTCGAACGCGGACAGCCGCTGGCTGCACGCGGTCACCCAGGCGCTGCCCGGCGGGCGCGCGGTGACTCCGGCGAAGTACACCTCGTCGGCGTTGACCATCAGTTCGATGCCGAAGACGCCACGGCCACCGAGCGCGTTGCAGATCCGGGCGGCGATCGACCTGGCGGAGTCCGTCGCTGCCGGGCTGAGCTGCTGCGGCTGCCACGATTCCGGCAGGTCGGCGTCCAGGCCGCGATGCCCGATGGGCGAACAGAATTCGATCGCCGGACCGCCGGGGGCATCGGTGCGCACCGCGAGCAGGGTGACGAGGACCTCGACGTCGACGACCCGCTCGGCGAGCACCCGGGGAGTTCCCGCGCGCCGCCATGCGGGCGCGATGCCCTCGGGACCGGTGACGATCGACCGGCCCCGCCCGCGCGCCGGCCCCACCGGCTGCACCACCAGCGGAAAACCGGCCTGGGCGGAGGCCGACTCGAGTTCGTCGACCGATCCGGCGAACCAGAACGGCGCGGTGGGTAGCCCCAATTCGTCGGCGGCCAGCCTGCGCAGACCCTCTTGGTCGGCGGTGAGCCGAAGGGCGCGCGCGCTCGGCACCAGCTGGGGCCCGACGGTCTCCAGGGCGTCTGAGATATCCGGTGTGACGACATCGGTGTTGGTCACCACGAAGTGCGGTTGCAGCCGGCGCACCGCCTGCGACAGCTGGGGGGCGTCGGTCAGCGGGACCACCAGCGCCTGGTCGGCCACCGCGTGCGCGGGCGCGCCGGCATAGGCGTCGACGGCGACCACGCTCGCCCCGAGCCGTCGCAGCGCGATCACCAGTTCCCGGCCGAGCTCGCCGGAGCCGAGCACCATAACCCGGGGCTGGGGGCCTGTTCGGGGGCCGTTGGTCACGGATTCAGGATAGGGTCCCGGGCTCGGGGTTCGCCGGGCTCAGGGCTGTCCGGGGTCAGGGCTGTCCGGGCAGGAGCCGCACCATCAGGCCGTGGCACTCGGCCAGCAGGATCTCGCCTGCCCCGCGCGCGTCGACGAGTTCCGCGGAGACGAAGGCCTTCCGGCCCTCGATGGAGGTGACGCGGCCGCGCACCGTCAGCGGCGCGTCGATGGGGGTGACATTGCGGTAGTCGACGTGCAGGAACGCCGTCCGGCTGATCGGCCGTCCCGCGGCATGCGACACCATGCCGAAGGTGTGGTCGAACAGCAGCGGCAGCACGCCGCCGTGCACGGCGCGATTTCCCCCGACGTGAAACCTGCTGAAATGACCTGTCATTTCGACGCCATCCGGCGCATACCTGGTCAGTGTCCACGGCGGCAGCAACAGGCTGCCCATCCCGGGCAGGTCGGGCGAGCGCCCGGCCGGTGCTCGTCCCTCGTCGGCCTCGAATGGGCCCAGCAGGTCGGCCAGCGCCGCGGCGCGGTCGGCGGCCTCGTCCCAGACATCGTCACCGGGATCGGCGGAAATGGCGAGATCCTGCAGCCGGCGCATGGTCGCCACGAAGCGGCCGAATCCGGGTCCGGGGCTGGCCGGCCCGTACTCGGGAAACCCACCGTGGTGCTCGTAGTCGGGGTCAGTCTCCGCCGGGTTCGCGTCGGCCGGTGTGCCCGTCACGGGCGGGCCGCGAGGACATCGCGCCGCACGATCGTCTGATCCCGCCCGGGGCCGACCCCGATGCACGAGATATGTGCTCCCGCAAGTTCTTCCAGCCGCAACACGTAGTCGCGGGCCTTGGCCGGCAGGTCGTCGAAGCGCCGGGCGGCCGAGATGTCCTCCCACCACCCCGGCAGCTCCTCATAGATGGGTTCGGCGCGCGCGAGGTCACTCTGGGTCATCGGCATGTCGGTCAGGCGCGCGCCGCCCACCTGATACCCGACGCACACCGGAACCGTCTCGAGGCTCGACAGCACGTCGAGCTTGGTCAAGAAGTAGTCGGTGATGCCGTTGACCCGGGTGGCGTAGCGGGCGATGACGGCGTCGAACCAGCCGCAGCGGCGACGGCGGCCGGTGGTGACGCCGAACTCTCCGCCGGTCTTGGACAGGTAGTCGCCGCTCTCGTCGAACAACTCGGTGGGGAAGGGTCCGGAGCCCACGCGGGTGGTGTAGGCCTTGAGGATCCCGAGCACGGCGGTGATCCGGGTCGGGCCGATCCCGGACCCGGCACATGCGCCGCCCGCGGTCGGGTTCGATGACGTCACGTACGGATACGTGCCATGGTCGACGTCGAGCAGCGTGCCCTGCGACCCCTCGAGCAGCACCGTGTCGCCATCATCGAGCGCGGCGTTGAGCAGCAGTCGGGTATCGGCGATGCGGTGCTGGAAACCCTGGGCCTGTTCCAGCAGGGACTCGACCACATGGTGGGGATCCAGCGCCTTGCGGTTGTAGACCTTGACCAGGATCTGGTTTTTGAGGTCCAGTGCGGCCTCGACCTTGTGGGCGAGTTCCTCGGGGGCGAGCACGTCGGCGGCCCGGATGCCCATGCGGGCGATCTTGTCCTGGTAGCAGGGGCCGATACCGCGGCCGGTGGTGCCGATCTTCTTGTTTCCCATGTAGCGCTCGGTGACCTTGTCGATGGCCACGTGATAGGGCAGCAGCAGGTGCGCATCGGCGGAGATCAGCAGCGTGGAGGTATCCACGCCCCGGTCCTCGAGGCCCTTGAGTTCGTCGAGCAGCACGCCGGGATCCACCACCACACCATTGCCGATGACGTTGGTGACGCCGGGCGTCAGCACGCCGGACGGGATCAGGTGCAGCGCGAAGTGATCGCCGCCGGGCAGGACGACGGTGTGCCCCGCGTTGTTTCCGCCCTGGTAGCGCACCACCCACTGCGCTCGGCCGCCGAGCAGGTCGGTGGCCTTACCCTTGCCCTCGTCGCCCCACTGGGCGCCGATGAGGACGATCGCCGGCATGACGTGCTCCCGCCTGTTTATTGTGGTGCAGCCGGTGACCCACCTTATCCGAGCATCCCCGGATCCCAGCATCCCAGCATCCCAGGATCGCCGCCCCAGGATTTCAGCCCCCTTAGATTGCGAGGACCCATGAACGCCGGGGTGGTGGTGTTGCTGTTCGGGAATCGTCGCGTGCCGCGGCCGCTGCGGGATCTGACCGCGTGCCGGATAGACAGCGACGCCGGGCCCGGGGTTATCGACGCCGCCATCGGCGGTCAGCGCCGTCTGGTGATCGTCGGCGCCGACGCCGACCTCGCCGCGACGCTGACCCGGCTGTTGCGCGCACAGCGGCTCGATGTCGAGGTGGCCTACGTGCCGGGGCGGCGCACCCGCGCGACCCGGGTCTATCGCCTGCCGGCCGGGCACCGCGCGGCGCGGCGGGCCCGGCGCGGTTCCGCACGGCGGGTGACCCTGATCCGCGACGAGACCGGCTCGGTCGTCGTGGGCCGAGCCCGCTGGCTACCCGAGGACGGCGGCCGATCGCTGCACGGCGAGGCGGTGGTCGACGACACGGTGCTATTTGACGGGGACATCGCCGAGGTGTGCATCGAACCGACCCAGGACGTGCCGGGCCTGCGGGCCCGGATCCGGGGCGGCCGGTGGGTCGCCGGCCGGGCCGTCCAGCTCGGCAGCGTCGGCGTCCGCGTCGAGCGCGACGGCGTCCCCGCGCCGCGCGCAGCGCGCCGCTCGACGTTCTACCGCCACGTCGAAGGCTGGTGCGTGGTCCGATAGGCCGCGGGAGTCGTGTCAGCGTTCAGTCGCCCCGTAGCTGCACCGCCGCGTCGAAGGCCGGCCGCCGGTCCGCTAACGTCGACCGGTGAACGTTCCCTCTCGGCGCGGCGCGGTGGCACCCAGCCCGGTCTTCCTGGGCCTGCTGGCCGCGACGGCGGCCGGCGGCGCTCTGGCCTGGCAGGCGGGTGCGAGCGTGCGGCCCTTGTCCTACGTCGGTGTGTTCGTCTTCGTGATCGCCGGTTGGCTGGTGTCGCTATGCCTGCACGAGTTCGGGCACGCGGTGACCGCGTGGCGGTTCGGCGACCACGACGCCGCAGTCCGCGGCTACCTGACCCTGGATCCGCGCCGGTACACCCAGCCCGGGCTGTCCCTGGTGCTGCCGCTGGTGATCGTCGCGCTCGGCGGAATCGGCCTGCCCGGTGCCGCGGTGTACCTACGGACCTGGTTCATGACACCGCGGCGCCGCACTCTGGTCAGCCTGGCGGGTCCGGCGATGAACCTCGCCCTGGCGGTGCTGCTGCTGACCACGACCCGGTTGTTCTTCGAGCCGGCTCACACGGTGCTGTGGGCCGGGGTGGCCTTCCTGGGTTTTCTGGAGCTGACCGCCGTCGTGCTGAACCTGCTGCCGATTCCAGGCCTGGACGGGTACGACGCCCTCGAACCGCATCTGAGCCCAGAGACGCAGCGCGCGGTTGCCCCGGCCAAGCAATACGGCTTCCTCATCCTGTTGTTCCTGCTGTTGCCTGCCAGCGGGCTGCTCTACGGGGCGGTGTTGTGGGTGTTCGGCTTTTCCGGCGTTCCCGAACTCCTGGTCACGTGGGGCAATTCGCTGACCCGCTTCTGGAGCCGCTGGCTCTGAGCCTTGCGATATATGCATCAAACCGCATATATTTCATGACATGGGCGCCGGTCACAGTCACACCCCCGCCGAGACCGACTCGTCGCGGGTGATCCCCAGCATGGTCGCGGCCGCGGCGATCCTGGCGACCTTTTTCGTCGTCGAACTGACCACGTCGTTGCTGATCGGCTCGATCGCGCTGCTCGCCGACGCCGGGCACATGCTGACCGACGTCGTCGCCGTGGTCATGGGACTGGCCGCGCTGACCCTGGCCCGGCGCGGCAGCTCGTCGCCCGCCCGCACCTACGGCTGGCATCGCGCCGAGGTGTTCACCGCGGTGGCAAATGCCGTCCTCCTGATCGCGGTCGCGCTGTTCATTCTCCGGAAGGCCATCCAGCGGATCCACCATGCCCAGGCGGTGCCCGGCGTGCCGATGATCGTGGTGGCGCTGGCCGGCCTGGCCGCCAACCTGGTGGCGGCGCTGCTGCTGCGCTCGCATTCGTCGGGCAGCCTGGCCGTCCGGGGCGCCTACATGGAGGTGGTCGCCGACAGCATCGGCAGCCTGGGCGTCCTGATCGCCGGCATCGTCACCGTGACGACCCGCTGGCCCTACGCCGACGTGGTGGTCGCCGTGCTCGTGGCGCTCTGGGTGCTGCCTCGGGCGCTCGCGCTGGCGCGCGACGCGCTGCACATCCTCTCCGAATCGTCGCCCGCCCACATCGACGTCGACGAGTTGCGCGCTGCTCTGGGCGCCGTGGATGGTGTCACCGAGGTGCACGACCTGCACGTGTGGACGCTCTCGCCCGGCAAGGACATGTGCACGGCCCACCTGACCAGTGACGGGGACTCCGCGCGGGTGCTGAACGACGCCCGCGCGGTGCTCGCGGCCCGGGGCCTGAGCCACGCGACGGTGCAGATCGAGTGCCCCGGCGGCCCGGGTTGCGAGGAGACGTTCTAGACGTCAGGTGACGGTGTTCTTGAAGACCTGACCGTCCTTCATGATGACCCTGAAGTTGTCGGGGTTGCCGATCAACGCGAGGTTGGTCGTCGGGTCACCGTCCACCAGCAACAGGTCGGCGTAGGCCCCCGGTTCGACGACGCCCAGCTTTCCCGGGTACGGGTTGCGCGGGCCGGACAGCGCCAGGAGTTGCGCGTTGTCGTGGGTCGCGACCCGGAGCGCCTCGGCATCGGTGAACCACTTGTTCAGCTTGGTGAAGTGACTGTTCTGGGTCACCGTCTGCTCAGGTTCGAGCAGGATGTCGGTGCCGAACGCGACTTTCACGCCGTACTTGCGGGCCCACCGGAACGCGTTGTCGGTGCCCTCGGCGACCATCCGCATCTTCGCTTTTTTGAACTCGTCGCCGTCCGGCAGTGCGTCGTCGAACGCCTGCAGGCTCAGCCAGATCCCCTTGTCCGCCAACAGTTGCATGGTGGGTTCGTCCAGCAGTTGGCCGTGTTCGATGCAGGCGACGCCGGCTTGGACCGATCGGCGGACCGCCTTCGGCGTGTAGGCGTGGACGGCGACGTAGGTGTTCCAGTCGGTGGTCGCCTCCACCGCAGCGGTCAATTCCTCGAGGGTGTACTGCGTGACGTCCAGCGGGTCGTACGCCGACACCACACCGCCCCCCGCCATCAGCTTGATCTGCGACGCACCGGCGCGAAGGTTCTCCCGCACGGCGGTCAGCACGTCGTCGCGACCGTCGGCGATGAAACCGATCCCGAGGCGCTCACCGACGGAGGGCTGCCCGCCGAAGCGTCGCGCTTTGTCGTCGGGGGCGCGGAAGTCGCCGTGCCCCGACGTCTGGGAGATCATCGCCCCGCTGGGATAGATCCTCGGACCGATCGCGTCGCCGCTGTCGATCGCGCGCTTGATCCCGAAGACCGGTCCGCCCATGTCGCGGACGGACGTGAAGCCGCGCAACAGCATTCGATGCGCTTCGTCGCGCGCCCGGGCGGTCAGCTCGTCCGGATCCGAACCCGGATCCATCAGTTGGTTCAGTGTGCTGGCGCTGAGAAACAGATGCACGTGGTTGTCGATCAGGCCGGGCATCAGCGTGCGGCCGCCGCCGTCGAGGGTTATCGCCCCGGCGGGCGCGCCGATATTCCCCGACCGGACTTCGGCGATCAGGCCGTCCTTGACCAGGACGCTCATGCCCCTGTCCAGGGACAGCGAGTTGCCGGTGAACACGTTGACGTTGGTGAACAGCACGGGCGGAACCGGTGTCGCCCTGGCGGATCGGGGCTTTCCCGCGGAACGGCCGGATCCCAGATCGGCGGCGCAGGCCGTCACGAACGAGGCGCCCAGGGCCAGTGCCGCCGTCATCCCGAGACCGCCACAGCAGAGGAAGCGCCGTCTCGGGGTGTGAGATCCCACGCGTCGTTGTCCTTTCGATCGTCAGCCCGATCCGACCCCCACCGGAGGGCGGCCCGGGTCCAGCCCCGGGATCTACCCGCGAAGGGCCGGCCTTAGAGCCCCAACGCCCCGCGCGCCGCGGGGTCGCAATCGTCGAGCAGGTCGGCGCAGCGCTGGTACTCGTCGGTCTCCCCGATCGCCCCGGCGGCCCGCGCCAGCGCCGCGACGCAGCGCAGGAAGCCGCGGTTGGGCTCGTGGGCGTAGGGCACGGGGCCGAAGCCCTTCCAGCCGTTGCGCCGCAGCTGGTCCAGGCCGCGGTGGTAGCCGGTGCGGGCGTACGCGTAGGCGGTGACGGCCTCGCCGCCGGCCAGGGCGCCCTCGGCCAGCGCCGCCCAGGCCACCGACGCCGACGGGTGCGCGGCGGCGACGGCGGCGGGAGTTTCACCCGCCCGTAGTTCCGCCTCGGCGTCGATATCGCCAGGCAGCAGGATCGGGTCTGGTCCCAGGAGGTCTCCCATGCGCGTCATGGCTCCCATTGTGCCGCCAGTCTGTGGGGCTCCTCGGGCGGGTGGCTCGCTATGCTCCACCGCATGCCGAACGAACCCGAGCCCGATCGCGGCGGGGAACCGCCCGCGGACCCTGGCGACGACGCAACCGAGGACCAGCCGCTGATCCCCGCCGACACCGAGACCGAGACCGTGGTCATCAGCCCGGCTGATGACGACCCGGAACCGGAATCCGAGGCCGACGCCGACGACGACGCCGACGACGACGAGGACGAACGCCGCTTCACCGCACCCGGATTCGACGCCAGGGAAACCACGGTGATCGACCCCCCGCCGGAGCCCGAGACGGAGGTGTTCGCGCCCCAGACGGACCCCGACGCGACCGTGGTGCTGGCCGTGCCGCCGCAGACGGCGGCGCCCCAACCGGCCGCGTCGCGGCGGTTCGTGCCCCGATTCCTGTCGCGGTTGCGGGTGCCCGGGCGACTCAACAGGGGATGGGTCGCGGCGATCGCCGTGATCGTCGTGGCACTGGCGGCGATCGCCATCCTGGGCGCCATGCTGCTGATACGCGCCAACAATCCGAAGACCTCCCCCGAACAACAGGTCCGGCAGACGATCGAGCAGTACGACCTCGCCGTGCAGCGGGGAGATTTGAGCGCGCTGCGGGGCATGACCTGCGGCACCGCCCGCGACGGCTATGCGGATTACGACGAGCACTCCTGGGACGACACTTTCAGCCGGGTCTCGGCCGCCAAGCAGTACCCGGTGATCGCCAGCGTGGATCAGGTGGTGGTCAACGGCCAGCAGGCCGAGGCGAACGTGACCGCCTTCATGGCGGACGACCCGAAGACCCGCTCCACCCGCAGCCTGGACCTTCAGTTCCGCGACAACCAGTGGAAGATCTGCCAAACCTACGGGGGCTAGACCTGGCCGGCCGACTGCCCGATCAAACGCGTGAGAACACCGATATTGGTCCGGATATCCTCGTCCTGCGGCAGGTATTGAGACGCTAGTTGGTTGTGCCGCAGCGAGTTCGGGTAGTCGCCGAGCCGGTAGTAGCACAGCCCGAGTTGCTTGTGCGGCAGCCAGGTCTTGAACGGGTAGTTCTGCACGATTCGTTCTTCGCCCGCGGGATTCTGGATGGCGAGTTCGTACCAGAATGCGGCCTGGCGCCACTTCTCCCGCTGCAGAAAGCGCTCACCGATCCGGCAGCAGAACTCGGGCCGCGGCACGTCCATCTCAAGGGACCGCAGAGTGGTCTCCCATTCTTTCTCCGGGTGGCCGGCCATGTAGTAGCAGCGGGCCAGTCGGTGCATTGCGACCATGGTCATGTTCAGGTCGGTGTCCCGCTCCGGCCGCTCCAAGAACTTCTCGTAGTACGGGATCGCCTTCTCGAAGCCTTCGGTGACCGCCTCCAGTTCCAGCGCGTACTGGAACAGGTCGATGGCGCGCAGTTCGTGGCCTTCCCGCATGTGCTTCTCGTAGATGCCGATGTTGCGATAGGAGGGACCGGATTCCAGCTTGTTGTGCGTGACGATGATGTCGCTGTCGAAGTAGCGGTAGGTGCTGTCCGGCGAAAGGTCCTCGTGGACGTAGCCCTTCCAGGTGAAGTTCATGGACCGCCGCGCCAGGCGGATGCGCCGCGCGGTCTGGGTGACGTTGCCCAATTCGTCGAAGGTGTAGTTGTACATCATGGTCACCGCGTCGAGGGTGGTGTCGAAGTTCTGCTTGAGCGCCAGCAGCTTGGCCCGGTCCTCGGGGAGCAAGACGTCGTCGGCGTCGAGCCACATGATGTAGTCCATCCTCGCCTGCGCGAAGGAATGGTTACGCGCCGCGGAGAAGTCGTCGACCCATTCGAAGTCGACAACCCGCGCGCCGTGCCGGGCGGCGATCTCCTTCGTGCCGTCGGTTGAGCCGGTGTCGACGACGATGATCTCGTCGGGAATGCCCGCCACCGAGCTCAGGCAATTGTCGAGGACTTTCTCCTCGTTCTTCACGATCAGACACAGGCTGATGGTGATCATCGCAATGACTTACCCGCGCAATTCAGGTCATGGCAGGCCTCGACGACCCGCTCGGTCATCGACTCCTCGGCCTTCTTGAGATAGCTACGCGGGTCATAGGCCTTCTTCACGCCCACTTCGCCGTCGACCTTCAACACGCCGTCGTAGTTGCTGAACATGTGGCCGGCGATCGGTCGCGTGAACGCGTACTGAGTGTCGGTATCGACGTTCATCTTCACCACGCCGTATCCCAGCGCCTCCTCGATCTCCGATTTCAGCGAACCCGAGCCGCCGTGGAACACGAAGTCGAAGGGCTTGGCCGGCACGCCGTCCACGTCGGCCAAGCCCAACTTGGCGGCGGCAACCCGCTGCCCCTGGGCGAGGATGTCCGGACGCAGCTTGACGTTGCCGGGCTTGTAGACGCCGTGGACGTTGCCGAACGTCGCCGCCAGCAGATACTTGCCGTGTTCGCCGGCGCCCAGTGCGTCGATGGTTTTCTCGAAGTCCTCGGCGCTGGTGTAGAGCTTGTCGTTGATCTCGTGGGAGACGCCATCCTCCTCGCCTCCCACGACGCCGATCTCGATCTCCAGGATGATCTTGGCGGCCACGGCCCGCTGCAGCAGTTCCCGGGCGATCACCAGGTTCTCGGCGATCGGCACCGCCGAGCCGTCCCACATGTGCGAACCGAACAACGGGTCACGCCCGGCTCCCACCCGTTGGGCCGAGATCTCCAGCAGCGGGCGCACGTAGGTGTCCAGCTTGTCCTTCGGGCAGTGGTCGGTGTGCAGCGCGACGTTGATCGGGTACCGCGCGGCTATCGAGTGGGTGAACTCCGCCAGCGCGACCGCACCGGCCACCATATCCTTGACTCCGAGTCCGGAGGCGAATTCGGCGCCGCCGGTGGAGAACTGGATGATGCCGTCGCTGCCCGCGTCGGCGAAGCCTTTGATGGCGGCGTTGACGGTCTCCGATGAGGTGCAGTTGATGGCCGGGAAGGCGTATGCGCCGGCCTTGGCGCGGGCCAGCATCTCGGCGTAGACCTCGGGTGTAGCGATCGGCATGGGTGATTCCTCCTGACAGGTCCGCCGGTATGTTAGGCCATCATGAGGATCACCGCGACGGCTATGCCCCACCTCCTCGACCCGATGTACTGGCTGGGGGCGAACGGCGTGTTCGGGTCAGCAGTGCTGCCCGGAATCCTGCTCATCGTGTTCATCGAGACCGGACTGCTGTTCCCGATGCTGCCGGGCGATTCGCTGTTGTTCACCGGCGGGCTGCTGACCGCGCACCCGCAGCCGCCGGTGAGCATCTGGGTGCTGGCACCCTGCGTAGCGCTGGTCGCGATTCTGGGTGATCAGACCGCGTATTTCATCGGGCGGCGGATCGGGCCGGCGCTGTTCCGCAAGGAAGATTCCCGCTTCTTCAAGAAGCACTACGTGACCGAGTCGCACGCGTTCTTCGAGAAGTACGGGCCGGGGGCGATCATCCTCGCCCGCTTCGTCCCGTTCGTGCGGACGTTCGTCCCGGTGATCGCCGGGGTGTCCTACATGCGCTACCTGGTATTCCTGGGGTTCGACATCGTCGGCGGCATCGCGTGGGGTGGCGGGGTGACGTTGGCGGGTCACTTCCTGGGCTCGGTGCCGTTCGTGAGCCAGAACCTGGAGAAGATCATCCTGGGGATCGCGCTGGTCTCGATGCTGCCGTTGTTCGCCGCCGCCTGGCGGGGCTACCGGGCCCGGGGCGCCTCAGGATTGCCGGCGGTGCGCGACGAAGGCGTCCAGTAGTTCGGGCCTGTCGATCGAACTCAGCTGCGCGGCGTCGCCCGGCGCCGCTCCCTGCAGGATGCGCTTGATCGGGATTTCCAGGCGCTTGCCGGTCAGCGTGCGGGGCATCCCGGGAACGGCGAGGATGTCGTCGGGGACGTGGCGCGGCGAGGCGTGGCGGCGGATCTCGGCGTTGATCGCGGATCGCAGCTCGTCGTCGAGGATGACTCCGTCGGCGAGGTGGACGAACAACGGCATCCAGTAGCCTCCGTCGTCCTGTTCGATCCCGACCACCAGGCAGTCGGCCACCTCGGGCATCCGCTCCACCGCGTTGTAGATGTCCGCACTGCCCATCCGGACGCCCAACCGGTTCAGGGTGGCATCCGAACGGCCGTGCACCACGACCGATCCCCGGTCGGTGATGGTGATCCAGTCGCCGTGGCACCACACTCCCGGGTACTTGTCGAAGTAGGCGGACCGGTAGCGGCTGCCGTCGTCGTCGTTCCAGAAGAACACCGGCATCGACGGCATCGGCTCGGTCACCACCAGTTCGCCCTCCTCACCGATGACGGGGTGGCGCTCACCGACCCAGGCTTCGATGGCGGCGCCCAGGCAGATGCTGGACAGCTCGCCGGCGACGATCGGCACGGTCGGGCAGCCGCCGATGAACGCGGTGCACACGTCGGTTCCGCCGCTCATCGAAATGACGGGAACTCTCCGGCCGAGCCCCTCCTGCACCCAGCGGAATCCGGACGCCGGTAGTGGCGAACCGGTGGAACCCACGGCGCGAACTCGGTCGAGCGGGTAGGTCGCGCCTGGCTTGAGTCCCTCCTTGGCGCAGGCGAGCAGGTAGCCGGCCCCGGCACCGAACACCGTGACGCCGGCGTCGGCGACCACCCCCCAGAGGCTTTCGGTGCGCGGGTGGGTGGGACTGCCGTCGTAGAAGACGACGGTGGTGCCGACCAGGAGACCGGACAGCGCAAGGTTCCACATCATCCAGCTGGTCGACGAATACCACATGAAGCGCTCGCCGGGGTGCAGGTCCACCTGCAGGGTCAGGTACTTCAGGTGCTCGATCACGACGCCGCCGTGACCGTGCACGATGCCCTTCGGCTTGCCGGTGGTACCCGAGGAGAACATCACCCACAGCGGGTGTGCGAAGGGCACGGCGGTGATGTCGCCGGGAATCGAGAACCCGGTGGCTCCGGCGCGCCCCGGCGCGGTGGCCTCAGCCCACGCCACCGTCCCTTCTGCGGGGTCGAGCGTCAGCCCCAGCCGCGGCACCACCACCGTGGCCCTGAGGCTGGGCATCGCGTCGCGGATCTCGGCCAATTCGGCGCGGCGATCGATTCGCTTACCGGCGTAAAGCGATCCGTCGCTGGCCACCAGCACGGACGGCTCCACCTGCCCCAGGCGCGCGATCACCCCGTCGACGGACACGTCCTGGTTGCAGACCCCCCAGATCGCGCCCACGCAGGCCGCGGCCAGGGCGGCGACCGCCGCCTCCCCGACGCTGGGCAGGTATCCGACGACGGCGTCACCGGGTCCGATGCCGAGACCCCGCAGGTAGGCGGCGAACGCCGCGGTCTCGCGGCGCAGCCGCGCCCACGACCATTCGCAGGCACCGTCCTCGCCGACGACGATCATGGCAGGGCGTTCGTCGGTGGCGTGCCGGAAAACCTCGGTGGCGTAGTTCACCGTGGCGCCGGGAAACCACTCGGCGCCCGGCATGGACCTGCTGCCCAGCACCGCGCGCGGGGGACTGCCGGCATGAATTCCGAAGTAGTGCCAGACGGCATCCCAGAACCACTCGATGTCGGCGACCGACTTGGCCCAGAGCTCGTGGTAATCGCCGTAGCTGCCGCGACCGGTTTCGGCCAGCCAGGCCATGAAGCGGGTGAGGTTGGCGTCGGCCAGCGTCGCCTCATCAGGGATCCAGTCACCGGGTTCAGTCACGGCGCGGTGCTCTCCGCCACGGCAGAGACGGTGCCCGCAGCCTCCATCAGCATCCAGCCCGAAAGTTGCACGGACAGATCACGTTCGGCAACCGCGGAGGCTGTCACGGCGCCTCCGACGAATTGCGCCTCGTGGCCCGCCTGGGTCGTCTGAGCCGGCAGCTGCGCCTCGCGATCCCAGAACGCGCCGAACAGCGGCAGCCCGTCCACGGTTTGCCGGTTGTCCCACGCCGACCGCGCGGACGACAGCACGATCCGGCGGGCGGTGTCGCGCGCCTTCGCGTCGTCTGGTGAGTCCCCGGGCAGGGTGGTGGCCACCAGCGCGAGGTACCGCGCGGTGATGCCGTCGAACAATCCGCCGTCACCGCCACCGGCGCCCTGCAGCACACCCGCCGGTGCCATGTGCTGATCGACGGCCGCGACCAGGCGACGGACCCGCGCGGCGTGCCGCTGGCTGGACTCCCCGGCGGTGCGGGCGGCCAGCTCGGTCTCCAGGCCGAGCACCACGCCCTGGCAGTAGGTGTACTGCGCCCGCACGAGCGAGCCGGCCTTGATCCCGTCGAACACCAGGTGCGTCTGCGGGTCGATCAGCGTGCGGTCGATCCAGTCGCCCATCTGCTCAGCCCGTCTCAGCCGGTCGCCGTGACCGTCGGTGTAGCGGGCGAGGAAGATTCCTGCGGGACCGTTGGCGGGGGCGTTGAAGAACTGGTCCTGCTTGCGCCACGGGATCCCGCCGCCGTCCTCGGGTACCCAGGCCCCGAGCAGCTGATCGGCGAGCGTGGGCAGCGCCCGCCGGCGCTCCACGCCGGCGACGTCGGCCGCGCGTTGCAGCGCCAGCGCCAGCCACGCCATGTCGTCGTAGTAGTTGTTGGTCCACGAGAAGTTATTGCGCAGCCGATGCGTGCGGACCTGCCGGTTGATCCGGATGCGCCGCTCCGGCTGCGGATCGCGCAGCTGTGCGTCGACCAGGCAGTCCAATAGGTGCGCCTGCCACCAGTAGTGCCAGGTGCCGAACATCCGGTCCCGCCGGGTGGGTGGCCAGCCAGTGACTCCCAACTGGGTTCCAGGCAGCGCCCAGAGCCGCGTGAGGTGCCGGCGCGTGACGGCGGCTTCGGAGCTGGCCGCGCGGTTGATCCAGAGCTGATCCATGGTCTCGATCCTGCCTCACGGCCTCGGTGGACTACTCCCGGTGCCCGTCAAAAGTACCGGTCAGCGCGACCAGCAACTGGCGCACTGCGGCCAGGGAGTTCGCCGGCAGGAACAGGTCGCAGTAGGGCAGGGCGGCGGCAAGCGAGCCGGCCAGCGGCTGGAAATCGCTCTGCGCCGCACGAGGATTGAGCCACACCACCAGCGCCGCGCGGCGGCGCAGCCGCGCCATCGCACGCGCGAGTTCCTCGGGGGGATCGCTGTCCCAGCCGTCCGACGCGATGATCACCAACGCACCTCGCAGCGTGTTGGCGTGGGGCGGGGCAAGTAGGGCGGCAACGCTCCGGCCGATGGACGTGCCGCCGTACCGGTCGGTGACTTTCGCGTTCGCCTTCACCAGAGCCACCTCGGGCGAGCGGTGCGAGAGCACCGACGTGAGCCGGGTCAGCGATGTCGAGAATGCGAAGACCTCGGGCCGAATTCCGTTCTCGCGGGCCACGACCCGCGTCAGCGCCCGCATCAGATGCAGGTAGATCGCGGCGTAGGGCTGCATCGACCGGCTCACGTCGCAGGCCAGGACGATCCGACGGGGCCTGCGCCGGGGCCGGGTGCGCGCCAGGGTCAGTGATTCGAAGCCGGTCGAGCGCGAGGCCGCCATCGTTGCCCGCAGGTCGATCCTCTTGCCGCCGGCGCTGGGCTCGAACCTCAGGCTGCGGCGCCG
>Ga0164296_1002404_pt1 | contig 18680 bp, 17 predicted proteins | sample GEODES057metaG_FD_113533 | JGI IMG/M metagenome (GOLD analysis project Ga0164296, IMG submission 113533) | Dystrophic lake water microbial communities from Trout Bog Lake, Wisconsin, USA - GEODES057 metaG | ecosystem: Environmental > Aquatic > Freshwater > Lake | place: USA: Trout Bog Lake...
CTGCTGCTGCACGTGCTGAAACTAATCCCTTCAGCACCGATGGCACTTGGGGGGAGCCCTCTGGGAGAGTAGGACGCCGCCGGATTTCTGAAAGAAGCCCCCGCGTTGCGGCGGGGGCTTCTTGCTTTTCCTTTGGTGTCAACGTGGTGGCCTGACTCCTCAGTGCTCGTGAGGAAGGTTAGTGTCTCATTGTCATCATGTTGATAAAAAGGAGACCGAGACCTCATGTCTGTGAAACTTCTTGGTGTCCGCCGAGTGTTGACGTCTTTGGCCGCGACGGCCGTTTTGGTCTCAGCCGCAGCGCTTCCGGTGGCTGCGGCGACTCCCTCGATACCTCCCGACGCTCCGGGAACCGCTTTCGGGCTCGCAGTTGTTCCAGGCAACGGACAAGCGACGCTTTATTGGAAAGTGCCGACTCCTTCGAGTGGACTCTCTGGGGTGACCTACGCCGCGACTGCGCGCACGGCCAGTGGAGCTCTGGCCGGCACGTGCTCAGTTCCCTACGCCAACAGCGAACTCCAGTCGTGCGTGATTTCTGGTCTCGGCGGCGACATTCGCTACCAGGTGATTGTCATAGGGGACTCCTCGACGGGTGTGGCGAGCGCGCCGAGCGGTGCAGTATCGGTGATTCCGTTCGGACCTCCCGCGATGGCGAGTGGCGTGACAGTGACCCCGTCAAATCACTCGGCGACGGTGGAATGGGCCATTCCTATTCCTCTTTCTACTCATGGTTCACTCGACTACGTGGCTCTCTTTGAAGCCGCCGACGGCAGCGCTGCCGGAACATGTTCAGCCAAAGTCGAGACTTCTACGTCACTGTCGTGTTCTGTTTCTGGCTTGATGAATGGCAGCGAGTACAGCGTGGTCGTGGAGGGCATTTCGGATGTCAGCGGCGCCGGTCCTCAAACTCATCCTGTGGCATTTCAACCAGCGACGGTTCCTGGAGTGGCAACTGACATTAAGGCGGTGGCGGTCGATAAGGGCGCAGAAGTCTCTTGGCAACCTCCGGTTGATGATGGCGGGAGCCCCATCACCACCTACGTCGCGTCCGCCTACGACGAAAAGGGCCAGCTTGCGAATTCTTGCGTCTACGACGTCAAGTCGAGCGCCGGGAACTGGTGCACCGTTCTTGGTTTGACGAATGGAACGACCTACTCGTTCAAAGTAACTGCTGCGAATGCGATGGGATCAAGCGATTCTTCTCTTCCGTCGTTGCCAGCGACCCCCGAAATTGGAAATGCTGGATCTCTTGATGAATTCTTCAAGCGGTTAGTTGACCAGTCGGGAATTGACTACACACAATCTGGAGCGACGGCCTCTGTCGCCCTTCCTCCCACCACCCGAGTCGGCGGCGTGATGGTTGAAGGACAAGCAGCGCTCCACGTCGAATCTGACAAAACCATCGTCATCTCGGCTGACGCCAAACTTCCAGAAATTTTCGGGAGTACGCAGGCCGTAATGGAGGCCACCTTCATCTATGGCGTTGGACTCAAAGAATTGACCGTGTCAGCAAACAACGCAAACATTGCAGAACTCTTTGTGGTGGATGACGTCACCATGATCTGGAACACAGATGGTGGGTGGACCATCGGTGGTTCGGTATCCACTGTTCCGCAGGAGTTATCTACGACTCCCGCCTCGAGGGTTGAGGGTTCGATTGGCATTGGCCAAGACGGCACCATAACGAGTGCATCGATTTCAATGAGCGACTTGCCCTTGGTCGGGATGTTTCAATTGACGAACTTCACCATTTCCTACGACCCTCTCGTGGGTTGGGACGGCGCCGCCTCAGTCGCAAATGAAGCCACAACACTTGCAGTGGAAATTGGGTTTACGCCGCAAGGCCAGTTGACGAATGGACTGATCGAGACCACGGGCAAAACCGAACTCTTTGGCGTCCTCGAGATTTCGCAGTTCAAATTGGCCTACACGGCAGCAACGTCTGGGTGGGAAGTAGGTATCACTGCCGCTCCTTTTGACGTGACGAAGGGAACCGCGGGTCCAACTCCTGGTGAAACGGCTTTCGGGTTAACCCTTGAAAACGGCGTGATCACGGGTGCGAACTTCTCGCTTTCGAATGTGTCGTTCAAGGGAATTTTTGAGATCACGAAGGCTTCGTTCGCCTATTCGAATCTCAGTGGGACTGAGACCTATGCAGCCACAGTGGGTGTGGTGCTGCCGGGAACCTCGGGAACCGAAATTGCTGGTTCGTTCACGTTGTCCAATGGCCAATATGCGCAGGGGAGCGTAGAGGGCAACCAGCTCTCGGTCGCACTTGGCTCAACCGGAGGGTTCTTGCAGACGATCAACGCCGCCCTCGATGCCCCCTGGAATGGTCAGCCGTGGCGCATTGAAGGCGGGGTTGGTCTGTCGGTCGGCCCAGCGGTCGCTGGTGTCACTGCGGCAGAACTTCGCGGGAATATCGAGTACAAGTTCCCTCACGTCGAGGAGGCCTACGGCACATTTAGCGCAACTGGAACGCTGTACATTTCTGGCTCGGCGCTTGGGGTGGCGCAAGTGTCGCTGTCGAACGCAAATGGGTTGCACCTTCGGCTTTCTCTCGGCCCGGGGGATGGGACCACCGGCCTCGGCTATGGGTCACTCATCAATGTCAAGGGTGTGCTGACCGGTCAGGTCACGCCAGAGTTCTTGAAGTTGTCGGGAACGGGGACCTTCTCGCTTCTTTGGTTTGGAGCGTCGGGCGAAGTGGTGCTCAGCAGCAAGGGATTTGCGGGTTGCGGGCGCGTCTCTGATGGTGTGACGACCAAGGAAAGCGGCTTCATCTGGAACTGGGGAGAGCCCCCGACCAGCCAAACAGGAACATGTTCGATTGCTGCCTACGAAACTCGCCCAGTGTCACCTACGCCGACTCCGGAGAGTCCAACAACAACGACCACGGTGCCAGTTGAATCGACCACGACGTCATCTACTGAAATGACTACACCCACCTCGGCTCCGTAGGCCTCAAACCGTCGACATTCGGATGGAAATCAGTTACGCCAGTTTTTCGGCCTGCGCTCGGACGTAGGCATCCATGTCGGCTGCCCGCATGCGCAGAATGTCGTTGACTTCCTCATGGGTGGGGAGAAAGTACGTGTCGGTAAGTATCGCGTCAACGACTTGTGCGCCCACCACGGCAGGTTCGAGCACGTCAAGTTCAGGTGCTTGTATCGGGCCGATTTCGCCATAGACCGTCATCTGTTCGGCGATGTTGGTGGCGACGGGTCCGGGACAAAGCAAGGTCACGCCGATGCCTCGAGGGCGGCAATAGAGAGCGAGCGCTTCTGTGAGAGCGACTACCGCACCTTTGGTCGCGGAATAGGGGAGACGTTCAAAGCTGTAGCCATAGAGCCCGGCAGTCGAAGCAGTGTTGACGATATGGCCGGACCCTTGGGACACGAGGAGGGGCAAGAACGCGTTGATACTTCGTGCCACGGACAAGAGATTGGTATCAACAATGCGTGTCCATGCATCCATTGGGATGTTCTGTGGTAGTCCGAAGGCGAGGATGCCGACGTTATTCATCACGATGTCGACCCGACCAAAGGTGCTCATAACTGCTTCTTTGAGAGCGACAACAGAGGAATCACTGCTGACATCACACGTCCATGCAGAGGCGAGTCCGCCACGCGCCTCGATGTCAGCAACCACCTCGACGCAGCGCTCCTCGTTGAGGTCCGACACAGCAACTGATGCACCAGCCGCGGCGAGCGCCAGTGCAGTGGCTCGTCCGATGCCACTTCCTGCCCCAGTAACGACTGCAACCTTGCCTTCGATCGTTTCCATGTTCCCCTCCACGCAGACGAACCATTGCTCGGCTACACGACGATGTTAGTTTCGAGTTGTAAGAAGGCAGGGGTGGGGTGACATGACAACACAGCGACTGGGTTTCGTTGGCTTGGGCGACATGGGAGCGCCGATTGCGTGGCGGCTCATTGAAGCAGGATTTCAAACGACCCTGTGGGCTCGCAGGCTCGAAAGCTTGGATCCCTATTCAAAAAGTCCGGCAATGATGGCTGACACCTTGGTTGATCTCGGTCGCGTCAGTGAGGTGGTGGGGATCTGTGTGGTGAACGACGACGACGTTCGCTCCGTTGTGCTCGGCGAAGCGGGCGTCCTTTCGGGAATGAAAGCGGGCGGCACCATCATGGTGCACTCGACCGTTCACCCCACGACGTGCGCAGAGATCGCAGAGGCGGCATCAGTAAAAGGCGTGCGTGTCCTCGACGTGCCCGTCAGTGGCGGCAATGCAAAAGCTCGAGAAGGCGAACTTGTTGCCCTCGTCGGCGGTGACCGCTCGACCTATGAGGAGATGCAACCGATCATTCGTACGTTCGCGCGCAACATCGTCTACCTCGGCCCCTTGGGTTCTGGGCAATATGCCAAAGCAATCAACAACACGGTAATGACGGCCAACATCGGACTCGCAGAGGAAGCCGCACGCCTCGCGGCAGCACGTGGTCTCGATTCGTCCGCCCTGCTCGAAGCGTTGAGTTATGGCAGTGGAGGGAGTTTCGCCCTCGACGTTTTGCGAAACGTCCCGGGCGGACTTCGTGAGTTTTCCGCGGGTGGCTTACTTCGAAAAGATGTCGATATTTTCGAAGATCTGATCGCTGCAAGTGATCACGAGCGCGGCGTCCTTGGCACTGCAGCAGAGTGGTCGCTCGGCGTCATGGGCATACCGAGAAAGGGTCACCACGCATGACGACTGCCAATGAACGTCGGCGATTGGGAACCGCAACCTATGAAGAGGTGATGTGCAGAGGCTTCGATGAGGCCGAGACGCCCTTTTCTGGTTCGGGACTGTTGGATTTTGTTTTTGCAGATCTATGGAATCGTCCAGGACTCTCTCGCCGAGCGAAGCGATTGGTTACCTTGACCTGCGTGAGTGCTGCCGATACACAGGCGCCAATCGTCGAGCACGTCTATGCAGCGTTAAAGAGTCGAGACCTCTCGATTGATGACATGCACGAATTCGTCCTGCACTTCGCTGTCTACTGTGGTTGGCCGAAAGCATCATTTCTCAATGCAACCGTGTTGGAGCAGTGGGAAGAAATCTGTCGTGAAGAAGGCAACGAAATTCCTTCTCGCGAGCCTCGTCCCCTGTGGCGTCCGGATCTCTCTGTTGAAGAGCGTATTCGAGGCGGCGAAGAATGCTTTGCATGGATTAACTGTGTGCCTGCCCCACCAAAGGACACGGCGTATGTCGGCTCGGGAATTCTGCCTTTTGTCTTTGGAGAGGTTTGGCAACGGCCCTTTTTAAGCGTTCGGGATCGACGCTTTCTCACCATCGCTGCGGTCGGTCTTGATGACACCATCGTTCCAATTCGCAGTCACGTCTATTCAGGTCTCAAAAGCGGCGACGTGAGTTTTGAAGAACTCAAAGAGCTCACCTTGCATTTTGCGGCATATGCAGGCTGGCCGAAGGCGTCGTTTTTGAACCAAGTCGTTCTCGAGTCGTGGGCCCAAATCGAGGCAGAGGGCGGCATCCGAGTGGGCGATGAACCTGTGTATCACCCTGAACCCAAGGAGGGCAGATGAAACTGGCGGGCAAGGTGGTCGTGATCACTGGTGCGGGCAATGGCATCGGAGCTGCCTTCGCACGTCGATTTACACAGGAAGGTGCGAACGTCGTCGTCACCGACATTGATGACGCGGCCGTCACGCAGGTTGCACATGACATCGGCAGCGTCGGGCTCTCTGGCGACATCACCAAAGAAGAGACCGTGAAGGCAGTCGCAGCATTGGCCCGAGAGACCTATGGCGAGATTGATGTCTGGTATTCGAATGCCGGTTTTTCTGGACCACGTCAGCCTGGCGAAATCAACGACAATGGACTGTGGGAGTTGGGCTGGGACCTTCACGTGATGAGCCATGTCTACGCAGCGCGAGAAGTGGTTCCCTCAATGCTCGAGCGTGGTGACGGATATCTTCTTCAAACCTCGTCAGTGACCGCGATCACCACGCAGATTGAGAAGGCAAGTTATACGGTGACAAAGGCAGCTGCACTCTCACTTGCCGAATGGCTGGCCGTGAGTTACCGACATCGCGGGATCAAAGTGTCATGTTTTTGTCCCGGACCAATGTTGACGCAAATGTTGTTAGGGAATAATTTTCCTGACGACCACCCTGTGCTTTCCATGGCGCTTACGCCAGAGCAGGTTGCTGATCTCCTCGTTCAGGGTATTGAGGCGGAAAAGTTCTTGATTGTCGAGTCACCTGCCGCACGTGACGCTCTCGAAGCCAAGGCGCGTGACTATGACAAATGGATTGAGGACAGTACTCAGTCAAAACTTTAAGATACGTCCGGATCTGGTGGCCTCAGGTACACAGCGAGGCGCGTGATTTTGCCCTCTTCGTTCACGCTGAAGTGGTCGATCACCATGTCGCTGCGGGGTGCATCTTCGCCTGCAAAGTGAGGGGACACCTCGACAGCACACACCGTGTCGTTTGAAACGATGCTGGCGAGAGCGACGCGCTCAGGTCCGCTGCGAGCAAAGTCCTCGCCCCACCGTGCGCTAATGGCAGCTTTGCCGCGAACAACTTCGCCTGTTGGATCAAGGACGATCGCGTCGTCGGCGAAGAGCGAGCCGACCTGATCGAATGCGTGAGCATTGATCAATTCGAAGTAACGCTCAGCAACTTTTTGGGCAAGAAAGGCACTCATCACGACTCCCTGGTTGAACGAAACGCACGTGAAACCGAAATGCAACCGTCGCACAAAGCGAGCATGATCTCAACTCGGACGGAGCGCTCGCAAAAGCAGAGTGGGGGAGCGACGTAGACTGAACCCTATGGCCGATCGCTCCGCACAATCGCCGCGCCCCAAGGGACGGCCTTCAGGTTCTGGATCAGGAAGGCCCAGTCGCTCTGGTGGGCCTGGGGCCGGCAAAGGTCGAGGCTCTCTTGCAGGGGGCCGAACGGGCGAGAGTTCATCACGAGGTTCGTCACCACGTGCGGGTTCCTCTGGTCGCTCTTCGGCGAGCGGCAGAAGTGGGTCGGGGGCAGGGCGTCCTGGCGCACCGAAGCCCGGAGGATCTCGATCCACGGGATCAAAACCCACCGGCGGTCGCCCCACCGGCACCCCCAAAGGTGCAAGTGGTCGAGCTGGCAGCGCCCGCGCTGCTGCATCGCGTGGCTCTGGCCCTGCGCGAGGCGGACTGAAGCAACCGGCGCGGGGCGCAGCAGCAGGAACGGGTCGCTATCGCGAGCCTGAAGCGATGCCGAAGTCATGGGGCTCGGTCACGCGCCGCGGCGCATCTGTATTGCGCAGTCCGAACAACAAGGCCACGGATCCAGCGAAATATTCGATAGAGCCACCTGCCCCTCAAGATGAATGGATCCTGATCGAGGATGGCGCACCGTCGGTGACTTCGAGTGAGGAGGCGCCCAAGCGTCGCACGCCTCCCGAACTCCCAGGTGACGTTGCATCGGCTATTCGACGCTCCGCATCTGATGCCACTGCCTATCGGCGCGAAAAACTTGTTGAGCAAATGAGCAAGGCTGTCGAGGCCTACGATCGCCATCGCTTCGAAGAGGCTGCTCGCCTCGCAAATCGTCTTGCGCAAGATGTTCCCGATGTCACGGCGGTGCGTGAACTCGCTGGGCTTGCGTCGTATCGTGCCAACATCTGGCGACCCGCAGCAGATCATTTGGCTGCATACAGGCAATTAAGTCAAGAACCTCAGTACCTCCCGCTTGAGATGGACGTGGCGAGAGCGCAGGGTAAGAAGCGAAAGGTCGAAGAGCTCTTTGAGCTGTTGCGCCAGGAGTCGCCCGACCCTGATGTCTTGGCTGAGGGCCGCATTGTTCTCGCAGGCAGTTTGGCTGATAGGGGGAAGCTCCCCGAGGCAATTGCTTTGCTCGAATCCAACGGTGCGGCGAAGCCGAGAAGAAACCCAGGCGAACGGCACCTCCGCCAGTGGTATCAACTCGGTGATCTCTATGACCGAAGTGGCGATATCCCTCGGGCTCGGCACTTTTTTCTCATGATCGCCCAAGCCGATGCGACCGCGTATGACGTACCCGAGCGCTTAAAAGTGCTTGGACCGGCCCGAAGTTCCGCTCGCCGTAAGAAGCCCTAAGCTGGCCTCGTGGCGGAGTACGATTTCAGGTCATGAACCTTGAACAACTCCTCGGCGCAGAAGCGGACAGCCTCCTCACTCACAAGGCAACTGCCTTCCCTTCAGACCAGTTGACACTTCCTGGTGGCGACTTCATCGACCGAGTCTTCGCCGCATCCGATCGTTCACCTTCAGTCCTCCGCTCCCTCGGTGACGTCTACAGTCATGGCCGCCTTGGCGGTACGGGATACCTCTCGATCCTCCCAGTCGACCAGGGAATTGAACACTCAGGCGCTGCAAGTTTTGCCAAGAACCCTTCATATTTCGATCCTGCCAACATTTGCGAACTCGCAATCGCAGGGGACTGCAGCGCGGTGGCAACCACGCTCGGCGTCCTCGGCTTGGTGTCAAGAAAGTATGTGCACAAGATTCCTTTCATTGTGAAGTTGAACCACAATGACTTCCTTCACTACCCCAACACCTATGACCAAATTTCCTTTGCTTCGGTACAGCAAGCATCGGACCTCGGCGCGGTGGGTGTCGGCGCCACCATCTACTTTGGCTCTCCCGAGTCAGACCGTCAGCTTGTGGAAATTTCTCAAGCATTCGCAGAAGCCCATCGCCTGGGCATGTTCACCGTCTTGTGGTGCTACCTGAGAAACCCCGGATTCAAAGCCGATGGTGTCGACTATCACGTGTCAGCGGACCTGACGGGCCAAGCAAATCACTTGGGCGTCACGATTGAGGCCGACATCATCAAGCAGAAGCAGCCAGAAAACAACGGTGGCTACAACGCATTCAACTTCGGCAAGTCAGATCCTCGTGTCTATTCAGATCTGACGACAGATCACCCCATCGACTTGACTCGCTGGCAGGTGGTGAATTGCTATGCCGGCAAGATCGGCTTGATTAACTCTGGCGGTGAATCAAAGGGTGACAGTGACTTGGCACAAGCAGTCCGTACGGCAGTCATCAATAAGCGCGCCGGTGGTCAAGGGCTGATTGTGGGTCGCAAGGCCTTCCAGCGCCCCCTCGACGAGGGAGCCGCGTTGATTCACGCCATCCAAGATGTCTTCTTGGATCCAGCGGTTACCATCGCGTAACACTGAGGTCGGGCCTCTGCGGCCACCTCCCATCATCAAGCCGCTGGCAGCGCATTGCTAGGATTGCTCCTCGGCGGCATGTGTCGCCACACGTGCACGCGAGGAGACGCTCGGGATGGCTGAAAGCGGTCTGGTAACTGAAAAAATTGATCGGGTAGTCGTTCGCTTTGCCGGTGACTCTGGCGACGGCATGCAGCTGACGGGAGACCGCTTTACCGAAGTGTCAGCCATTCTTGGCAATGATCTCGCAACCTTCCCGGACTACCCAGCAGAAATCCGTGCTCCAGCCGGAACCATTGGTGGCGTCTCCGCCTTTCAGGTTCACATTTCAGACCATGACATTTCGACCCACGGTGACAGTCCCAACGTTCTGGTAGCGATGAACCCGGCTGGCCTGAAAGCCAACATTGCCGCCATGGAACGAGGAACCACGGTCATCGTGAATGTGGACGCTTTTGATGAGCGAGCGTTTGCAAAGGCTGGCTACGCGACCAACCCCTTGACGGATGGATCGCTGAGCAACTTCCACCTCTACGAAGTCCCAATGACATCGATTACGCAAGAAGTCTGCAAAGACGCCGGTGTCAAGCCTCGAGATGCCGAGCGCTCGAAAAACTTCTTCGCACTTGGTCTCGTGAGTTGGCTGTTTACTCGGCCCACGGAAGGCACCTTGTCGTGGATTCAAACTCGCTTTCAAGCTCGTCCTGAAGTAGCAGAGGCAAATACGAGAGCATTCCGTGCCGGCTTTGACTTCGGTGAGACTGCTGAGTTGTTCCACGCTCGCTACGAGATCACCGCGGCGACTTTCCCCAAGGGCGAGTACGTCAACATCACGGGAAATACCGCAACGGCATGGGGACTCATTGCGGCCTCCCAATTGTCGGGTTTGCCGCTGTTCCTTGGTTCATACCCAATTACCCCAGCTTCTGACATCTTGCACGAGTTGTCGAAACGGAAAGAATTCGGCGTTCGCACCTTCCAAGCTGAAGACGAAATCGCCGGCATTGGCTCGGCCCTCGGTGCAGCAGTTGGCGGCTCATTAGCGGTCACGACAACGTCGGGACCAGGCCTTGACCTCAAGGCAGAGACCATCGGTCTCGCAGTGAGCCTCGAGGTGCCTTTGGTGATTATTGATGTTCAGCGGGCTGGTCCTTCGACAGGGTTGCCGACCAAGGTTGAGCAGTCTGATCTTCTGCAGGCCGTGTCTGGTCGACACGGGGAATCGCCCGTACCGGTGATTGCCGCCAAGACCCCAGCACAGTGCTTTGACGCAGCGCTTGAGGCATGCCGCATTGCGGTGAAGTACCGCACCCCGGTCATTTTGCTCACTGATGCCTACCTGGCCAACGGTTCTGAGCCATGGTTGATTCCTGACGTGAGCGACTTGGAGCGTTTCGACGCCGACTTTGCAACGGCTCCGAACGGAACCACCGCCGAAGGCGATCCAATCTTCTTGCCCTATCTGCGAGACCCCGAGACTCTGGCGCGACCCTGGGCTCCCCCTGGCCTTCCCGGACTTGAACACCGTATTGGTGGACTCGAAAAGGCAGATGGTGCAGGAACTGTTTCTTACGACGGTGGCAACCATGAGCGCATGGTCGAACTCCGGAGAGATCGCATTGACGGAATCGCCAACTATGTGGCGCCTGTTGAAATTGACGACCCCTCCGGGGCTGCCGAATTGGTAGTCATTGGATGGGGGTCAACCTATGGGGCGCTGAACGCTGGTGTGAATCGTGTCCGAGCACGAGGCTTGCATGTGGCGCACGTGCATCTGACGAGCGTGCACCCCTTCCCGGCGAACCTTGGCGAGGCACTTGGTCGCTACAAGAAGTTCCTGGTTCCCGAACTCAATCTCGGACAACTCAGTCAGCTCCTGCGGGCGCGCTATCTGATTGACGCCCAAAGCCTGACCAAAGTGCGTGGCGTACCGTTCCAAGCCGCTGAAATCGAAGCGGCAATCCTCGAAACCCTGGGAGCCTGATCATGACCTCAACCGCTGTTCCGTTGACGACCCGCAAGGACTGGAGTTCAGACCAAGAGGTGCGTTGGTGTCCTGGGTGTGGCGACTACTCCATCTTGGCGGCGTTGCAAATGATGATGCCCGACCTTGGTGTTCGTCGGGAATCGACCGTCTTTGTTTCCGGCATCGGCTGTGCTGCTCGCTTTCCCTATTACATGAACACCTATGGCCTGCACTCGATCCATGGCCGCGCACCAGCAATCGCAACCGGACTGGCGACGACCCGACCCGACTTGGATGTCTGGGTGATCAGCGGGGACGGCGATGCGCTGAGCATTGGTGGGAACCACCTGATTCACGCACTTCGGCGCAACGTGAATCTGAACATCTTGATGTTTAACAACCAGATTTATGGCTTGACCAAGGGGCAGTACTCGCCAACCTCAGAGCAGGGGAAGGTGACGAAATCAACTCCATTTGGATCCTTGGACCAGCCATTTAACCCCATTAGCTTGGCGATCGGCGCAGAGGCCACCTTCGTGGCTCGAACACATGACATGGACCGTGCCCACATGCAGGCGACCTTCACAGCGGCCCACCAGCACAAGGGCGCCTCATTCGTCGAGGTGTATCAAAATTGCAACGTCTTTAATGACGGTGCGTTTAATTCGATTACAAGCAAGGACGCTCGTTCCTCAATGCTGATCGACCTCAAGCACGGCGAACCAATTTTGTTTGGGGCTGACAATGAGCGTGGCGTCCTCCAGCGTCCTGACGGGAGTCTTGAGATTGTTGAGGTCGCAGACGTGGGCCTTGAGAACATCTTGGTGCATGATGCGCACCGTCCAGACCCGGCATTGGCCTTCTCGCTGAGCCGCCTTTCCAGTGGCGTTGTTGAACCAACGCCTGTTGGAGTTTTTCGAGACATTCAACGATCCGACTATGGCGAGCAAATGACGGAGCAAGTCCTCGAGGCACAAGAGAAAAAAGGAACTGGTGACCTCGCCAAACTCTTCCGTTCGGCATCGACGTGGACGGTCGACTAGACGCCCCCACGCCAGCCGAGTCGGCCACGACGGCCATTCTCACGCTGCCCAATGTGATCACCATGGTCAGATTGGCGCTAGTGCCCGTGTACCTGTGGCTGGTCTTTGCCCGCCACTCGTACCCCTCAGCGGCGGTTCTTCTTGGCATCCTGGGTGCCACTGACTGGGTTGATGGACAACTGGCTCGTCGCTTGGGGCAAGTCTCAGAATTTGGCAAAATCCTCGATCCGGTCGCCGATCGAATTTTGGTCATTACGGCAGTGGTGTCGGTGACGTGGGTGGGAGCGGTCCCACTCTGGTTTGCTCTTGCCACGATCTTGCGCGAGGTGCTGGTTTCGGCAGCAGTCTTGGTCCTCGCGTCGCTTGGTGCAAAAAGAATAGATGTGCTCTATATAGGAAAAATGGGCGCTTTTGGCTTGATGTTTGCCTATCCAGCCTTCTTGCTGGGGCACGGGACTTCTCATTGGCAGCATGTTTTTGTGATCGTGGGTTGGGCCTTTGGTATTTCTGGACTTGTTTTCGCGTGGATCGCTGCCTTTTCCTATGTCGGCCCAGCCCGCCAGGCACTCAAACTTGGACGTGCGGGACGGGCCGCCAACCGTGATCACCAAGGCACCTGATCACAATCGTCTATCGTTCGAGTCATGCAGATTCCAGAGAACCTTCGCTACTCCAATGATCATGAATGGGCCCTTCTTGAGGGAACTCGTGTCCGAGTTGGAATTACCGATTATGCGCAAGATGCCCTCGGCGACGTGGTCTTCGTAGAGCTGCCAGAAGTTGGTGCCGAAGTGAGCGTTGGCGGCCCCTTGGGTGAGGTTGAATCAACGAAATCTGTCTCTGAGATTTATGCACCTGTCGCGGGAGTTGTCGTTGCTGTCAACCAAACTGCGTCGGACGCCCCTGAGCGGTTGAATAGTGATCCCTATGGCGATGGTTGGTTGGTGGAGATCGAGGTTGCTGACGCCAACGGCATCGAAATGTTGCTTGACGCAGCGGCATATCGAACTCTGATTTCTGACTGAAATCCCATGCAATTGGGCTCTCAGGGGTCCCCGGGCCAGACCCTCGACCTCTCGGCTACCTTTAGGGACATGTTGTGTCACCGTTGCGGCGCCAAAAACGATGAGGGAGCGAACTTCTGCTCCTCGTGTGGCGCGTCTCTTGAGCGTTTAGAAGGCGATGTCACCCAGAGCGTTCCGACCGTTGACGACACCGGAGAAGGGCCGCTCGTCGTTGAACCACCGCGTCGCGTTGACGTGCTGCTAGTGAACTCGGGCCCGTCAACAGGCGCGCGATTTGAAATTGGCGCCGAGGGAGCGAGTGCGGGACGCTCGGTGGCCAGTGACATTTTCCTTGATGACGTCACTGTCTCGAGAACGCACGCACGTTTCGTGCGCACAGAATCGGGGCGGCTTGCCGTGCAAGATGCCGGATCTCTCAACGGGACCTATGTGAACGGAGTCCGCGTCGATGAGAAGTTCCTTGACTCAGGCGACGAAATCCAAATTGGAAAGTTCCACTTCGTTTTTCTGCCTTCGAGGGATCAATGAGCCGTAGTTACCGATCAATTGGCGACGTCCTGACCCTCCTTAGAGGTGAATTTCCCGATATCACCATCTCCAAGATTCGTTTCCTTGAGAGTCAAGGACTCGTCAGTCCGCAACGTTCGCCTTCGGGGTATCGGAAGTTTTACGACGAGGATGTTGAACGACTTCGCTATGTCCTCGTGCAACAACGCGAGCACTTCTTGCCTTTAAAGGTGATCCGAGATCGACTCAATGGCATAGAAACTGAAGAAGGGGCAGGCCTTGGCGATCCACCGCCAAGCATCACGCCGTCTTCTTCCTTGAAGACTGCCGCAATGGCGTCAGAGCGCGTTGACGGCTCGCGTGACGTCACTGCTGGCACCACGGAGGAGCCTGTGGAGGTGACGTCAGTCGAAGTCATGGAACGCGTCGAGGTGACGGAAGTAGTCACGCAGCGCGTTGCGGCTCGAACGGTGGGCGATGGGCGTACTTCAGAAGAACGAGAGCCCACCGTCGCAGACGTCCTAGCGGCTCTCCAAGAAGCACCGGCTCGAAGGGAGGCGAGCGCTCAGGCGCCTGCCGCGAAGTCGTCGCCTCGTCGAGAAGCAAAAGTGGACGTGACGAATTCGATGACCGCTGAAGAGCTCGCAGCGGAAACGGGTCTTGACGTCGCGGAGATTGAGGCTCTCGTAAGTTACGGCATTCTGCGATCAACTGATGTTGCAGGTCTGACCTGTTTTGATGATCGTGCCGTTGAAGTGGCTCGACTAGCAACTGGTTTCCTTTCCCTTGGCGTTGAGGCCAGGCACCTGAAGTTGTTCCGCAATGGGGTCGATCGAGAACTGGGCCTCATCGAGCAACTCGTCACTCCGTTGCTTCGTCAGCGAAATCCAGAAGCTCGAGCCCGAGCTGAAGCAACCACCGAAGAGTTGGCCGCCTTGGGCCGAGACCTTCACGCCGCCATGTTGGCGCGGGAGATCGACGGTCTTCTGGGTCGTTGAGGTGGGGGGGCACGGCGTCGTCGACCAAGGCTAAGTTGATGCCATGGTACGAGTGACCCTTCGGGCGGTGCGGGTCGATCTTCAGACCAACGTGCCCGTGTTATTGCTACAAGAAGCAGGCGGTAACGCGAGGACGCTGCCGATCTATATCGGTACTCCTGAGGCAACTGCAATTGCCTATGCGGTGCAAGGTGTCGATACGCCTCGACCCTTGACGCATGATCTGTTGGCTGACGTTATTGATGCACTTGATGCCGAGATCGAAGAAGTCGTCATCACTGAACTCGTGGGCTCGACCTATTACGCCGAACTTCGCTTGCGCCGACTCGATGGGATCACCATTGTCTCGGCTCGCCCCTCAGATGCGGTGGCGCTTGCCATCCGGACTGGCGCGCCCCTTTTCATTGGCGATGAACTCATGGATGCCGAGGGCGTCATTATCGAAGACGATGAGGAAGACGAAGACCTCGTTGATGAAGACGAAGCAGAAGAGGTCGTCGAAGAATTCAAAGAGTTTTTGGATTCCATTCGACCAGAAGATTTCTCCAGCTGAGTCGCTTCTCGTGGACCGGTTGCCCGAGGAGGAGCCACATGACGTCGTCGCGTGAATATCCCTATGGCCTGTGGCCCTCGTTACTCAGTAGCGAACAAGCCGCTCGTTCCAAATTGTCCCTCTCTGGTCTGGCATCAAGCTCGGACTCTCTCTATTGGGTTGAAGGACGTCCCGAACTTGCGGGCCGACGGGTAGTGGTGGCCTGGACGCCAGGTTCCTCACCTGTCGTGGTTTCTCCTGAAGGACTTTCTCTCGCGAGCCGTGTTCATGAGTACGGCGGTGGAGAGTTTGCGATTTCGACAGCTGCTGATGGCGCCGTCACTGTGTTCGGTGTGCGAGCCGAGGATCAGGCGCTGATCCGATTTTCACTGGGTGACGAGAAAGAACATGTCGTGCTTTCGGGGCACAAGGGGCATGCTCGAGGCGATCTTTCGTGTGCTGATGGCACGGTGGTTTTTGTCGAAGAAGATCTCACCGGCGAGAAGGCCAAGCGATCCGTTGTGCGAGTCGATCCGGTCACCGAAGACGCAGTCGAACTGTTGAGAGGTCGAGACTTCTATTGCCACGCTCGCATACACCCACAGGGCGATCGCCTCGTGTGGTGCACGTGGGACCACCCTGCAATGTCGTGGGATGCCGCAGAAGTCTGGACGGCATCGCTCCGTGACGGGGCCGTCTCTCTGCCCCAACTCATTGCGGGCGGCGCGGGCCACGCGGCGACACACCCACGATTTTTGGCGAATGGAGATCTCGTCTTTCTCGAAGAGCAAGACGGATGGCGTCGACCGATTCGATGGTCACTCGAGGGAGGTCGATGCACTCTCGGGACAGCGGGCCGAGAATATGGAGGGCCACTGTGGGTGCTGGGTGAAGAGCCTCTCGTCGAATGCGGCGACACGCTGTATGCAATCGAACATAGCGGCGGTCTCGCCGCACTCGTAGCCCTTGATGAAAATCATGCTCGAGACCTCGAGGTGAGCGCCATGTCGCTTTCGACTCTGGCTGCGGTGAACGGATCGATCGCATGGAGCGGCTCGACGCCCACTGCCCTTGGTGCTGTCGGCCTCGTTTCTCCAGATGGGGCTGAAGACCTTGTCGAGCGTGGTCCCGAGTGCCCGCTCGCGCCCGACGAGGTGTCGCTGGGGGAGAGCGTGAGCGCCAGAGGCCCGAGCGGCGAAGAGGTCTACGGATTGTTGTTCCGCCCGACGTCTCGTCGCTACCATGGGCCCGAACAGACGCCACCTCCAGTCGTTGTGGTCTGTCACGGGGGGCCCACCGCGCAGGCACGAGCAGGCTTTGACCCCATGGTGCAATTATTTTGTTCTCGGGGTTTTGCGGTCCTTGCTGCGAACTATGGCGGCTCTACTGGCTTCGGGGCCGCGTATCGCCATCGACTTGACGGGCAGTGGGGCGTCGTCGATGTCACCGACTGCGTGACGCTTGTTGAAGATCTCGCTCGCCGCGGTGAAGTCGACGGCACGCGAGCCGCCATTCGGGGTGGGAGCGCAGGTGGCTTTACGGCACTTCTCGCTGCAACCACAGGCAAGTTTCGCTGCGTCGTCTCCTGGTATGGCGTCGCCGATCTCGAACTCCTTGCTGCAGCAACGCACGATTTTGAATCGCGCTACATCGATAGCCTCGTCGGCCCGTTACCTGAAGCACGTGAGCTCTATCACGAGCGCTCACCTGTCTCTCAAGTCGCTCACATGTCGAGCGCAGTGCTGCTCCTCCAGGGCATGGACGATCCTGTGGTGCCCCCCGAGCAATCCGAAGCCATGGCTGCAGCTTTACGCGCCGCTGGCAGAGAGGTCACCCTTCGCTGTTATGAAGGCGAATCGCACGGATTCCGACGTCTCGAGACTTTGGTGGACGCCTACGAAAGCGAACTTGCCTTCTATCAGCACCACCTTTGCGGCGAGCAGCGATAGGTTGTCGTCCACCGTGACGATTTCAAGCGACGCACCACGCCAGAGTCTCTGGGCTCATGTGACGAGGGGCCGGCATCTCTCGGCACCGAGTTTTGACGTCGTGCTCTTCCTGCTCTCTGCTGCCTTTGCCGCTGTCGTGGCCTTTGCGTCAAAGATCCCCCTCTATCGTCAGTGGGGACAGTTAGCCGTCATTCCTTATGTGGTCGCCGCGATTTTCGCTGTCGTTCTTGCTCGTGTTGGCCGGCGGCGCACCGTCTTTGCTGCGCGCTGTTGGCTCACCGCGCTGGTTGTGCTCGGCACGGTACTCGTCCCCATGTCCTGTGAAGTAGTATGGCGCTTCGATGTGAGCCCTCAGGCACTCCACGTCCAGCCGGAAGTCACGGTTGTTGAACGAGCTGCGCAGCAACTCGCCCATGGTCACGATCCCTACCAGGCACGAGTGGTCAACGGTGTCCTTGAGGGGCGCGTGCCAGGTTTACCAGCCTATGAGGCGTTCTTTCCGTATTTGCCAGCGATGACAATTTTTGGACTTCCCGCAGCCGCAGGTCTGCCGCAGAAACTTGGTGACGCTCGCATTTACTTTGTGCTTGTAACCTTGGCCTGCGTTGCCGTGGCCCTCGCTCTGCTGAGGGAAACGGAGATGAATCGCCGCCTCCGTGCGGCGCAAGTCGCCGTGGCGCTTCCGTGGGCGGCACTTGCCATGGCAACGGGAGGAGATGACCTCCCCATTGTCGGCCTCCTTCTCGTTGGCGTCGTGCTCACTCAGCGAAAGCGACCGGGTTGGGCTGGTGTGGTCTTTGGCGTGGTGTCGGCGATGAAATTCACCGCATGGCCGTTGGCGCTCCTAGCCTTGTTCGCTGCTCGAGATCACGGAGGAACCCGCCGGCCGCTTCGCATGCTGAGTGGCATGGTGATCGTTGCTGCACCACTTGTCGCGATCTTTTTTGCTTGGAATCCCCATACCTTCGTTTCGAACGTGGTGTCGTTCCCCCTCGGGTTGTCAGGCGTCGCTTCCCCGGCGGGTTCTGCACTCCCTGGACATCTCTTTGTCAGTCATTTCCCTGCCCTGCATCACGCTTTTACGCTCGTTGCCGGCCTCGGGGGAGCAGCGGTGCTTGGTCTCTACCTCTGGCGTCGGCCACCCCACGACATGGCCAAGGTCTGTCAAGTCACCGGGACGACGATTTTGGTGGCCATACTTTTGGCGCCAGCTACACGGATTGGCTATTTGCTCTACCCGCTGAACTTCTTTGTCTGGTCATGGATGTTGACACCTGAACGAAGCGCTGAGCATTCGATTGATCCCGTTCTTGCGACCAACTCCTAAGAGAAGTTCGCTAGAGAGGCGTCGTTGGCCCAATCGCTTCAGGTCAATGTGGCGTTGACGAGGTCGTGACGCAACAGCACTATGACGCAACAGCACTATGACGCAAAAGCGTCGTGAACTAATTGTCTTCCGAAGCTTGATAGAGCCGAACCGAGAAGGTCGTCGAC
>Ga0164296_1002407_pt1 | contig 18667 bp, 18 predicted proteins | sample GEODES057metaG_FD_113533 | JGI IMG/M metagenome (GOLD analysis project Ga0164296, IMG submission 113533) | Dystrophic lake water microbial communities from Trout Bog Lake, Wisconsin, USA - GEODES057 metaG | ecosystem: Environmental > Aquatic > Freshwater > Lake | place: USA: Trout Bog Lake...
ACCCTTGAAGAATTAAAATGGGACATTTTAATTCTCCAAGGGTCAGATATCAGTAACGATTTGAAATGACGCCCCTATAGCGAAGCATAGGGCGTCCCATTTTAAATCTTCACTGGTATAAATCGCCAATTATATAATCCTGAAATCGCCTTCGGCGATTTCTCGGATATAAAAGGTGATTTATCAGTTGCAAAATAACAGTTACCTAAGCATATTCAAATATGCCGACTTTTAGGTCGGCATTTAGAATGTGCAAAGGTGTAAATAAATCGATGTAAGATATATAGAATGAGTTTGCCATATATTTTGGGATTGTCTTTTACAGAAATAATAGGCGATGTTGCCTTGAAGGAATATGCAAACGATAAAGGTATTATGTATTTAGGAATTGGTATTGTAGGATATATCGGTATTATAATTCTTCTTGTTCTCTCTCTACAAGATTCTACTATATTATTAGTAAATAATGCTTGGGATGGCACTAGTAGTCTAATAGAAAGTTTGTATGCTTATTTAATTCTAGGAGAAAGATTTGATAATTATTTACAATATTTTGGTATTTTATTTATTATTATTGGATTATATTTACTGAAAATACCGCTATCCAAGAAACACCTATTTCATATTCCAAAAGAATAATCACAACAAAAAAAAATAAACAAACAAAAACAAAGATATAAAATGAATATAATAAATAACTGAATGAACACTATCAAATATGCTGTCAAGAATGGTTATTATATTCCAATTCTTCATGCGGGTATCTATATGATAACCAATGACCATTTTTTATCAACTATTATTGCTCTCAAAGCATATCCAGCTAATTATTTTTATTGGTTTTGTGACCATTATTCCTATTTGCCAAAACACAATTGGGTTAAACAGTTCATTCGGTTCACTGATTCCGGTCATATAGTGTCATTTTTGTATTATTTTTATCCTCAATATCTGCCGTTAGCATTCAACGTCCATTATGTTATTACATTTGCTTATTGGGGCGGTAAAATAGCCTTAAAGATGAGTAATACAGATAAATTAATAATACCGGAAATAGACCCTGTTTTTGAAAAAACTTGGTCCGGAATGATTCATGGTGTGCCGTTGATTTTATTGACACATCGAATATTAAATCAAACAGAATGCATCCCATTTGATTATGATAGTCTCAGTATGACATATGGATGGAGTTATTTCTGGATGTTTGGAATATATATTCCTTGGCGGCTTTACACTGGTGATTGTCTGTATGATATTTTGTCCCATACAACCCCATGGAAAAAAATCGCTGGATTCTTTGCTTTTATTCATTTCCTTGTTCTTACAAGCAATTTTACGGGATATTTAATGGCGGGCTGTTAGACCATTCACAATTAAACATGTGAAATTGATTTATCTAATCTTCATTGACAGCTTCTTTTGAAAGCTTTATAAAACATGTAGGGGTTGATTCAGTCCCTTCTTTTATAACATTTATGTCAATTGATGGGCTGCGTTTTTTTGCCGCTCGATGTTCATATCCACTTATACGTTCGGTTTGAATAGTATCCCATATAGATTTGAATTCGATGATAGCAGCTTGAAACCATAATTCATTTCTTAAAATGGTTGTCATACAAATCTCATCTAGATACCAGTAATGTGTCTTAAATATAACATATTCAGGATGTTCGGCCTTTTTTTCTTCGACCCATTCTTCGATTGACCGACCATCCGTAATGAAATATTCGTATTTTGGAATGTTCGACAACGAATCCCGCGGAATAAATTGTAGAATAATACCACGAACCCTCTCTCTGTCGTTTGTATCCATATTAAACGCCTCTTCGCTTTCATACTCTTCAAAACGAGTTTCGACAAAATCACACGCTTCTAAATCACAACAATGCATCTGGAGCTGCATTTGAACCCAATATGCCTCACTCGGCACACCATCCATATCACGGTTATATATGTTTTTGATTTCTACTAGACGGCCATAGAGAGGCGATTCCGGATTAATAACAATACCATCCGGGGATGCTCCCAAAAATGGATAATCGCTATGTTGAATACAGCCAAAATTCCCGATTTTTGCCCCCGTCATCTTCTCATACATTAAAACCGTAAGAGGTTCATATTTGACACCCCAATGAAGGGACCCATCAGTAGAAATCCATTTGGATTCAACAATCGACGTATCGAGTGGCTTACATTTTTCAAAGATTAGTCTATTTTTCTGTGCTTCGGAACCCAGTGCCTGATAAACATTACTTGCTGTTAACATATTATACCTATGTTTATACCAATCAGGTGTTCTTTGTTGTGGATTAGCCTTATCTTTTTCGTTTATGACACCTAATTTTTTTGCAATAAGTTCAAGTGCAAATTCTTCATCTTGTCCAAAATAATCCACCAATATATTTCCAGTATCGTGAACCAAATGCCTTTCAGGACATTTGTATACAACTGATATAAACCATGCATCTACTTGGTCTTCTACAAAGTTTCGCAAAGAATCATAATCATCGTATATTTCAGCATCGTCCAGCTGCTGAAAAATGACATGAGTCACTTCTTCTACCAATGTATCTTTAAAATTGGGTTTTGACATACTGATGATATTATCAGTCATATATTCTTCTATAAGGTCATAAACAGTCTCTGCTAAGTCTTCAAATTCATCTGGGCTAAAAGGCATTTCATTCAGTTCAATGGTTTCATCGATGTGTGATACGTTCATTTTCTATAATTATTATATTATATTTAAATCATTGTTTTTGTTCAATTTTCTTCTTCTTGGATAATTCTTTTTGGTGTAAGAGATTTCAATGTAGACACTCGCTTAACGTCTAGATTTTTCAATGTAAAAGCTCTATTCCCAACGTTGAAAAAAAGTGCAGGGATGGATTGAATAATCCCCTTTTCTTTATCATAAACAACATCTTTCGTTTTTTGTAATTTATTTTTATTCAGTGCCTCTGAGAAAAAATGCTTAAGAGTCTTGATATCTTTAACTGGCAATGTATTATCTTTTCCGTATTTTTCTGCAAAAATATGGAGTTTTTGAATCTTCACTGTTTTATCAAGCTTGTTCCATGTATCTGACTTATTCTGCTGTTTTTCAGTTTCTAATAAACTATCTAGCTGACTATATGACGTTTCTCCGGTTTGAATTTCATTAGGTGTAATCATTATTTCTAGTATTCTCTTTATACTTTATTATATAATTATATTTAACTCGTTTTCGGTTTATTGTTTATTATATCATTAATAGATTTTACATTTTGTTTTACAGTATATTTAAGTTCGCTTTTCACTCCGTCATTTATTGCAGTCGGTTCAATATTCGAAGTAAATTGTTTTTCAAAATAAAATGGTTGATTTTCTTTATTAAAAACATGAATCATGGAAGTTATTTTAAGATCGGGTCCAAAAACCAAAAATCCTCCTCCAAAATTTAAATTGACAGGTTTTTGTATGACGAGTTTGGCTATTTTTTGTAAATCGATTTCTCTTAATTGTTCTTTTAATTTGATTTTATCAAACGCTTTTTGAAAAGAATCTGTTATTTTTTTAGAGAGTTCATCTATGGCAACTTTTTCAGTAGATGTTCCAGAAGCATAATTAACAGCATTTTTAATAGCAGTTTTAGTAGAATAAATAGCATTTGCTGGTGCGTTTTTCATTTTTTTTAATACCGAAGACGGGTTACTGGGTTGTTCTACTGGTTCAGGTGTTTCTTCGTCTTCTCCTCCTTTAATTATTCCTTTAATAGTGTCTTGTAAATATACATTGTGGTTTTTTAATATTTTATCAAGAAATTGGTTTGTCATTTATATATTAGAATAAATAAATGGCGAATGAATAACCTAAATATATGGTATGTATTGAAATTTTGCAGTTTCGTATAAAGTAATCCGGAATGTGTCTTTATAACCTTCTACATAAACAGCATCTCCGTCCATAAGACAATCGCAACCATATTCTCCTGAACAACTACGACCCCTATATCTTATAGGTAATTTGGTATTGATTGAACCGGTGTTAGAAATAGTATAATATTGCCATTTATCTAATCCAGTTATCAATCTACGCCCCATAAGCGGTAATATCATATTTTCTTTATGATCACATGTAATAATGCCCATTTGTGTATATTCGGTTTGGAGACCACGAGTTTCAATATTTACAGGAATTCCTTGGGGTCTTGTAGGAAAATACATCCCATCAGTTCTCAAAGGAGGAGCATATGGGTCCATCATAATATTGGGCGTTATATTGGAACCCATAGGTCCTATAGGAGCAATCGACTGAATAGGATATCCTATAGGTATAGGATGATTGAACGAATATGAAGAACCCATCGGTTTTGTCAAGAAGATATAATATAAATAGGCTAATAATATGAAAAGAACAAGGAATAAACCTAGCGTCCAATTTTCTATACAAATTGTCCCGGGGTCACACTTTCTGGGGGGCATATACATATATGCAATATATAATCAAAAGGCATCAAAAAGGATTCATGGCGCATTTTATAAATGCCTCGAAACTAGATATTGGAAAAGGGGATAAATGAGCAAGCGTAAAAGGGTTTATTGAATAACATTGGAACATGACAGAATCAGGAAAATGAATAATGTGAAATCCTAAATTCATAGAATCTACATCATTCCCAGAAGTATCTAAAACAGGCGGGGCCTCCCTTGGGTCATATTCATACATAAAATAGTTATCTTTCGGTTTGCCATGAAGGAAATAATCGATTTCATCCAAGAAATACCATACGTTTTTCTCTCCCGATTCAAATGTATTCCCTCCGAATATTACGTCTAATAACCAAAATACGAATTTAAATGGCAAGTACAAGACCCATCCAGCAGTATCCAAAAAATACCACAAAAAACATTTTGGAAGACTCGTCACTTTATAAGCAATAACAATAATATATCGGACAAGCCAACAGAAAAATCCGGCTTGTTTATTTACATCATCCCTATGTGGCGTTAAAAAATTCTTCGGCCAAGGCAATATAAGCCACTTCATAAAATAGAATATCCATTTGAAAAATTCAACTATAAATTTTATTGCAGCAAAAACACATTTACCTATAATAACAATCATTCCTATTATCTCGGCAAAATACGCGACTTGCGTTATTTTTGTAACTATTTGATTTACAAAACTCATTACTCCAGTTATGTCTTCTTTTATTGTATTTGCCAATATAGCAGGAGCTAAAATATCGGCCGACATTACTATATACTATACACATTTTTATTAAGTTTCTTCTTTCACAATCTTTTTCTTTTTCGAAATAGGTTCTTTCAAATCAGCCGTTTCTTTTTCATATTCCTTCGTGTTATCATCTGACATCGATTTAACATCATGGCCGATTTGTTTCATTGTCGCTATATTTTTCGTGAGACCACTTAATGTGTCTAAAAGAGGTTTATATTTATTCATCTTCTCGAGGAGTTTCTCGTGTGCCAATACCATTTTTTCTTCGCCATCCGCCTCTTCCGTCTCAGTATATACAACTTTTTCATCTTGTCCGAATTCTTCTTTTATAGACGCTTTCTTTTTGTTTTTTGATTCGTCTTCATCTTCTTTTCCTTCGTGTTCTCCTTCGTCTTCTTCTTCATCTTCTTCATTATCTTCTTCATTAGGGTTTTCAAGCCCCTCTGTTAAAGCCTTTTCAATACCAGTATATTTGAGAACATTGGTAACTATCAAGGCGGATAAGAGAACCACTATCATATTTTTATTGAAAAAAGCCGTTAAAATGCCTATTAAAATGAAAACCGAAACCGATTCAATATCTTCAATATATCCCAAATATAAGAAATCAAGAAGGGCCAATAAAAAGATAAAATATAAAAAATATCGATTATGTAAAAGCATTATAATTTATATACTGTATAAGAATATTATTTTGTATCCAAATCCGATATAGTTGTATCCGATGGAACATAATGTTCTCCCGAATAAATATCGAGAACCTCCCGAACGACATCTTCACGTTGGATATCCGCACGTTCGAATTCGAAATCCGTAATACTAGGAGAACGTTTTCCCTTGAATTTTCGAAGGAAATCTTCTAGACCATTCAATTCATTTGGTCGGTCATGTTGGTCTAAATCGCCTGTTATTATGAGCCGACTGTTTTCTCCTAAACGGGTAAGAAGCATTTTCATTTGTGACACTGTAGAGTTCTGCATCTCATCAGCAACTATCCAAGCATTTTTGAAAGTCCTTCCGCGCATATATCCCAAAGGAGAAATCTCAATCTGTTTGTTTTCAATATGTTGTTGGACTTCCCTCGGTGTAATAAATTGATAGAGAACATCATATATAGGTCTTATCCAAGGTGCCATTTTTTCTTCTAATGTCCCTGGTAAATATCCCAAATCTTCGTCAACTGTTACGGATGGTCTTGTAAAAATGAGCTTTTCATAATCGCCTAACAGATATCCACGAATCCCAAATTCGGTTGCAAATAATGTTTTACCCGTTCCAGCTGGACCACTCACAACAACTATTTTTTTGGCGGGTTGTTTCAAAATTCTAGCATAATGCTCTTGATGTGCGTTTTTCGGACGAGTGAATTTTTCTTCAAATTTCTTTTTTTCTCCAGGCGACAAATTTCCGAATTGTTCAGCAACAGGCTTCCTGACGATGGGTTCGGAAATATATTCGGTTCCAGTTTCTTCGAAATACATATTCAATAATTCTTTTTGACATTGTTTCGGTGCCTTTTTTGGTTTCCTCCCTCGTCTTTTGGGTTCCCCGAGCTCAACAACTTCGTCTAAAGATTTCATTATAATACTGGTCGACATTATTATAATTCGTCGATTCAGTAGATTAAAAAAAATAAATTATACACTATATATGAGTAGATTTTATTGTGAATTGAATTTAGGCCATTATACCAATGAAGATTTACACCTTTTTACATTCTCCACTTCGCTATAACGCCGTATACGGGGTATTTGAATGTAATTAGGTAACTGTATTGTGTATCGACATTATAACCTATAATAATAAATCGGAATTTCACTACATAGTAAAGGTTTAATTGACTTAAACTGATGTCAATATATAATACAATGATTATAAGAGAATTACAAGAAACCGATTATATAGAATATCTAAGATTGATTAATATTTTTAGACCAACTGTTTTTACTGAAGAAAGGTTTATAGAAATGCTGAAAACAATGAGAAATAATAGTGTGGTTATTGTAGTAGAAGTTAATGGTAGACTGATTGGAACAGGAACTATATTATTTGAACACAAATTCATACATAATATTTCAAAAATAGCACATATTGAAGATATATGTATTGATTCCGAGTTCAGAGGAAAAGGCTATGGAATTTTGTTAGTAAAATATTTAATAGCCTATTCTAAACAAAATGGTTGTTATAAAGTTACACTGTATTGTAAAGAGAACTTGGAAAAATTTTACAATTTGTGTGGGTTAGTCAAAAACGATATACAAATGGCGGTTTATTTTGAATCCTAATGCGTTATTTATCAGAAAACAATAGTTTGTCTATACCCGTACGGACACAGAAAAGTCGGTGGGCTATAATGCCTAAAACAAAAAGGACCAATAAAACGATACCAATATGTATCTTTGTGACCCAGGATAAGAACCATCCTATAAGAATGACAATGGCGGTGTCATAAATGGCTATATCGAAAATGCGGTATTTACGAAGGCCTTCTCGCGGTTCTCCGAAAAGATTTTTATATTGGCATAATGAGGACATATATATTCATCCCTAAAAAATAAATATGATGGAGCCTATCAGGGGGACCATCTGAGCGTTCCATACGAGTAGCGCATTGTCAATGAATATGAGTTGGGAAACCACAACAGCCCTCTGAAAATGTATATAAAAAAACCAAATAAAAATAGGCCCTATATATTATTTAGCACTATGTCTGACCAACCTCAAGTTCTAAATGTTGCCCCTTCCGACCCACTTTTGACACCAAACTCGTCACGATATGTTATGTTTCCTATTCAGGATTCTGAAATCTGGAAAATGTATAAAAAACAAGTCGATTGTTTTTGGAGAACGGAAGAAATTGACTTCTCCAAAGACTTGGTGGATTGGAATGAAAAATTAAATAACGACGAACGTTATTTTATTAGTATGGTGTTAGCATTTTTTGCAGCGTCTGATGGTATTGTTACTGAAAATTTGGCGTTGCGTTTTATGGGGGATGTTCAGTTGGCCGAAGCCAGGGCATTTTACGGGTTCCAGATTGCGATGGAGAACATACACTGTGTTACAGGTAGCACAAAAATAATGACGGATAAAGGATATTACAATATTAAGGATTTAGTAAATCAAAAAGTAAATATTTGGAATGGTGCGGAATTTACAGATGTTGAAGTAAAATATACTGGTAATCAGCCTATATATAAAGTGGTATTGACCAATGGTATGGAATTGGATTGCACTTCAGGACATAAATGGTTAATCCGTAGAGGTAATCTACTTCATCCTGAAAGATGTAAAATGGAAAAAGTAGAAACGCAAGATTTAACCATAGGCGATCCTATAGAAAAATTTACATTACCAGTTATTAAAATGGCAGACCCGGATGAGTTTATGAATCCTTATACGCATGGGTTTTTTTGTGGTGATGGAAGTTATTGTAATAACTATCCAGTTATTACCCTTTATGACAAAAAACGCGATTTATTACCACATTTTAAATATAATTCTTTTTCTGATAAGGGTGAACGTATTCGTTTTTATATAACAGAATACATTAATAAACCAAAGTTTGAAGTCCCTATTAATTATAGTATTGAAACAAAATTACGTTGGCTAGAAGGTTATGTTGATGCGGATGGTTGTGTTAATTATAATAAAAAGCGTGATTCTACATCCATCCAGATAACATCTATTAATTTTCCATTTTTGAAAGATATTCAATTATTATTAACTACATTAGGCGTAAATTCTCATACAACTATTATGCATGAAGCACGAGATACGCTTCTTCCAAAAAATGATGGAACTGGTGAATATGCTATGTATTCATGTAAAACTTGTTATGTTTTATATATTACTGGTAAATCCGTTACACAATTAATGAATTTAGGATTTAAACCAAAACGTTTAGATGTAATTAAATGTGATAGATTATTGAATTCGAAAAACGATATGTTATTTCGAGTGAAAAGTATAGAAAAAATTTCAGATGATAGTGAGACATTTTGTTTTAATGAACCAAAATTACATACTGGAATTTTTAACGGTATTTTAACCGGACAAAGCGAAACCTATAGCGTCATGATAGATACATACATAAAAGACCAAGAACAACAGCAAAAATTATTCAATGCTATCGACAATTTTCCATGTATCCAGAAAAAAGCCACATGGGCTCGTAAGTGGATTAATGATAACCGCAGTTCATTTGCAGCCAGATTGATTGCATTTGCAGTCGTCGAGGGCATCTTCTTTTCAGCATCTTTCGCTTCTATATATTGGTTAAAGAAGCGAGGATTCTTACCAGGACTCACTTTCTCGAATGAACTCATTTCTAGAGATGAGGCCATGCATTGTGAATTCGCGGTTCTCTTATATAAGAAACTCCAGAAGAAACTCCAGAAGAAGCGTGTATATGAAATCATTCAGGAGGCCGTCGAAATAGAAAAGGAATTTATTACGGAAGCTATCCCATGTCGTCTTATAGGAATGAATAGCGATTTGATGATACAGTATATCGAGTTCGTGGCCGACAGATTATGCCTACAATTGGGATATGATAAAATCTATAACTCAGTGAATCCATTTGATTTTATGGAACTCATTAGCATGGATTCTAAAGTGAATTTTTTCGAGAGAACAAATTCTGAATATGCTCTAGCAAATAAAACAATTGAGGGGGATGTATTCGATTTTTCCGCTGATTTTTAGTCGGTTTATATGTATATACTATGTTCTCAACCAATGATGTTAATCGAACCCCTGTTCCTAGTAAATTTCAACCTTCTTTAGTGCCAAAACAAGATGTTGTTTTTCAACCGAATAAACCTACTACGAATTCGCACATAAATTATATTGCTCTTATAGAGACGGAAGAGGTTATCCATTCGGATTCAAATTCGGATAATGAAAATGAACCGCCTTTTAAACAGTTATATAATGACCACCAGATATATTCGAATCCGACTTTAGAACAGAGACCCACCCAATCGCAATCCCCGCCTACTCCGGATCCTTTTTCTTTGGGTAAGGATCCTATAAAAACATTTTATATTGGGTCTATTACTGTTGTTGGACTTTATATCTTGTATAAAATTCTTAATAAACGTTAATATAAATAAAAATCAATACGAAGGACATCTCATCATATTCAAATCGAGTGGTTTTCCGATAGAATTTATAACTGTATCACCCTTCCATAGTTTAATAAAACGTGCTACATTTGAACTCCAGTCAGTTACGCAAATATTAGACTGTAAAACAATATCGAGTCCTACCAAAAAAGTAACCATATGGTCCAACATTTCTTCTTTATCCAAATCAAAAATGATTTTATTTTGGATATTCATATCATGGATTTTATTAATGTAAGGCTGGTTCTCATTAAAGTCTGAAGGATTATTATGGAATTCAATACCACTCATTGTAAATCCAAATAGGTTCTCTTTACATAAAGTAATTAGCCGAATATCCAATGAATTTTCTTGAATATATTTTTGAATGTCCAAAAAACAATTATAATCATCTGTCTGTAAGAAAATAGTCTTACAATTAGGGTTCTGTTCTATAAGTGTTTTTATATAAGGTTCAGTTTCAATAAATTGAAACTCACATAAAAGTTTATCTCCGCGACGAATAAAAATGGAATCATATGTTCCAGGAATCAATTCTAATTCGGCCATTTTTTCATTTATTTTTGATTTAATAAAATCATTATATTGATATACTTCTCGTAAAACTTCACCATAAGCATAATATGGTATTTCTTCTAAAACATTTCCATGGCCATATCGGGAATGTTCTCTATCTCCATTTTCAAAAACCAAATCAAATGATTTGAAATAGTCCGTCCAACCATTTTTATATGAAAATGTCCATTCGCTTGTGTCTAATGTAAAATTCAATTCTCTTTTTTTACAATAAATGTACTGATTAATAATGAAAAAAAATTGGGAGAAAAATCCCGCGGCCTTATTCATAACAGAAATCATATAATATAAAATATCGAATTTATTTTATATTATTTATACCTTATATCTAATAAATATCTGAATAGCAACTAAAGCGCCGAACACTTGAGCGAGAACATAAGGGATAATCTCATTTACCTCTAATTTACCAGCAGCCGCCATAGCAATCGATACAGCAGGATTAATATGACCTCCAGAGATGTTAGCCGTCATCAATATAGCTAAAGCCAACGCAGCACCAGCGGCTAAAGGATTTGCTGTAGCGATAATGACATAAACCAAGAATAAAGTTCCAAGAAACTCTGCTAAATACTTATACATATATATTTATATTGGAAAAAAATTGAATGACTTTTCTAGTTTGTCATGAAGAGCATATTCATCCGCCATCTTCTTATTATCATGCTATACACATTTGCTTTCATGGTTATTATATTTCTCTTTATGACTAAAATTAAACGCGAACAAGAAGCGGCCCGCATGAAAACATTTGCAGAAATCAAAAAAGAGGAAGAGGCCTGTGCGTTTCCATACGATAAATCAAAGACAAATTGGTCTGCAGAAAAGTTCGTGGATGGGTCTTATAAGATAAGTTCCTTTATAAATCAAATATAAACGAGAATAAAAAAATGAATTAATATCTATGAACGGCCATTCGGGGAACATACGTAGCATGGTTTTTATCCCCGCCAAATTTGTAGTCATTAAACATGAGATTAATGGCTCTATTTTTTTTAAACTTTACATAATCCGAAGAATCCGCAACAAATCGGGTGTTTGTAGATGAAGCAGGAATACCTGTGTTATCTGCATTATTTAATACACTGCCAATAATAGATTTGTATCCAGGGCGGGTAGCATTTGTGGGATTAGGACCACCAGAGCTGTATGTAATGCGTCCTAAAAAATCGCCGGAATTTTCTACTGCACGAAACGGTGTTGTAACACGGTTTTTGTTATTAACGGTTCCTGTAGCATAAGCAGTGTTCCACGATTTGACAACGGTTCTTCTAGACATGACTTGGTCCGAACTTTTATAGTTTGTGATAGACTGCTTAGGAGAAATACCTGTGATACCGCCTCCTAAGTTCATTCCTCCTAAGAATGGTGCATTTAGAAAAGTAGCATTTGATGACATTATATATACTATTGTATAAAAAAATCTGTGTTTATTTTATATATGTCATCTGTTTCATCAAAATCGGAAAGTACAAAATCCGATAGCGAACCAAGTAAAAGTCCTTCAAAATTATCAGAAAGGTCAAATGAAGGAATACAAGATTTAGATATTTATAATGAGAAACCCATAATAAAATTTAACCCAGATTGTATTCGCAAACGTAGCAATTGGAGTTCACAAAAAAACGAATTCAAGATGGACCACCCTTCATTTGAGCCTGCGTTTTTTCTAAAGGATATGCCCGCCTTTTCTCCAAAATTAGTGGCGCTTTTGAAAAAAATAGAGGAACTAGATGCTCGTGATATAAAGAAACACGGGACCACTTTTAAGCATTTCATTTTTTCTGACATTAAATCTGGAGGCCAAGGTGCTAAAATGCTTGCATCTGGTCTTATTTCAACAGGATGGAATTTGGGATATACTTCAGAGTTGAAAAATAGAGAAAAATTTGTCAAAAAAGATTCCAAAAAAAAGGAAAAAGATCATGAAGAATCTAAAGAAGAAGACGAAGAAGACGAACAACAAGAAGGAGGCGGTTCATCGAAAAGTAAACCACAATGGGGTCCTATAGAATTGATTCCACCATCAGAGCTTAAAAAAACCAAGAAAAATTTCTATCTCCTTTCATCAGTTGCTGTTTTTGACAAGCCCATTAGTGTGCGTATAAAAAAAGACATACTAGCGAATTTCAATTTACGCCCAGATAATATTTATGGAGATTTGGCAAGAATCATTGTTATGGATAGTGGATTCAAAGAAGGAATTGACCTTTTTGATATCAAGTACATACACATTTTTGAACCTTCGATGAATGCTGCCGACCAAAAACAGGTGATTGGTCGTGGAACTAGAACATGTGGTCAAAAAGGATTAGAATTTCATCCTACTCGTGGTTGGCCTTTAGAAGTGTTTGTTTATGACATGGAGATTCCTGAGAGGCTACAATTTTCTTTATTGGGTGCTGAAACCACACAAGAATTGTTAATGCGGGCTATGAATGCAGATATCCGGTTAGCTAATTTCGGTTATGATATAGAAAGACTTGCTGTATTGGGTTCAGTAGATTACGAATTAAATGAGAACTTACACCATTTTGAGATTGATTTGACCGATGAAGATGCCGATGAAGAAGTCGTATTTGGGGGTGGTTCATCGAAAGCTTCGTCTTCTAAAAGTAGTAGCAGTAAGGCGTCTATAGAGGAAGTGAAAGAAGAAATGGTGTTTTTTTCGCAAGGACTATTTCCAGTTGGTCATGAAGAAATGACTAAACATATTCGTGAAAAATACGGAGATTACCGATGGGGTAAAGTAAAAATGGAGAACCTATGTGGAAAATTACCGGATGAATGGCGCCGACGAAGCCTCGGTTCTTCGAACTTCATGTCTGAACTTTCTCCTTTGAGTGATATTTCATCGAAAACCCGTAAATCACGTTCAACTCCTTATAGTAGTCGTCGTTCTTTAAAATCTAGAACATCGTCAAGAAAAGAACCCGAAGTTGAAAAAGAACCCGAATTTGAAGAAGATGATTTTGTATACAAACCGGCGTCTCCGGCACCGATGATTCGCAGCCGTCCTGTTTCAGAAGGCGATTCTATCAATGAAACTCCTATGTCTAGTATAGTGGAATCTTCACAGAGTGAAACACCGGAATCTTCCTCATCTGATATAATGTATAGTCGAAAGAGAACACATGTTTTAGAAACCGAAGAACCAGAAGAACCAGAAGAACCAGAAGAACCAGAAGAATCCCCATCATCATCTATTATCTATCGGGCAAATCGAAGGAGTCCAGGAGAACAACGAGGAGGTGCATCGTCCATTATCGATTTCACCCCAACTCAAGCATTCATACAAAATTATTTCACTCCATATGCTCCGGTTAAAGGAATGCTATTATATCACTCTGTAGGAACCGGAAAGACATGTTCAGCTATTGCCGCTGCTTCCGCCAATTTCGATCCTGCAGGATATACTATTCTGTGGGTTACAAGAACCACATTGAAAAACGATATCTGGAAAAACATGTTCGACCAAGTATGTAATAAATCTATTCAAGACAGATTAGAGAGTGGAGAACCTATCCCAGACGTCCAGAAACAAAGAATGAGATTGCTTTCAAAAGCATGGCGAATTCGCCCGATGTCCTACAAACAGTTCTCCAATTTGGTGTCAAAAAAGAATCAATATTACCAACAATTAGTAAAGGAGAACGGTGAATCCGACCCCCTAAGAAAAACCCTGCTAATCATCGACGAGGCCCACAAATTATACGGTGGCAGCGATTTGTCTTCATTGGAACGTCCCGATATGGCGGAATTCCACCAGGCACTTATGAATTCTTATTCTGTTTCTGGATTCGATTCCGTTAGGGTTCTCTTAATGACGGCTACGCCTATAACGGAGAACCCGATGGAACTCGTCAAATTAATCAACTTATGTAAGCCGATCCAGACCCAGATGCCCGATACATTCGAAGGATTCGCTCAAGATTATTTGAATGAGGATGGTGGATTCACTTCGACTGGTAGAGAACGATTTTTGGATGATATTGCCGGACATATTAGTTACTTGAATAGGGAGAAAGATGCTCGTCAGTTCTCCCAACCTAGAGTAAAAAGAGTCATGGTTCCTATTATAGAAGATATACAAGCAGTCGAAGACTTTGACAAATATGTTTCTAGGTCGGAAGCAGAAGATAATATTTTGAAGATACAAGAGAACCTAGAACGGACTGTCAAACAGATGGAAAATGAACTATCGATTTTAACGAAGAAACATTTCCAAGGCATTTTTTATGACACCTGTAACGAGTATCCGGATTTACCTGTAAAACAATGTAAAACTGTCATAAACAAAAATGTCACGGATTTAATGAAAGAAATCAAAGGACATATTAAAGTAGTCAAGGAACAAATCGCTGATATCAAAAAACAACTCGCGGAAATCAAGAAGGGAAAACAGAGAAAATTGGTTCTCATTCAAGACAAAATAAAGAAGAACCCGACGCTTTTCAATAACTATAAATCCAGCACATATGCTTCTATAAGAACCAATTGTTCTTCGAAAACATTGTCGGGAACCCGTTTTTTGGAGACCGTCAGTGGATTACCGGAGGTCGTCGAAATCGACCGTGAAATTCAAGCGAATAAAGACGCTATTGTAGCTTTGGAAAAACAACTTGTTGTCGAAGTTCAGGGATTCCGAATGAGGATTAAACAGATGAAAGAGACTCTTAGAGATAAAACTGTTGCTCCTGCACAAAGGATGGAGATAGAATTATCTATTCGTGACAGTAAGAAGGATTTCCGAAAAACGAAAAAGGCGATTTCAAGCAATATCCAAGACCAGATTAAGGAAGAAAAAGAAAAAATAAAATCGGCGGAAAAAGCAAAACAAGCGATTTTCAAGACAGTTCGGAAAACATTGAAGATAAGAGCATCTTTGAAAAAGAAAGAGGAAAAACAAGCGGAAAAAGAAGAACGCAAATTAAAGAAGACGGAGTCGTTATTGTTGGAAGACATCCAAAATGATGCTGTCAAAGAAATTGTTGAAAGACGCAAGATATTGGTCAACCGAGATTTAACCGATTTCGAAGAAGAAGTCGGAGAAAAAGCCAAAGAAAAGGCTAGAGCAAATGCTAGAAAACAAGAAGAAAGAGAACATCATAAACATGTTAGAAAGACGATTAAAGAACGAGAAAGAGCAGAAGCAAGAGAACGCAAAAATTTAGAAAAACAACGAGCGAAGGAAGAAGCGAAAGCGGTCAAAAAGAATGTCACGAAGAAAAAATAGAATGGTTCATTAATCGATGATATAAAAATATATCAATATATAAACGGTTGAATGTTTGCACTCTTATGTTATACTATATTATACTATAATATAGATCACATACTGATAAATTGCTATTTACCATGGATTACACCTTTTTACATTTCAAACGCCGATTTTTTTACACCTTTTCTCATTTAAAACGCCCATTTTAAATGAGAAACTTATAAATAATTCTTCTTGATTTTTCGTGTCTTGTTTTTCTTGGATACATATTTTTCTGGTCGTTCATATGTCCCTTTAATTATATTTCTGTATTTTTCTTTCGGTATTTCTCTTATCACTTTTGTTATATTTTCCTTTAAGGCATTATGAGTTAATCCATCTCCTAATTTATGAACTTTTTGTAATCTGGATTTCAACATACTAAAATAATTTTCTATGGAATTAGTAAAATGTTGATACGGAACAGCATATAATAAATGGTTATCTTTATTTATTACCTCTTTTACCTTTGGATTTCTATGACTACTTGCATTATCCAAAATTATTAATTTATTCTTGAATTTATTTGTTACATTTGCTTCTAAAAACTCTACCATTCTATCTGCGTTTATTCCACTTTTTTCATATAAATCCCAACCAACCACACCATTTACCGAAATAGCAAATACACCAGTATATTTTTTGAATACTTCTTGAGATTGTGTTTTTATGACACATCTTTTTCCTTTTTGACTATAGCAGTGATTTCTTTTCTGTAATGATTTTATACTTGTTTCATCAATACAAATTATATCTTCTATTTTATACTTTTTAACTTCTTCATAAAATTCCTTCAAATTATTATTTATATCAATATCTTTTCCAAAACGCTTTACTGGTTCGTGTCTTATTCTTGTAAGTTTCAAAGTAATATTATTATCATTTATAATTCTATGAATATGAGATTTATTCAAATGTAAATCAGGAAATTTATTTTCCAATAAATAAAGTAAATCTTCTATAGTAATTGTTTTGTTCTTCTTTATTTCTTCCAATAAGAAAGAAACATGCTCTTTATGAACTTTATATGCCTTTGGAGTTCTTTCATATCCAGTAATTTTTCCTTCATTTTGATATTTATGAACCCAACGCATTAAACTTCTTCTGGAACAATTGAAAATCTTACAAACTTCTTCTTGCGTTTTATCTTCAACCAAATAATAATTTACAGCAGTTTCTTTATAGTCAATACTCTTTTGTGTAGGCATATACAATATAAAAATATAAAATATAATTAATTTAAAAATATATTATTATTTATTAATAAATGATTTTATTGTTATGCTATATAGTTTTATATTATAACATAGATGTAATTTTCAAACAAATATATTTACCCTATGTAATTACTACTAATAATAATTATGATGTCATTTCTAATAATGAAGGTTTATATTTTTTATTAACTACAACAAGTTATTTTATGTTATTATTATATTCTTATACATTAACATATAGAATATTTATTTCAAATATAAATGATAGATATTCTATTGGATTAATGTTTATTTACTTGAAACATATTTTTGACATTATTATTATTCATAAAAATACGTTAATAGTAGAATATGAAATAAGTCGTGGTGTTATGTGGGTGTTTACTACACCACTTATGTTAAAAATGTATTGTAAAGCAAATGATATAACTCTACAAAATATTAATATACATTATCATCTTATTTGTATTATTCCTCATATTTTTATAATTCCTTTCAAAAATAGTTCCATATATATTATTTCTACCATCGTATTTTCTATACCAGAAATTCTTTTTTTGAAAACTCTTTATAAATATAATCAATTACCTTTTACAAATTTATTTATTTTAATATGGATTATTTTTATGTTAATCAATATATTAGAAATTACGCAATTATGTAAACCAGAACTAATTCATGCGTTTTATAATATTGCTGATACATTATGTAAATTCATATGTAATGTGGTTATTTCAAATTATAACGAACAAGAAATAATAGTTCGTGAAAATATGGATTTACAAAGCATAAATTTTGTTTCTCATATGATAAAATCTATAAAAGATTTTGAAATGGATAATCAAAATTTAACATTTTTTTGTAAAAATTTAATAAATTATTGTAGAAAAAAATTCGTGGATAAAATACCATTAACAAATGATAAACTAAAATTGGAATTATTGAAAAAGATTTTACCATTTGATTTAGATAGAGATTATATAAAATATGGTGCTGGTGCTGGTGCTGGTGCTGGTGCTGGTGCTGGTGCTGGTGCTAATAAAGAATTTAATTTTATTTGTATTTTATTTATGGATATTGTAAATTATACGGAATTGGCGAAAAAATATAATGGTGATATTATTTTCAAATTATTAAATACTATTTATAATCATTTTGATACTATTATAAAGAAATATAAATATTTACAGAAAATAGAAACGATTGGAGATGCTTATATGGTCGTTGGTGATATTTTTAGAAATGAATTAAATCATAAA
>Ga0164296_1002408_pt1 | contig 18646 bp, 13 predicted proteins | sample GEODES057metaG_FD_113533 | JGI IMG/M metagenome (GOLD analysis project Ga0164296, IMG submission 113533) | Dystrophic lake water microbial communities from Trout Bog Lake, Wisconsin, USA - GEODES057 metaG | ecosystem: Environmental > Aquatic > Freshwater > Lake | place: USA: Trout Bog Lake...
GAACCCGAACACCAGCAGGAACGCCAGCCAGCCGAAGATGAGGCCGGAGGCCCCGATGTGGTCGGTGGGGCCGCAACTGCTGCCCAGGTTGCCGATGAGCCAGGTGCCGAAACCGCCCAGGATCCACACGATCGCGGTCGCCCAGATGAAGCGGGACATCCCGGCCAGCGTCATGAGGAATCCGAGCACCAGGAGGGGGACCGTGTTGGCGACGAGGTGTTCCCAGTTGGCGTGCAACAGCGGTGCGAAGATGATTCCCCAGAGGCCGTCGCTGGTCAGCGGCTTGATGCCATTGTCGTCCAGCCGTCCGCCGGCGAGGTGGTCGATCAGCTCGACGAGGTAGAGCAGCGCCACGAAGGTGAGAATGGTGGTCCCGCCGGCCACCCAGCCGGGCCGCTTCGTCGGCGCGGTCGCCGGGGTCCCCGGGAGGCCGGGAGATCCCATCGGCGTACTCGTCATGGCGACCCTTTCAGACCCGCTTCAGACCCGTCGAGATCGACACTGGCGCGAAAAATGACGGGTGAACTGCACACTGGCGTCGATCTCGTCGACGAAAACCCGCACTCAGGCTACCGGCCGGCGAACGCGCCCGGCAGCACGCCGCGGTAGGTCGGTATCCCAGCCACCGACTCGGCCGCGAACACCCCGGCCAGCACCGCGCGGGCGAGGCAGTCGGCGGCGGCGATCCCGAGCGCGGTGACCAGTGGGGTCTCGGCGGCGAGCCCGGCCGGCACGGGGGTCGCCTCGACGGGCGGCGGTGTGGGCTGGACGGTCCCGGTCGCCAGGGCGAACACCGTGTCTCCGTCCAGTGGCGTGTGCACAGGCCGGATGGTGCGCGCCAACCCGTCGTGGGCGGCGATGGCGATGCGACGGCATCCGCCCGGGCTCACCGGGGCGTCGGTCGCCACGACCGCGATCGTGGTGTTCATCGGGCTCAGCGTGGGGTCGAGGCGCGACGGCATCCGGGCGAACGCCTCGATTTGTTCGGCCGGTGGCCGCACCAACCCGAACTCGACCGCGAGATCGGCCATCCACGGCAGGCCGGTCGCCCGGTCGGCGATGTCGCCCACGGAGTTCACCACGACGACGGCGCCGACGGTCACGCCCGACGCCAACGTCGTCGACGCCGTGCCGAAGCCGCCCTTGAATACCCCGGCGCGGGCGCCCACCCCGGCGCCGACGGCTCCGACGGCGGGCGCGGGCGCCCCGGCGGCCTCGCACGCCAGATAACCGAACTCGGCCGTCGGGCGCTGCGCCCACCCGCCGACCGGCAGGTCGAAGATCACCGCGCCGGGCACGACGGGCACCACGCCGCCCTGCATCGACACCCCGCGCCCACGCTCCTCGAGCCAGCGCATGACGCCGTCGGCCGCCGCCAGGCCGTAGGCGCTACCGCCGGCGAGCAGCACCGCGTCGACGCATTGCACCGTGTTGGCCGGGTCCAGGAGATCGGTCTCCCGCGTGCCGGGTGCGCCGCCGCGACAGTCCACGGCCCCGACGGTGCCCGGCGGCGCCAAAACCACGGTGGCACCGCAGGCCCAGCCGGCGCCCATCGACGCGTCCGGGTCCAGGCGCTGGTGGTGGCCGAGGAGGATGCCGCCGACGTCGGTGATGGAGTTCACCGGGACTCCATCAGCGCCAGCACCAGATACTCCTGCAGCACCGTCAGCCACTGGTAGACGTCGAAGTGCACAGCCAGCGGATGGTCGGCCGGCAGGCGTTCGGGCCCCTGCGGCCCGATCTGGAGCATGACGCCCAGGCTCAGCCGGATGTCGTTGACCGCGGCGACCCAGGCCTCCGCGTCGTTCTCGGTGAGCTCGAACCGGCCCCCGCCGTCGGGGACGGTGTCCAATAACCGTTGCGCCGCAGCGCGTTTAACGTCGATGATCGCAGGTTCGTGCAGGCTCCGCAGCGCGGCGTTGAGGCTGTCGGATGCGTCGGCGGCGTCGGCGTGGACGAAGTCCGGCAGCAGCCGTCGCAACGTCGGCTCCGCGGGCGGCTCGGCGTTGCCGGTGCGCATCCCCGTGATCTCTTCGAGTTCATCGGCCGGCGAGGAGGATTCGCGCTCGTCGAGCAACGTCATCATCGACCCTGCGAGGTTCCTCAGCAGCGCGGCCTCATGCGGATCCAGGGCGGACCGGACACGGGGACCGTCGGCGGTCGCGACGCGCTTCCATTTACGCACGGGGTATCGCCGCTGCCCCGGCGCTCAGCGGTCCTGCTGCATGGTGGCCCACAGGCCCGCGGCATGCAGCTTGGACACGTCGGTTTCCATGCTCTCCCGGCTGCCGGCCGACACCACGGCCTTGCCTTCGTTGTGGACCTGCAGCATCAGTTTGGTGGCGTGCGGCTCGCTGTAGCCGAACAACTTCTGGAACACGTAGGTCACGTAGGTCATCAGGTTGACCGGGTCGTCCCACACGATGGTGACCCAGGGGCTGGCCGTCGCCTCCTCGGTGGACGACGCCCGCTCGCCGGTGGTGTCGGGCCTGGTCTTGGGTTCCGTGGGAGCGGACGCAATAACCATGGACTACACGATACCGAGGCGCGCCGTTACCGTTGCGGAATGACCGAGCCGCTCGTGACCGGGCTGCTGACCGACACCTACGAGTTGACCATGCTGGCGGCAGCGCTGCGCGACGGCACCGCGCAGCGCCGTTGCACCTTCGAGGTGTTCGCCCGCAGGCTGCCCGGCGGCCGACGCTACGGGGTGGTCGCGGGAACCGGCCGGCTGCTGGAGGCACTGCGGCGCTTCACGTTCGACGACGACGCTTGCGGGCTGCTGGCAGAGTTCCTGGACCCCGACACGATCAGCTACCTGCGCGGTTTCCGTTTCCGCGGCGACATCGACGGCTACGCCGAGGGCGAGCTGCAGTTCCCCGGCTCCCCGGTGCTCTCGGTGACCGGCACCTTCGCCGAATGCGTGCTGCTCGAAACGCTCGCGCTGTCGATCCTCAACCATGACACCGCGATCGCATCGGCGGCGGCGCGGATGGTCGTCGCCGCCGGGGGCCGCCCCCTGATCGAGATGGGATCGCGGCGCACCCACGAACAGGCGGCGGTCGCGGCGGCGCGCGCCGCATACATCGCAGGGTTCGCCTCGACATCCAACCTCGAGGCTCGGCGCCGCTACGGCGTTCCCGCCCAGGGCACCTCTGCGCACGCGTTCACCATGCTCTACGCCGGGGCGGACGAGCCCACCGACGTGACCGAGCTGGCGGCATTCCGGGCGCAGGTGGACGCGCTCGGTTGCGGCACCACGCTGCTGGTCGACACCTACGACGTCACCACTGGTGTCGCCAACGCCGTCGCCGCCGCCGGGCCGGCATTGGGCGCGGTACGCATCGATTCCGGTGAGCCCGAGGTGCTCGCGCGGCAGGTGCGCGACCAACTCGACCGGCTGGGCGCCACGGCGACCCGCATCGTCATCACCGGCGACCTCGACGAATCATCGATCGCCGCGCTGCGTGGGGCGCCGGTGGACGTTTACGGCGTCGGGACGTCGCTGGTTACCGGATCCGGATCGCCGACCGCGCACCTGGTGTACAAACTCGTGGAGGTCGACGGCGTGCCAGTGCAGAAGAACAGCAGTGGCAAGAGATCCCGCGGCGGCCGCAAGGCGGCGCTGCGCCTGTTCCGACCGGACGGGACCGCCACCGAGGAGGTCGTCCACCAGGCCGGGCATCCGCCGGCCACCACCGAACCGTTCCGGGTGCTCACCACCCCGCTCGTGCGCGGGGGCGAGGTCGTCGCCGGACCGAACCTTGCCGCGGCGCGGGACGTGGTCGCGGCCGGGCTGCGCAGCCTGCCAGCCGACGGCCTGGACCTCTCGCGCGGCGATCCCGCGATCCCGACGGTTCTGATCCCGTGACGAACCGCTCCACCGATCCCTCCGTCACCGAGTTGCTGGCCACCGCCGTGGCCGCAGTCGGCGGCAGCGAACGCCCCGGCCAGGTGGAGATGGCCGCCGCGGTGGCTCAGGCTTTCGACGCCGGCGAACACCTCGCCGTCCAGGCCGGCACCGGGACCGGTAAGTCGCTGGCCTACCTGGTTCCCGCCATCGCACTCGCTCTGCGCGACGAGTCTCCCGTCGTCGTCTCAACAGCCACCATCGCGTTGCAGCGCCAACTCGTCGAGCGAGACCTGCCCCGGCTTGCCGAGTCACTGGCCGCCGTCCTGCCCCGCGAACCGCGGTTCGCTCTGCTCAAAGGTCGGCGAAACTATTTGTGCCTGAACAAAATCCACGGCAGTAACCGCGGCGACGAGGGTGCCGAAGACGAGCCCCGGGAGTTGTTCGACGCCGCCGCCGTCACGGCTCTGGGCCGCGACGTCCAACGGCTCACCGCCTGGGCGGACAGCACCGAGACCGGGGACCGCGACGATCTCAAACCCGGAGTGCCGGAACGCTCCTGGTCGCAGGTCAGCGTCTCCGCGCGCGAATGCCTCGGACCGGCGCGCTGCCCGTTCGGCGCCGACTGCTTCTCCGAAAGGGCCAAGGCGGTCGCCGCCCGCGCCGACGTCGTCGTCACCAATCACGCTCTGCTGGCCATCGACGCGATGTCCGAGTCGGCGGTCCTGCCGGACCACGCCCTGCTGGTGGTCGACGAGGCACACGAACTCACCGACCGGGTCACGTCGGCGGCCACGGCGGAACTGACGTCGGCCTCCCTCGGGGTCGCGGCGCGCCGCGTCACCCGCCTGGTGGACCCCGAACTGCGTCACCGGCTGGAGAGCGCGACGGCCACCGTCATCGCGGCCATCGACGAAGCGAAGATCATCGCGCCGGGCCGCGTCGACTACCTCGACGACCAGATGGCGACACACTTGCAGGTGCTGCGCGATGCGGCCGGGGCGGCGCGTTCGGCGATCGACACCGCACCCGCCGATACCGCGGCGGCAGCGGCGCGCGCGGAAGCCGTTGCAGCGCTAGAGGAGATCGCCGACACCGCGTCGCGGATCCTGACGTCGTTCGCCCCCGCCATCCCCGACCGCGCCGACATCGTCTGGCTCGACCACGAGGACACCCGCGGTGCGACCCGCGCGGTGCTGCGGGTGGCGCCGCTGTCGGTGGCCGAGCTGTTGCGCACCCGGGTCTTCTCCCGCGCGACCACCGTGCTGACATCGGCGACACTGACGGTCGGCGGGTCGTTCGAGCCGATGGCCGCCGCGTGGGGCCTCACGGGCGTGGACGTCGAACCCCTGCCGTGGCGCGGGCTCGACGTGGGCTCGCCGTTCGACCACGCGAAGGCCGGAATCCTCTACGTGGCGGCCCACCTGCCCGCACCCGGCCGCGACGGCACCGGTTCGGCAGATCAGCTCAGCGAAATCGCTGAGCTCATCGCAGCCGCCGGTGGGCGCACCCTCGGTCTGTTCTCGTCGATGCGTGCGGCCCGATTAGCGGCCGACGAGATGCGCGCGAGGCTGTCGACGCCCGTGCTGTGCCAGGGCGACGACAGCACTTCCGCGCTGGTCGAGCAGTTCAGCGCCGACCCCGAGACCTCGCTGTTCGGCACCCTGTCGCTGTGGCAGGGCGTCGACGTGCCCGGGCCGTCGCTGTCGTTGGTGCTGATCGACCGCATCCCGTTCCCCCGGCCCGACGACCCGCTGCGCAGCGCGCGGCAGCGTGCGGTGGCCGCCCGCGGCGGCAACGGCTTCATGGACGTCGCCGCCAGCCACGCAGCGCTGCTGCTGGCGCAGGGGGCGGGCCGGTTGCTGCGCCGCGTCGACGACCGCGGCGTGGTCGCCGTGCTCGACTCCCGGATGGTCACCGCGGGCTACGGCGGCTTCCTGCGCGCCTCGCTGCCGCCGTTCTGGCAGACCACCGACACTGCGCTGGTGCGTGCTGCGCTCGAGCGGCTGCGCACCGGCTGAGCAATCACTTTCCGTCGAGCGTCACACCAGAGTGGGCCCGGCAGCGCGCGGGAGCGTTATCTCGCCGTCGCGACCAGCCCGAGCTCGGTGTCGGCCGCGAGCAAGGGGTGGTGGGGCAGCACCCGCACCGTGTACCCCACCGGCCCCGCGAGCGGCAACGGGGTCGTCGTGGAGAACACGTGGCTTTCACCCCCCGCCATCCCGGAGTAAGCCATGTCGACGGTCACCGGGTCCAGCAGGTCGTCGCCGGAGTCGACCCGGCCCACCACCGCCTGAACCGTCACCTCTTCGGGTGCCAGCCCCGCGAGCTGCACGGTCGCCGTCAGCGTCAGGTGCGATCCCAACAGCGGCGTGTCCGGCAAGCCGGTGCTGTCGACATCGGTGACGGTGACGCCGGGCCATGCCCGCTGCATGCGTCGACGGAAGGCAGCCAGCTCACGGGCGGCGCCGAACGCGCCGCCGTCACCACCCTCGGTGGGGGCGATGGTCCTGCGCAGCGACTGCGCAGCCGGCGCGTAGTACGACTCGACGTAGTCGCGGACCATCCGCGAGGCCAGCACCTTGGGTCCCAGAGTCTGCAGGGTGTGGCGCACCATCTCGATCCACCTCGGCGGCACCCCGGAGCCGTCGCGCTCGTAGAACTTCGGCGCCACCGACCGCTCCATCAGGTCGTAGAGAGCGTTGGCCTCCAGGTCGTCACGACGAGCCTCATCGGTCACACCGGCGGCGGTCGGTATCTCCCAACCGTTCTCGCCGTCGTACCACTCGTCCCACCACCCGTCGCAGATGGACAGGTTCAGGCCGCCATTGAGGGCGCTCTTCATCCCTGAGGTACCGCAGGCCTCCAGCGGCCGCAGCGGGTTGTTCAGCCAGACGTCGCAGCCCCAGTACAGCAACCGGGCCATGGACATGTCATAGTCGGGCAGGAAGGCGATCCGGTGGCGCACCTCGGGCCGGTCGGCGAACCGCACCACCTGCTGGATCAGCGCTTTGCCGCCGTCGTCGGCCGGGTGCGACTTACCCGCGACGATCAGCTGGATCGGCCTCTCGTCGTCGAGCAAGAGCCGTTCGAGCCGGTCCGGATCACGCAGCATCAGCGTGAGCCGCTTGTACGTCGGCACCCGCCTGGCGAACCCGATGGTCAACACCCCCGGGTCGAAAGCTGTTTCGATCCAACCCAGTTCGGCATCCGGCGCGCCGCGCTCCAGCCACGATCGGCGCAGGCGCCGCCGGACATCCTCGACCAACTGCGAGCGCAGTTGCGAACGGATCCACCACAGATGACCCGCGTCGACCTGTTGTAGTCGCAGCCAGACACCGGGGTCGCCGAAGTCGTCGGACCCGGCCAGCTCGCGCCCCAGCTGCAACCACTGCGGCGCCGCCCAGGTGCGGGCATGAACCCCGTTGGTGATCGACCCGATCGGCACCTCGCCCGCGTCGAACCCGGGCCACAGCTCGTTGAACATGGCCCGGCTCACCCGCCCGTGCAGCAGCGAGACGCCGTTGGCCCGCTGCGCGAGCCGCAGGCCCATGTGCGCCATGTTGAACTTGTCGGGATCGTCCTCGGCGCCGAGCGCGATGATCCGGTCGGCGGGCACGCCCGGCAGCAGGGTGGACTCGGCGTCGGCGTCGGGGCCGCCGCCGATGTAGTGCCGCACCATCTCCACCGGGAACCGGTCGATGCCGGCGGGCACCGGGGTGTGGGTGGTGAAGACGGTGCTCGACCGCACGACCGTCAGCGCGGTGTCGAAGTCGAGCCCGGGATCGGCGATCAGCTCACGGACGCGTTCCACGCCGAGGAACCCCGCGTGGCCCTCGTTCATGTGGAAGACCTCGGGCGCCGGCAGCCCCTCGACGGCGGTGAACGCGCGGATGGCGCGGACCCCGCCGACCCCGGCCAGGATTTCCTGCTTCATGCGGTGTTCCTGATCGCCGCCGTAGAGGCGGTCGGTGACGCTGCGCAGGTCGTGCTCGTTCTCGGGCACGTCGGAATCCAACAGCAGCAACGGGACGCGGCCGACCTGGGCGACCCAGATGCGGGCGTGCAGCCGTGCGGCGTCGGGCAGCACCAGATCGACCAGCACCGGGTTGCCGCCGCCGTCGGTGAGTAGCCGCAGCGGCAGCCCCTGGGGGTCCAGCGACGGGTAGTTCTCGTGCTGCCATCCGTCCGCGGTCAGCGACTGCCGGAAGTAGCCAGAGCGGTAGTACAGACCCACGGCGATCAGCGGAACGCCCAGATCGGACGCCGCCTTCAGATGGTCGCCGGCAAGGATCCCCAGGCCGCCCGAATAGTTGGGCAGCACCTCGGCGACGCCGAACTCCATCGAGAAGTAGGCGATGCCGGTCGGCATGGGAACACCGTCGTCCTGTCGCTGCTGAAACCACAACGGACGACTCAGGTAGTCGCGGAGATCGTCCGCCAGCGCGTCGAGCCGACCGACGAAGGTGTCGTCGAGCGCGAGTTCGTCGAGCCGGGCGGGGCTGACCGCGCCGAGCAGGGCCACCGGGTCGGTGCCGCAGCGCTCCCAGAGTGCGGGGTCGATGCTGGCGAACAGATCCTGCGTCGGGGTGTCCCAAGACCAGCGCAGGTTGTTGGCGAGCTCGTCGAGAGCGCGGAGGCGCTCGGGTAGGTGGGCGCGAACCGTGAACCGACGAAGGGCTTTCACGGACTCCAACCTTAGTGGGGTTTGCGGCAGCGGACCGACCACCAGGTGGACGGTCACCGGCTCATGCGGGCCCGGACACTAGGCTGCTAAGGGTGCTGGTGCCCGGCCGTGTGGCGATCGACGACGTCGCTCCCCTCGTCTCCTGCGGTACATACCCGGCCAAGGCCGTGGTCGGGGAGGTCGTTCCGGTCCGTGCCTCGGTATGGCGGGACGGCCACGACGCCGTGGCGGCGACACTGGTGGTGCGCTACCTCGGACCCCGGTATCCCGTGCCTGGAAGCCCGCCGGTCAGCCCCCGGCGGCAGAGCGCAGACGTCGAGCAACGCTCGGTCAAGCCGCAGCTGCTGCCCATGGCGGAGGGGGCCGAGCCCTTCGTCTTCCATGGTCAGTTCATCCCCGACCGGGTCGGATTGTGGATGTTCCGCGTCGACGGGTGGGGCGACCCGATCCGCACCTGGCGCCATGCGCTGCTGGCAAAGCTCGACGCCGGGCAGGGCGAGGCGGAGCTGTCCAACGACCTGATGGTCGGGTCGGGGCTGCTGGAGCGAGCTGCCACCGGCATGCCGAAGTCCCTGCGCAAACCCCTTCTCGCGGCGGCCTCGGCGTTGCGCACCCCGGGGGACCCGGTGACCCGGGCAGCGCCGGCGCTGGCCCCGGACCTCGAGGAGCTCCTGGCGGACTACCCGTTGCGGGAGCTGGTCACCCGCGGCGAACAGTACGGGGTGTGGGTGGATCGACCGCTGGCCCGATTCGGCTCCTGGTACGAGATGTTTCCACGTTCGACCGGCGGATGGGACGTCCAGGGCAGGCCGGTGCATGGCACCTTCGCCACGGCGGCAGGGCAGCTGCCGCGCATCGCGGAGATGGGTTTCGACGTCGTCTACCTGCCGCCGATCCACCCGATCGGCAAAGTACACCGCAAGGGGCGCAACAACTCCCCCACCGCCGAACCCGGTGACGTGGGCTCGCCGTGGGCGATCGGTAGCAAGGAGGGCGGCCACGACGCCGTGCATCCCGCGTTGGGAACCATCGGCGACTTCGACGACTTCGTTTCAGCGGCAAGCGATCTAGGTATTGAAGTGGCGTTGGACCTGGCGCTGCAGTGCGCACCGGACCACCCCTGGGCCCGGGATCACCGCCAGTGGTTCACCGAGCTTCCCGACGGGACCATCGCCTACGCGGAAAACCCGCCCAAGAAGTACCAGGACATCTACCCGCTGAACTTCGACAACGACCCGGCGGGGCTCTACGACGAGGTGCTTCGCGTGGTGCGGCACTGGATGGAGCACGGCGTCAGGCTGTTTCGCGTCGACAACCCGCACACGAAGCCCCCGAACTTCTGGGCGTGGCTGATCGGCCGGGTCAAGGACATCGACCCCGACGTGCTCTTCCTATCCGAGGCGTTCACACCCCCGGCCCGCCAGTACGGCCTTGCCAAGCTCGGCTTCACCCAGTCCTACAGCTACTTCACCTGGCGCACGAGCAAGTGGGAACTCACCGAGTTCGGCAACGACATCGCCGCGCTCGCCGACTTCCGGCGGCCGAACCTCTTCGTCAACACCCCCGACATCCTGCAGGCGGCGCTGCAGCACAACGGCCCGGGCATGTTCGCTATCCGCGCGGTACTGGCCGCGACCATGGGCCCGGCGTGGGGCATGTACTCGGGCTACGAGCTGTTCGAGTACCGCGCTGTGCGCGAGGGCAGCGAGGAGTACCTGGACTCCGAGAAGTACGAACTGCGCCCACGCGACTTCGAAGGCGCCCTCGCCGAGGGGAGGTCACTGCAGCCGTTCATCGGGCGGCTCAACACGATTCGCCGTCTCCATCCCGCACTGCACCAGCTGCGCACCATCCATTTCCACGGCGTCGACAATGACGCCCTGCTCGCCTACAGCAAGTTCGATCCGGTCAGCGGCGATTGCGTGCTGGTGGTGGTGACACTCAATGCGTTCGGGCCCGAGGATGGGACGCTGTGGCTGGACATGGGGGCATTGGGCATGCAGCCCGGCGAGCGGTTCTGGGTGCGCGACGAGATCACCGGGCAGGAATTCCAGTGGGGGCAATCCAATTACGTACGGCTCGATCCCGCGCATACGGTGGCACACGTCGTCACGATGCCGTCGATACCGGACGGGACACGGATGACGCTACTGCGCCGGCACTCGAGGTGACACCCAGATGAGCCATGCCGATCACGGCGCCGGGGAGCACTTGGCGCCAGAACCGGGTGACCTGGCGCTCCTGGTCGCCGGTACCCACTACAACCCCCACTCCATCCTGGGTGCCCACGAGTACGGCGACCACACCGTCATCCGGGCGTTCCGGCCACACGCCGTGGACGTCGCCGCGATCGTGGGCGAGAAGCGCTACCCGATGCGACAGGTGGGCGCCGACGTGTTCGCGGCGGCGCTGCCATTCGTGAACCTGATCGACTACCGGCTGCAGATCACCTACGAGGGCGCCGAGCCACACACCGTCGCCGACCCCTACCGCTTCCTGCCCGCCCTGGGCGAGGTGGACCTCTTCCTGTTCGGCGAGGGCCGCCACGAGCGGCTGTGGGAGGTGCTCGGCGCTCATCCCCGGTCGTTCACCACGGCCGACGGCGAAGTGCACGGGGTCTCGTTCGCGGTGTGGGCGCCCAACGCCACGGGCGTGAGCCTGATCGGGGAGTTCAACGGCTGGACCGGCACCGAGGCCCCGATGCGCTCACTGGGTTCGTCCGGTGTGTGGGAGCTGTTCTGGCCTGGCTTCCCGATCGGCGGGCTCTACAAGTTCCGCGTGCACGGCGCCGACGGCGTGGTGACCGAGCGGGCCGACCCGATGGCGTTTGCCACCGAGGTTCCACCGCACACCGCGTCACGGGTGACGCTCAGTCACTACACCTGGAACGACACCGAGTGGATGGCGCGCCGCGCGCAGCGCAACCCGGTGCTGAGTCCGATGAGCATCTACGAGGTCCACCTGGGCTCGTGGCGCCCGGGGCTGAGCTACCGCGAGCTCGCCCGAGAGCTCACCGATTACGTTGTACAACAGGGCTTCACCCATGTGGAGCTGTTGCCGGTGGCCGAGCATCCGTTCGACTCGACGTGGGGTTACCAGGTCACGTCCTACTACGCTCCCACGGCGCGGTTCGGTACGCCCGATGATTTCCGGGCGCTGGTCGACGCCCTCCACCTCGCCGGTATCGGGGTGATCGTCGACTGGGTGCCGGCGCACTTCCCCAAAGATGCCTGGGCGCTAGGGCGTTTCGACGGCACCCCGCTGTATGAGCATTCGGACCCCCGACGCGGCGAGCAACTCGACTGGGGCACCTACGTGTTCGACTTCGGACGGCCCGAGGTGCGTAACTTCCTCGTGGCCAACGCCTTGTACTGGCTCGAGGAGTTCCACGTCGACGGCTTACGGGTCGATGCGGTCGCCTCGATGCTCTACCTGGACTACTCGCGACCGGCGGGCGGCTGGACGCCGAACATCCACGGCGGTCGGGAGAACCTGGAGGCCGTGCAGTTTCTGCAGGAGATGAATGCCACCGCACACAAGGCCGCGCCGGGCATCGTCACGATCGCCGAAGAGTCGACCGCGTGGCCGGGGGTGACCCGACCGACCGAGCTTGGCGGTCTCGGGTTCTCGATGAAGTGGAACATGGGTTGGATGCACGACACGCTCGGCTATCTCAGCCGCGACCCGGTGCACCGCAGCTTCCACCACCACGAGATGACCTTCTCGATGCTGTATGCCTACAGCGAGCACTACGTGCTGCCACTGAGCCATGACGAGGTGGTGCACGGCAAGGGCACGCTGTGGTCGCGGATGCCGGGCAACGATCACGCCAAGGCGGCCGGACTGCGCAGCCTGCTCGCCTACCAGTGGGCACACCCGGGCAAACAGTTGTTGTTCATGGGGCAGGAATTCGGCCAGCACGCGGAATGGTCCGAGCAGCACGGGCTGGACTGGTGGCAACTCGACCAGGACGGTTTCTCCGGCGGGGTCCTGCGCCTGGTGCGCGACATCAACGCCGTCTACCGCACCCACCCCGCGCTGTGGAGCCGTGACACCACCCCGGACGGCTACTCCTGGATCGATGCCAACGACTCGGCGAACAACGTGTTCAGCTTCCTGCGCTACGGCAGCGACGGCTCAGTGATGGCGTGCGTGTTCAATTTCGCCGGCACCGAGCACAGCGGCTATCGGCTCGGGCTGCCGTCGTCCGGGCGATGGCGGGAGGTGCTCAATACCGACGCGACCGACTACAACGGCACCGGCGTCGGCAACCTCGGCGCCGTGGTCGCCACCGCGCGCCCGTGGCACGGCCGGCCCGCGTCGGCGGTGCTGGTACTGCCACCGACGTCGGCATTGTGGCTGGAGCCGGAGTAGCGGGGATCAGCGGGGATCAATAAAGGGCGTTGGCCAGGTTACGGCGGCCGGCGATGACCTCCGGATCGGCCGGGTCGAACAACTCGAACAACTCGATCAGCCGAGTGCGAACCCGCGTGCGCTCATCCCCGGATGTACTGCGCACAAGTGCGATCAGCCGGTCGAACGCCGCGCCCACATCCTGGTTGAGCAACTGCACGTCCGCGGCGGCGAATGCGGCGTCGATGTCGCCCGGCGCGGCGTCGGCGATCTCCACCGCGTCCGGGCGCTGGGCGCTGGCGCGCGACAGGAAGTCGATCTGGCGGATCGCGCCCTTGGCCTCGACGCTGCCCGGATCGGCGTCCAGGATGGCCTGATACGACGTCCGGGCGGCGTCGAAATCGCCGGTCTCGAGGTGCTCGCGGGCCTCGGTGAGCGCGGGGTCGACCACCTCCGGGTCCGCGCCACCGCCAGCGCCCCGAAGCTTGCCGGCCGTCGCGGACAGCAACGAGTCCACCCAGCGGCGCAACTCGTCGGCAGGCTGCACGCCCTGGAAGCTGGACAACGGCTGCCCGGCCGCCAGCGCCACGACGGTGGGGACAGCTTCGATCCCGAAAATCTGCGCCACCCGAGGCTCTACGTCGACATTGACCGCAGCCAGCGACCACCTGCCGGCGTCCTTGTCGACCATGCCGCCGAGCGTCTCGAGCAACTCCACGCACAGGTCACTGCGCGGCGACCACAGCAGCACCACGACGGGTACCTCGTCGGAGCGCAGAATGACCTCGGCCTCGAAGTTCGCTTCCGTGATATCGACCGCGCCGGCCGGCGGCGCATGCCCCGCAGACGCCGGTTGTTGGGCGCGTTGCTTGAGGCCGGACAGATCGACCGCACCGGCCATCGCGGGACCAATCGAGGGTCGCGGTCGCGTCACGTTCTCAAGTTTGGCATGTCTGAAATCCGGTCGGACACCGCCCTCGAACATCCCCGGAGCGCCCCCGGAACGCTCATAGCGCATTGGTATGACCTAAATCACAAACATTCCTCGGCGCGTCGAGCCAGCAAAGTCAACACCCAGGGAATTTTCAGGATGTCTTCGGGGCCCGCAAGATCAACGCGTCGCCCTGCCCTCCGGCCCCGCAGAGGGCGGCGACGGCGTAGCCCGAACCCCTGCGTCGGAGCTCCAGGGCCGCGTGCAGGGCAATGCGGGCTCCGGACATGCCGATCGGGTGGCCCATGGCGATCGCGCCGCCGTTGACGTTGACGATGGCGGGGTCAAGGCCGAGCTCGCGGGTCGACGCCAGCGCCACCGCCGCGAATGCCTCGTTGATTTCCACGACGTCAAGCTGGTCGACGGAGATGCCCTCGCGCGACAATGCCTTCTTGATGGCGTTAGCCGGCTGCGACTGCAGCGTGGAGTCCGGGCCGGCCACCACACCGTGGGCCCCGATTTCAGCCAGCCATGTCAGGCCCAGCTGCTGGGCCTTCTCCTTCTTCATCACCACGACAGCCGCCGCCCCGTCGGAGATCTGCGACGCCGAACCCGCAGTGATGGTGCCGTCGCGCCGGAACGCCGGCTTGAGGCCCGCCAGCGACTCCGCGGTGGTGTTGGCGCGAATCCCCTCGTCCTCGGCGAACTGCAGCGGTTCGCCCCTACGCTGCGGGATCTCGACCGGCACCACCTCGTCGGCGAAAACACCGTCCTTCCACGCCGCGGCCGCCCGCTGGTGCGACAGCGCCGCGTAGGAGTCCTGTTCGGCGCGGGTGAACTTGTCGACGTCATTGCGCTGCTCGGTCAGCGCACCCATCGGCTGGTCGGTGAACACGTCATGCAGGCCGTCGTAAGCGAGGTGGTCGAGCACCGTCACGTCCCCGTACTTATATCCCGCGCGGCTGTCCATCAGCAGGTGCGGCGCCTTCGTCATGGACTCCTGGCCGCCGGCCACCACCACGTCGAACTCGCCGGCCCGAATGAGCTGGTCGGCCAGCGCGATGGCGTCGATGCCCGACAGGCACATCTTGTTGATGGTCAGCGCCGGGACGTCCCAGCCGATGCCGGCGGCCACGGCGGACTGCCGCGCCGGCATCTGACCGGCCCCGGCAGTCAACACCTGTCCCATGATCACGTAGTCGACCTCCGCCGCCGCCAGGTTGGCCTTCTGCAGGGCGCCCGTGATGGCGACGGCGCCCAGGTCACTGGCCGAGAAGTCCTTGAGCGATCCCATGAGCTTGCCGATGGGAGTGCGCGATCCAGCAACGATCACCGACGTCGTCACAACTACCTCCTGCGGGTGGGTGGGCGGGCGATTTCCGCTACCCGAAGAAGCGGAATCGTGGCCTTCAGGTTACCGTTATGCGATGACCACCGATCACGTCGATGCCCGTCAATTCTTGGCCACCTCGTTGGTGACGGCGGTCGACCATGTCGGCATCGCGGTCCCTGATTTGGACGCGGCGATCGCCTGGTATCACGACCACCTCGGCATGATCCTGGTGCACGAGGAAGTCAACGATGAACAGGGCATCCGCGAAGCCATGCTGGCCGTGCGCGGCGCGTCGGGTAACACGGCGCAGATCCAGCTGATGGCCCCGATCGACTCCTCGTCGACCATCGCCAAGTTCATCGACAAGCGGGGCCCCGGCATCCAGCAGCTGGCGGTACGGACCGCCGACCTCGACGGCCTCATCGAGCACCTGCGCGGGCAAGGCGTCCGACTGGTGTACGAGGCGGCCCGGCGCGGCACCGCGAATTCACGCATCAACTTCATCCACCCCAAGGACGCCGGCGGGGTCCTCATCGAGCTCGTCGAACCGGCTGTCTGAACCTTTCCGTCACGACCACTTCCGGGTGGGAGCGCGGTTAGCGCGATGTCGCCAGCACGGCGTGTGCCAGTGCCGTCGTTCGTCAACACCCCCAGACGCCGAATCCGCCGGCCACACCACCACGTGCGCGGTAGCGGACCGTATTTCGTGATCGCACCCCGGACAACGATAGGTCTTCAGCGCTCGGGCCGCCGCGATCGGCCGCACTTCGTAGTCCCGGCCGTCGGGTCCGATCTCCACCCGACGTTGGGCCGGTAGCGGCGAGGGCAGCCGCCGCCGAGGAGATGGCCCGCGGCGCTCAGCCATGGGGTGATTCTAACCGGGGTGGGTCTAACCGGGGCGATTCAGAACAGCCGGTATTCGTCACTGTCCATCCCCCGCATCGTGTCGTAATCCAATGTCACGCAACGAATCCCGCGGTCAACCGCGAGTGTGCGCGCCTGGGGTTTGATCTGCTGCGCGGCGAATATCCCCTTGACCGGAGCGAGCACGGTGTCCCGGTTGAGCAACTCCAGGTACCGGGTGAGTTGTTCGACGCCGTCGATCTCGCCGCGCCGCTTGATCTCCACCGCCACGCTGCCACCCTGCTCGTCGCGACACAGCAGGTCCACAGGCCCGATTGCGGTCATGTACTCCCGGCGCACCAGCGTGTACCCCTCGCCCAGTAGGTGGACGTGTTCAGCGAGCAGGACCTGCAGGTGCGCCTCGACGCCGTCCTTCACCAACCCGGGGTCGACGCCCAACTCATGGCTCGAGTCGTGCTCGATCTCCTCGACGGTGATGCGCAACTGTTCGCCCGCTTTGTTCTCCACCACCCACACCGGCACGTCGGCACCGGTTTCCTCGGTCAGCCAGCACGGCGGGCTCATCCAATTGAGCGGCTTGTAGGCGCGGTCGTCGGCATGCACGCTCACCGAACCGTCGGCCTTGAACAGCAGCAGCCGGCGCGCCGACGGCAGGTGCGCGGTCAGCCGGCCGACGTAATCGACGGTGCACTGGGCGATCACGAGACGCACCCGACTCACCTTAGAGCGTTGCCGACCCCATAGGCTGGTGGCCACCATGTCGGCCCGCAAGTCCCTAGCTCACCGCCTGGGCCGGGTCCTCGAGACCGTCACCCGCCAGAGTGGGCGGCTGCCCGAAACCCCGGCTTACGGCTCGCTGCTGCTCGGGCGCGTGTCGGAAAGCCCGAGGCGCCGCCGGGTGCGCGTGCAGGCCATCCTGACCGCGCTGGTCCTCGCGGCGAATCTGATCGGCGTCGCCGTCGCCGTGGTGCTGGTGACGGTCGCCGTTCCCGAGCCGAGCGTGTTCACCGACGCCCCCGCGTGGCTCACATTCGCCGCTGTACCCGCCTTCATTGCGGTCGCCATCGCGCTGGGGACCGTCTGGACCACGTGGCGGGTGGTCATCGCATTACGCTGGGCGATCGAGGAACGCGAGCCGTCCCCCGAGGACGAACGCAACACCTTCCTGGCCCCGTGGCGGGTCGCGGTCGTCGACCTGATCCTCTGGGCGGCCGGGGCGGCGGTGACAACGACCCTCTACGGACTGATCAACGCGGCGTTCATTCCGCGGTTCCTGGTTGTGGTCAGCTTCAGCGGACTCCTGGTCGCCACCGGCAGCTACCTGCTCGCTGAATTCGCGCTGCGACCCGTGGCCGCATTGGCGCTCCAGGCCGGCCCGCCGCCACGCCGGCTCACCTCTGGGCTCATGGGCCGGACCATGACGGTCTGGTTCCTGGGTTCGGCCGTCCCCATCATCGGCGTCGAGCTGCTGGCGTTCTTCCAACTCGTGCTGCGCAACTTGACCGATACCGAATTCGCGATCGGCGTCCTGGTCGTGTCCTGCGCCGCGCTGATTTTCGGGTGCCTGCTGATGTGGATTCTCGCCTGGCTGACCGCCACCCCGGTCCGAGTGGTGCGCGACGCCCTCCAGCGCGTCGCGCGGGGCGACCTGCACGGAGATCTCGTGGTCTTCGACGGCACCGAACTCGGCGAACTGCAAAGCGGTTTCAATGCGATGGTCGGCGGCCTGCGGGAGCGCGAACGTGTACGCGACCTCTTCGGCCGGCACGTCGGACGCGAGGTCGCCCTCGCAGCCGAACGCGAGCGGCCGACATTGGGAGGCGAGGAACGCCACGTCGCCGTGGTGTTCATCGACATCGTCGGCTCCACCAAGCTGGTGACCAGGCGGCCGGCGGCCGAGATCGTCACTCTGCTCAACCGCTTCTTCGGAGTCGTCGTCGAAGAGGTGGACCGCCACTGCGGGCTGGTGAACAAGTTCGAGGGTGATGGCGCGCTCGCCATCTTCGGCGCCCCGAATCACCTCGACAACCCGGAGGATCATGCCCTTGCCGCTGCCCGCTGCATCGCCGATCGGCTCCGACGGCAAATCTCGGAGTGTCAAGCCGGTATCGGGGTGGCGGCCGGCAAGGTGGTCGCCGGCAACGTCGGCGCCCGGGAACGGTTCGAATACACCGTCATCGGCGAACCGGTCCACGAAGCGGCCCGGCTCTGCGAGCTTTCCAAGTCGACGCGGGGCCTCTTGATGACAACGGCCGGCACTGTCGGCGGCGCCAGCGAAGCAGAGCGTGCACGGTGGGTTATGGGGGATACCGTGACGCTCCGCGGGCACGAGCAGCCGACGCGCCTGGCCTCGCCGGCGGTCAGCCAGTGAGCCTCGACCCTCGCCGGCGCCGACTACCGGGGCTGTACAACCGCCCGTACTGTCCTGATCAGGAGGCACCCGTGATCCACTACCGCACAATCGAGAGCCCGATAGGACCGTTGACCCTGGCCGGTCGCGACCCGGTGCTGACCCACCTGCGGATGGCCGACCAGACCTATGAACCCGACCGTGCCGACTGGTCTCCCGACCCGCATGCTTTCGGCCCCATCGTTGAGCAGCTCGCCGCCTATTTCGCCGGCGAGATC
>Ga0164296_1002410_pt1 | contig 18639 bp, 13 predicted proteins | sample GEODES057metaG_FD_113533 | JGI IMG/M metagenome (GOLD analysis project Ga0164296, IMG submission 113533) | Dystrophic lake water microbial communities from Trout Bog Lake, Wisconsin, USA - GEODES057 metaG | ecosystem: Environmental > Aquatic > Freshwater > Lake | place: USA: Trout Bog Lake...
CTGGCACAGCCACCATTGTACTTAGTGAAAAAAGGCAAGGAACAGGCATACGCCTGGAATGAGACCGATCGGAAACTTTGGGTAGATAAATTGGGCAATGGCAAGGAAGACAGTGTATCGATACAGCGATACAAAGGTTTGGGTGAAATGAATGCAGAGCAATTGTGGACAACCACCATGAACCCGGATACGCGTACGCTGAAAAGAGTGACCATAGAAAGCGCTGCCGAGGCCGATAATGTATTCTCTATGCTGATGGGCGAAGAGGTAGCACCACGCAGGGCGTTCATAGAGAAGCACGCCAAATTTGCCAGACTGGATGTATGATGTATAGCAGGTGTGCCGACTTTTTTACATGCCTGTCCGATCTATAACTGGTGCTGCTAAAGGCAGCGAAACCCATACTTTATGCTTAAGGGCTGTATCTGATACCGGATGCAGCCCTTAGTTTTTGAGGGCAATGCATTCACGTGCTATTTTAGTAGTTTTGAAAATATATTTAGATGCCAATAGGCAGCTCATTGGATACCTCCTGATGCGCTGCATAGTTTTGTTCAATATCGTTGAATATGGTTTCCAGTTCTTCCCGGGTATTGGCAGACACTAACCGTATTCTATAGTCCTTGATGTGACTAAGCCCTTTGAGGTAGCTGGCGTAGTGCTGGCGCATTTCCAGGATGCCTAATTTTTCTCCTTTCCATTGCAGTGCGCCATACAGATGCTTACGGCAAGCAGCCAGCCGTTCGGCTATAGTAGGCATAGGCAAATGTTCACCGGTGGCAAAAAAATGTTTGATCTCCCGGAATATCCAAGGATACCCGATGGCAGCGCGACCGATCATAATACCATCTACGCCATAGCGGTTGCGGTATTCCAATGCTTTTTCGGGGGTGTCAATATCGCCATTGCCAAATATAGGAATGTGTATGCGGGGATTGTTCTTCACCTTGCCGATGAGTGTCCAGTCGGCATCGCCCTTGTACATTTGAACCCGGGTGCGTCCGTGAATAGTAAGCGCCTGAATACCAATATCCTGAAGCCTTTCGGCTACTTCCTCAATGTTTTTTGATTGGTCGTCCCAGCCCAAACGGGTTTTTACTGTTACCGGCAGATCGGTGCTTTTTACTACCGATTGGGTAAGCCGCACCATAAGATCTATATCCTTGAGTACGGCTGCACCGGCACCTTTACACACTACTTTCTTTACAGGGCATCCAAAATTAATATCTACCAAGTCGGGGCGAGCGGTGGCTGCAATTGCGGCTGCCTGGCCCATTGCTTCTTCATCACCACCAAAAATTTGAATGCCAATGGGGCGTTCAAAATCGAATATGTCCAATTTTTGCCGGCTTTTCCATGCATCGCGTATCAGTCCTTCGCTGGAAATGAATTCAGTGAACATGAGATCAGCGCCTTGTTCCTTGCATACGGCGCGGAAAGGCGGATCGCTCACGTCCTCCATAGGCGCGAGTAATAAAGGGAATTCCCCCAAGTCTATATTGCCGATCTTTGCCACTAAAAGACGGCAAAGTTACGAATACTGTGGTTGTTAAAGCGTTGTGGCATTATAATTGTTTGCCTTTCATTGATCGCTTTTTATAATTTTGTAAGCTTATGCAATTGTCGGTAGTAGTCATCACCTTTAATGAAGAACGCAATATAGGCCGCTGTTTGGCCTCGGTAGCGGGCATAGCCGATGAGATCATTGTGGTGGATAGCGCTTCAACCGATAATACGAAGACCATAGCTGAAAATTATGGCGCTAAAGTGATACAAAGGGCCTTTACGGGCTACAGTGACCAAAAGAATTTTGCTACAGCCCAGGCTTCCCACGATTGGATATTGTCGTTGGACGCTGATGAAGAAGTGACGGAAACATTGAAGCTATCGTTGCAACAAGTGAAAACAGCGCCTGCCTGCAAGGTGTATGAAATGCCGCGGTTGACTAATTATTGTGGTAAGTGGATACGACATTGCGGTTGGTATCCCGATCATCAAACCCGGTTGTATGACCGCACTGCGGGTGCATGGGTAGCCAAGCAGGTGCATGAGTTTTGGCAACCTGCCGATACCGGTACAAAGAAAGGGGTGTTGAAAGGAGATCTGCTGCATTACAGTTTTAGCTCGGTAAGTGAGCATCTTAAAAAAATAGAAAAATATAGTGAGCTGGCCGCGCGCGATGCAGTGGCTAAGGGTAAAAAAGTGAGTTTGCTGAAAGTGTGGTTATCGCCCAAGTGGCACTTTTTTACTGAATATTTCATTAAACTTGGTTTTTTGGATGGTTATACCGGATATGTGATCTGCAAACTATCGGCCTATCAGGCTTTTGTAAAGTATTCTAAAATAAGGATGTATTAAGAACTGTAGCTTATTTTTGCGCTAATTATAATTTATGAAACGAACAAAGATCAGGGAAATACTGCTGAGTAATGAAATGGACTATGCAGTAACGGTAAAAGGTTGGGTACGCTCTTTGCGCAACAATCAGTTCATAGCTGTGAATGACGGCTCATGTATGGGCAATCTGCAAGTTGTTATAGACCTGAATACCGATCCTGAAATAGTGAAGCTGATAACACCCGGCGCATCCATCAGCGTTTCGGGGACTGTCATAGCCTCTATGGGGAAAGGCCAGCGTGTAGAAGTGAAAGCAGAAAAAGTCGAAGTGATAGGCGCTTGCGATCCGGAGGTCTTTCCGCTGCAACTGAAGAACAAACCCAGTTTGGAATACCTGCGCGAGATAGCACATCTGCGTTTCCGAACCAACACTTTTGGCGCTGTTTTTCGGGTGCGTCATGCATTGGCATTTGCCATCCACGAGTTTTTTAATAAACGCAGGTTTGTGTACCTGCATACACCCATCATTACGTCGTCTGATGCAGAAGGGGCCGGTGAAATGTTTCGTGTTACACAATTACCGTTCGATAATCCGCCGAGAAATGAGGACGGAACGGTCAACTTTAAAGAAGACTTTTTTGGCCGTAGTACTAATCTTACCGTGAGTGGCCAGTTAGAGGCTGAATTGGGTGCGATGGCCTTCAGTGAAGTTTATACTTTCGGACCTACCTTCAGGGCTGAAAATTCAAATACGGCGCGCCATCTGGCTGAGTTCTGGATGATAGAACCGGAAGTGGCGTTCAACGACATACATGATAATATGGACCTTGCGGAGGACTTTATTAAATATGTGATACAGTACGCCATGGATCATAACCGTGAAGATCTTGATTTTCTGGATCAGCGGCTGGAAGACGAGGAGAAACAAAAGCCGATGCAAGACCGAAGCGGTATGAGCCTGATACAAAAACTGGAAATGGTGCTGACGCATAAATTTGAGCGCATTACCTATACCGAGGCAATAGATATTTTGTTGGCATCACCTCATTATAAAAAGAAGAAATTTCAGTATGATGTGAAGTGGGGTATAGACCTGCAAAGTGAGCACGAGCGTTATTTGGTAGAGAAACACTTTCAGAAGCCGGTGATCGTAACCGGTTATCCGAAAGACATCAAGGCGTTCTATATGCGCCGCAATGAGGATGGTAAAACTGTAGCAGCGATGGATATACTGGCGCCCGGCATTGGTGAAATAGTAGGCGGATCGCAAAGGGAAGAAAGATTGGATATGCTGGTTGAGCGCATGAATGAGATGCATATTCCCACTGAGGAGATGTATTGGTATTTGGACACCCGCCGTTTTGGCAGTGTACCCCATGCCGGTTTTGGTCTTGGGTTTGAGCGTTTAGTGCAGTTCGTTACAGGTATGACCAATATACGGGATGTGATACCGTTCCCGCGCACGCCCAAGAATGCCGATTTTTAATCGGTACTTAGTATAAAAAAGCAGGCTGCGACAATGTAGCCTGCTTTTTTGGTTAATGGTTATCAGTAGTGCATGTTGTTTACAATTGCGCATGAATTGTTCGTCTATTAATGTAAATATTCGTTACCTTTATATTTATTACTAATAACATAAAATTGCTGCAATGGTAAAAAAAGCCTTTTTATTTTTCAGCATTTGTTTGACTACCTTAATAGTTAAAGGACAAACAAACTTGACATCCGCGAATATGAACCCGATAGCAGGCGATGTTTTTATTGAACATCTATGCGATACAACAGGGGTATTAAGCGGGCCGTCAGGCGCAGCTGTGACTTGGGATTTTTCTGCATTGAATACGCTTTCCATTGACACAATAAATTTTATGGACTGCGCAAGCACTCCTTTCTGCGATTCATTTACCGGAAGCAATATTGCCTATTTGAACTTGGGGAATTACACCTATGAAGATGCCACAGGGTCGGCTCTTTCAACTGTTGGATCCTATTTCGGTGGGTTTTATTTGTACCTTAACCAACCACAGTGCATTCTCTTTTATCCTGCGACATACCATTCTTCGCATCAAGATACATTTTCAGCACAAGTAACATTGGGGTCTGGCTATTCGCAATACCTAACAGGAACCGATAGCTTTTATTGCGATGCCTATGGTACACTTATTTTGCCTTCGGGAAGTTACCCGAACGTATTGCGTGTGTATCATGTAAATATTGTTAAAGACAGCATAGCCTATATGGGAGTCTCTTTTAGCGTGAGTACTTCTCGGACCGAAAGTTATAGCTGGTACGACACCGGGTTTCATTACTCCCTGCTGTCTATAGGCTATGATACTGCGGGTAGTACAAGTAGCTATGTAAGTGGCGTAGGGTATTATACTATTCCCCCACCACTGTCTAACGCAACACTTTCTACTTCGGAAACACCATTGACAATTTATCCTGAACCGGCAACCACATATCTTAACCTTGATGTGCATATTGATAATGCCGAAGGCGCGTATGTCACTGTTTCTGACCTACTAGGGCATATTGTAAAAACGATTCCATCTACCCAAATAAGACAGGGTTTCAACGATATAAACATCCGGATCACGGATCTTAATGACGGAGTTTATATTGTATCCGTTCATACCGCTTTCGGAGATACTAAACAGAAAGCAGTAATTGCAAGGTAAATTTTATGCTGTGATGCAGGACAGTTGTTTCTTTTCGTTAGTGTACGCCTATGAGCGCAAAGCAAAAAGCAGGCTTTATTGCAGCCTGCTTTTGAGTTTTATTACCGTCAAATACTATCTCAAATACAATAACTCTCTGTATTTTGGCAAATTCCATAATTGATCTTCAATCATAAGTTCCAGCTTATCGGCATGATAGCGAATCTTATCGAAGTAAGGCTTCACATGGTGGCAATACATGTGTGCCCTGTTGTGCATGTCTGCCACATCGTTAGCTTTCTTGCGGGCTTCAATCATTTCTTCCACATAAATATTGATGTTCTGAATGTGGTTGCTGATGCTTTGTAATAAATTCAATTGTGCTTTGTAGCTGGTAGGATCCAAACCGAGGTCCTTTAGTCCTTTTACATTTTCTATGAGTTTATTCTGGTAGTTGATGGCCGAAGGCAAGACTGTATTTGTGGCCAAATAGCCCAGTATCCTTGCTTCGATCTGTACTTTCTTTACATACTCCTCCAGCATGATCTCATGACGTGCTTCCAGTTCGCGCATGCTGAAGATGCCATTATCGAAAAATACTTTTTTTGCTTTGTCAGAGACGTAAGCTTCCAACGCTTCAGGCGTAGTTTTGAAATTGTTCAGGCCGCGTTTTTTTGCTTCTTCAGCCCATTCATCGCTATAGTTATCACCTTCAAAGCGGATGCGTTTAGAAGAAGTGATATAACTGCGGAGTACCTGCAATATCGCTATTTCCTTACGTTCGCCTTTTTCTATCAGCGCATCTACATCTTTCGAGAATTGCTTCAGTGTATTGGCCATGATGGTGTTGAGTACCAACATTGCCGAGGCGCAATTGGCAGAAGAACCTACGGCGCGAAATTCAAATTTATTTCCTGTGAAAGCAAACGGACTGGTACGGTTACGATCTGTGTTGTCCATCAACAATTCCGGTATTTGCTTGTGTATATCCAGCTTTAGTATTACTTCATCCTGTTCGGTGAATTTTTCGGTGACCCGACTTTCAATTTCATCCAAAACCTGACTCAAATATTTGCCTATGTATACGGAGATGATAGCAGGAGGCGCTTCATTGGCTCCCAATCTGTGATCGTTTCCGGCAGATGCAATGGCTGCACGTAATAGGTCGTCGTAATCGTGCACCGCCTTTATAGAATTAATAAAGAAAGTGAGGAACATGAGATTAGTGCGCGGCGTTTTGCCTGGTGCCAAAAGGTTCACGCCGGTATCAGTAGCCATGCTCCAGTTGTTGTGTTTTCCGGAGCCATTGATGCCTGCAAAAGGTTTTTCGTGCAGTAATACCTTCAGTTTGTGCCGTTTAGCCACTTTTGCCATTACGTCCATCAGCAAGGCGTTGTGATCTACCGCAATGTTCACTTCTTCAAATATTGGTGCACATTCAAACTGCGATGGTGCCACTTCGTTATGACGGGTACGCAGCGGAATGCCCAGTTTGTAAGATTCTTGCTCAAAGTCCTGCATGAAGGCATATACCCTCTCAGGGATAGAACCGAAATAGTGGTCTTCCAATTGCTGGCCTTTGGCTGGGCTGTGTCCTAAAACTGTGCGACCGCACATGGTAAGGTCAGGACGGGCATTAGCCAATGTTTCATCTATTACAAAGTATTCTTGTTCCCAGCCCAGGGTAGCTATTACTTTGGTCACATTCTTATCAAATAGATTGCAAACCTCTACTGCTGCTTTGTCTAAAGCACCTATTGATTTCAGCAATGGCGCTTTATAGTCAAGTGATTCACCATTATAAGCAATGAAGATAGTGGGGATGCAAAGCGTTTTTCCTGAACCCGACTCCATAATAAATGCGGGCGAGGAAGGATCCCAAGCTGTATAACCGCGGGCCTCAAAGGTGGCACGGATGCCGCCGTTAGGGAAACTGGATGCGTCAGGTTCCTGTTGTATCAGGGCGTCGCCGTCAAATAATTCGATAGCGGTACCGTCGCTTTTAAGGGTGAAGAACGAGTCGTGTTTTTCTGCAGTAGTTCCGGTAAGTGGCTGGAACCAATGGGTGAAGTGGGTCACATCGTGTTTTTCTGCCCACAACTTCATGCCGGCTGCCACCTGATCGGCTATGCGCCTGTCTATACGGCTGCCCGTTTTAATACTTTGCATCAGGCTTTTGTAAGCCTCGTCGCTGAGGTATTCCCGGATAGTGCGACCGCTGAACACGTTACTGCCAAAAATGGCTGTGATCTTTTGGTTGCTGTACCCGCTCACCTTTTTTTCTTCTCCTGCAGCTACTGCTTGCAGCGCTTGAAAACGTAAGGAACTCATAAAACATTAAATTTTGTGCAAACATAAATTAAAATTCATCAAAAAACAGAATTGCGCAAAAATAATTTCAAAATATAAACATGATAAAATATTTGTAATTGATCATTCAGTTGCTGAAAAAACGTATGTGCACACAAAATCAGCGTAAAAAATATTGTGTAAAAATATATTGTTTATTTTGTTATTAACATTAAATAATATTGTTATTGAATGTTTCGCAAGTTTATTGAAGTTGACGATGGGAATATTGTCTATAAATTCAAGATTTCGTTTGCCATACCATTTATATACAGCCTCCTTGGCGCTCCAGGCAAGTGTAAGCAGCTCAGTGTCGTTTTGAAACAATTCCTGCTCAGCCGGCGATAAAAATTTGTGTTGCATTACGGTAATTCTTGGCTGAATGGTTTGGATGTCAATGCCGGTAGGCTCATCTCGGTTTATGATAACGGCTATGTATGGAAAGCTGTGCGAAATTGAGAAGAACAGTGCATCACCCGTCAAATGGGGTTTTCCATGTTCATCAACAACAATGTTTTGTAAGTCTATGTCTGGTGCCAGTAGACGTAACAAATTACGTCCGGCCAAATGCTCTATGCGGCGCACAGGGTTGTTGATGGCCGGATCGAGCCCTGTTGCTTCCAAAAAGAAAGATTCAGGTTCTTCGATCTTCCAAATGGCAGCGACTCCGGTTTTAATATCCCATTTTTGTAAAAGTGGCAACTGTTAGATTTTTATTCTGGACGTAAAGGTAACAGTTAAGGAATTTTGCCAGCATGGGAAATTAACCGGAAGACTGCATACAGCAAACTATAAAAAATGGTCACTCAATTTGTATATTGAAAATTATGTTTTTTTAGGAGGCCGGCATTAGGGGGGTGAAATGAATAGAAACTACATATTATGTACACTGTGACATATTGTGAAATTCAGGAAATAAATTTGTATCATTGCATTTTTAAAGATTTTGTAAAAAATTTGGGGTAAAAAGCCAACGTTTTTTTATTTTACTATTGTCTTTACACAAGATTAATAATGATGAAAAACTAATTTACGGCATGGGGCGGAATAATTTCTCTGCGGGTAGTTTGTTGCACAGTGAAGGGAATTTGATGAAAATTTTCGTTACGATTCTGTGTTTTGTATTTGCCCAAAGCAGTCATGCCCAGTTGGTTGGTGACAATTTATTTTTGCAAGGCGCTTATGTAGAAGTTGGCAGTGCGCCAAACGGCGCCTACGGCACTACTACAATGACCCCTACAGGATATTATCCATATTTGTCAGGAACAACTTTTACGTTTTACGACCCTTTGGCTACAACGACTACAACCAGTGGTAATTTTTTGGGATTTGTTGCTGATTATGGCCGTGATGGTTGGACAGTGGGCACTCCACCTTTTTTTGGTGATTTCTTTTTGCCGGGGGATCCGCAAGAAGGCTGGGCCGTGGAGATGGAAGGTGTAGAGTCGGATGCTTACATGCCGGCTTTTCAAACGTCCCCCAGTACGGGCTATACCGGAAATTTAGCGGGCACCAATATTGCTTACAGTAATGCAGGCGGAATATGCAGAGGAACATGGTTGGGTAACGATAGCGGAGTGTTGTCGATACGCCAAACTACGCAAGTGGATACAACTGCATTGTTTTTTACAACTACAGTAGTGTTGACAAATACCGGTACTGTGCCGCTTACAAATATCTTTTACATGCGCACGGTGGATCCTGACAATGATGAAACCCGGTCAAGCGACTACACAACGATAAATAACATTACTTATCAGTTGCCGGACGCGGGAAACAAAGTCTTGGTTTCGGCGAGAGGCACTGTATATAATAACGCTTATTTGGGTTTGGGTACAAAGGACTGCAGGGCAAAGTGCATGATATTTGATGCAGGCCTTGCTCCCACTTATACTTTTGACCAAATTTGGGCTCAAACCACACCATATTATTATACCCTCGGTTACACTTATACTGACGATGTTGGTATAGGTCTTTTGTTTAATATAGGAACTTTGGCAGCAGGTGACAGTACAGAATTGACCTATGCATACATATTAGATTCGGCGTACATTGACAGTGCATTCAGTACACTAACGTCTTCGTTGATTGCAAACGACAGTGCATTTACGTCAGGTGATTCAGTGAATGCGTGTAGTTACCCATATGATACATTTAATGTAACGATCGTAAATGGCGGATTTTATACCTGGACTTGGTATCCGGATTCTTTTATATCCGGAAATACCGGTATTACTAATACGGTTTACATAGATAGTATAATCGGTACACTTACCTATACCATCGTTGGTGTGAACGGAGCCGGTGGGTGTGACTCCCAATTATTTTATTTTACGTTTGTACATGATACATTCAACTTTATACTGAATAACCATGACACCATGATATGTCTTGGAGATACGGTGCAAGCCAGTGTAACAGGACCGGGCAGCCTGATCTATGCATGGACTCCGGCAACCGGTGTGTCGAACACGGCAATTGCTGATCCTTATATAGTGCCAACGGTCACTACAACGTATTCGGTTACCGCATCAACTTTGGGTGGATGTACACCAAAAACAAAATCGTTTACCATCAATGTGGCAGTACCACCCTCTATTACTGTGGACTCGCCATTGGTAAAAACCTGCGTAGGAATACCTGTGGACTTGCATGTATATGCAACCCCATCGGGTAGTTACTCCTATTTGTGGGCGCCACCAACCGATCTGAGCAGTTCGATCATTTTCAACCCGATAGTGACACCTGTGGCACCGGGGGACATTAATTATACTGTGACGGTAACAAACCCGGATCTGCCAACCTGTAAAGCAACTGATACAGTACATGTGCATACAGTACCTAACAATTTTGTGATCAATAGTGATACGGTCATCTGTAATGGCTATGATGTGTTGGCGCATATAACCGGAGGAAGCAATGAGTTTACCTGGTTGTGGAGTCCGCCTACCTTTGTGTCTAACGTTAATATCATGGATGCTACGTTTACACCTACCACTTCTACTACCTACACGCTTACAGCCAGTTATGCAGCTTGCCCGAATATGGTGCACTCATTCCAAATAGCGGTAGACTATCCGGCACCTGTAAAAAACTATACCGACACGATCTGTATCGGGGCAAGTATCAGCGATATTAACTATACGGTGTACGATTCAGGATACTATAGTTACCAATGGGTGCCTGCTAATTACTTAAATAATGATACCATACCTAATCCGGTGATCACGCCTACAGTGACAGGATTGGTTACTTACTATGTGAATGTTCAGCCCAATGCTGCAACCTGTTTGGTGACAGATACAGTAAACATATTGGTGATCCCTGATTCGTTTACCTTGAATAATAATGATACATTCCTCTGTTTAGGGCAAACTCTTGCAGCCAACATAACAGGTGGCAGCACATTATATAGCTGGTTGTGGGAACCATCCAATGAAGTTCCTGATTCCACTACCATGGATGCTACGTTAACTCCTACGGTTTCAACAACATTTACGGTATTTGCATCTGCGCCGTATCCGGGTTGTTCGATACCCGGTAGAAGCGTTTTTATTGAGGTGGACTATGCCGCACCGCAATTGACCCTTACGGATACGGTTTGTTTAGGAATGGTGATAGACACTATTAATCTTACAGCTCCCGATACCGGGTTCTACAGCTATGGATGGTCGCCCGGCACATTCCTGAATAATGATTCTGTGCCTAATCCGGTGATAACGCCAACATTACAAGGCACTTATGTATACACGGTCAGCATTCAACCGCATGCGCCGGCTTGTTTGGTGACCGATTATGTGGATGTAATAGTGATGCCGAACCAATTCCCGGTGACACCGCGAGACACAACAATCTGTGCAGGCAATGTGGTTCAGGTTTTAGGTACTACCAATACATTCTTCCAATATCAGTGGATACCGACATCCGGTATTGAATTCTCTACCATTATCGATCCGCTGATTGCGCCGGACACCAGTGCAACCTATATTTTGTCGATCTACAGAGCAGGATGCCCTACGATTTATGATACTGTGGGGATCACGGTTCAGCCTAACCCAAGTATTTATATAGGTCCTGAAAGGTCGTTGTGTCAGTTTGATACACTGCATCTTGCAGCTTTGGTAACCCCCACATTTAGTGGTTACAGCTATAGTTGGTCGCCAACAACCCGCCTAAATGGTGGCACTGATCCGACAGCGATCTTCTATGCCGACTCCACTTATGCGCCGGATTCTTCAGGTATGGTATATTGTACCGTAAGCACATCTGCCGGTTGTAGCGCTACGGACTCAACTAATGTAGTGATATATCCCGGCAATTTTGCCAGTTTGGATACCACATACATGGTTTTGTGTCCCAATAATACCGGTAATATCACGGCCAGCGGGGGTGTTTCTTACCAGTGGAATCCATCTTTGTTCATTACTAGTTTGGGTGACGGGCAATTTTCTATTGCACCAATAGCTAATCAAAACTATACAGTGATAGCTACCAGTGCACAAGGATGTTATGATACATTACATTTCTCAATAATGGTCAATCCATCAGCACTGATGAATTTGCCAGATTCAGTATTGTTGTATCCCGGTCAGACCTATCAAATGAACCCTCAAGGAAATTGTGTTGATTTCAGTTGGTTCCCACCAGCCGGATTGAGTGGGGACAATATCTCAAATCCTATTGCATCGCCTGAAGTTACCACAAAATACTATGTGATCGGCACCTCGGAATTCGGTTGCGTGGTAGTGGACACAATTACAGTATACGTTGATCCTCAGACACTTCTGGCGGTTCCAAATGCATTTACACCCGGCAACGGACCAAATAACGTTTTTAAAATTATCAAGAATGGTCTTGCGACTTTAAATTATTTCCGTATCTTTAACCGTTGGGGGAACATGGTATTTGAAACAACTGACATTGATAATGGTTGGGATGGTACCTTTAGTGGTGCTCCTCAGCCGTTTGATGTGTACATATATGAGATACAAGCGGTGACCAGCACCGGCGTAGTGTTCACTAAAAAAGGAAATGTTACTTTAATAAGATAAAAATTAACTGTTAAGACAAAAAAGATGCAAAAGAAAATCGCTACTCGTCTAAGCATTGTTGCAGCCTTAGCCCTCTCATTACAGGCTTCAGCTCAGGATATACATTTCACCGAGTTTGATGCAGCGCCAATGATCATTAATCCAGCGTTTACCGGCATGTTTGATGGTATGCTGCGGGCTGATGGTATCTATCGTACACAATGGGCAAGTGTTACTGTGCCCTACGTTACATTTGCTGCGTCGGCCGACATGCCTATATATACTGAACGAAACGGCGATTATTTGGCTGCCGGTTTGCAGTTGTATAAAGATCAGGCGGGCGATGCTAACCTTGCGAATACCACTGCTATGGCATCTATAGCCTATCATAAAACATTTGGTGGCGGCGGTGATCGCAGCTTTGGTTCAAATGATCTGGCCGTAGGTTTGCAGGCGGGTTATGCTCAGAAAAGTATTGACCTTTCAAAGCTTTATTTTGGTGATGAATTCGTGAACGGAACTTTTGTTCAAGGAACATCTCAGGAATATCATCTTGGTATCGGCAATTCAGTAAACTACTATTTAGTAAATGCAGGTGTCAGTTTTTCTCATAGTAACGGAAGTAATGTATCGTATATACTGGGTCTTGCTGCTAATAATTTGAATCAACCGAACGATGCAATAGAAGAAAAGCAAAATCAACAAACCGGATTGGATATGCGTTATACAGCTGAACTGGGTGTTGATTGGTCCGTTTCAAGCAAATTAATGTTGCGTCCGGCTGTGCTTTATCAATATCAGGCTTCTGCTACCGAGATCATTGCAGGTAATGAGTTTCATTATATTCTTACAGAACATTCAGATGTGAATAATTTTACTACGGCTGTATTTCTTGGTGGTTGGTATCGTTCAGGCGATGCTACTATGATCACAGCAGGTATGGAGTTCAGCGGTTTCCGCATCGGTTGTGCATATGACTATAATATTTCGGCACTGAACACTGCAAGCAATGGTAATGGAGGTTTTGAGATATCAGTTAGATACATTTTACCGCCGCCAATGGCGTATGTAAAGAAACGCACAGTCCCCTGTAGCCGTTTTTAATAATTAATTGTATAATTTCCCAAAAAAAATAATAATTTTGCGAAGGGCTAAAAAATTTTTTTGTAGCCCTTCTTTTTTTTGAAACCAATTCATACTTTTATATCCGACTTTAATTCGAATACATCAACGCTCAAGAATATGAGAAAAATCTGGCAGTTCCTTTTTTTAGCTTCAATCTTTGTATCTGCTTTCCATAGTGATGGAAATGCGCAATCTAAAAAAAAGGCGGAATACCGGAATCCGGCTAATGATCCAATTTCAAAATTACCCGAATCCAAAAAGCTGAGCTGGGCTGAGCTACTCTATCGTGTAGGAAGTTATTTTACTGCTATTGACTACTATCAGCAGTTGAAGCAAAATGACGAACGCAATCCTTACTATACTTACATGTTGGCAGACTGTTACAAAGCGACGCGGGACTATGTGCCGGCAGCACACTACTACAGCGAAGTGTATAGTTTGAATAAGAAAGATTATGCGCTTTCTGCTTTCTATGCCGGTCAAATGTTTAAACAACAAGGTGAATATCAGACGGCTATTAATTGGTTCAACCAATTTTTGGATGATAACAAGAAAACATCTGCTGCCGGTGGCGCTAATACGGGTGAAGAGAATTTTGGCAGGAACGTACCTCCAAAAGCAATGAAGGAGTATAAGAAACGCGCCAAAATGGAAATAGATGGTTGTGTAATGGCGATGAGCTCGATCAAGGAGCCACAGCCTGTAACTATATTAAATTGCGGTCCTAACGTTAACTCTTCCTATACAGAATTGTCTCCATTCCCATTGGGTGACTCTGCACTGCTTTTCTCGAGCATGGCTACCAATGGTGTGATAGAAAGTGATATTAAGCGTACTACACCTAAAGAGCAGTTCTACGTATCTCATAAGCAACAAGGTTATGTAGACTCCTTCCAATGGCCTTTACCTTATACCGACGGAGGTTTCAATATGCCCGGTGTACATACAGGCAATGGTTGTTATAGCCCGGGTGGAGACAGGTTCTACTTTACCCGTTGTAATGAAGAAGACTCTTTCAAGATCATCTGTAAGATATTCGTTTCGAAATTTGGCCGTACCAATTGGGAAGTTCCGGTTGAGGTTCCAGGTAATGTTAATGAACCTGGTTCATCAAACACAATGCCTTATATATCTAAGGTTGGTAAAAAAGAAGTATTGTTCTTCTCTTCAAACCGTAAGCTGCAAAGCCGTGGTGGTTATGACATTTGGTATTCAATTGTTGACCCGCGTAATGGTTCTTATCGTCGTCCTCAAAACTGCGGTAAGCAAATTAATACTACTTCTGATGAGATCACGCCATATTATGATTCACGTGTGAACAAGCTGTATTTTGCTTCTAACGGTTTGAAATCATTCGGTGGTTTTGATATCTATTCTGCAGATGGAGGCCCTACACGTTATTCTAATGTGCATAACATGGGTTATCCTATCAATACTTCTGCCGATGAGTTGTATTTTATTAAAGATCCGGTAGGTAAGCCAGATGCTTATGTGGTATCAAACCGTATTGGTACGACAGCCTTGTCAAATCCAACTTGTTGTAATGATATTTGGAGGATACAATATGAGCCAAGACTTGCTGTAAAAGGTAAAGTTGTAAATAAGAAGAATCAAGAGCAGATGTCTCAGGTAGTTGTAAAGAAGATCGATCAGAAAGGTGAAATGGATACCTACAATTCTGAAGACGGTACTTTCTTCTTCAATATCACAAGAGGACATTCATTTGTTCTGACTGCTGATAAGGCCGGTTATACTTCTACCCGTGCTACAGTTAGCACAATGTCTGTAAAACGTTCTGATCCGGATGATACCGTTGAAGTTACCATTATGCTGGATACGATCAAAAATCCATTCCACGTAAGCAACATTTATTATGATTTCAACTCAGCTACGCTGCGTCCTGAATCGGTAGCTTCATTGGATACACTGGTTAACTTCCTGAAAGACAATCCTTCAATTACTGTTGAGATATTCTCTTATGCAGATGGTAAGGGTACTCCTGAGTATAATCTGGCATTGACGCAACGTCGTGCGCAAACAGTTTTAGACTATATCGAAAAATTCGAGATCGATCCTAAGCGTATGAAAGCGGTAGGCATGGGCGATAAGGATAAAGTAGCACCTGAAAGTGGCGATGGCAGTCCGGATGATGAAGGCGCAAGACAAAAGAACAGGCGTACAGAATTCCGTATCGTAAGCGATACACCCAACAAGCGTGTAATATTCAATAGTGCTAAGCCCGGCAGCATGGATGATCAGGATAAGAATCTGCACATTGATGTTGATGAGGGAGATGATGATGGAGGAAATAAGAAAGAAAAAGACAGCGAATAAGTCTGTTGATCAAATATAATTTAAAGAAGGTTGTAGCGATACAACCTTTTTTAATGCTAAAAAACGAGAGATGACAAAGTTCATAAAGGTGGTGATACCTGCGGAAAACGAAGCGACGCAGGAAATTCTGATCGCACAATTAAGCGAAATAGGCTATCAGGGATTTGAAGAAAAAGAAAGTCAGTTGTTTGCGTATATAGCTACAGGCGATTTTGATTTGGCCAGTTTAAAGGCGATAACGGACTTAGAGAAAGTGAAAATTGAGGATGTGCCGGAAGAGAATTGGAATGCTGTTTGGGAGTCAAATTTTGAGCCGGTGGTGATAGACGACTTTTGTACAATCAGGGCGCATTTTCATGATATAAAAGTTGTTACCCGATACGATATTCTTATTACTCCGAAGATGTCTTTCGGAACCGGACACCATGCTACAACACGGTCTGTGATACGCCTGATGCGCACTCAAGATCTGAAAGAAAAGGTGGTGCTTGACTTTGGAACCGGTACGGGTGTGCTGGGAATACTTGCTAGTATGATGGGTGCTGAACGAATTACCGGAATTGATAATGATGAATGGTGCTATACCAATGCAGTAGAGAATATTGAAAATAATGCAATTGTCAATTTTGCGGTTGTTTTAGGAGAACTGGAGGTGGTTGAAAACGATACATATGATGTAGTACTGGCAAACATAAACAGGAATATATTGTTAAAATACATGGAAAAATTGCGTGAAGTTGTTAAAAATAATGGATGTCTTTTGCTCAGCGGGATCCTGATGGAAGATAAAGAAGTAATTGTAGAAAGTGCAACAATAAACGGCTTCAAATTAAATGCGGAGATCTCCGACAATAATTGGCTGGCATTGTTGTTTACAAAAAATTAATATTGTTAATCTTAATGTTAATAAACAAATCCGGCTCATTAGGTTTTTTGGATAAAGTTGAATAATTTTGTTGTCCGTTTCTAATTATAGAAAATAATGATCATTGCAATTCTTCTTATATTGGCATATTTGCTTGGCTCTATTCCAAGTGCTGTATGGGTGAGTAAGTTGGTTTATGGTATCGACATCAGGGAGCATGGAAGTGGGAACGCGGGAGCAACCAATTGTTTCAGGATATTAGGCCCAAAGGCAGGCTCTCTTGTTATGTTGATGGACATGGTAAAAGGGTTTTTAGCAGTAAAGTTGGCGCTGTTTTCGCATTTAAGCTGGAATTGTGAGCCATTCATGAATCTTCAGATATTTTTAGGTCTTTCAGCTGTTATTGGTCATATATTCCCGATTTGGGCGGAATTCAGGGGTGGCAAAGGAATTGCAACCTTGTTTGGCATGATCTTAGGTATTCAGCCACTGGTAGCAGTAGGTCTAGTAGCAGTATTTGTTTTCATGCTGTATATCACCCGTTATGTTTCTGTAAGTTCTATTGCAGCAAGTATTGCCTTTCCTGTAATGATCTTGTATATATTCAATGATCAGGAAATAGGTTATAGATTATTTGCTATTTCTACAGCAATTCTTGTAGTGCTTACGCACCACAAAAACATCAGTCGCCTATTTAACGGCAACGAAAGTAAGGTGCCTTTTTTTAGAAAACGGCGCCACAGAGATAGCTGATTCTACTGCATCTATTCAATTTTACTATATCAACATTCCATTTCACAAGAAGCTCTTGAGTTATAGCTTTCCAGTATTGCTGGAACGTGCGGGCAACGGTGTGAACGACTATGTGGAGCTCTATTTATCTCGTAACAGACTGCAATTGGCTACGTATGATGCACTCTACTCTGATGATGATAAATACGTTCCTGCACTTGTAGCAGTTAATACCATTAAAAAAGAATTGCCTAAGATTAAGCGTGTGCTTTCCTTAGGCGCAGGGCTGGGCAGTATAGTGAGTGTGCTGAGAAGTAATGGCAGCAGGCCGGAGACATGGTTGGTGGATACGAATGCTACCACACTTGGGTGGGCCCGTGAATATTTGATGACCGATCAACAAGCTATCCATTTTGAATGTATCGACGCGCAGGAATTTATTCAACAGACACAGCAGTATTTTGATCTGGTGTTTGTGGATATTTTTATCGGGAAGACAGTACCCGGGTTTGTGACAGAAAAGTGTTTTTGGGAACAATGCAAGCGGTTATTGAATCCGGAAGGTGTGTTGGCTTTCAATTTTATAGAATCAAAAGCAATACCACTTGCCGATGTGAATGCCAATTTTAGCGCAGTATTCAAGAAATACACCGTAGAGCGAATAGGCATCAATGCGATATTCGTAACACGTCTGTAACACTGTTATAATTTAGCGCTCTTAATGCGGAGTATCTTTCTATTCTTCTTTTGAACCCGCATTTTCTCCGGTACTAATTTCAGAATTTCATCCATCAATGATTGTAAAACAGAAAGCCTTACAAAGTGGCCATTGGTCACAAGGCTGATTTCACGAACGGGTTCAGGTTCTTCGAAGTACCGAACTAATTCCATCTGATCCTCGGTAAAATCGAGTGTTGACAACTCAGGTAATATTGTCATTCCACCATTTTTTTCTACCATGCGGCGAAGTGTTTCCACATTGCTGGACTCGTAACGGTATGGCCTGTTTCTTTGTAACTTTTGAATTTGCTCGCTGCAGAGATTGATGATCTGATTGCGCATACAATGCCCTTCGTTCAGCAGCCAAATCTTGTCCAGATGAATATCGTCGGGCGTGATCAGCTTTTTGCTGAGGGCCTCGTCATTGGCAGCATAGAAGGCTACAAACTGCTCGTAGAACAGGGGGTATTCTTTTAGTCCGTCTTCTTCC
>Ga0164296_1002418_pt1 | contig 18615 bp, 18 predicted proteins | sample GEODES057metaG_FD_113533 | JGI IMG/M metagenome (GOLD analysis project Ga0164296, IMG submission 113533) | Dystrophic lake water microbial communities from Trout Bog Lake, Wisconsin, USA - GEODES057 metaG | ecosystem: Environmental > Aquatic > Freshwater > Lake | place: USA: Trout Bog Lake...
ATAACGTTCGACGCGGTGTTTGTGAGCCACATGCGACGAGCGCGGGAGACGTGTGCCCTTGTGCTGGAGGTTGCGCAGCCAGACTACTCGGGCGACATTCACATCGATCACCGGTGTGGCGAGAAGAGCTTCGGCGTGTTTGCGGGCGAGAACATCAACCTGCTGCGCAGCGCCTACGGCTCCAAGGTGTTTGAGCGCCTCACGGCCTCGGGCTGCGAGCAGCCGCCTGCTGCGGAGCCCCTGTCCGAGGTGTTTGACCGCATGCAGGAGTTTTACACGGAGCGGGTGTTGCCGCTGACGCAGGCTGGCAAGAATGTGCTGGTGGTGTCCCACCAGTATGCCCTCGAGCCGCTCGCCCTCTACCTTGGCGGCAAAGGCCCGGATGATTACGACGGCGCGCTGGACTTGCCGAACGGCAAGGCCATGTCTGTTGCTGACATGGCCAAGTTCCAGGCACATCACAGCGCTGGCTTGCGGAAAGCAGTGAAACGCGCCAGAGACAGTGCGCTGGTAAACGGCATGCCGTATGTGGCCGCCGCCGGTCTGTTCGGCGCAATTCTGCGTCTGGCTATTGCACGGCGCATGCCCACCAACTGCTTCACGGTGCTCATCGTCTGCAGCTTGGCGGTGAGTAGCTTCTACACGTACCTGGACGTGAATGTGCCAGCCTCGTTCGCAAACACGCCGCTCAAGCCGCTCCTCTTCACTCTCGTCTCGTGGCTCTGCCGCCTGGGCATCTGCATCCCCATCGCGGGCAGGGTGGTCACCCAGCAGCAGTTCCTGTGGGTCCTCCTCTGCATGGTCCCCCCTGCCCTCACCTCCTCCGTCTCCTCCGTCCTCTGGGGCGGAGGCAAGTACCTGTGCGTCACCGGCGCATTGCTGCTCTACATCGCCGTGCCACCGGTGCTGGCGGTGCTGTCCTACGCGCCGGGGTACTTGTACGACAACAAAGCCATGACACTGTTCTACACCGTCCTTGGCGCGGGCCTCATCTTCCCTGCCGCCTGTGCCCAGGCCTGGCGCACGGTGAGCCCTGTGGACGCGGCGAAGCACCGCAAGGAGTGGTCGTTCCTGTCCATCTATGCAGTGGTTGTCCTTGCGCTGCTGGGTGTGTACCAGGTGACACCGGGCACACGGGGAGCCAGTGTGTTGGTGCAGATGTTCTACCCATTCAACACCACGAATGGCGCCTCCCCCATCGCCGCGCTGGAGTGTGAGCGCGCATTCTTCCAGGGCGCAGTGACGTACATGGCCATGAAGGGCATTCCGGGGCTCATGCGCAAGCTGTGGGTCTACTTCTTTGACGGCGCGCCTGACCAGGCCATGGACTGGTACATCTTGCACACGCAGCCCAACATTTTCCTGTGGCTGGGCCTCGCGAACAGCGTGACACCGCCACCCAACGTCACCTTCGTCAAGTTCTGGGCGGTGCTCTTCTTTTTCCTGCTGCCAGCCCTGGAGAACAGCGCCATCGTGAAGGATTTCATGCACATGATGCTGCGCAAGACGACGCAGAGCAAGCACATCTCGATCGATGAAATGGAGACGGTGTGGGTCATTCTCCGCAAAGCGGGCGCCGTGTGCGTGGATGACACCGGTGAGGAGGCCCTCGACATTGCGGGCGTCACCGCTTTCGTGGCGTATGTGCAGGAGCTCACGACCGGCGTGGTGGACGAGGCGCCATCGCATGTGACCCATACCTTGTTTGAGGAGCTGGACACGGACAACAGCGGCTTTGTGACCAAGAGCGAGCTCTACACCTATGTCTCCTCTGTTGGCCTCGTCATCGACCTGAACGGGCACCGTAGCGCACGGCGCGCACAGCTCCTCGCTGCTGACTCCCGACATCTGGCCTCCTCCCCCTCTGCCGCGACAGTGCGGGCAGCCATCAGCCGCAAGATCACGGCTGCCAGCCTCGTGTCCGCGGAGACTCTGCGTGTTGCGCGCTCCATGCTGGACGATGTCTTGGCGAACAACCCAAGCACAGTTGGGCGGCGTGCATCTGGGAAGCTGTCCATGGCCCGCAAGTCGATGAACCTTGCAGTCGTGGATGTTAACGTCAACGGCGCCGATTCAGTAAAATTGAGGCGAGTGCCCACCTTTGCGCGGACACGGCGCCTCAATCCGTCCAGTGGCGAAACACAAAGCACCAGCGAGGTGCCTCACATAGTATACGATGAGGTTTGAACACATGTTCATTGACGCGTTCTTCATCAAGTCCCATTATTGGCCAGTCCCGCGTCTCTCTAACAGCGGGGGTATAGGCAGCGTTGGAGATCCAGATGGCAATCCACCAATGGCGTCCACCCTATGTCGCAGTCGCGGCGGCGGCCGTGCTGGCGCAGGCAGTAGCGGTGTCTCATCAGCCTGGACCTGAAAGCGATGCGGTTTGAGCAGGGCGCGCAAACCGAGGCGGTTGTAGTGCACTGTTGTGACACTGCCGCCAGCAGCCTGGAGCGCAGTCCGTGCGCTCTCCGACGTGCGTGTCACCTCCAGCGAGACCCCTGTCACCCCCGACGCTGCGAAAGAAGCGGCTCCCCGGCCCAGGAGCTTGACGCCGTCCCTGATGGTGTGAACAACACCACTTTGCTGCAAGTCCTTCATATTCAGCGCCCTGTCCGCCGGGGCGACCAGCCTGCCGGACTGCAGCGCCTCCGCCAGTGTGTCTAGGTTCAGCGGCGTCATCTGCAGCGCTTTCCTGCGGGAGACGGAGCAAGGCTGTGGGTCAGAGCCACCTGCCCGGCGGCGACACAAGCGAAAACGAGAAGAGAGACGCACGTGTTCACGAAGCCTCGCTTCGGGATGCGCCTTCGCAGAGGCGTCTGCCCGCCCTCGAACGCGATGTGTGGCTTGTTCCCTGAGGCGTTCTCCTACAGTCAGCCACGGCCAGGCAAGCAGGCAAACTCACAGTGGGACACGTTCCACGCACCGCTGCGCGCTTTCTGGCCTTTGTGGCCCCTCGTAGATGTTTTGCCCATGCCAGAGCCAATACCTCGACCCACGCGCTTGCGCTGAGGCCCCCCCCAGGGTTCACGTTTGAGGGTGAGCTTCATGGGTGGCAGATCAGAGCACAGGCACTGCGCACCTGCTTCGTGGCGCCCGGGTTGTCTCGCAGCGTATTCAGCGCTAGTAACCCCGCCGCAGGCACTGGGGCACTGGACGGGAGCTCGTGCGACAGGCCCGTGGCCCAGTGGTGAGCGGCCCGAGAGGCAAGCAAGCAGGAGTTGCGAAGAGGAGTGGCGTCCAGCCGTCGACGCATGAAGCTCCACATGACGCGGCGGTGTGCGCGAAAGAGCGGCGCGTTTTGGGACTGGCGACTGGCGAGGGACTCCGTGTGTTATGCCCAGCTACCGACCGCCCTTCACTGCAGTGTACTCAGCAGAACTTCCATCTGTTGTTGCATCCCGGGGTGACGCAGGTCACGAACGTCGTCATCGGCTCGTCTGCAGAGCGTGTCTGGAGCTGGAAGTAGGTGCACTTCCGCTGCTTGCACTTGCCGCACTGGAACGCATCCGTGCTCGCCTGCTGCGCCTGGCCGCGCTCACACTCCCACATCGCCTTCTCCCGGATCGCCGCGTTCTCCTCACGCCGCGCAGACGAGCCCAGCTCCTCTGGGCTGTACTCCAGCAGCTCCTTCGGCGCGACCTCGCCCAGGAGCACGCCCCGACGCAGGTCCGGGTTATTGCTGTCCTTCAGGTTGAAACTCAGCTGCCGGAACTTCACCTTGTACTCCTTGCTGCTACCGCCTCCGCTTCTCTCGTACTCGTGCAGGGAGGCGTCTGTGGGCTTGTACTTGTTGTATAGCTCAGCCTCCACCTGGGCGCCCACCCAGTCGGGGTCGCCCTGGACGCCTTCACTCTCTGCGCGTGTGTCGACACAGCGGTTAAAAGGGGGGCTGGTGAGCAACCCCGTGCCTGACGCGAGAGACGCGCCTGCCAGTCGGAGAGCGGCAGTCAGGAGCTCCCTGTGCTTTCGGCGAGCCTCGTTGTCCAACTTGGGCGGCGGGCGCTTGACCAGTGGAGCCACAGGGGGGGGTTGCTCCTGCGGCGGTGGATCCGACGCCTCCTCGCCCTTGTGGCGCTTCGCTGCTCGCCCGCCCTCGCTGTCCTCTGCCCCGTCAGCAGCTAGGGCCTGTGCTATGCGCTCCGACCAGGTGTCCACCACGCGCTGAGCGGCTGCAGCCGAGGCCTCGGTGCCGGTGCCGGCTCCCAGCTTCTTGGCCACCTTGCTCAGGCGCTTGCCCGCGCTGGTGGCTTTGAGCACGTCCACCGTCACAGTCGCGCCGCACATCGCGTCAAGTTGCGTGACAAGGGCCGCGGCGTCACCAGAGCCAGTGAGGCACGCCTCTGCAGCAGCCTCTACGGCAGCCACCTGCTCCTCCAGGCGCGCCGCATCCATGGAGTGTAATGCAGGGCACACCACACGTGTGCCGCAGGAGAGCGAAGGAGTGCTTGGCTGAAGAACGTGCAGACGACGGGTTTGCGAGTCGAGGCACAACGTGATGACATCACGGCCGCTCAAGCATGAGGCGCGGCGGCATCATCATCTTCGTCCTCCTCCTCCTCTTCTGTCTCGGCCGAGTCGTGGGCATCTCCCTGAGACATGAACGCCATGAGCTCCTGCAAGTTCGCGTTCTCGCGGCTCAAGCGAGCGTTCTCCTGCGCTAGGCGGGCCTTCTCTGCAAGCAACAGCTGCAACTGCTGCTGCATCTGCTCTGCAAGCTCGCTGTCCCTCACCGATGGCGACTCAACTGGTGCTGCTGGTGATGCTGCGGCCGCCCCTGCAGGACGCAGGCGCATGACACGCAGCGGCTGCGTCGCAGCCACGGGCACGGTATTCTCCATCCGCTTCGCGTGCTGCCTCTGCGTCGCCGTGGGCGTCGGCATCGGGTCCCACACATCCCATGCCGACGAGAAGGCCACTGGCTGCACCGGCACCATGCTTGGCATCGGGAAGCTGCTGCTGGTGCCAGCACCGCTGCTGCTTCGCCTGCGTCGCACATCGCCGCTGGTGTGATTCGCAGGGGACGGGGTCATCGCCAAGGCTGGCGTGTCCCCCGTCAGTGCCCAGGCTGTGTGCACTAGTGCTGATGTCAGGCCGGCGCCGTCGACGAGGTTCGCAGCTACTCGGCCAATCTCCTCATGCACTGCCCCAAGTGCCTGCACCGGCTCCGCCGGGAGGAGGGACTCCAGCATGCTGGTCAAGCTCCACGACGACGCCGAGCTCTGCCGCTGTGCAACCGATGCTTGCTGCGGTGCCGACACGGACGGCACCTCGAAAAACGTCTCTGCGTGGTCAGAGCAGGCAGTGTGAGCAGCTCATGTGTTGGCCAGAGGACAGGGGCACAGAGCGCAGCGCGGCGCGGCGCTCTCGTCTCACCTCCGCCCATGACCAGCGCGTGTCGCTGTGTCGTTGTTGTGACAGCGTGAGCAGACACGTCGTCGCTGTTGAACTGACGCGGCTTCATGGCCTGCGGAGCAAAGGTCGCGGTGGGCCGGTAAACGAGCGGCCTGTGCAACGGACAGGAGGGCCCTTTCCGGTACTCACCAGCGCCGCTGCTGGTGCTCCGCTGTTCGTCACATCTGCGTCGTCGGTGCGCCATCAGCTTCAGCTACGGAGACATGAACAGCAAACACGCGTTGCGCACTCGCCTGAGAGCGCTGGTCGCCCCGAGCCTAGCACCGGAGCGCTGTCTGCCCCGCCGCCGCCTCTTCTCCGGAGCGACATTGAGCGACTACAATCCGAGCTAATGAACAAGCGGTTTCTCCAATAATACAGCCCAAGAGCGCCGTGAAAAGGCGCACTGGCTTCACGAAGGGGCGGCAGTGACGAAATAGAAATTTGCATTCGCTAGCGCGCGTTTTCGAAGGGAGAGTCTGCGCCGTTCGCTAGTGACATTGTGCACCGCCCTTGCCGCTTCGCTGTGACAGCAGGAGTGAGCCACCGACGCCATGGTGCGTCCCCTGACCGAGAACACGTGCCCGCAGCGCAGCCTCTGACTCCTGTCTCCCTGTCCAGGCGCGCGTTGTGGCTCAAATATTGATGAGCGGCGCCGTGCTGGTGGGCCAAGCCATGACGCGCGCTTGGCAAGAGGCCATACGAAGTGCGTGTGGGCTGGCGGAGAGCTCTGCAGTGCCTGTGGCTGACAGCCTTCCTTCGCCCACCGTGTGCCAGACGGTCGCAACGCGGGCATGACGCCCGAGAGCGTGGCTGCAGCCGCGTCTCGCGTGAGGAAGCAGATGGAGGTGGAGGAGGCGCGCAAGATCCTGGGCGTGGAAGCCAACACGCCGTGGGAAGAAGTGACGGCGCGCTTCGAGCGCATGTTCGACAACAACGCGAAGAGTTTTTATTTGCAGAGCAAGATTTACCGCGCGTACGAGCGCTACGGCCAGGAAATAGGGGAACACGTGACGGAGGAGGTGGTGAGGATGGCCGCAGGGGAAAGGCTGCAGGGAAGTGGACGCGGCTTTGCAGCCTCCGCAGTGGAGGAAGAAGAAGAGGGCAGCGAGAGGACACGTGGGAGAAGATAGCTAGCTCTATTCATTCCTTTTTCCCGCGTCCGGCACCACGGCAGCCACTGCCCTCTCCCAGGCCAATTGTGCATCATGGCCCTCCCTCGGCGAGCGCTCCAATTCATACCGTGTCTCGAATGCTGACGATGGCCCAGCGACGACAGTGACGCTATCCCTCGGCTGTCGGTCTTGCTTCACGGAGGCTGCCATGAAGCGCAAGGCGATGCCGACGCGGTCCTCAGCATGCTCGTTCGGCCCGCTCCGATGGATTGTCAGCAGATGGTGAATCGTCGCCTCTCCCGGCTCAAGGTCACATGTCACCGCCTGCGCGTCTGCCTCCGCCAACGATGCGTCATCTGCCACGATGCCCTGGCCAGCAAGCAGCATGTTGTTCGCATCGTCTAACCTGCGTTCATGCGGGCGCTGGCCGTGCGCATGTGAGTCCGGCAAGAAGTACAGGCCACCGTTGGATGGCCCGCTCGGTGTGAGTGCCAGCCACACAGTGACTGAGTCCGGAGGCTGCATTGCAACGTATGTGGAGTCCTGATGCCACAGCGTGTGGCTCCCGCTCTTTGCGCGCTTCGCAAAAATGTCAGTGCTCCAGCAGGCCACGCTCTGAGAGTCCAGCGCGGCGCAGGCTGCACTCACAATTGCTGGATGAAGGACAAGATCCCACAGCCAGGGAAGCAGCAGATGGGCCTTGAATCGTCGCTGCCCTGTGGCCCAGTCGTACTTGCGAAGCTCCTCGTATGCTGTCGCTGCCTCCGCCTGGGACAGCAGCCGCTGGCGGAGCAGCACGCCAGACTGCGCGAACTGCGCTTTTCTTGCATCGGGTGAACGGCCGATGAGGAAGAGCAGGCGGTCGTTGAACACCACGTCCTCCTGTCCTGCAAACCTCGCTTCCAGCTCCGCAATGCCAGCTGCCAATTCGTCGTCCGAGAAGTTGCTGAAAGTGGACCAGAAGCGGTCTCTGACCATGGCGAACCAGCGCTGCTTGGGCATCACGGCCCTGTAGGTGGCCGTCTCTACAGTGACATCGCAGAATCCTGCAGCACGCATGGCGGCCTCCAAGTCCGCCACTGCTGGCTGCTTGTCTCGCCACACACCTCTAGCGGCCTCGAACAGGGGGTAGTCCACCTCCTGGGGCCTCGTCACCGTGCAGCACACGCCGCCCGGGGTGAGCTGCTTCGCCAGGCCCGCGTACATGGGCGTCACGTCGGCAGCAGGCAGGTGGTGAACAACCTCCTTGAGCAGCGCTCGGTCGTAGCACTGCCCCGCGGACGTTGCGAAAGTGAGCGCGTCTGCACACACAGGCTGCACGCCCGGTCGCTGAACTGCGGCCGCCAGCATGTCGGGGCTGTTATCCACGCAGAGCACTGGAGTTGCAAGCTGCGCGTGATCTGCAAGCTCTTGCGAGAAGTTGCCCGTTCCACCGCCGACATCTGCGACGCGCAGCCGTGGATGGTCTAAGTGCAGCCGCTGAGCAACTTCGTGCAGCAGCCAGTCCTGGTATGGCCCGGAGGCGTAGAAGAAAGCTGACTCGTAAGAGGCTGCCACTTGCTGATAGTGCCCCATCACCGCCTCTCCAGGTCAAGAGCGCAGCGTCGACGCTATCGCGCGGCTATCTGCGCTCTCGTTCCGGCGACCAGCGCTATGAGTGGGGTAGGTTAAGCTAAGCTGCTGGCGCACACTCCTCAGCCCCTCTCCTGACGCACACCATGGCCTCAGAGCAGCACTTAGGGCACACCGAGCAGCTGGCCAACGGCTTGGAGGCGCTACTCGCTCCGCTGGTGGCGGACTCAGACGCGCAGGTGGAGGCTGTCTTGGCAAGCCAGCAGAACTTGTCGGCGTCGCTGGATCGACTCGTCGCCGAGCTTGAGCGCGTCAGCAGCCGCACGCCTGACAGCGCCGGCGCACACGCCGCCAAGTTGGCTGCCCTGCGCGGCCGTGTGGCTGCCCTGTCCTCGGCGCTGCACAGCATCCAGGAGCGCCTGAACCGGCTGAACGCGGCCGTGGGCCGCCTGCCAGCCACCACGCTTGCAGACCTCGCGCGACAAGAGCTGCATGCACCGCCGCCGCCGTCACCGCACGACCTGGCTGCGCGGGCGGGCCACCTGACAGCAGACCTGCCACTTGCTTAGCTGGATAGTTCCTTACACGAGCGGGAAGGACTCTAGGCAATTGCTTGCACCGGGCTTCTCTTGCACGTACAGCGTGCGGCGGCGACTCAGTCGACGAAGGGGCTGGCCCAGTGGCTGGTCCTCTGGCGCGCAAGGCGGCGGTCGGTGGATCATCAACGCAACAGAGACAGACAGCGCCGGCGGATGCGCCAGCAGAACGGGCAACTGGCGCCACTGGCATTGCTCTGGCGCTGTGGTGGTGATACCCGAGTGCTGTGATGCGTCGTCGTCGTTGCAGTCGTCGAACAAATCAGCATCGATTGCGCTGGTGAACGCCTCGCGCAGCTCGTGCGCGATGAGCCCGCCGTTCACGGCAGAGCGCCACTGCCGTGCGGTTGTGGGCCATCTGAACTCTACGTGCAGCTCAAACACCGCCTGGATATCGCAGTCGGGCACCAATCTTCCTCCGCCCTGCTTCTCCTCGTCTTCACCGACGGTCGAAAGCGAGTGATTGCGGTCCAGGAATGCGCGCTCTTCCGTGCCTGTGGTGTCGGCGTCGTCTAGCTCCCAGATATACGTTGTAAAACGCGCAGCCTCAAAAGGCGTCAGCATGCGCAAAGTAAGTGCCTTGACATGCGGTGCACGAAGCTGGCTGTGCGCAAAGGCGAGCACCAAGGCCCTGCAACATGTAGCGAGCTGGAGGCGGTCGAATTCGGTGGCGTCCGTGCACATGCGCCCGCGGATGCCGACCAGGCACACACTGTGCAGCGATGCGCGCCACGCTGCGGTGCCCAGCAGATATGAAGGCAAGCAGCAGCACACTGGCACAGACACGAGCACCGCGATGAGGACCCGCACCGGGAGCAGTCGCTGCGCCATCGTCTTGCTTGCGGGCGCGCTTGCCACTGTAGTGCTGCGCTGTGCCGGCGACTGCAGCGCGCTTGAAAGGGCATCGCGTCCAGCCGGCGTCTTGGCCAGTCGCTGCAGCACGTCGGCGATGTGTTGCGCAGACGCCGCATCTGTGGCCACTGCGATGGAGACCGCCGTCACATTGGCGAAGCTGGCCGTGTTGTCGCTTCCTGGCGCTGGCAGAGGCCCCGATGCAGCTGGCGCTTGCGGTGAAGAACCCGGTGTGGAGGAGCACATGTCAGATGCCAATACTGTGATAACAGAAATGCTGGTTGCTGGACAGTCCAACAGCGCGCTAAGTGCGAGTGCCAAGCGCGTCGCGTTCAGTGCGTCCTGCAGTCCAAGGCACAGCGTTTCTGTTATCGCCTGAAGCCCTGGCGGACTCGCCAGCGCAGGTGGACTTGGCCAATCAGGAGGCGGCGCCGGAGGCATGAGACAAGGCCCACAGACGACCTGGCCGCCCGCGAGAGCCGAAGAGTTATAGCAGGGGGTGAACCAGCGCAGAGACAGGCGCCAGAAGTCGGTGAGCGGACATCCATACGGCAGTAAGAAAGGCGATGCGACGCCGGTCCACGCTGCGAATGGCGAGCAGACTCCACCGGAGACGTCGACGACATAAGTCCCGGACTCATCGGGCAGGCCGGCGGCATTCGCGCAGCCGAGCGGACACCACGCCGTTGAATTTTCACCCGAAAGCCATGGGAGCGCTGCTTCCCAATCAGGCGCATTGACGCCGCAAGGGCAGGTGGCGCTGCACAGTGCCTCGTTTCCGGGGATGCGGTAAGCTGTCGCGAGCATGACGAGTAGCGCCGACAACACGATGTGCGCGTATCGGAACATCGATGAGCTCAAGGCGCGCGAGGAACGATGAACTCTGGATGCTTACGTCACGCACTCGTCCATCACACTCTCCCTTCGTCGCTCGCGTCTCTCGCTTTTTGACTCCGTGCGCGCAGAGCCGGTGCATGCGCGTGCTGCGCGTGCGATGACCGCGTTGCCCGTGGGCGAGGTGTCTGTCCCGCCTCGCCTTTCTGCGCCTGCGGGGCCCAGCACTCGCGGCACGCCATGGTCCGGTGCAGCCAACGGATGCGCACTCAGCCCGGAGGAGATGGAGTTCTTGGCTGAGGAGGAGCGCGTGACAATAGTGCCACTCTTCCACTCGCCCCGCTTGCAGCTCCTCTCTGGCGCAGTGGGCCCCTTCAGAGCGCAGGTGTGTGCGCCTCCTGTGTCTCCCTCTCTCGCCTCGTGCTGGGCCGGGCCCGGCTGGAGCGCTGCTTCTCTGCGGTATGCACGCCTCGCGCTTCCCGCCGTGGCCCTGAACGGTTGTTTTGCGTCGCCAGATCCCTGCGCAGGTGCCCCTGTGGGCAGCGCTTGCGCTGAAAGCCAAGGCGAAGGCGAATATTGTGGCGCCGCCGTGGATGGAGGTGGAGGCGCTGGAGGAGACGCTGGCGTCTGAGCGCTCCAGCGAGGCTGAGTTCCAGCCCCTGCCCTTCCACTACCTCGAGCTCTCCACCGCCTTGTTCAAGCACGCGCCGGACGCGTTCGGGGAGTCCACGGCGAGGGTGATGGACCTCATAGAAAACATACGCAGGCGAGTGCACCACCCGAACCTTGTGGAGTTGACTTTCTCGCTTCCACGCAGCCTCACTCCTCCGGCGCGCCCCGCGCAGTGTGCGCTTCAACAAAATCGAGCGCGGCTTGAGGAGACTTGACGGCGCAAACGCCATCTTCATCCGCCTCAACAACGTCGCAGCTATGGAGGTGCGTGCCAGCATGTGGTTCATTACTTTCTGTGCGCTGCCCATGACTTGTGCTGACACAATGCCTCCCAGTTGAACGTCATCCGCCCGTTCCTGGTCACGGCGCTCAACAGATTCGCGCATCACGCGAGTTTAGAGTCGAAGGCAGAGCGTAGCGCTTTGCAAGCAGCGGCGGCCGCAGCGGCAGGCGTGCGGCGGGGGTGATTACGCGCTGATTGCCGTGGACTTTCTATTCCCTCCAACGAAAACAAAACTCTCTTCCTTCACAGGCACGGTTTGTGTGCCTTCACTGACGAGGCGCCTCTTCTTGCTTTGCACCTCTACTTGGCGCCCCAGACATGGCCCACGTATTCAGGGTGCTCGATCGCGTTCTGCTTGCTCCACGCAAAGCCTGCGAGGACGGCATCGACATCCGGACGTCCAGCCATTGGGCAGCTGGCCTCGCACCGGTACTTGATTGCTCCTGTGCTCCCGTCCAGGACGAAGAAGGCCGGCTCCGAGAACGGGTACGTCTGCGGCTGGTAGTTCTTTGGATCGGACACATATGTGCCCAGCGAGCGCATGTGCTGCTCGGTGAGGCCGCCGGCGACTGGGTAGGTAAGGCCGTACTCTGAGACCATTTTCGCGGCAACATCCACCGGGTCCGCGGACACGCAGAGTACCTCCCAGCCAGCAGCTTCCAGGGCGGGGAGCTTGGCCTGCAAGCCCGTCAGCGAGCCCTGCGCGTGTGCCACTCTCTCTGTTAACTGAGGTGGAGGTACCACACACAGGAGGTATACCTCCGACGTTTGCGACCTCCTCACAGACGCTCCGACCGCTCGCCGCACGGGGTCCACGCACCTTGCAGAACGGACAGAACTGGCCGCGGTAGACGACGAGCAGTTTGGCGACGCTGCCGGCCGCTACTTTGGAAAGGTCGGTGTTGCCACCTCCCACAAGCGGCAGCTCGATGGACGGCAGCGTGCTGCCGGGGAGCGGGCCCTTTGTATGGTGTGACATGTGGTGCTGGATGCAATCGCGACGAGCGTCTGAGTGGCTCAGGCGGTGTGCGCATGCATATGCTACCCTTGATCCCGCCATACTTGCTTTCCTTGCGCCACTATTGCGCCCAGTCGCTGAGCCGGTCGCGCGTTCCGCGTTCTTACGCGCGCTATCGCCTTCATTGGCGACGATGAGCACGCCCACTACATCCCTGGCCAACGGCGCTTTCACGTTTGACAAGCTGCAACTTGGTGGCGACCAGCTGCCCGTGGATGCATCCTTCTTCGACGAGCTTGACGACCTCGACGACGTGCTCTGGTGCACCACAGACGTGCCTCCGCCGCTGGGCGCTGACGGCTGGGAAGCCGCGCCCAGGTGGATGTTGGCAACGCTGTCAGACACACAGCCAGCAGCCGCACCACCAAGCCCCACCGTCTCTCTGCACCTCTATCACTGCCTGGACGCCACGCATCACGGCTTCCCCTGCAGCGACTGTGCGCCTCCGCCGAGCGAGGGCGAGGAAGGAGACTACGAGCTCCTGTTCGAGGGCAGCGGGTACAAAGGACAGAAGCAGCTACGCGCGCAGCTATGTCGCACCAAAGAGTGGAATAGCGGTGAAGCAAGGGCGGAGCTTGCGGCGGTGTGTGACGCGCGCTCCAAAGCACCGGGCGCTGACGAGGGCGTCACCAAGTCCCACGCCACTCTCGCACTTGCCTTGCGCTGCAAGCGCTCCGCGGGGCTGACGAAGGGGCAGATGCTCTGCATGGCACGCGCCTGGGGCTACGCCTCGTACTTGTGGGTGCGCCATGGAAGAGCCAGCCGGAAGCGTGCGGCGGAGGCGGCCTCGGTGACTGCCGCCTCGCCCGTAGAGTCGGCGGCGGTGACCCCGCGCTCCATTCGCGCGCGTCTCCATGCAGGTGGCTACGCGTGGGGCGCATCAGTGGATGGGTGTGAGGATTTGGGTGCAGCAGTTACACCATCCGCAGTTCATGCTGAGGTCTCTGCGCAGCTCCTGCCGCTTGCGCGCACTGCAGGCGCGCATATGTCCGGCGTCGCCGCCAAGGAGGCGGTGCAGACAGCTGGCTGCTACTTCGGAGAAGATGAAGTCGAAGCCATACGTTCTGCGCGAGACACCTTCGCAGCCGCTGCCACTGCTTGGGAGGCTGCTGCTCTAGCGCCGCCACCAGATGGCAGCACAGACGCGCCGTGGCGCGCGCTGCTTGGGACAGACACGGACGCGGAAATGGCGCTACGAGGGCTTGCGGCCACACTCCGACAGGCTGCCCATGCGAACTGCGGCGTGCGCTACTTCGCAAAACCTGCTGGTTTGGATGCTGATCGCGCACAGCTTCAGGATGCGATTGCGGAATCATGTGTCATGTTTGACCCACGCAGTGCTGATGCACAGGCTAGATTGCCTGCTACCATTGCCCCACGCGCGGACCAGCTCGAGACCGTGCCTCCTGAGCAGGTGGGAGCATGCACTATATGGATGTACGAGATGTATGCAGGCATAGTTGCGCTTGTGGAGCTGTGTGTTCGACTGGAGGCATTGCTTTGTGATGCCAAACTAGCTAAGGACTGGGCTGCTTTCGCTGCCGCTGATGCTGCCGCTCGCCAAGTCGCTGCCATCGGCTGTGCCGAAGCCCGCGATGGCTTTGGAAAGCGCTTGGCGTGGATGGGCGAGCAACTGCGAGCTGCTGCAGGTGGACCTCCTCGCCGCCGCCGACCTTTGTTCTCTTTCCCACCGGCTGCAGCAACTACGCTCCCGGCGCCGCCTCAATCGAGGGAGCACGCAGTATGATTCGCACACGCTGGACAATGTCATGCTAACCAATCTTCCCTTGGACTTCGCACATCGTCCCACATCGAGGAGCGTATGATGCTGTGTCGTGTGTCTGCACGCCCACCGCGTCTTCAGCGCGAGCAGCTGCGTCGATCGCCTACAATGTCTGCATCGCGCAGAGATGACCATAGCAAGCAGCAGCGCAACACTCTCTTGGGCGAAGCACTTGGCGTGCAGCAGAAGCAGCAGCCCCAGCAGCGTGAAGTAGACACCATATGCGAACAGCTTCGAAACGCGCTCCTTGTTGATGGATTGGAGCGCGTGAAGCTCGCCTTTCCAGCGATGAAGGAGACGCGCACACGCCATCACTTGCACGGCGACGCAGGCGTGCCGTTCTCCAGTTTGGATGGACACGTCGCGGGACGCGTGCGCACATACGCCGGCGGGCCGATTTCACACTGCGTTGTCGCAGACATTTGGTCTCCCACTCGCAGCTTCGGCGCCATGCGGCTTGATGTCTTCCTCGATGGCAGTGTTCCGGCGCCGCATTTGCTGCTTCATCTGAATCTCCTGCCGCCTGGTCCCCACAATGCCAACGCCAGCGTGCTGTTCTACTTCGACCTTCAGCCGCGGGTTGACCTACGAAGCGACGACGCGTACATGACGCGGTACTACATGACACCTGTAGATGGGTGCCGCAGCCCGGCAGCTCTGGTGGCGGCATGCTTGGCAAATGATCGACTGCGCCCGTACATTAGCCGGGATGGTGTTGTGCGCGTGTTCATGGGCACACCGGCTGCTCTTCTGTTCACACTTGATGCAGATGCAGAGGGTGTCCAAATTATGGAGTCCACCTTGGAAGAGATGCTGTCTATCTGGATTGCACTGGCGACGATGCCCCGCGCCGCTCGGGTGGACGCAACAACTGTGCGTCAGCGGGACCGAATCACGCGGCTGTTCGTCCAGCGCGACCCGGACACTGCGAACATGCGGCCCTTGCTTGGCAAGGAGACGACGGAGATGCTGATTGAGTTACTCTCCGGCATTGACACCAATGAAGCGTAGTGAAGCACTACACTCACCGATACTTGGTTTGCTCACCACGGCCGCTCCTCCATGCGCCGCAGCATCTCCTTGCCACCCGTCAATGGCTGGACCGCCGCTGCTTTGTTGCCGCCGCACCACAGGCGATGCCCACCTTTTGTCCAGTCCCTCCTCTGACAGTCGCTGCCGCAGTAATGCACCGCTCGACAGCCCCCACAGCGGAGTGCATCGAATGAGTAGCGCTCGCACGCATTGCATTTCCGCTCGGTCGACCCCTCTCGCACCCGCCGCGCTGCCGCCGCCTTCTTGATGTACCTGAACGTAGTGGCTTCCATCACCGCGTTGTAATCCCATCGTCGCTCGCCCTCTGCACCCAGACGCTCGGCTTCCCATTGCCGCAGTACGGGCGCCCGGTCCATGGGCGGCAGCAGCTGCCCCGGCGTCTTGCCATCACCATCTTCAGCCTTCACATCGGCGCCCTTGCCTATGAGCGCTTCAAGAGCCTCAGTGGCGCCACGAACAGCAGCCCAGTGCGTAGCTGAACGTCCATGAGCATCCTTCCAGCTCAGGGACCACGGTTGCGCATCGACGAGGAACCGCACAGCATCTGCTGCATTCTGCATTGCCGCCACCATGAGCGCAGTGCGGCCATGCTGGACAGTACACCACACTTTGTCTTGCACATCCTGGTTGAGAATGTGGCGAACAACATCCAAGTGGCGGTTGCGCTCATTTCTTCTGCCAGGCATCGGGGCGCTATTCTCCACCGCGTAGAACAGTGGCGGCCAGCCAGCGGACGAGAGAGCACGTGCATCCGCGCCTAGGCGCTGCAACTCTTTAAAAGCTGTGACCGCGGGACAGCTGCGTCAGCGCATGGCATGACAAGGAATGAGGAAGGAGAATTGCGCACCCTCAACGCAGCCGTAGTGCGCCGCATACATGATTGGCGTGCGTTTGCCATCGCAGTCATCATATGCAGCAGTGTCGGGTGCGTTCACATCGGCGCCTGCGGCCACCAGCGGGGCGAACAGTGACCGATGGCCCATGGCTGCTGCGATGTGAAGTGCACTCAAGCCTCTTGCATTCACTGCCTGGGCATCTGCTCCTCGCGACAGGAGCGCTTTTACCTATCCAGTTCAAGACAAACTCAGCGCACGTGCATTCAAGAATGGCAGCTAGACGAATCGCACCATGGACTCATGCCCTCCCTCCGCGGCCCGCATGAGCGCCGTCTCTCCACGGCTATCCACCTCATCGCAGCGCGCGCCTGCATCTAGCAGCGCGTGCGCCATTGCGACATGTCCTTCGCGCGCGGCGATGTGCAGCGGCGCGGAAGAGTGGGGACCTCCTTTGGTGTTCACATCTGCGCCAGCCTTGATGATCACATCCGCGCACGCCAGTCGCCCCGCGGCGCAGCACACATGTAGTGGCGTGCCTCGTCGAGCGATGTACAGGCTCGCGCCGACTGCAGCGACGCGGGCAGTGTTGCTCTGGTCGTCGCCGGCATCGCCATCCCAGTCCACCGCGTTCAAGGGCGCCCAATGAGACACGAGTGCGGCACATGCAGCTGTATGTCCGCAGTTAGCCTGTGCGCATGAGGGTCAGACATAGAGTGCTCCTCCCAGGCTGGATGGTTGGTCCCGCGTACCGCCAGGTGGAGAGGCATCAGGCCCTCGGCATCATGGGCACCCGGCTGTGCGCCAGCTTTGAGCAGGGCAGTCACGAGAGCAGCGTCGCCGAGTGCCGCGGCGCAATGCAGGGGCGTGCAGTCGGTGCTGTCACACACATCAACAGGCACCTGGGTCACCAGAACCGGTCAGAGAGACGGCACGAAGGACAGGCACGCTCCTGGAACACGTGCACACACCTTCTGGGCGAGCAGCCACTGCACAAGCGGCAGCTTTGCGTCAAGAGGCGCGTCCGTGGACACCTGTGCGGCACGCGACGGGACAGCCCTCAGAAGGCGGTCGTGGCAACCACAGCGCGGCTCTGAAGTGCGCGCGGAAGGTGAGAGAGACGCACCACCAGGTGAAGCGGTGCCATTCCCTGGCCCTGGTCCTCGTCGCGCCACTCCAAGCTCGCGCCTGAGGGGACCTTTGGTGTGACAGGCCTGTCCAACTTCCAAGCTCAAGAACGGGAACGGGGCGTGAGTTTCGCGCACCACGGTCCACGCACAGCTGCACGTCGTCCAGGCGGCATGCAGAAAAGGCGTTGTGGAGCGCCACGCGCAAGCATAGGGGCGTGAACACCACCAGGCGGTCTCCAGGTGCGTTGGCATCACCTCGACGGAACAAGTGTGCGGGCGCAGCGTGTGGAGGCTGCGTGTCAGGGGCGGACGGCATGGCGACGGCGTGGTGAGTGTTTACAAAATATCGTCATTCCCCTCGCATGCATATCCTCGCATGCTCGGGCCCCTACACATCCTCCTGGTCCACGCGTTGCGGGGCTTGGGCCGATGCCATGAACTGCGTCGTGTACACGCTGCCCCGGATCGGCTCAGGCGCCACTGCGCGGACGTTGCTGCGCGGAGCCGGCTTGTTAGAAGGCACCACTGTGTCCGCATCCACACCCAGCGCCTCCGCCAACTTGGGCGGCAACACCACCGCCGGGGGCGGCTGCCTCGGCTGTCCCGGCGCCGTCTGCGCGTCATATGGCGCCGCCACGTAGCTGTACGCAGGCAGCGCCTTGCCCGTGAGCGGCTTGTTGGCAACGTAGGTGGATCGCTTCTGGCCACGCCGCATGCAGCAGCAGGTGCCGATGAGCGCGCCCGCGAGAATGACGTCCAGCGCCGCCGCCGCGATGAAGGCTGGCAGCACCCAGACGTCGCATTTCGCGTTCTGGAGCTTCGTCAACTTGTCCAGCTTCGCCTGAATGTCAGCGCTGATGACCTGCGTCACGTTCTGGATCACGGTCACCGGACTCGGCGCACAGGGCGGGAACGGTGGGAACGGCGGCGCGGGTGGCGGACTGGGCGGCGGCGGCGGCCGCGGAGGCGGCGGCGGACTGGATGGCGGCCGCGGAGGCGGCGACGGACTGGTGGGCGGCGTCGGCGGCGATGGTGGGGGCGGAGGGAAGGCCGGCGGGCTTGGCGGCAGCGGTGGTGCCACGATGGGCAGTGGCGGAGACGGGGGCACAGGCGGGCTGGGTGGCGGCGGGGCCGCTGCGGTGGGCAGCATTGCTACAGTGGTGAGGTCCGTGGGGCTGGTCAACGCGAAGCTGGAGTCCACCGCCCAGGTTGAGCCGCCGGTGGAGGTGACCAGCACGAGGCCGCCGTTGCCGACAGCATACAGGTTGTTTGCGTCTGCAGCCGCGATGCCGCGAAGGTGGCCGGTGCTTGCGTTTGTGGACGTGCGCTGCGTGCTCCACGTGCCGGACGCGTACTTCACGATGCCTCCGCCGGTGGTGACGAGCCACATGGCGGAGCTGGTCTTTGGATCCGCCGTGATGGCGGTCACTGCTGGGCCGAGGGACGTGAATGTGCCCAACAGGTTGGGGTCGCCAGC
>Ga0164296_1002419_pt1 | contig 18614 bp, 16 predicted proteins | sample GEODES057metaG_FD_113533 | JGI IMG/M metagenome (GOLD analysis project Ga0164296, IMG submission 113533) | Dystrophic lake water microbial communities from Trout Bog Lake, Wisconsin, USA - GEODES057 metaG | ecosystem: Environmental > Aquatic > Freshwater > Lake | place: USA: Trout Bog Lake...
TAACAGAAGCGCCATTGGGTTTTAATAATTTCCGTGACTAAGAAAATGATTGCGGTTGAGAAATCAACTGCAATAGCACCAGCGAGCCAAGAGGCTATCGAGCGCTTTTGCGATGCATGTTGGCTAGAAGATGGGTTATCACAAAATAGTTTGTCAGCCTATCGTCGCGATTTATTGCTGTTAGCCCAATGGTTGTTTAAAGAGGGCGGCACCGATTTATATGCGGTGACTGAGAAAGACCTCACCGCCTATATTGCCCACCGTCGGTCTGATAAGGCAACTACAGCCAACCGGCGCCTCACTGTTTTTAAGCGCTTTTATCGTCATGCCTTGCGCATGAACCTGGTTAAACGTGACCCCTGCATTGGTTTGCGCGCTGCTAAGCAAGCGCTGCGCTTTCCGAAAACACTCAGTGAGGATCAAGTTACTGCTTTATTAAACGCACCGGATATTAATACCCCTTTGGGTTTGCGTGATCGCACGATGTTAGAGCTCATGTATGCCAGTGGTTTACGTGTTTCAGAAATCGTTTCTTTAAAAACCGTGGCGATTGGTCTTAATGAAGGCGTAGTGCGCATTGTCAATGGCAAAGGTGGCAAAGAGCGTTTAGTGCCTTTTGGTGGAGAGGCGGGGCAGTGGCTGCGGCGTTATTTTGCCGAGGCTAGAACACCCTTGCTTGAGGGAAAAACCAGCGATGCGGTATTTATAGGGCGTCACACGGGTGGTGCATTGACCCGGCAAGCTTTTTGGGCTTTGATTAAGCGTTATGCCACGGTAGCCAATATTCCTGTGGCTCTCTCGCCACACACCTTGCGCCATGCCTTTGCAACCCATTTACTAAACCACGGGGCTGATTTACGGGTAGTGCAGCTCTTACTGGGGCATGCCGACATCTCTACTACCCAGATATACACCCATGTGGCCAGAGAGCGTCTCAAATCCATTCATCAGCAGCATCATCCGCGTGGATCGTAGATTTGGATTTTGCAATACAGTGCGATACGGTGGGGCAAGAAATTACGAACACTTCAAAAGACATACAGCCCATGAGTTGCCGCCTTTTAAACCAGGGTTGTCACATTTTGAGTGAAGAAGCGGTTACGTACAATCGATCTGTATTAGCCTTGTTGGATACGATTAAAGGTTGATAAAAAAAGATGTATTCATTCCTCGCACAAGATCATATTTTTTTATCTCAATGCTGATCACCTAAGCCAAAGGTCTCTTTTTGCTCGGGAGTGATGATTTTTTCTTTAGGTAGGCAGTAGCCCGAGAAATAATACAGATCAGAATTTTCCCAGCCCTTAGGAGGCATCCAGCGATGGTGCATCAGGCGCATATCACCACTGAGAGTATTAATAACTAATGAAGTTTGTGTTCGCTCATGCGTAGTTGGATTAATCACATCGTAGAGGTATAGGTCTTCAACGTCGGTACTACCTTGCGTATTACGAACAATATTTTGATTTTGGTGTTCTAAAAAGATTGAATTTTTTTCAATCTCATAGTGTTTAGAGTATTTGAAGGTTTTCAACTCAAAGCGCAATGGGTCGGGTATCGCTTCATCAATACGCTTGCCATCTTGGTAGCGGTAGCTATAGCCGCGGGTAACGCATAAATAATCAGTCTTAAAAAATATTTTTTGGGGGAGATCAAGAGCCCAAAGAAGTGCTAAGCAGGTAGCTAACAAAAACAATAAAAATAAAATTGTTTGCGACTTTTTTTTCAGAGAGATCAATGAAATTCCCAATATGTTAAGAGTTTGTTTGGCGAGACCGATCCAGTATCGCCTTGAGTTTAGTTTAGTTCAATCTTTTCGCACGAGCCAGACATTGCTGCTGTGCGAGACAAGCGGCTTGATTGCCGCTGACTAGTACTTTAGTTTTACCTAATGTCGCTGCACCATCAAAAATTGTCTTTCAGTGGCTTTGCATAAGGCCCTAGGGTTTACGACTATAGCAATTGATATCAAAGGGAATAAATTCATTCAAATAAAAAACTACATAACTGCAAATGCAGGAGGAGACGTGATGAAGGAAAGTGTATCTTTTGTATCACTCAAGACGGCCAAAGGTTTCATAACCTTAGTTGCCGCAGCGGGTTTGGTGGCTTGTGGCGGAGGTTCATCATCTAGTTCAACGCCGTCTTCTAGTGTTGCTCCTGGCATCACAAAAATTACTATTACTTCTACTCAAACCGCAGTATTTGGGGGAACAGCTTTTGGCTCGGTAGGTACGTATGACAAAATTCAAGGAATGGCATACGGTCTTATTGACCCAAACGATCCAAAGAATCAAGTTATTCCTGATATTGCCTTAGCGCCCGTTGATGCAAATGGCATGGTTGAGTACTCCGCGCCTTTTTACATTCTCAAGCCAACTAATAGCGCAAATGGTAATGGCAATGTATTTTATGAAATGCTCAACCGTGGTGGCAAACAATTCGGTTCATTCAATCAAACTGGCGCTACAAGTGCTAACGATCCGGGTACAGTAGCTGCAGACGCAGTAGCAGCGCCAACAACAATTCCTGCGCTTACAGTTGCACAAACTAGTGCCAACCCTACTTCTGCTGGATACCCAGCTTTTTTAATGAATAAGGGCTATACCCTTGTTTGGTCAGCTTGGGACATGGAGCCAAATGCTGCTGGTACAAATCTGATGTTTGCTACTTTGCCGGTGGCTAAAAATCCTGATGGAAGTTCTATTACAGGACCTGCATTTCAGCAGGGAATCAGTAGTGGCGCCAACGATAATGCCACTACCATTTGTGTGATGAGTTATTACAATCCTGCTCCAAATACGAATGCAACATTGACTTATCGTCAGCACATTGAAGATGCGCCACAAGTAATACCTGCAAGTGGTTGGAAATGGAATGGACCAAATACTTGTGGTTCACCTACTAATGTCAGCACTGCGCCTGCGACTCCTGGCTCAAATTCATATTCTTTAATTAATGGCTCTGGAACGGTGATTCCATTTACTCAAAGTGCTATTTATGAGATGACATATGTCGCTAAGGACCCCTACATTGCAGCTGCTGGATACGCGGCAATGCGTGACTTTATCTCCTTTATACGTAATAGCACTGCCGACTCTGTAGGCACACCAAATCCGCTTGCAGGACAGGTCAAGCAAGTTATCTCTTGGTCCTTGTCACAACCAGCTCGATTAGCAAATGATTTCGTCTGGTTGGGCTTTAACCAAGACATTAAGGGTAAGCAGGTATTTGACGGCATGTTTAACTGGATTGGTGGCGGAAACGGATTGGGAGCGCACTTCCGGTTCGCCCAAACAAGCCAGACTGAGCGCAATCGTCAATTTCATATTGGCCAACTGGAGTCAGTTTTTCCGTTCTCTTATGCAACTACTACGGATCCGTTATCAGGTAAGACCGATGGACGTAATGTACGTTGTACCGCAACGAATACTTGCCCCAAAATTATGAATGTGCATAGTGCAAATGAGATGTGGGTGAAAACAGGTTCGCTTTTGAGTACTGATCCCTCAACTGGTTTCGATGTTGCTCAGCCAAGTAATGTTCGTAATTATTTTATTGCAAGCGCTCAGCATGGCAATGGAGCTAGCCCCGGTGCTGCCCCTAGTACTTGTACGCATACTACCTCCATTGTGGATCCTAATCCGGTCTTACGTGCGCTTTATGTGCAGATGGAAAATTGGGTAGCAAGTAATACTGCACCAACCCCTAGCATGGAGCCATCAGTGAATAATGGGACCGCTACACTAGTCTCTCCTGGCCCTGCTGCTACCGCAAACTTGGGAATTGGTTTTGTATCGGCTTCAAGCATTGGTTATCCTGCAATTCCATCAACAATCGATCAATTTTCAGGTTTAGTAACGATTCGAAATTATTGGAATTGGGGCTCACGTTATAACCAAGGCATTATCGATACCATGCCAGGACTTCCAACTGGATCTTATTACGCATTTTCAGTACCTAAAGTTGATCAGTATGGAAATGACGCATCAGGCATTATCCTGCCAGAGATCACTGCGCCAACAGGAACTAGCACAGGTTGGGGTTTAAGAAATGCAAATTATGGTGGCAGTAGTAACGGTTCGGATGGCTGTGAATCTAGCGGTCACTACGTACCATTTGCGGATACCGATGCTCATAAGGTTGCGGGAGATCCTCGCCCATCGCTTACTGCACTCTACGGCAGTAGAGCGGGTTGGATTACAGCGCGCGCTAACGCAGCTACAGCATTGCTGAACCAGGGATTATTGCTGCCAAACGATGCGGCAGCCTACACCTTAAGTGCACAACAAATGCTGTACGTTAATCGCACATCTTCAAGTTCCTCTGCTTTAAATACGTTTTTCCCACAGCTGTATTCTTATTCTTGGTAATTTTTTTAAAGTAATGATAAAAACCACCCCTCGGGGTGGTTTTTATATGGATAAACTCAAAAAAGAGAGAACGTAATTGTGAGACAGTTATTGAATATCATTTCCATATTCGCATATTCAGTATGTGTATTTTCGGGGCTTATGTCATTTTCTGTTTCGGCTCAAAGCCTGCAAATGTCAGATTTTGTGGCTATGTTGGAGGCCGAATGCCACAACCCAGAGTTCCAGCTGTATTACGCAAAAACGTCATGCCAAGCTTACAGTATTACCGCAAAGCAAATGGCTGATCAAGCCTTTATTAGTCAGGCGGAATTAGTCAGTTTTCAAAAACAACAAATTGCGAATCAAAATCTTTACATCCAAATTGTTGATTTTTATAAAAATAGCCCATTAGAGAAGTCTAAGAAAATTGCCCGGGTATATGAGCAATTCTTTTTGCCAAAATTAGATCAGCTCAATAATGATTTGGCGCAAGCTCAGTTAAGTTGGGGTCAATACAACGCAAAACGCAAAGCTTTAGGCGCTGCTTTGTCTCAAAAAATCAAAGCTATTCCTGCTTAATAGTAGAAATGCTTTTTTTGATCTGGAAGGATTGCAGATTAAATTCAAATTTTCTGTGGGAAATATTTATTCTAGCTAACCACTCCTTGGATGGTAAAAACCTCTGTCCAGTCCACTGCTGAACTGGACTTAAGTAGATTGAATAAATTAACAATATCCGCGGGGGTTGTCACATTCAGAACATAAGTGCTGGGGTTGGCAATCAATTTACTTCTGAGCGAGATGGTGCTTGGCAAAGATGAGAGGTTGCTGCCATTAGCCACCTTAAAGCTGATATCTCCTGTTAAGAATGTATAAGCCTTTTGCGTATGGTCATAGGCAACCCCATATAGATTGCTTGAGAGTGCGGCATCAGAATTGATGAGTTGATATTTTCCCGAACCTAATGGTAAGGCGCGCAGGTTTGCCATGATTTCTAATGTTCTAGCGCCTTGCTGTATTACCAATGCTGGATTGGTAATCGGTTTATCAGTAACTGCCGTATTTGAAAAACTCAATTGCGCATTTGCCCAAAAGGGCATACACATACTGAGTATCACGATGAGAATTTTTTTCATTGCTTAATGTCCGATGATGGTAAGAGTCTGTGTATCACTAGAAGCAAACGTAGTAGTGCCGCCCGAGCAAAAATTGAGAAATCTCAAGGTCCAATTACCACCTGCGGATTCGCCATAAAACGCATTAGATAGGATGTGAGCGTTACTAATGGTACTTTGATAGTTCACACCATCGGATGAGTATCCATTGGCCGCATGCAACAGGATCGATTTAGTGCCTGAAGGGGAGGTGAGCTCAAACTGGTTACAAGTCAATGCGCTGGTACTAGTCAAGTTGGTAAAGAGAATCACTTCTTCGACCGTATTAAAGCTTTGACTCATATTAAAAGTCAAAGTGATTCCAGTAGCAGTGTGGGGAATCGTGGTGGCATTGATGTAGTGCAATGAAGACGAGTTGGTCTGCACGGCCGGCAAGTAAGCGGCATAGCTCTTGGCCATATTCACTGCAGCAGTGGCGTCAATTGCTCCAAAACCATACCAAGTAGAGAACCAATAATTGGCAGCATTTTTTACCCAACCTTGATCTAGTACGATTGTCGAGCCAGTTAAAAGGGTAGTAGAAGACACACCGGTATTACCAGAATCAATTTGCTTGGCTGTGTTAGCCAGAATATGTTTGACATCTCGCACAGTCAGATTGGGATTGGCTTCCAGCATTAAGGCAACAGCAGCAGAAACATTGGGCGCAGCTGAGCTGGTGCCATTCATAATCGCGGTGTACTGACAATTTTTGGCGTTTGGATTTTGCCCTTGAGAATTAAGGCTGTTTAATAGATTGGTGGAAAAGCCGTTAGCAGATGCATTACTACAGCCATCAAGACTGGTCGTCACAATGGCCGGGAGATAGGCGGTGCTTGATTGATTTGGCAGGTAGCTGCTGTCAACCCCGAATTCCCCGCCAGGCGCTGCAATCCAAATGGCTGTCCCGGCATTGCTATAGCTTGATTTCACACCATTGGAATTAAAGGCCCCAACAATGATGGGCACATACCCATCGCGCCTCGTGTCAGTGGCGGGGTCGCCACAGCTGACGTGATAGGTATTGGCGTTCGCACATTTACCAGTTGCGCTGCTCAAAAATTCATTGCCAGCAGCTTGCACCAATACTGCTCCCTTGCCACTTCGCAGGCTAGTGGTTTGTGAAGTTACTGCTTGATAGGTGGAATTGAGGGGTGGCAAAGATCCAAATGCCGAAGAAAAGCTCTCGTTAAAAATATCGTTGTCTGCCGAGTATGTTGCGCCACCTAGGGCATTACCAATATTGCTCAGGGTATTGACGCCAGATGCAAGTAAGTTATATCCCCGTAGCGTCGCATTGTAGGCAACGCCTCGTCCACCTTTGCCATTAAAGCCAACGGCGCCAATAATTCCTGCTACTTGAGTGCCGTGATCTTCGCCAGTCACGCTAGGGGTGGGGTTATTGCTACCAGTGAGAAAGTTATACGAATGGCTTTGATCGACATTGGCATTTAAATCTTCGTGCGCCACTTCAAGGCCGGTATCCACAATGCCAACCTTAATACCTCTGCCTGTATAAGCTAAATTCCAGGCGCCAGTCACATTCATATCATTGCCCGCAAGTGGGAGAGTAGAGGCAAAGGCCGATGCACCGGTATTTTGAATATGCCACTGATAGCTTAGTAAGGGATCGCTCAGTGTCACGCTTGATGGAGTACTGGTGCTACTACTGGTGGAGCTAGTGCTAGTAGGTGCACTTGTAGAGCTGCTAGTTGCAGCCCCACCGCCACCGCCGCCACCACCGCATCCGGCTAGCAGTGCGCTGATGTACAGCAGAAAGGTGCTGCGATAGAGGGGGCTGGACATAGCGCTTTGGGGTGAGATTTGCAGGGGGCGTTAGTAAGTGAAGGTGTTGCAGGACCTCGTTTTAGGTATTTACACGGTTTAAAGCGTCATTTTTCAATCTATTAGTAATGTAGCAAAATTGTTTAAGATGGGGGTATGAATTTAACCCCTCATCTTTTGCTCATTCCATTGGCCTATTGCATCGGCTCTGTTTCATTTGCGGTGGTAGTGAGTAAGTGCATGAATTTGCCCAACCCCCACTCTTATGGCTCTGGTAATCCAGGCGCTACCAATGTGCTGCGCACGGGCAATAAATTGGCAGCGGGACTCACTTTTTTGGGCGATGCTCTCAAAGGGTTTATTGCCGTGGTACTTGCGCGCATGATTTTGGGAAGTGATTCGCTCACCTCAACCCTGAATTCTTGGATCTTATGTAGCGTGGTCATTGCGGTATTTTTAGGGCATCTCTTCCCCTTATTTCATCGTTTCAAGGGTGGCAAAGGCGTTGCGACTGCTTGCGGCATTTTATTTGGCATCAACTGGATTTTGGGCCTAGCCACTTTAAGCACTTGGTTGATCGTGGCACTGTTTATGCGCTACTCCTCCCTAGCTGCTCTCGCAGCAGCCATATTTGGTCCGATCTATTTCGTATTTTTGTTTGGCCTGCAGCCGATGGGTATTGCGCTGGTAGTGGTATGTCTTTTGCTGATCTGGCGTCATCGCGGCAATATTCGTAATTTACTCAACGGCAAGGAATCACGTATTGGTGCAAAAAAAGTAGTGCAATCTATTCAATCAGAGGAGGGTCAAGCATGACCATCGCATTTGCATGTGTACTTGTAATGGGGTTGCTTCCCTATGTTGCCGCAGGGATCGCTAAAAAAGGTTTTGAGGGCTATGACAATGGCGCACCGCGTGAGTGGCTTGCTAAGCAAACCGGTTTTCGGGCGCGCGCCAATGCAGCCCAATCCAATCTTTTTGAATCTCTGCCCCTCTTTTTTGCTGCCGTGATCATCGCCTCGGTAGCTCACGCACCGCAGGAGCGCATCGACCTGTTGGCAGTTGGTTTTGTGATTGCACGCATGACGTATTTACTTTGCTATGTGGCTAATTGGCCTACTGCCAGATCCCTTGTCTGGGCCGCTGGTATTGCTTGTGTTATTGCACTCTTCTTTCAAATTTAATTCAAAAGGCCTTTATGCCCACTACCAAAACGGCCACCCAGAAGAAGCCTACCAGCTCATCTGTAAAAAAAGTTAGGACCAAAGTCACAACCAAAGCCGCCACCAAAGCCACTGCTAAAAAAAGTGATGCAGGTACGCCTTTATCAGTAGTGATCCGCCGCCGCATTGAGGCTCAAAAAGCACGCTTTAATGCCAATGACAATATTTCTGCTTTTATCAAACCTGGTGAATTAGAGGGCTTGGTCGATGAAGTCGCAGAGAAGATGCAAGCAGTATTAGAGAGTTTGGTCATCGATACCAAGAGCGATCACAATACTCAAAATACCAGTCGTCGTGTGGCTAAGATGTTTGTCAAAGAAGTCTTTAATGGGCGCTATGTAGATCAGCCTGTTTTGACGAAGTTCCCCAATGTCAGTCGCTTAAATGAATTGATGATTATTGGTCCGATTACAGTTCGCAGTGCCTGCTCTCATCATCTGTGCCCGATTATGGGACGCATCTGGATTGGTGTATTGCCTAGCAAAGAGTCTGCTTTGATTGGTTTATCTAAGTACTCGCGCTTAACTGAATGGGTGATGTGCCGCCCTCAAATTCAGGAAGAGGCGGTAGTGGAATTGGCCGACATGCTGGAGAAGAAAATCAAGCCCATCGGGGTTGCGATCGTGATGGATGCCGATCACTTCTGCATGCAATGGCGCGGTGTAAAAGATCGTGATTCTAAGATGGTCAATAGCGTGATGAGAGGGGCCTTCTTGAAAGATTCCAACTTGAGACGAGAATTTCTCTCTCTGTTAGATAAGCGTTAATAAGATGAGGGCTTTCTTAAAGCGGGCAACTCTATTGAGTGCCGCGTTGGTGCTATGGGCATGCACCACCTATCCCACGGTAAATGAAGATCCAGCCAAAAACAATCAAGCCACTTTTCAGAAGGATGCGCTCGATTGTGCCAAAGACTACCCCGAGGCAGGTGGTGGTGTGCATGTGAAGCAACGCATTGCTTGTATGAATTTAAAGGGTTGGCATTAAACCCTCAAGCAATCTATTCTTGAGAATAGTTCTCAACAATAAGTTTAACAAAATCAATTACTTAGGGCGTCACTAGTAGAGTGTTTTCTTCTGCTCTATGATCGAGCAAGTTCTACTGTCTGTTCTCTTTTAATCTCTGGAGTCAATATGAAAAATAGTCGTCGCCAATTTATGATTTTGTCTGCTGCTGGTGCCTGCACATTGGCATTAAATAGCAAAGTTCAAGCCCAAGCCATGGTATCTGCTACAGATCCACAAGCGGTTGCTCTAGGTTATGTTGCTGATGCAGCTAAAGTAGATAAAGCCAAATATCCTAAGTTTGTTGCAGGTTCACATTGTGGCTCTTGCGCACTCTATCAAGGCGCTGCTAATTCTGCTGCTGGTGGTTGCGCTCTGTTTGCTGGCAAACAGGTTGCTAATGCTGGCTGGTGCTCTGCTTACGCTAAGAAAGCCTAATTATTAGATTACATACTGACCCCCACTTTTCAGTGGGTCAGATCAAATGCCACCTTCGGGTGGCTTTTTTATTGCCGCAAATTGGATGTTGCGTTGCTTCCTAGGGTATACCTTAGTCTAAATGCCATAAAGATTACAAAAATTAGCATTATATTTGTGCAACTATTTTAATTATTACCCCCAGTTTGGAGACATCAATGAGTCGCATTCAAACGCCTATTCAATGGGCGCTATTGGCACTAACTGGCACAGTCTTGATTTCTTGTGGAGGCGGAGGAGGTTCTGCTACTGGTTCATCTAGTCCAAGTCCGAGCACCCCTACGGTTTCTGGGGTTGCCGCTACAGGGGCGCCAATTGCTGGGGCTGCGATTACACTCACCGATGCTAATGGCAAAACAGTCAGCACTACTGCTGCAGCTGATGGATCATACTCTCTAGATACAACGGGCTTGGTTGCTCCCTTTGCTATTGTTGCCTCTGGTGCGGTGGGCGATGCACAAACGATTCAAACCTCGGTTGTGACTACAGCTCCAGCAGCTGGTACTAGTAGTACTGTTAACATTAATCCCCTAACAACAGCAATTGCTACAGCGGTCAGTGCTAGCAGTGATCCTACTGCGATTGTGTCAAGTCTGTCTTCCGTTACGAGCGCAAGTATTGCTAATGCTACTTCGATCCTCAATCAAGCCTTAGGAGGTCTGGCATCAGCTTCAGGTGCCAATGCGAATTTCAATCCAATTTCCGACACTGTTAGTGCGAATGGAACGGGGTTAGATAGGCTGATGGACAATATGACTTTCAGTGTTCAGCCAGGTACCGGCGCAATTTTGTTTGCAAAAGATGGCATCACTTTTGATGATATGGCAGCTACCTCTACTGCCCCGACCCCATACACGCCCAATAGTAATAACGCCTTAGTACTTTCTAATACCAGCACAGCTGCCTCTGCATTACCAGGCTCTTTAGTGATCCGGGACTATACGGTAGCCAACTTCTTGCAGTCTGCCCTCAATGCATGCTTCGCGATTTCTTCTAGCAATGGCAGGGCTAGCAATGCTTTATGTACTAGCGCATTAAGTACACCGGATTATTTGAATAATGGTAAAACTATCACTCAAGATTTATCCAGTTGGATGACTGCGGTTTATGATGGCGCGACCTTTTCCAGGCCTGAGATCATTCGTTTTTATACGCCAACGCGCGCCTTAGTCAAGCTATCGGGCACTAGAACAGATGGCGTGGTATTTTCATTGCAGACGGTAATTGAGAAGGCAACTGTCTCTAGTAACGTTTCTACTGAATCTGCAAACGGAACTTGGCAATTGGTTGGTAACCAGAGAAGTTACAACGTGAGTATTTCTGGGATGGCTATGCGGCAAGTTGAGTTAAATTCCAATTATTCAATTCCGAGCGGTTATTTTTCTGCCTTCTCTCCGCTAATTGATATTACGGTCAATAATTTAGCTAATACTGTGTTTTCTGCGCAGGGTGGGAATGCTACCAATCCAGGCACCAGCTGCTCTGGCAGCGCTTGCTCGTACGTGGCCGTGTATGGCTCAGGCTTACCGAACAATGGTTTGATTTATAAACGTAATACATCAAATTCAAGTTGTAATACGCAACTGGTGTTGGCAACTAATCTAGCGTCAACCCCGTCGAGTTGTACTAGCGTCTATAAAATTAACGGTATCGCAGTAGATCCAACTAAGAATTTAAATGCCGCATTTGATTCCGTGGTTGGTAATAGTCAGGGCGGTAGCATCGCCAGTATTGTGAATTATTCAACTACTGGAAGGGCGGCAGTAGACACTACGATTTCCGGCATTGCTCCTTTTGCCCCCTATGTTTTCAAAATTTTTGATGGCACCACTGGCAATACTACTTACATTGTTGAGCATTTAAGGGGTCGTCCGCCTACCACTGCAGAGTTGGCCAATTACAAATGGCTTGAGTTAAGCAGTGCAACACTTAACCAAATGTATTCAACTGGAACCAATCCATTTCCTGGTGGCGCTTCTATTAATATTTCATGGACCCGCTCGCAGTTTGCGCTTCCTGCCTATAGCTCCTACACTCAGTTCCAATCTCAAACAGCGTCCTTGCAGTCTTTGTCTCTAGGTCTGCCTGTTTCCTCTTTGGTGGGATTGGTGTCTGCCACTATTACCAATCCCAATGCAGCATTTCCAGCGGCCCCAACTGCCAATCAAAGCTCCCCCTATGGCGGTAGAAGCTGGATTGGCCTAACTGCTAAAGATCAAACGGATACCAAGATCTATTCAGCGTGGTCCTATAGCAATTGAGTCGGTAGCTAGCCTAAATAGCATCAGCCACAGTCCCTTGAGAATAGGTTTCTCAAGGGATTTTTTTAGGCGCCTAAATGCCATCCCAATTGGTACACCAAATAAAAAAGGGGCGTAAGCCCCTTTGCATTGCTAGCAAAAGAAGGCTTATTTAATTTTGCTGGCAGCAATTGAAGCAATACAGTCTTTGATGCTGTAGTTCTGATATTTGCCAAAGTTCTCTTTGCGAATGGATTGGGCGCACTCAGTGAGTGAATTGCGTAAATTGATTTTTGGGGTGCTAGACATGGGTTTCTCCTTGTTTTTAGATCTATTTTTTGTTTAGGGCTCAAATTCTGGTCTTGCACTGACTCCAGAAAACTAGCCCAAAGAACATTCTAAATAGTTTTTGGCAAATGAAAAGCCTATAAAATCAAGGCTATTCACAATCCATTGTTCTTGATTGCTATAAAGGCTTAAATCCCCTGATATGACCAAAGTAATTCCTGTAATTCTCTGCGGTGGTTCTGGCACAAGACTGTGGCCTTTGTCGCGCTCCGGCTTTCCGAAGCAGTTTTTGGTTCTATCTGGCGATGATTCGAGCAAGAGCCTCTTTCAGCAGGCAATTGAGCGCATCAACTCCATTGCTTGTGCGCAGATATCATTGGGTAACACGCTGATTGTCACCAATGAAGAGCACCGTTTTTTAGCTCTAGATCAGCTGCGTGAACTTCCTCATATCGAAGCGACTTTATTGTTAGAGCCTGTGGGGCGTAATACAGCCCCCGCTCTCACCTTAGCTGCCTTTGAAGCTAAGGATGATCCCATTTTGGTGATTACACCCGCTGATCAAACTGTTAAAAATACCGCAGCCTTTACAAAAGCCTTGCAAGATTGCATCGCGGTAGTCGATGCCGATAAAGCCAAGCAAACCATTGCGATTTTGGGTATTACACCGACTTCCCCTGAGACGGGTTATGGCTATATTCGGCGCGATGCAGCCAAGGGCGCCCATCAAGAATACGCCGTGCAAAAGTTTGTTGAAAAGCCAGATGCTAAAACAGCCCAAAGCTATTTAGAGGATGGCCACTATCTTTGGAATAGCGGCATGTTTGTTTTGCGGGCCAGCACTTGGTTAGCTGCCATTCAGGAATTTCGACCCGATATCTTTGGTGCCACTGAAACCGCTTGGGTTGCCAGAACAACGGATCACGCAGATCAAGCTACTTTTGTGCGACCTGATAAAGCCATCTTCAATACGATTCCGAGCGAGTCGATTGACTACGCCGTCATCGAAAAATGCCCAGGCTCAAAGTACCCCATCAAGATGGTGGAGCTTGATGCCGGTTGGAATGACTTAGGTGCATGGGATGCGGTATGGCAAGTGGGCAAACAAGATGAACAAGGTAATGTCACCACAGGCGATACTTTATTAAGTAATGCTAAGAACTCGTTGATTCATTCGAGTAACCGTTTAATTAGTGCGGTTGGTGTTGAGAACCTCATCATCGTCGAGACGGCCGATGCCGTATTGGTGGCGGATCGTAAAAATAGCCAAGATGTCAAACACATCGTTAATCAATTAGAAACCCAGCAACGAACTGAGAAAAATTTGCATCGCAAGGTGGCAAGGCCTTGGGGCTGGTATGACAGCGTAGATGAAGGTGAGCGTTTTAAGGTCAAGCGCATTCAGGTCAAGCCTGGAGCGAGCTTATCGCTGCAAATGCACCATCACCGTGCTGAGCACTGGATTGTGGTGAAGGGTGTAGCGGAAATTACCAATGGTGATCAAGTAATCACCCTCACTGAAAATCAAAGTACTTATATTCCTCAAGGTCAAACCCACCGCCTGGCAAACCCTGGAGCAACCCCTTTAGAAATCATTGAAGTGCAATCCGGTAGCTATTTGGGTGAGGATGATATTGTGCGCTTTGAAGATACCTATGGTCGCGCCTAAGTTTTCTCTATAAAAAAGTAATTTCAAAGATAATTATAAAAAATATATAAGAGTTTAAAAAATGACAAATAAACAAAAAGTCGCCCTCATCACCGGTATCACTGGCCAAGATGGCTCTTACCTGGCTGAGTTCTTATTGGAGAAGGGTTACCAGGTTCACGGTATTAAACGCCGTGCCTCCTCCTTTAATACTGATCGTATTGATCATTTGTATCAAGACCCGCATGTTAATCACCGTGATTTGATTTTGCATTATGGTGATCTAACCGATACCAGTAATTTAGTCAGAATCATTCAAGAATGTCAGCCCGATGAGATTTATAACCTGGGCGCTCAATCACACGTCGCCGTTTCTTTTGAGTCTCCAGAGTACACCGCTGATGTTGATGCGATGGGCCCATTGCGTATGTTAGAAGCCATTCGTATTTTGGGTTTAGAGAAAAAAACACGCTTTTATCAAGCATCGACCTCAGAGCTCTATGGTTTAGTGCAAGAAATCCCTCAAAAGGAAACTACCCCGTTCTACCCCAGAAGCCCTTATGCCGTAGCCAAGATGTATGCCTACTGGATCACGGTGAACTACCGTGAAGCCTATGGCATTTACGCTTGCAATGGCATCCTCTTTAATCATGAGTCGAAACGCCGTGGTGAGACCTTTGTTACTCGTAAAGTGACCAGAGGATTAGCTAATATTGCCCAAGGCCTAGAGAAATGCCTTTACATGGGCAATATCGATGCTCTGCGTGACTGGGGTCATGCTAAAGATTACGTGCGTATGCAATGGCTCATGCTCCAACAAGATAAACCCGAAGACTTTGTGATTGCCACTGGGGTGCAATTTACCGTACGGGAATTTATCACCCGCAGCGCTAAGCAGTTAGGTATCACTCTCAAATTTGAGGGAACTGCTGAAAACGAAAAGGCCATCGTAGCGAGTATCGAAGGCGATAAAGCTCCTGCCTTAAAAGTTGGCGATGTGATTGTGCAAATCGATCCGCGCTACTACCGTCCTACAGAAGTGGAAACGCTTTTGGGTGACCCCACCAAGGCGAAAGAAAAACTCGGCTGGGTACCAGAGATCACGCTCGATGAAATGATCATCGAGATGGTGGCCAACGACTTAGATCAAGCCAAGCAACATGCATTGTTGCTCAAGCACGGCCATAGTGTGGCAGTGGGTAAAGAGAGCTAAGAAAGTTCAGAAAGCTAATCAGTGAGTAAAGATCTGTATCAGAAGATTTATGTTGCTGGCCACCGCGGCATGGTGGGTTCAGCGATTGTGCGCAATCTGCAAAGCAAGGGCTTTAAGAACATCCTCACTAGAACCCATGCTGAGTTAGATTTAACCAATCAAGCACAGGTAGCAGAATTTTTTGCCACAGAAAAGCCAGATCAAGTCTACCTAGCTGCAGCTAAGGTGGGGGGCATCCATGCCAACAATACTTACCCTGGCCAATTTATTTACGAGAACTTGATGGTGCAAAATAATGTCATTCATCAAGCATTTTTGAATGGTGTTAAGAAACTCTTGTTTTTAGGATCGAGTTGTATTTACCCTAAACTCGCTCCGCAGCCCATGAGTGAAGATGCGCTACTAACAGGCAAACTAGAGCCCACCAATGAGCCTTATGCGATTGCCAAAATTGCCGGCATCAAGATGTGTGAAAGCTATAACCGCCAATATGGGCAGTCTCATGGAGTGGATTACCGTTCAGTGATGCCCACTAACTTGTATGGCCCTGGTGACAATTACCATCCTGAAAATAGCCATGTCATCCCAGCCCTCATTAGAAGGTTCCATGAAGCCAAATTGGCTAATGCTCATGAAGTGGTGATCTGGGGAACAGGAACTCCAAGGCGCGAGTTCTTATATGTTGACGATATGGCTGCCGCATCCGTTTTTGTGATGCATTTAGACAAAGCAACATACGATAGTCAAACAGATCCAATGCAAAGCCATATTAATGTCGGCTATGGATTGGATGTCACTATTGCAGAGCTGGCAAGTGCTGTAGCCAAAGCAATCGGGTATCAAGGCAACATTACTTTTGATCCGAGTAAACCCGATGGCGCTCCAAGGAAGTGGATGGACTCGGGGAGATTGAATCGTTTGGGGTGGACTTCTCAAGTTGAGTTAGTTGATGGTCTAAAGCGGACTTATCTGGATTTTATAACCCAATGAATATAGGTGGACATTCAGATGCTTCGGTTGATGTGCTCATTTGCGTTTGCTGCAAGCGTGATGCGGTTACCTGGAAAGTTGCCTCAGAACACATTGTGCGCTTCATCAAGTCTAAACAATATAAGGTATATGTCCCAGATGAAGAGGTTGAGTTTTTTAGGTCAATTACCCCATTTCAATTTGAGGTGATAGGCGAATCAATATATTCCAACCAATTTGCAGCGCAAATTAAAGAGTGTTTACCGTCAAAAGTTTCCATGCAATTTGGTTGGTATTTGCAGCAATTGATAAAGTTGTGCGCAATCAAAGCCTGCGATGAAAGTGACATTGTCTTGATTTGGGATGCTGACACAGTACCTATTCGCCCTATGGATTTTATCGACAAGCAAGGAAGACTCATTTATTACAAAGGCGATGAGCAACATCAGCCCTATTTTGAAATGATTAGGCGGCTGCTGGGCCTAGAGAAAAAAGTGAATTTCTCATTTATAGCCCAGTGCTTTGTCATAAAAGCAGCTTGGTTTTCAAGTTTTTGTCGATTACTTGAGCAAAGACATCAATGTAGCTGGATACGAGCTATTTTAGGTAGCATTGATTTTAATGAAGGTAATGGTTTTTCGGAGTATGAGACTCTGGGTACTTTTATCTCTCATTGCTATGCAGATCAAATTTCATTTTCCGATGCCAATTGGTTGAGATTGGGCAATTCGCTATTGGGCCATATAGCTTTCTTAAATGACAAGGTGATTAATCGGAAATTAAATCTTTATCATTTTGTTAGTTTTGAAAAATGGGATAGAGCCAAGCCTTACTATAGAAAGGTAATGATTCCATATTTCTTTAGGATTTATATCCCCACTTTATTTCGCAGAAGTGTAAAGATTTGATGAGCATAAATTCAATTCATGCATCAGTTCCTCACACATCGATTGTTTTTGTGCATGCGGGTGAGAATACGCCACCAGAGCACTTAATAGATGCTTTAATCATTGTGAATAAAGTGGCTCCACATAGTATGGCTTATCTACTCATTAGCCGCTTACATATTCAATTGATTCGTAGTCAACTGTCCTTGTTATCCCAATTTGATTTGCAGTTGCTTTCAGTCATCGCAATTGAAGATGTTGCCATGAGTGCTACTACCAAACATTTTTTTGCTAATGCCAAAATAGACCGTTCATTTAGGGATGGATTTTGGTTCTCGGCCTCTTATCGCTTTTTCCTGCTTGCTGACTTTATGGAACAGCATCAGATCGAAAACTGTATTCATCTAGAGAACGACGTTGTTTTATATTTTGATCCAAGCGATAAAGTAGAGCAGTTTAGAAATTTCGCTCGCTTTAGTGTCCCTTTGGATCGTGTGCGAGCCATTCCTGGAATAGTGTGGTTTAAAGACAGTCAAATTGCTACGGAGTTGGCTCAATTTATATCTGAGCGGTCTGATATGAACGATATGGATACTTTAGGAGAGTTTTGCCTAAGGAAAGATATCAAAGCCAAGCCTTTGCCTACATTGCCGTTAGCATATGCGCTTGCCAAGGGCTTGGAATTAGAAAAATATTGTGCTGGTATTGAGGAGTTTGGCGGTATTTTTGATGCCGCGGCGATTGGGCAGTATGTTCGCGGCGTGCATTGGATGAATAATCCAGAAGATACGCGGTTTTTTGTAAACGAAAGTAGTGATCTAGATATGCGTCAGTGTCAATTTCTATGGGCGCATCATGATTCTCGCTATCCTATGCTTGGCTTTGAGCGCGATTTGACGCCGATACTATCATTACATATTCACTCTAAAGATTTGCATTCTGCATCCCCATTTAATTCTGGTGTACCAGATAAATTAGAGCAGGTAATTACGGGGCATCGCATTCAGGCTTTAGCTGATCTCACTATCAGTTCCGATGAGGTGACGGCATTTGAGGGTCGAGACAATATTCAGTCAAAATCTTACATTCAGATTCCAGTAGAAATAGAGAAAAGACTATTTAAACGAACAAAGATTCACAAAGCTCCAGATTTAGCTTTTGTGCAACAGTGTCAGAGAGCAGAAGTTTTATTTGTCTACACCCATTTAGTACCTTATTTTAAAAAGTGGATTGCGCCTAGATTGCATAAGCCATTTATATTAATTTCCCACAACTCTGACAATGAGGTTGGTATTGAGGATTTGGATTTATTAAACCATCCCCAGTTGATAGCTTGGTTTGCTCAAAATGTGAAATTTAACCATAGTAAA
>Ga0164296_1002420_pt1 | contig 18613 bp, 14 predicted proteins | sample GEODES057metaG_FD_113533 | JGI IMG/M metagenome (GOLD analysis project Ga0164296, IMG submission 113533) | Dystrophic lake water microbial communities from Trout Bog Lake, Wisconsin, USA - GEODES057 metaG | ecosystem: Environmental > Aquatic > Freshwater > Lake | place: USA: Trout Bog Lake...
ACCCGCGAGCAATTCCTCAAGAGCTGTTGGCTTTTCTAATTCACGATTATTTTTTTTGGCTTTCGTCGGGTCGCTGCCTTCATAACCCTGCGTCACTAATGAGGATATCGCCACTGCGCCGGCTGTATCCATTGATAAAGCGCCGGCAGCGCCTTCACTCCCCCCAACAATGGGGGCAGATGGTAAGGCAAAAACACATGCGCCTTCATTCTTATCGCGGTCTTTTTGTTTTGGATGATTTGTATATAATGTTGCCAGCCTCTTAGCCGTATTAACAGAGCCATTAGCATTAGCCGTATAAATAGCGATTTTGTCGCCCTTGTTAACGGCGATTTTAAAATCAACAACGCCATTTTTTGTCTGGTCGATATCCCCATGCACATTGCCGTTTTTATCGACACCACTCACACCATCAACAATATCAAGCCATTGATGCGTTGTTTCGTCATAGATGTAAATTTCGCTCGCATTGACCTTGCCTGAAATAATAATTACGCCTGATTGACCCTGACAATAGCTGACATCATAGACCGCGCCAGCTTTGCCGCTATTTTGATTGCTGCCAGACAAAACATGCGTGTCATAGGGAGTGATTGTGGGCACATGAAGCACACTGCCGTAAATATAATTATTTGGATCATTCTGATCAGAATTAATGCGGTTATCAAATAATGTCAGGGCATCCCCGAGTTGGGCATATAAGCCCGTTACATAGGCATATCCATTACTATTGCTTTGAGTTGAGTATATATTACTGTTATTATCAAGACTATATATATCGAGCGTCTGCCCAGGGCTCATAGAGACGCCAAAGGCATATTTATAAGCTTTTTTAGCTGCGTCCCACACCTTGCTCACTGTCTTGGAAATGACAGATGGCGCAGAGAGAGATGCATCAAAAGAGAATGTACCCATTCTCGGAATAGGAGTATTGCCCACCTCCGTCCAGACCTCAGATGGAATGGGCATCTTCACGGTCATATGAAGATTTGCGTCACATTCTATGCTGCACTTATCCTGCAAATATTGAATAGTTTCTTGGCCAGATGCTGTGTAAGAAATATAATTTTGATTGGAAATAGACTGAGAGCTGAAGTTAGTTGTCTGATCATAGGCAACTTTATAATGCAATGTGCAGGTCTGATTAATATAAGCATCATAAAAATTATAAGTCCCCGAAACATAATAAGTCATGTTTCACCCCTAAATTTATTTCTAAAATTTTTGTAACTAAAATGTCATTATTCCTATCCAAAAACGAAACGCTATTTCTGTCAATCAACCCAAGGGTGCAAGATGCAACCTATTGTTATTCATCATTTAAATTAAGACTTTTCTGCTGCATCGCATTATAATTGTTCACTTTTTTGTGCTTTGCACAATAACCCCTGCACAGTGTTTTGCCTTAGCCAAGCCTTAGACTTGCGATTTTATGCTGTGGTTCGTATAGACTTCTCTTGGCTTTAATCACTCACGAGGCAAGCCATTCACACAAGAGCTTCACAAGCTCAGGGCTAAGTTCTAATGCCATTTGGAATGCGGTGATCATAAGTTAGGAAAGACCTATGCGTGGCGCGCTCGGCGGACCGCGACTCCTGCTGCGCCGGATCCGCGAAGCCATGGCGGAGCCGGTTCATGCACAAGCGCGATTAGACAAGATTGTGGTGCACATCGCGGCCAATATGGTGGCCGAGGTGTGCTCGGTCTATGTGCTGCGCTCAGATGGCCGGCTTGAGCTCTTTGCCACCGAAGGTCTCAAACGCGAGGCGGTGCACTTAACCACAATGCGGGCGGGCGAAGGCCTTGTTGGTCTGATCGCGCAAAATGCCGAACCGCTTGCGCTTTCAGATGCGCAATCACATCCCGCCTTCTCCTATAAACCAGAGACGGGCGAAGAAATTTTCCATTCCTTCCTCGGTGTGCCTATTTTACGAGGCGGCAATACTTTGGGCGTGCTTGTCGTCCAAAACAAAGTTCTGCGCACTTATTCTGAGGAAGAGGTCGAGGCGCTCCAGACAACCGCTATGTTGCTGGCGGAAATGATTGCCTCAGGCGAATTGCAATCCATTGTCAGCACAGATGTCAAAATTGGCCTGACGGGCCCGCGCGCGCTTAAGGGCACGGCGATTGCTGATGGGGTGGGGCTAGGCTATGCGGTGCTGCATGAGCCGCGCATCACCATCAAGCACATTGTCGCTGAAGATATCAATCAGGAAATGCGCCGCCTTGATAATGCGATTGAGGCTGTGCGCGCAACAATTGATCATTTGATTGACAGCTCTGATCACGCAGGCCCAGGCGAGCATAAAGACATTCTCGAGACCTTCCGCATGTTTGCCCATGACCGCGGATGGATGCGCCGTTTGCGTGAGGCATTAGCCACAGGCCTGACGGCGGAAGCGGCGGTTGAGCGCGTACAAAATGACACGCGCGCGAAATTACAACGCAGCACAGATCCTTATATGCGTGAGCGCTTGCATGATCTTGATGATCTCGCCAATCGTTTGCTGCATGAATTAATGGGTGAAGATTTTATCAGCAGCAGCGCTGAATTGCCCGACAATGCCATTATCATCGCCCGCTCTATGGGCCCTGCGGCTTTGCTGGATTATGATCGGCGTAAATTACGCGGGCTTGTGCTTGAAGATGGCGGGCCCTCCAGCCATGTCTCTATCGTCGCGCGGGCTTTGGGCATACCCAGTGTGGGCGATGTTGCCAATGTCACCGATTTTGTTGAGCAGAATGACGCCATCATCATTGATGGTGGCACAGGCGAAGTGCATATTCGCCCCCTGCCTGACATGGAAGCGGCCTATGGCGAAAAAGCGCGCTTGCGGGCCCGTCGCCAAGAGCAATATCAAAAATTACGCGATGTTCCGGCCATCACGCGCGATGGTGTGGCCATTGAGCTCAATATGAATGCGGGTCTGTTAATTGACTTACCCCATGTGCATGAAACGGGCGCTCATTCCATCGGTCTGTTTCGAACTGAATTGCAATTCATGGTCGCTCCACATTTTCCGCGCATGGACCAGCAATTATTTTTCTATAAAACCATTATTGACGCCTGCCCGACACCCGTGACGTTCCGTACACTTGATATCGGTGGCGATAAAATTTTGCCCTATCTCAAAATGAGTGAGGAAGAAAATCCAGCGCTCGGCTGGCGCGCCATTCGTATCGGTCTTGATCGCCCTGCACTTCTGCGCTTGCAATTGCGCGCACTCTTGCGTGCGGCTGGCACGCGTCCCATCCGCATCATGTTCCCCATGATTGCCCATGTCGGTGAATTTGATATGGCGCGCGATCTGGTCGAGCAAGAGCTGGCCTTTTTACGCCGCCATCATCATGACGTGCCCGAAGATCTCAAGCTCGGCGCGATGGTAGAAGTGCCATCTATTCTCTGGCAGATGGATGAATTGCTCGCCCGCGTTGATTTTCTCTCCGTTGGCACCAATGATCTCATGCAATATCTTTATGCCGCAGATCGCGATAATAAGCGCGTGGCGCACCGCTATGATCCACTCTCGGCTCCGGCCTTCCGCGCATTAAAATCAATTGCTGATGCAGGGCTTAAAGCCAATAAGGCCGTCACTGTCTGTGGTGAAATTGGTGGCCACCCCCTCGAAGCGATGGTGCTGCTCGCCCTTGGCTATCGCGGGCTGTCGATGACGGCCTCATCCATTGGCCCTGTCAAAGCTATGATCTTGGCCCTTGATCTGGGCAAAACCCGCGATTATGTGGATGAACTCATGCGCGACCACAGCAGCGCATCTTCGTTACGCGAGAGCTTACGCGCTTATGCCGAAGCTCATGCGATACCGCTCTAACCCCTCACCGATATATTCATGCTCCCCACTGATAAACTTGATCTGATTATTCGCCGTTATGATGAACTCTCCGCGCAACTCGCCTCGGGTGATGTTGGGGCTGAATTTGGCGCGCTGTCACGCGAACATGCAGAGCTTGATGAGATTGTCAGCCTTATTCGGGAATGGCAAACGGGCCTCAAAAGCCTCAGCGATGCCCAGTCCATTTATAATGATGCGACAACAGATGCTGATTTGCGTGATATGGCCTATGAGGAAATCGAGCATACAAAAGCCGCGCTAGAGACGCTGGAACAAAAATTACGCATTGCATTATTGCCCAAAGATGCCGCCGATGAGCGCAGCGCTATTTTGGAAGTGCGCGCTGGCACAGGCGGTGATGAAGCCGCATTATTTGCGGGCGATCTCTTTCGCATGTATGCGCGTTACGCTGAATTGCATGGCTGGAAAGTTGAGCTTGTGTCCGCAAGCGAGGGCACCATGGGGGGCTATAAGGAAATCATTGCGGAAATTAACGGACGTGGCGTGTTTGCGCGGCTTAAATTTGAATCGGGTGTGCACCGCGTTCAACGTGTTCCCGACACGGAAACACAAGGGCGTATCCATACCTCCGCCGCCACAGTGGCGGTTCTACCTGTCGCCGAGGATGTGGACATTGATATCAACGAAGCTGATTTGAAAATCGAAACCATGCGTGCGCAAGGAGCAGGTGGTCAGCACGTTAATAAGACCGAATCTGCCATTCGCATTACCCATATTCCCACCGGCACTATTGTCTTTGTGCAAGAAGAGCGCTCGCAACATAAAAACCGCGCGCGTGCTTTATCTATATTGCGCTCGCGCATTTATGACACACAACGTCAAAAGCTTGATGAAGAACGCGCCGCTAATCGCAAAAATCAAGTGGGGAGCGGTGATCGCTCCGAACGCATCCGCACCTATAATTTCCCTCAAGGGCGCGTCACAGATCATCGCATTAATTTAACACTTTATAAACTTGAGAAGGTCATCACAGGTGAAGCACTTGATGACATCATTGAGCCCTTGATTACTGAACATCAAGCAGCACTGCTGGCTGAAAACGCGCTTTAATTTTCTATTAAATATCTGATCCATGCGCATCTGCATCATTTTGAGACGCAGTAAGGCGACATGCGCGCACCTTCTTTTAACTATAATCTGACACATTAAGCTATGTGCTGCGTCTGCTCATAGTTTGCGTTTTAATTTGTATCTTTCATTTATGTGTTGGATTTTATTATGCGCGCATGTTTCGCAATTGCACTTCTTTTATCATGGTCCGTTCACGCAATTGCCGCTGATTATTATTTGCCGCCCCCCGCGCCTGCACCTGTAATCACTTCACCACCCCCAGTCGCCTATCAACCTTTTGCGGGATGTTATGGTGGCCTAGGTATTGGTGTAAACGCCAATCGCAACTCAACCACTGTTCAAGAAGATCCATACTTTTACCCCGGTGAATTGACAGACATTAATGATCTTATCACGCAAAGCGTATCGCCATCACTTGGGGCCACATTGGGTTGCAATGCCTTATTTGGCTCGGCCTTGATTGGGCTTGAAATTGATGATTGGGTTTATTGGAATAAAGGCAGCTCGTGCAAAACCAATGTTGACCCCGTCACGATTTGCTCAACTTGGTCTAATTATAATACGACAACCATTAGCACACGCTTTGGCACCATCAGCAATGGTAATTTATTGATCTATGGAAAATTAGGCATCTCTCTATCGCCTTATTCCTATCAGTTTAATTCAAATTCCATGTCCTATCTCACCAGCCCAACAAGCTATAATTGCCCCAACAGCGGTGTGAACACGGGCACATGTTACTTCCCTATTTGGTATAATAATTTTGAAGCGCAGAGCTCTCAATGGGCATTCGCACCTGTGCTGGGCGCTGGTTTTGAATATGCCTATGCGCAGAACTGGACATTTCGTGCGGAAGTATCAGCCTCTTATGTCACAAATTCCAGCGGCTTTAAAATTTCAAATGTTATCGCGGACTCCGCAAATTATGGCAATAATTATGGCAGCAATCACAGCCATCCCTCTGTTGGCGGACTGATTAATGCCGATGTAAGCAATTGGAATAGCAGTCTCAAAGTGAGTGTGATGCGCTATTTCTAATAGTGTGAGCACCGATGCAGATCGTCTCTTGGCTTGCTGCAAAATCATAACCTCCAGTGTGGTTTTACAGCGCATAGAAAGGCACCAGCAAGGAGCGGCTGGTGCCTTTTTCTATCAATAACAAAAGGATTTGTTTCATCATGAGACAGATCAATCATCATAGGCCGTACAAAATCTTAAACATAGAATGTCATAATCCACATATGTATCCAGTCTGCGTGCGTTGCGTCATTTTGCATTTTCATATTTGCGTCTGGATTGATCATGTCTCGTTTTTTAATATCATTAATCTGCTGTTTTGCAGTCATCGCTCACGCAAATGCCGCAGACTATTATGCGCCACCACCCGCGCCTGAACCACAACCTGTGTTTCAACCCCCGCCACCGCCGCCCCAGAAGTGGAATGGCTGCTATGCCGGCGCTAATGTTGGTGTGAACTTAAATTACACAACATATAAAAACGATCCGATTAACGTCTACACAAACGCCAATAATTACGATTTATCAAAATACATCTATGATCAATCCATCTATAAAAGCTCACCCATGATTGGTGGAACATTGGGCTGCGATATATCCTTTGGCAATTGGCTCATTGGGGGGCTCATTGATGCCAATATGAATCTCTCGCAAACAAAAACAATGTTGGGCGGCGCCGATCCATATTCTGATCTCGTCACGGCCAAAAATATGTTTAACAGCGATCTGGCAATTCGCTTTGGTTATACCTTTGACACAACTCTTATCTTTGCCAAAATTGGCGTTGGCATGTCTGAGTTTCGATATGCTGATATTTTTCAGGCCTCTTCCGTTCGCTATTCTGTAGATCAATGCACCTCTGCCTCGCCTCCGGTGTGTTCATATTTACCAAATTGGCTGTTCCATCTGTCAGGGGAAGATGCATCATCTCACCTTCATTTTGCGCCTCTTTTGGGCATTGGTGCCGAGCATATGCTGAGTGATCACTGGTCTCTGTCGGGCGGCATTGATGTCATGTATTTCTCAAATACGGCGGACAAATTACAGGTCTTATCGAGCAGTTTCAGAACACCGGGCGCAACATCTGAAACCCTCACGAACTATCTCACTGGCTCGACTTATGGATATAGCGCCTCATCCGTTCTAACGAATTTAAAAATCGGTGTGAATTATCGTTTCTAAAATAAATATGGGGCCCAGACAGGACCCCATATCATCAGACATAAAGAAGCGGCGCTATGATCTCATCACATTCAGGCAGCAGTTTTAAAACGCACGGCGGTTCCAATAGCGCAGACACGTTGCAGCGTCACTTCGCCCAATTCATCATGCTTGAGGCCATCAATCGCAAATTGCACATCAACAATGGCATCGGCATCAACATCCTCGGCACAGCGTTTGAGCTCGCGCAATGCCACATCGCGCCAATACCCGTCCTCCGCCAATGCCTGCCCGTGCCATGTGCTGGTGGCCTGTATCCGCCCAATAGGGCTAAATGAATCCGTGCCTGCCTGATCGCGTTCAATAATGTTCATCGCCTCAACTCCTGCTGTTTGAAAAAATCTACAGCCTCTTCACTTTCATACTTATTAACGGCGAAGATTTGATGGAGCTATGGTGAACAAATGGCAAGTTTAAGGCAGGCTTCACCATGCCTGCCTTGTTGATGAATAAAAGATGAATATTTTAGTGGCGGAAATGGCGATAGCCCGTCATCACCATAGCAAGGCCGGCCTCATCAGCAGCTTTAATCACTTCATCATCGCGCATCGAGCCACCCGGCTGAATGACAGCTGTTGCCCCTGCTTCTGCCGCCGCCAACAACCCATCAGCGAAGGGGAAAAATGCATCTGAGGCCACCACTGCGCCCTTTGCGAGGGAGTGCGGTAAGCCCGCAGCTTTTGCAGCCTCAGCCGCTTTCCACGCTGCAATGCGCGATGAGTCAACGCGTGACATTTGCCCTGCGCCCACACCCACTGTTGCACCATCGCGCGCATAAACAATCGCATTAGATTTGACATGTTTGGCAACACGAAAGGCAAATTTCAAATCCGCCATCTCGGCCTGTGTGGGTGCACGCTTGGTGACAACGCGCAATTCCATATCATCGACCACAGCATGATCGCGCCCTTGCACCAAAAGACCGCCGGCAACAGTGCGCACGCTCAATCCAGGTGCGCGCGGGTCAGGCAAACCTCCCGTCAGCAATAGGCGCAGATTTTTCTTCGCTGCAATCATCGCAATCGCATCCTCATCCGCATCTGGGGCGATGATGACCTCAGTAAAGATTTTAACAATCTCAGCGGCCGCTCCCGCATCAAGCCTGCGGTTGAGCGCGACAATGCCGCCAAAGGCCGAAACGGGATCACATAATAAAGCTTTCTCATAAGCCTCACGCAAAGTGGCGCCTTGCGCAACACCGCAGGGGTTGGCGTGTTTAATAATGGCCACTGCTGCGCTAAGCGCAGGATCAAACTCAGCCACACATTCAAATGCCGCATCAGTGTCATTCACATTATTGTACGACAGAGCCTTACCCTGCACTTGACGTGCGGTCGCCACACCAAAGCGATGATCAGCTGTTTTATAAAAGCCTGCGGATTGATGCGGGTTTTCGCCATAACGCATTGCCTCAATCAAATGCCCGCCCACCGCACGATAATCAGGCGTATTTTCACCAATTGTAGCCGCAAACCAATTTGAGATGGCCGCATCATAAGCAGCTGTACGGGCATAGGCTTTTTGCGCCAGCCATTTCCGCAAGGTCAGAGGTGTCGCGCCCTTATGCTCGCTCAAAGCTGTAAGCACGCGCGCGTAATCACTGACATCAACGACAACAGCGACATCGGCATGATTTTTCGATGCCGCACGGATCATGGCCGGCCCACCAATATCGATATTTTCGATACATTCATCATAGGCCGCCCCTTTGGCAATTGTGGCCTCAAAGGGGTAGAGATTCACCACCAGCAAATCGATCGGCATAATACCATGCGCCAGCAATGACGCCTCATGCTCGGGGTTTTCACGCACCGCCAGCAAACCGCCATGCACTTTTGGATGCAGGGTTTTGACACGCCCGTCCATCATCTCTGGAAAGCCCGTGAGCTCGGACACATCCTTGACCTTCAGCCCCGCATCCTGCAGCGCTTTACTTGTGCCCCCCGTTGAAATCAGCTCCACACCCTGAGCGGCCAAAGCACGCGCAAAATCAATGAGGCCAGTTTTATCTGAGACGGAGAGGAGAGCACGGGAGATGGGGCGTAAATCGCGGGACATGACGACTCGTAGGGCTTGAGACAGACTGTGCGCCCGATAGCACGGACGCAAGGGCACGAAAAGCACAAGCGCGCCATAATGCCGCTAATTCTGTGGACCCCAGAGCCCTATAGGCGCTGAAACGCCCAGCTAAGAGCCCTATGCTCGCGCACATCGCAATTGAGCACCAATTGGACGCTGGCACGCACACCCTCGGGGTCAGCCATAAAAATACTCTCTTCCAAGGTAATGGGCACGCCATTGGCGTCAAATTGCCATGTTTGACCATCTGGCAAAGTGATATGGGCGTAAAGGCCATCCTCGCTCACGCCAACGCGCATCTGAGGATGCAGATGAAAGCGAACAGCATAAGTCAACTGTCCTGCTCCGCTCACCCGCCGCCCTGAGGCGATCAGGCGATCCTCACCCTGCACCAAAACACCATCGCCGCTCACATATAAGGCGCGCTCATGAATCATGCCGAAGCGGTTTTCATAGCCGTCATGACGTGCTTCAACACCGAGACCCCGCTCGTAATCGCGCCGCTCAGCCTTCACATTCATATGCGCAATAATACGCCCCTCAAGCCACGCCCCCATGCCACCTGCATGCGCAAAACGACAGGACGATGTATCAGCCAATGTAAGCGTGGAATGAGCTGCTGTTGTGCGCGAGGCCTGCACAAGAGCGGCGCGCGAAGGATCGGGCTCACCACAATTGACGATCATGCGTTGCCCACGCACAGACATTTCAAATGACAGCGCACCTGCATGTGCATATTTTGAAAATTCAGGACGCGGTGGGCTCCCACAATCCATCAACACAATGACATCATGACCCTCAAGGCGCTGATATCCCGATAAAGGTGCATTGACCATAGCGCCTGTGCGCGCTTCATCATAAGCTAAAACTGTTGCCAGCGCATGTACGGGTGTAACGCCCATGCCGTTAAACAAAGCCACAGAGCCATCATCATGGCGCATCATGCGCACCAATGGCATCATCCGATCAAGCGCATGAACAAGCGCTGGCGGCACGGGCACAGCACGCGCATGAAAGGCTTGCCGCAGGGGCAAGAGATCAAGCATTAAATCAATCAAAATCTGGGGATTGCGACTGACATGGCCGCCATCAGGCAAAATCTGGCGCTCTAATTCCTCACATAAAAATTGTTCGGCACGTCTAAGCAAACGGCCTGAATCCTGTGCGCACAAACTCAAATCCATGAGCGCAATAGAGGCGAGCAAGCGATCTTCGCCCATCAAGCCATGATCAAGCGCATCGCGCAAAAACACACCATGCTGCTGCACAGCGCTCATGAAGTGCCGATAAAACAGACCATCAGCACCTTCAAGAATAATGGGTGATTGCGACAACCACGACATCAATCGCCGCGCCACAACAGAAGGCATCCATGCCACACCCCTATGCCCGCGCGCGCAATGGATCAACCATTCCTGCACGAGGGCACGCCCATTAGCACGCGCCAAAACAGTATCGGCCGCGCGCAAATGCCGCAGCCAGCCAAACCCATGCAAGGCGATAGCCCATCCCTCAGAAGGAGGCTCAATGAGAAAAGGTGAATGCGCATGTGTTTCAACAATCTTCGCGGCAAATGAATAAAAGCCTGCGTAAATATCATTGGCAATGGTCGGATCAGCCGTGCGAATATCTTGCGGAGCAATCAGCAAACGCTCGACATTGCGCTGCGTTAAGGCACCAGCAAGGCGCAAAGGTAAGGCAAGGGCATAACGCATATGCATTACCCCACGCGCAATCAGAAAACGCAGGAGCTCAAGACGTTCGGTGTAAAGCATTTTGCTCACCGCCCTTTAACCCCTAACACCGCACGCATAGACTTTATCCTTACCCATCCAAGAATCATAGACATCACTTGCCTCACTTGTGACGCCCTTTCACAGCCGACGCAAGCGGGCCGCAAAAAACCCATCAATGCCGGCCTTTCGCGCTTCTCGATCAGGCCAAAAATGCGGCAAACTGCGCACCTCACCTTGCGAATTGATGAAGTCAAGACATCCACCGACTTCATCAACCCCAATGGGATCGCGCACGAGATCATCATGCCGTTCCAATAAGGCAGCAATTTGCATTTCACCTTCTTCAGGCTCAAGTGAACAGGTGCAATAGACCAAACGGCCATTTTTTTTCAAGCTCATCAGCGCATGATCAAGCAATGCGCGTTGCAGCTGAACGAGACGCTCAATATCCTCTGGTGTTTTTATCCATGCGACATCTGGATGACGTCTGATCGTACCTGTTGATGAGCAAGGCGCATCAATTAAAATCGCATCACATGGCTCTAACGCAGCATTCGCCATATCAGCCACGCGCACATCAACAGCTAAATTCATGCGTGCCATATTGGCTTGAAGGCGCTTTAACCGCGGCGCAGAGCGATCAAGCGCAATCACATGCGCACCCGTCAAAGCCAATTGAATTGTTTTACCTCCTGGGGCGGCGCATATATCGGCGACATCCTCATGCGCTTGCGCATGAAGCAAACGTGCGGGCAAAGCAGCCGCCGCATCTTGCACCCACCATTGACCATCATCAAAGCCATCAAGAGACTCAATATCGCCTTGAGTCATGAGCCGCACCGACCCCGTCGGCAACATAAACCCATCTAATTTCTGCGCCCATAAAGCAGGCTCAGAGCGCACACTCACATCCAATGTCGGCTCGCGATGATGCGCACGGGCAATAGAGGCCGCGACCTCAACACCATAATGGTGTTGCCACCGCTCAGCTAACCATGATGGCGTATCAATGAAGGGATCATCAGGATGCGCGCAAAAAGCCATGAGCTCTGCACGCTCGCGCACAATTGAGCGCAAGACCGCATTGGTGAGAGCCGCAAATCCCTTCAACCCCCTGTGTAATTTGACCGCATGAACCGCAAGATCAACAGCTGCATGATCAGGCACATCAAGACATAAGATTTGCGCTGCGGCTGTAATTAAAATCCATTCGAGATAAGGCACACCACGAGGCAGCCCTTTATCAAGCCGCCGCCCAATAACCGCGCGCAATGTGCCAAGACGGCGCAAGCTCACCACCACAATCGAGCGCGCCAAAGCATAATCACGCGCACTCACCTCGCCCAATGCTGGAAACCCCCGCAGCTCAGGCGCGCGCTGACCCATGCGATCTTCAAGCGCGAGATGACGCTCCATCACATCGGCAAGCCAGCCCACAGCGATCAACCGCGGCGCCAACCCCGCAGGGAGTTCAACCTCTTGCCTCGCGGGGCCTATATTATTCCTATGCTTGGACATGATCACCATTTCACGCTGAGAGCTCAGCGCCCCACTCCGCCAAGCCCAGAGATTGGCAGAGCAGGCCGCCGCCCCTATATAAGCAGCATCTCCTTTTGACGCGAGCCCTGATCGAGCCAGCCATGACCAACCAGCCTCCTTCACATTCAGCCCCAGATGAGGTGCGATCTGACGCAGATCCATCCACAGCGCCGCGCAAAGAGCTAAGCCCAGCCGCCCAGCGTGCCTTGGCGGAGGCCGAAGAGCGCCGTCTGCAAGCCGAAAAAAACGCTCTCGCCCGCCCCACAGAAATTAACGGCCGTGGCGGGCTCGACCCCATTCGTTATGGGGATTGGGAGATCAAAGGCCTGACGAGTGATTTTTAATCATCTTTAGGTTGTAGGATTTTATTGACAAGCTTACAAATAAGAGCGAATCTTAGGATCACTGTCCTCAAATGAGCTGATCCGTGATTCCTTTTCGCTTTTCACACCGCCATTTCCTGACCTCAGCACTCATTTCGGTTGTAGTGCTGGGCATAGAGCTCCCCCAGCCCATGCGCGCCATCGCCGATGCGCTTGCGCCGTCTGAGACCCCTCAGACCTCTATCGCCGCCCCACATTCCGACACTGTGCAATTGCGCCGTGGCAGTTTTGCAGGCCCGTTTGAGGCTGATCTACTGCGTGTTGTTGATGGTGATACGATTGAAGCGCGGGTGCGCATTTGGTTTGGGCAAGATATTACAACCCTCGTGCGATTGCGCGGTATTGATGCCCCTGAACTTCATGCCCGCTGCGCCGAAGAAGCACGCGGTGCCAATGCTGCCCGCGATTACCTCATCACCATCGCCCAGCAAAAAACTCTGGTCTTGCGGGATGTGGATCTCGACAAATATGGCGGGCGCATTTTAGCCTCTGTCAGCCTCAGTGATGGCTCCACCATGACCGATGTCAGCGCAACCATGCTCGCCAATGGATTGGCCCGCCCCTATCAGGGCGGCAAACGCGGCAGTTGGTGCCAATCCTAAGGCTCTGCCAGCACGCGCGTGCCAACGCTCACGCGGTCAAACAGATCAATAATATGTTCATTGAGCATGCGAATACAGCCGTGTGATGCGGCTGTACCAATGGAAGCGCGCATGAAAGCTGCGGTGCCATGAATCGCAATCTCACTCAAATTTAATTCAAGTGCGCGCTCACCCATGGGATTATTGGGCGCACCGCCCGCAATAACATGACCGAGATCAGGATTTTCGTTGCGCAAAGAAAGGGGCGCAATCCAAGCGGGCTCAACATATTTTTTCTTAACATAGGCCTCACCCGTCCAGACCATCCCCTCTTTACCCACGGCAACGGGATAACGGCGCGCACGCCCATGCCCTAAAACCAGATAGAGTCGACGCTCCCGAATACGGATCACAATCATGCCGGAGGGATAAGAGGCATCAAAGGCCACATCAACGGGAGCAGCATCAAGAGATGAATGGGATTTGGTCACCAAAACTTTTGGCGCTGGACCTTTAACCGCCGCTTGAACAGACCACGCAGGCATAAGCGCAAGGCCCAAATATATAAACCGCAACCACAAACGCATTATCGCAACTCATTACTTCAAAATAAAATCATAAAATTAAAAAAGGCAGGCCATAGGCCTGCCCCTTTATGTGCAGCGCGCTCAGCCTATTTGCCTGCGCGATTGGAAATCAAATCATCGACCACGCTGGGGTCCGCCAAAGTCGATGTATCACCAAGAGAGCCAAATTCATTCTCAGCGATCTTGCGCAAGATACGCCGCATTATCTTACCAGAACGTGTCTTTGGAAGACCTGGGGCAAATTGAATAACGTCTGGAGATGCAATGGGGCCAATTTCTTTTCGAACCCAGTTAACAAGCTCTTTCCGTAAATCTTCACTTGGCTCTTCACCTGACATCAAGGTCACATAAGCATAAATGCCTTGCCCCTTAATATCATGGGGATAGCCCACCACAGCTGCTTCCGAAACTTTGGCATGCGCCACCAATGCGCTTTCCACTTCCGCTGTTCCCATGCGGTGACCCGAGACATTGATCACATCATCAACACGTCCCGTAATCCAATAATACCCATCCCCATCCCTGCGGCAGCCATCCCCCGTGAAATAAGTGCCGGGATAGGTCATGAAATAGGTCTGCACAAAACGCTCGTGATCCCCATAGACTGTGCGCATTTGCCCAGGCCATGAATCAACCAAAACAAGATTGCCTTCGCATGCGCCGTGCAGCACCGCACCATTGGCATCAACCACTTCTGGGCGCACACCAAAAAATGGCTTTGTGGCTGAACCCGGCTTTTGCGCAATCGCACCAGGCAAAGGCGTGATGAGAATACCGCCTGTTTCAGTTTGCCACCATGTATCAACAATGGGGCAACGCCCCTCACCGACAACACGATAATACCACTCCCACGCCTCAGGATTGATCGGCTCACCCACAGAGCCAAGCAAGCGCAGGGACGCGCGGCTCGTTTTTTTCACCATATCTTCGCCCGCGCCCATGAGCGAACGAATAGCGGTTGGGGCTGTGTAGAAGATATTGACCTTATGCTTATCCACCACTTCCCAAAAGCGGCTCATGCTGGGATAATTAGGCACGCCTTCAAACATAAGTGTGGTCGCGCCATTGGCAAGCGGGCCATAGACAATATAACTGTGACCCGTGACCCAGCCGACATCGGCGGTGCACCAGTAAATATCACCTTCGTGATAATCAAAGACATATTGATGTGTCATGGAGGCATAAACGAGATAGCCGCCTGTTGTATGCACAACACCTTTGGGCGCACCCGTAGAGCCTGATGTGTAGAGAATGAAGAGCGGATCTTCGGCATTCATCTCCGTCACCGGACAATCAGCGGAGACAGATGTCACTTCATCATCATACCAGACATCGCGACCTTCCGACCACGCAACCTGTCCACCCGTGCGTTTAACAACAATCATAGTTGACACGCAGCCTGCTTTAATAGCCGCCTCATCAGCATTGGCTTTGAGTGGCACTTTACGTCCGCCGCGCAAACCTTCATCAGCGGTAATCACCACTTTGGAGCGGCAGCCTTCAATACGCCCCGCAAGTGAATCGGGAGAGAACCCACCAAAGACGATGGAATGAACGGCCCCAATACGCGCACATGCGAGCATGGCATAGGCCGCTTCGGGAATCATGGGCAAATAAATGGTGACTGTATCACCTTTTTTCACACCATATTTTTTGAGCACATTCGCAAAGCGGCACACTCTGTCATGCAATTGCGCATAAGTGATGTGTTGGGATTCATTGGGATCATCACCTTCCCAGATAATAGCCGTTTGATGAGCACGTTGCGGCAGATGCCGATCAACGCAATTAAGGGCCACATTGGTGGTGCCATCCTCAAACCATTTGATGGACACATGATGCGGATCAAAACTTGTGTTTTTCACTTTTGTGTAAGGCTTGATCCACGAAATGCGCTTGCCATGTTCACCCCAAAATGCCTCGGGCGCGCTGACGGATTGCTCATACATGGCCTTATAGCCGGCCTCATCGACATGCGCCCGTTTGGCCCAATCCGAACTCACGGCATAGATTTTTTCTGACATTTATTCCTCCCACAGCGGGCATGTAACCCGCCGAGCTATTCATGGCCCTATTATGCGCATGGAATGCGGAGCGACAAGACGAGATCATGTCACACTTTGGTCGGCTATCGAAAGGCCAAGAACGGGCGCTGAGGGGATTTAGGGGCATTCCTTAGCAAGGCGATCAAGCGCCTGAGCCAAACCCACAAGCGGATAGGCATCGCTGGTTTGATTGCCTCTTTGCGAGGTCGCCTTAACCACCATTTTGCTGCCACGGCGCAATTTATCGAGCACCGCACCATTATCAGCGGCATTTTTCAGCCACAAATTACTACCGCTGGCAACAAGCGGAAAATTCTCAGGCCCTACTTCCAGCTTTGGCTCTGGCTTAGCATCAGCCTTCACTTCATACCCCACAGTGAAGGATAATTCGCTGCGCACATTTTCTGCCGGACGGGTTGAGATAAAGACATAGCCTGCATCACGCTTCACAGAGGCAGGCAACCGCTCTTTGGGTTGTGCCAAAATGTAACAGGTTTTGGCTTTTCCTGCTGTGGTAAAAACACCCCATGTGCCGAAGGTCTGGATATGCTGGGGTTTGGATGGCGCAGGCGCGGCGGGCGTAGTGGCCTTTGAAGGCGTGCTCTGAGCCGCTTTTCCTTTGGCTTGGGCCGTGATTTTCTGCCCTTTTGTCACCGCCTTACCTTTGGCAGTTGAGGCTTTTTTGGTGGGTTTTTTGCTCTTTTTAGCCTTTTTTTTCGCCTGAGTTGAATTTTGCGTCGTATTTTGCGCCTTGGCTCCCGTAAAATCTGCCGCCACAAGGCTCATCCCAAAACTGAGCACGCTCACGGCGCAAACAAGTCTCAACACGGCAAAAATGCGAAAACGAATCATGGCAACTCATACTCCTTTGCCCCACTCTTGCACAAAATATCCTAAAGAAATCTCTATCACCTCATAAAGAGACTTTCGTGCCGCGCTGCTTCATGCAAGAATGACTGACTGTCAGATATGTCTGTACATTCTCAGTGATCCCGCAGGGATGAATTGAGCTCCACCTCTGCTATAGGGCTGTTCGAACGACTTTACCGCCATGACGTCTTACCGCCCCCATCCCTACCGCGCCTTGCCCCGCGCTTCTTGGCCACACGCCCTTGAGCTGTGCCTGCCCTCTCTCTGCCACTATGCCTGAACTCCCGACGCTCCCTCACGACCATGCCGCCTTAATGGCACGCATAGCAGCGCAGGCTGATCGTGAGGCCTTTATCATTTTGTTTGATTATTACGCCCCGCGCATCAATGCTTATTTGCAGCGTCTTGGGTCAGATAAAACAGCAGCCGAAGACATGACCCAAGATGTCATGATGGTGCTCTGGCGCAAAGCCCATTTATTTGATCCGCAGAAATCACAGCTCGGCACATGGCTTTATCGTATTGCCCGCAATCGGCGCATTGATGTGGCGCGCCGCGGCCGCATTGATATTTTGGATATTGATGATCAGATCTTGCAAATTGCCGATGAGACCCATCACGCTGATGTGCAAATGGATATGGAAGAGCGCTCAACCTTTGTGCGCGATGCACTCACGACCTTGCCTGCTGATCAGCGCGATCTCGTCCATCTCTCATTTTTTGAGCAACTCTCCCATTCCGAAATTAGCGCCCGCACAGGCCTTCCCCTTGGCACTGTTAAATCGCGTATTCGCCTTGCTTTCACACGTCTGCGCCGCGCTTTGGAACAAAAAGGAATTGATGGCGCACTCTAAGACATCATTTTATGGGCGAGTTTGATGGTGCCAGATTCATTGATGTTATAGAGCGTTTCAATGATTCATAAACGCGCAAAAAAGGCGCATACTGACTTTGGATGAAGGATCCAGCGGTCTCATCATTCAACACACCATAGGATAAAGCCTCACGCTCACGCGCGGGAATTATCAATGTGCCGGCCATCCAATCCCATATCCCCAAGAACGAACCATAATTACAATTATAATGACGGGGATCATCAGAATGATGGAGTTGATGATGGGCGGGGCTAATCAGTAATGTTCCCCACACGCCCCTAAAGGCAATCCAGATATGTGTATGCTGCAAATGGGCTAGGCACAAAACACCTATAAACAAAAATATATTCAGGCCACCAATAAATAATTGGTCGATGTGCCGGCCAATAAACCAGATATAGACGGCTTGGAAACACGCATTTGTGAAGATAATAAAATTACAAAATATAATTGTGTCGATGATATGCACACGGAAATTTGTCAGAGGGGATAGGATCTGAGCGGTGTGATGAATTTTATGAAATTCCCACAAAAACGGCACGCGGTGCGAAAGATAATGATTGGTCCAATAGGCAATTTCATAAGCAAGATAGCTCACGACACTTAATATAAAAATAGGGGCTGACATAGATAGCAGAAAAAGGCTATTTATGTCAGATGGTTAGGCAAAGACGAAAAAGCAGGCTTCTTCCCAGTATTCAAGCCAAATTACTTGAGCAGTTTGTAGCTGGTGTTTC
>Ga0164296_1002424_pt1 | contig 18597 bp, 23 predicted proteins | sample GEODES057metaG_FD_113533 | JGI IMG/M metagenome (GOLD analysis project Ga0164296, IMG submission 113533) | Dystrophic lake water microbial communities from Trout Bog Lake, Wisconsin, USA - GEODES057 metaG | ecosystem: Environmental > Aquatic > Freshwater > Lake | place: USA: Trout Bog Lake...
CTTTAAGCCACCGGACCCAGACAAATATTGTTGAACTAGCGATAGCTTGAACTGCTCAGAATACTTACTCATGAAAAAACCCCAAAAGGTTGGATGGGTGTCCAACTTAGTGGGGTCAGTTCAAATTTCGGGGTTTTCTTTTGCCATTTATTTCTTAGCAGCTTGCCGAGCAGCTTTTTTATCCATAAAGTCTTTAACAATCGCGGCGTGTTCTTGGGTCTTGTGCACGATGGCCTGATACGCAGCAGACAATTCAAGCAAATTCGCTAAAGAACTCGTTTGACCTTCACGCAGCAAGCGCTTGGTCATACGCACAGCGGGTGCTGAGTTCACAGCCATTTTTCGGGCTAGTGTTTGTGCCGTTAAGAGCAGTTCCTCAGGCGCTACCACACGCGATACCATTCCCCAATCAAGCGCTGTTTTCGCATCGATTGCTTCTCCAGTAAAAGACATCTCCGCGGCGCGCGCCATACCGATGACTCTTGGCAAGAACCAGGCGCCACCATCGCCAGGAACTATACCCACTTTGACGAAACTCTCGGCAAAAGTTGCGTTCTCAGACGCTATCCGGACATCGCACATACATGCGAGATCACAACCCGCACCGATTGCCGGGCCGTTGACTGCGGCAATTACAGGTACTTCTATCTGATGAACCGCCAAGGGCAAACGCTGTATGCCATGGCGATACTCCTGTCGCAACACGGCGCTGTTGTAATCGGGGCCGATCTGCCTTTGCATCTCATCTATCTTGCCCCCTGAAGAAAAAATAGGACCCGCTGCCGTAATGATGACAGCACGCACACTAGGATCTTGCTCTATACGATCACATGCGGCGAGCATCGCCTCCACGATACCGGTTCCGGTCAGCGCATTACGCGTCTCCGGATGATCTAGCGTCAACGTGACAACACCCAGCTCGTCCTGCTCATACTTAACTACTTCGGTCATGTTTACTTTCCTAAAAAATTAACGACCAGCTGCCAACGCGCTGATACCACCCGCCACACCTAAATCTGTTTTCGGCAAGTCATTCAAAATAATTCGGACATCCTGCGTCGATATCCCGATTGACTGTTCCATCGAGTTTGCCAGCGCCGCAATGAGTGCTGCCTTTTGCTCAGGAGTGCGCCCAGTAATTAACTCTGCCGTTACACGAGCCATGTCTTTACCCAACTGACCTCCAACAATAACGTGCTCTTTTGGAACCTCTTGCAATACGATGCGTATGCTGGGCAAAGGAGCTGCAATACTATCGACGATCGCCTGGGTCATGTTTTCAAGAAGTTTTGTTTTTTGCGAGGGAGTATGTCCCTGCATGATCTGAACATTTAAAATAGGCATGATGTGCTATCTTCCTTAGCTATTGTTTTGTATTTTTAAAATTGCCGCACTGTTTATAGCCTAATTGACGACTCGTGTCAGACGACCATCCATGACTTTTACTCAAAAACTATCCGCCGCCTGGTCCGAATCCAACTCTCTGCTCATGGTCGGACTCGATCCGGACACGGGAAGATTTCCTGCGGACATCAAGGGCAGGCCGGATGCTATTTTTGAGTTTTGTCGGCAAATCGTCGACGCCACGGCTCCCTACGTGTGCGGGTTTAAGCCTCAAATCGCCTACTTCGCTGCCGCTCGTGCAGAAAATCAGCTTGAAGATATTTGCGCATATATCCGCGAGAAGTACCCTAAACTGCCCATCGTTCTTGATGCAAAACGTGGCGATATCGGCGCAACTGCCGTGCAGTATGCTAAAGAAGTTTTCGGTCGCTACGGAGCAGACGCAGTCACGGTCAGCCCATATCTGGGCTCAGACTCTGTCGAACCTTATCTTGAGTGGGCAGATAAGGGCGTGATTGTGCTGTGTCGCACATCAAACGCAGGGGGTTCCGACCTTCAGTTTCTTGAAACTGATGGTATTCCACTTTATTTACGAGTAGCCGATTTAGTAGCGAACAAATGGAATACCAATGGTCAGTGCGGTCTTGTCGTGGGAGCCACCTTTCCTAACGAATTAGCAGCGGTGCGCAAAGCGGTCGGCAATACTGTTCCCTTGCTTGTCCCTGGAATCGGTGCTCAAGGCGGTGACATAGCAGCGACTTGCGCAGCGGGGTGCAACTCGCAAAAGCAAGGCATGATGATCAACTCATCGCGCGCAATTCTTTATGCGCAAGGGCCTGGACATTGGAGCGAAGCAGCTGCGAGGGCAGCGCTAGAGACACGCGACGCAATCAACGCTCATCGCTAAACCGTCACAAGTTTAGGCTGCTGCAAACTCTAAAGCAGTCTCGAAAGCAAACCGAACAGCGGCGTTGCGCACAGCTTGTCGATCTCCAACAAAAACTCTTGAAATTGTTCGTACATCGATTACCGAAGTCGATGAGCGACGTGCAAAACCAAACCAGACTAAACCTACCGGCTTGGTTGGCGTAGCGCCCCCAGGGCCGGCGATGCCAGTTGTTGCAATTGCCAACGTAGCTCTAGGTGCATTCGATAAGATGCCGGTTGCCATCTGACTGGCAACCTCCTCGCTCACCGCTCCGAACTGCTCCAAGGAACTTAGCGAGACACCTAACTCTTTTTGTTTGGCTTCATTGCTATACGTGACCCAGCCTTGATCAAACCAATTGCTCGAGCCCGCTAGTGACGTAGCGGCAGCGGCCACCAAGCCTCCCGTGCAAGACTCAGCGGTAGCCAACCAGCCTTGCTTAGACATTAGATATTCGCTTAAAAGCTGAACCGATTGATTTAGCGTGTCTGTCATAGCTTTACCCCCATGCGCACCATGATTGCCACCACGAGCAAGGTATACGCTGCGGCCACAATATCATCGACCATCACACCCATACCGCCGCCTATTTTTGCATCGAGCTGTTTAATTGGAGGTGGCTTAGCAATATCGAAATAACGAAACAATCCAAAGCCAACCAACTGCCATAAGAATGTGGATGGCACGAGCCACAGCACTAACCAAAACGCGACAAACTCATCCCAAACTATACCCACGTGATCATGTGCACCTAAAGACTTGCCCACCACACCACAGGCCCAGCATCCAAATAAAAAACTTATTACCAATGAGCAACCGATCACGGTATTGCTTAAGTAAGGCGCTACCAATAGCCAGATGAACCACGCCGCTAGCGTGCCCCAAGTGCCGGAGCCTGGTCTCAATAACCCTGACCCCAGGCCAAACATTAGAAATCTGGCTGGGTTGCCAATCGTCCATTTGAAGCTAGGCCAAACCGTACGATGTCGTCTAGAAACTTCAATCGGCGAGTGCTCAGACGGTTTCACGCAATCCCCTTGAAATGATCATAACTATCGGGCAAATCTGCAATTAATCGTCCCTGTGCATCTTGCACTGATAAAACGCTTTGCTCGGTAATTTCGCCAATTCGAGTGAGTCGCAAATTAAGCGACTCACCAATCTTGCGGATGGCATTGCGCTCAGAAGTCGCGGCCGTAAAGCAGAGTTCATATAAATCGCCGCCTGCCAACGCCGCTCGGCGGCGAACTTGCGAGGCTAAAGGCTCAACAGCAGGATGTAATGGTAAATCAGCTTCATAGAGTAAAGCGCCCTTATCACTCGCCTTGAGAATATGACCGAGGTCTTGTAACAAACCATCTGACACATCAATTGCCGCATTGGCGTGACCTAACAATGCCAAGCCTAGATCGATGCGAGGCTCTGGTTGCTCAAGGGCGATTCGCGTTTCAACTAGGGTTCGGTCATCGGCGATAAGCTCTCCACCCAAAATACGGTAGGCTACGTCAGCTGCACCCAGTTCACCCGACACCCAAATATCGTCTCCCATACGAGCGCCGCTGCGTCTTAGCGCTAGCGCGTCATCGACTTCACCAAAGACAGTCACGCTCAAAGTAATATCGCGCAAACTGCGAGTCGTATCGCCCCCGACGAGAGGACAGTTGTAGCGATCGGCTATAGCGTAAAACCCTTCAGCAAAGGCGCTAACCCAGGGCTCAGAAACCCGAGCAAGGGCAATACCTAGCAGACACGCAATGGGCCGAGCCCCCATTGCGGCCAAATCTGAAAGATTTACTGCCAAACTTTTATGACCCAGTGCGCGAGGATCAACGTCTGCGAAAAAGTGCCGCCCCTCTAGCAGCAAATCCGTACTAGTAGCGATTCTTTTGCCCGCGGCAACGCTAAATAATGCGCAATCATCACCGCCACCTAAAAGGGATGCTTCAACTGGACGCTTAAAGTAACGATCAATCAGATCAAACTCTGAAGTCATTTGAATGCCCGCTTTATGGTGCGAGAAATTATTTGCGCGATGCGTATGCCTTGACTTCAACGGCCCTGACTTGGGCAGCGAGCTTATCCAATACGCCGTTTACAAACTTAAAGCCATCCGTTCCGCCAAAAGATTTAGCAAGTTCTACGGCCTCGTTAATTGCAACTTTGTAAGGGACATCAACCTTGTGCACGAGCTCAAAACTGCCAATTAGCAAAATACCATGCTCAATAGGCGATAGCTCAACTAATGGACGATCAATAAAGGGAGTGAATTGATCTCGAAGTGACGTCGCATCCTTGATCGCTCCATGCAACAAAGTTTGAAACCATTGCGCATCGGCCAGTTCAAACTCTTCTTCGTCACGCAAGTGGGCTTCGATCTCTCCAGCATTTTGAAGGCTCTCGGTACCACTTAATAACCAGGCGTAAACCCCTTGTAACGCTAGTTCGCGCGCGCGACGACGCGCGCTGCGTGCTGGCTGTATCGGGTTGGTACCGTCGTTACTCATTCTTCGCCTTCTTCTTCATCGTCTGCCTCTGGCTCCAGGGCAGCGATTAAATTCGCCATTTCTACCGCACAGCGCGCACAGTCACGGCCCTTATCTGGAGCACGCTCTTGCGCCTGTTCATCCGTGTCAGTAGTCAGTACTCCGTTCGCGACGGGAATACTCGTCTCTAGCGCAATTCTTGTAATGGCTGCTGCGCTCTCATTACTAACAATTTCAAAATGGTAGGTCTCACCGCGGATAACCGCGCCAAGCGCAATCAACGCATCGAACTCTCCTGTCTCTGCCATTTTGGCCAAGGTCACCCCTAGTTCGAGCGCACCAGGTACGTTCACGACCATAATATCGCGCTCGTCAACGCCGAGGTCTGAGAGTTCTTGGAGGCAAGTATCAAGTTCGATCAAACCGATTTCTTCATTGAAACGAGCGCGAACGATGCCGATATGCAGGCCTTCGCCATTCATATCCGTGGGTAATGTGTAGGGGCTCATGGTGCGCTTCCTTAATATTATTTGCTATCAGGTGAATCGTAACCGGTTACATCCAGACCGAAGCCTGGCATGATGCTCGGCATCTTGCGTGGACGCGCCAGCAACCGCATCTGGCCAACATTCAAATCTCTTAGAATCTGAGCTCCCATTCCATAGGTACGCAAATCCATGCGGTTTGGATTTTTGCGAACCGGAGCCTTGCTCGAGTTATCCCATAACTCGATTTGATCGAACAACTGCTCAGCCGTGCCATCACAATTTAAAAAAACCATGACACCAGCAGGTGCCGCTTTAATGGCTTTGAGTGCCTGCTCAACCCCCCAGGTGTGGCCAGGACTTTGCACGTCGATTAAATCAAGTACAGAAGTTGGCTCGTGCACCCGCACCAATGTTTCGGCATCAGGATCAATTTTTCCCGACACCAATGCGAGATGGGGGCGGCCCGCCACTGTGTCGCGATAAGCTACAACGTCAAAATCACCCCATGGCGTTTTAATGGATCGCTGCCCCAACCGCTCGAGTATCGATTCGTGCTCACTACGATATTGAATCAAGTCAGCAATTGTGCCTATCTTGAGCTGATGTACTTGGGCGTACTCAATAAGATCCGGCAAACGCGCCATCGTGCCATCAGGTTTGAGGATCTCGCAAATCACTGCGGCTGGGGTCAAACCGGCCATGGCGGTCAGATCACACCCTGCCTCCGTATGTCCCGCTCGCACTAAAACGCCGCCGGGCTGAGCCTGAAGGGGAAAAATATGGCCTGGCTGAACTAGATCAGCAGGTTTGGCGTCTTTTGCGACGGCCACCTGTATTGTACGGGCGCGGTCAGCTACTGAAATCCCAGTATCTACCCCTTCTGCTGCCTCTATCGAGACAGTGAAATTAGTTCCAAACTGGGTGCCATTGCGATGCGACATCAAGGGCAAATTAAGTTGCCGACATCGCGCCTCTGTCAAAGTAAGGCACACAAGGCCACGACCATGCGTCACCATAAAATTGATCGCTTCTGGCGTGACAAACTCTGCCGCCATGACCAAATCGCCCTCGTTTTCGCGGTCCTCTTCGTCGACAAGTATGACCATACGCCCGGCTTTGAGCTCGTCCACGATTTCCGAAACCGGCGAAATCGCAGAAATTGAGGGAATGGGTGTATCAGCGGACATGATGAAACCGAAATTGGATCAATAAAGACCTATTATAGGTTCGAAGCTGCCTAAGAGTCAGTGATACTTGGATTGAAACCAATCTAGACAACTATTCATTGAGGATTTATGACATGTCATCAAATCAAATGAGGCAGGCAGTTAAACTGGGTTACATTCACTGAAACTAGAAAATATGGCCGAGCAAGAGTTAAAGCTGCATGTTCCTAAGCACGCTCGCGCGGGAGTCGAGCGAGACTTGGCTCGTGGCGCCACGAACCAAGTGCCTTTGCGTGCCATGTACTTTGATACAGCGACAAGAGCATTGGTAAAAGCAAAGATCGGCTTGCGCTTAAGGCGTGAAGGTCGTAATTGGGTACAGACGCTTAAAATGCCGGGCGACCATGCACTGGCAAGAATTGAGCTTAATCACCCCCGACCAGGTCCTATCCTGGATTTAAGCGTCTACGTGGGCACTGCGGCCGAGCAGATTCTTGCCAATTTGAGCGAACCGCTCTCAATTTGCTACGAAACGGACATCAAACGCACCCTGCGCCGAATCCGAACTGCGCGTGGCACAGTAGAAGTAGCCTACGATTTGGGTTGGATACGCGCGGGCGGATTGAACTTACCAGTATCTGAAGTCGAATTTGAACTGCTATCAGGAAATATTGCGGCTATTTTTTATCTAGGAAAACGTTGGCAACAAGCGCATGGTTTGCTATTTGATGCGCGCAGTAAGGCCGAGCGCGGCGATCGTCTTGCTTTACTCGCACAAAGACTGAAGGATAGTCCAGACCAAAGCAAAGCAATTGCTGGATTTTGGTCCACGCGCACTATCGCACCCGTTTTGCTCAAACCAGAAATGACAGCATCCGAGGCGCTTGCCGCAGTCATGACTGAGTGTATCGATCAAATCGCTCGCAATGCGGCAATTTTGGCAGAGATAGATACAGCCAACGTCTGCCGAGCGGCTACGCCAGAACACGTACATCAGATGAGGGTAGGAATCAGACGCATGCGCTCGGCATGGTCACTATTCAATGGGATAGCGTCGCTGCCTCCGCTATCGCTTCGCACGGAAATTAAACAGCATTTTGCTCGGCTAGGTGGCACACGTGACGATGATGTATTGCGCGAGACCCTGCTGCCTGTGCTGTCGGCCTCCGGCCAGCCTCCAATCGTTATCGCCTCCGAGCAAGCTGAGGACCATACGGCTGAACTGTGCGCAAGTCGCGCTTTTCAATCGTGGCTTTTAGACACAATAGCCTGGACTCTCGGCGTGTCAATTGAGGACGAAAAGTCTAAAAATGCAGGTGCTAAAAACGATAACGAAAGTGCACAGAATTCCACCCCACCCGCCGAGCAAGAAATTCACTCACATGAGGTGCTAGCAGCGCAAATCATCCCCCTCTCTGCAAAACCTTTAACACTTGCCGAGACGATGTCGCTCAAGCTGAGGAAATGGCATCGTCAAGTTGTACGCGATGGCTTGCGCTTTGAACAATTGGAAATTGAAACTCGCCACGAACTACGTAAGCGAGCAAAGCGGCTGCGTTATGGTCTGCAATTTTGCGAGACACTACTGCCGATCAATAGACTCAAACATTATCGCAAGCAGTTATCCGTCGTACAGGACGTACTTGGCGAGATGAACGATCTAGCTGTCGCGCGCGATCGTTTCGAAGCGCTCAAGGCAACTCAGCCGCAAGCGTGGTTTGCCGTCGGGTGGATCACCTCGCGACTAGAAACCCTAGTGCATGACGCAAGCCAGGCATTCAAAGTCTTGTCCCAAGCCGAGCGCTTCTGGCGCTAGCGATTTTCAGCCATCGCAGCAGCGCCTTCGGATATTCCCACCAAGGCTGCTGCAAATTCGTCAGAAACAAAAGGTTGTAGATCCTGCATTGCTTCGCCCACGCCTATCCAATAAACAGGCACGGGTCTGACACCCTGACTGCCGGCAGCGACGGCCGCGAGCGTACCGCCTTTCGCCGTGCCATCTAGTTTCGTCACAATCAAACCCGTTAAACCAATCGCTTCATCAAACGCCTTGATTTGGGAAATCACGTTTTGCCCGGTATTGCCATCAACAACCAACAATACCTCATGAGGCGCCTGACTATCAGCTTTGTTAATTACTCGACGAATTTTTTTTAATTCGTCCATCAAATGCAGTTGCGTCGGTAAGCGACCCGCCGTGTCGACCATCACGACATCCATCCCGCGGGCGCGACCAGCATTAACGGCATCGAAAGCAACAGCGGCCGGATCGCCCCCCTCTTGCGCAATGACAGAAACGTTATTGCGTTGCCCCCATTCGACTAATTGCTGTCGCGCAGCCGCCCGAAAGGTATCACCAGCAGCAAGCAGCACTTTAGCGCCCTGCTTTTGCAAGGTGTAAGCAAGTTTGCCAATTGAGGTTGTCTTGCCGGCACCATTGACACCTGCAATCATCACAACCAATGGTGCGAAATGTCCAACATCGAAGGGCTTCTCCAGCACACGCAAGTGATCAGCCAAAATTTGCGCTAACGCTTTACGCACGCCGTCCGCTTGATCGATTTTTTCTTTCTTCACGCGTTCGCGTAAAGATTTCAGTAGAGACTCTGTAGCAGTGACCCCGGTATCCGCCATTATCAAGGCAGTCTCAAGCTCTTCAAAAAGCGCCTCGTCAACCTTAACACCGACAAATAGCCCACCAATACTTTGTCCTGTGCGCGACAGTCCTTTGCGTAATCTGCTCAACCAAGAAGATTTTGTTTGACTTGGCTGGTCAGACTCGGCATCAACGACTGCCTCCTCTATACTGAGCTCAGGTGTCGACTCAATCGATCCTTGATCGCGTTGTGCTTGTTCGCTTGCCTCGCTAGCTAAAAATTCAGCTATGACAGGATCTTGCTCAACAACGTGCTCCAGTTTCGGTGAAGATGACGAATCACCGGGTAAAAGCTCTCCCTCCTGTCGGTTATCGGCAGGTAAATCAACGGGCGTTTGAGATTTTTTCTTGAAAAAACGAAACATGGGTAAGAAGTATATTCGCATCGTGGCTGGGCTATACCGTCGCACTCCGATTGAAGTGGTCGAAACTGCCGGATTACGCCCTACCCCCGATCGAGTCAGGGAGACACTTTTTAATTGGCTCAACTATTTCTGGGCAGGCGAGTTTACCGGTAAACGAGTGCTTGATCTGTTTGCCGGTAGCGGCGCCTTAGGGTTTGAGGCAGCGTCCCGAGGGGTGGAACGCGTCAGTATCGTGGAACAAAGCCGCGTCGCTGTCAGCGCAATGCAGGCATTGAAATCGAAACTTAAGGCAGACCACGTCGAAATTCACCTTGGAAATGCGATGGATTACGCCCAAAATCAGAGCAACGGACGCTTTGATCTGATTTTTCTCGATCCGCCCTTTGGACTGGGTTGGCTTGAAAAACTCTGGCCAGTGCTCCCAAAGTTGCTTGAACCTGACGGTTTTGTGTATGTAGAAGCCGAAAAACCCATAGAAATACCGGAGAATTTCAACTTATTGCGCCAAGATCGCGCAGGAGTCGTACACTACCACCTTGTCCAGTTTGTTGCACTGCAAAAATGATCACTGCTATCTATCCCGGAACATTCGATCCTTTAACCCGCGGCCATGAAGATTTGGTACGTCGTGCTGCCGGCCTGTTTGATCAGGTAGTGGTGGGCATCGCCCATAGCCGCGCCAAAAAGCCGTTTTTCTCCGTTGACGAGCGCGTTGAAATAGCGAGAGAAGTGCTAGGGCATTACCCAAATGTGCGAGTCGCAAGTTTCGCTGGACTTTTAAAAGACTTCGTCAGAGAACAAGACGGTCGCGTCATCGTTCGCGGCTTGAGAGCTGTGTCTGACTTTGAATACGAGTTTCAAATGGCAGGCATGAACCGCCATTTATTACCCGATGTTGAAACCCTCTTTATGACACCATCGGATCAGTATCAATTTATCTCGGGCACCATCGTTCGAGAAATCGCACAACTAGGCGGCGACGTAAGTAAGTTTGTATTCCCCTCTGTTGAGCGCTGGTTACAAGCTAAAACTAAAGAGCGTAAAGAACAAAGCTGGCCTCAATAAAACAACTAAATCACTGAGCTTGGCATGGCACTTCGCATCACTGACGAATGCATCAATTGTGATGTTTGCGAGCCGCAGTGTCCCAACAATGCGATTTCGATGGGGGAATCGATCTATGTGATCGATCCCGACTCATGCACAGAGTGTGTAGGTCATCACGACGAGCCACAATGTAAAGTTGTTTGCCCAGTCGATTGCATTGAAATCCACCCGCAGTGGAAAGAGGACCAACAGGCCTTAATGGCTAAATATCGAACTCTGACGGGCAAAAACTAAAACCCCACGTGACAGACGTGAGATATTGCGAGGTCAAACGGACGAATCAAGCCTCTTGACCAAGCGGCATGGCTCCCCGAGAACATGCTCGAACCAAGTCGCGGCCAAATCGCCTTCATCAACGACAATGAGAGCTCGACCATCCAAGTAAGCGGTGCGCTGTACGCTTTCATCATCCTCAACAACATCTAGAACGATATCGAGCCTTAGCATCCCGGCGGCAGTGAGCACAAGATAGCCAAACTTAACGTCAACGTTAATACTCTGGAGCAAAGGATGATCAGCTCCGGCGAGGGAGTTATCCTCAAGGTCGACGATAAACCAGCGCCCGTCGTACTCCCGAGCCGTCTCACGCGCGACAGCCGCACAGCCGATTACAGGGGAAAAAGTTGTTTTAGTCATGGGATCGATTGTATTTGGTATGCTGCAAACATAGTGCAATTAAAACTCAAAATGCAATACTAAGAGAGACAGTACACATGACGATTCAAATTGACCGGCTAGACCATTTGGTTCTCACCGTAGCTAGCCTCGAAGCCACATGCGATTTTTATAGCAGGGTTTTGGGTTTTGAAATCGTCACCTTTAAAGGTAATCGCAAAGCGCTTAAGTTCGGACAACAAAAAATAAATCTGCATCAAGTCGACAATACCTTCGATCCCAAGGCACTGCGGCCCACAGCTGGCTCTGGCGACCTGTGCTTCATCGCTACCACCCCCATGGAGGAAATCGTTGCACACCTCAAACGCGAAGGCGTCGCCATTGAAGTCGAGCCTTCAGAGCGAACGGGGGCAATTGGTCTGATTCAGTCCGTATACTTTAGGGATCCAGACCAAAACCTGATCGAAGTATCAAATTACACTTGAAACGAGGGTAATTCGGTAGATACAGACATTGACGCAAATAGCTAAGCAATCATAAGATTCACCATCAGAAAAACCTCTATTCCCCGAATAGAAACCGTGCCGGGAGACACAATATGACACGAAGTACTGCATCCAAACTTGCGCAGCCATCACGCAGAAAAATCATCCAAGGCGCTGCCGCTGGGTTGGCAACCATTGGACTACCAGCGCTATCGTTCGCGCAGGACAAGCCTATCAAAATCGGAATGCCCACCATTTTGTCAGGTCGTGTCGCCACGCTGGGCATTTCATCGCGCAATGCTGTTTTGATGGAAGTTGAAAAATTCAATGCAGCGGGCGGTTTTGGCGGTCGCAAAATCGAAATGGTAATCCGCGATTCAAAAGGCGCTCCGCAAGAGGCTGCTCGTGTCGCACGCGAGCTCGTCAACAGCGAAGGTTGTGAGCTACTTATCGATGGCGAGGCTTCCTCAGGTGCTTTTGCTGTTCAGGAAGTCGCCCGTGACTTGGGCGTGTTCTGCATCCACACCTGCTCAGAAACCTCGTCACTGAGTGCTGATCCAAAGATTCGTTCGCCTTACAGCTTCCGTTGTGCGCGTCAAGGTATACACGACGCGATCGTGGGCGGTGCTTATGTCGCAGGCGTTGCAAAAGAAAAAGGGCTCAACCGCTGGATGACATGCTCGCCCGATTATGCATACGGACGAGACACGACTGCTGAATTCATTGAATACCTTAAGCATTTTAATAAAGACATTGAAGTCACGGGCGAAGTTTGGCCAAAGTTTGCCCAGGGAGATTACAGCGAATCCATCACTCGCTTACTGCAAGGTAAGCCACAGGCTGTTTACTCAGCTCTTTGGGGTGGTGACCTGAGCGCATTTATCGATCAGGCAAGTATTTACGCACTCTTCAAAGCGATGCCTTTCTTTGCCGTCAATATGGCCGACTACACGGTCTTAACAGCAATCAAAGCTGTACCTCCTAACCTGTACTCGGGTAATCGTTATCTAAAAAGCTTCCCGAAAACGCCTGCCAATGCGGCATGGGGTGAAGCCTACTTTGCCAAGTACAAAGAAATGCCAACCAACTGGGCATGGCAAAACGCTACCGCTATTGGCTTTTTGACCGCAGCGATCAAAAAAGCCAACAGCACAGACGGTAAGAAAATGGCCGAAGCGTTGCGCGGCATGACCATCGACTCACCTTTCGGGTCGAACGGTAAAATCACCATGCGTGCCGAAGACCAAACCATCATCGACTACGCAGATGGGTGGGGTGCAATCAACAACAAAGAGCCTTACATGCCAGATCCCGTCGCAGGCAATTGGACAACCATTGTCGAGCTTGAGACCGAATGGAAAAAGCGAAAAGGTTACATCTGACACAAGCCACTACTATCGATACCCAGAACTGCCGGATGAGGATTATCCGGCAGTTCTGTTTTTTATGACCCCATCCGGAGAAATCCTTGGATCCCACTGCATTGTTTGAATGCTTGAGTTCACTGTCTTGCGTTGTCACTCAGACGAGTACAGGGCTGATTGTCGGCACGTTACTGTTTTTGGTCGCTGCGGGACTCACTCTCATTTTTGGCGTACTGAAAATAGTCAATTTCGCACACGGATCACTCTATATGTTAGGTGCCTATTTTGCGTTAAGCGCCTATCGGGTGACTGATAACTTCATGCTCGCCGCGCTCGCGGCTGGACTGGGCGTTGGTATTTTCGGATTGATTTTCGAGCGTTTCATCATGCGCCGTGTTTATAACGCCGACGTACTGATGCAACTGCTCGTCTGTTACGCCCTAGTGCTCATTCTCGACGATGTTGTAAAAATTATCTGGGGTGCTGAGTTCCAATCCATGGGGATGCCAACAGAATTCCAGCTCCCCCCGCTCCTTGTGTTCGGGGGCGTTATTCCCGTTTTTTATTTATTTCTGATCGTAGCAGCGGCAATTATTGCGCTAGGCCTCTGGTACGTGCTTACTAAAACACGCATGGGCAAAATAGTGCGGGCCGCAGCGCACAATCCATCGATGACGTCGGTATTGGGACTAAATACCAGCCTGATTTACGCGGGCGTATTTGCGTTTGGTGGCATGCTTGCCGGTTTAGCTGGTGGCTTGGCAGCACCCGTACGATCGATGTCCCCAGGTATGGGATTTTCCATTTTGATTGAGTCCTTCATCGTGACGGTGATAGGCGGAATGGGCTCTGTTACTGGCGCATTAGTTGGTGCCTTATTAATTGGTTTAGTGAGATCCTTTGGATCTATCGGTTTTCCGCTCTTCGTTGAAGGCATCATGTTCCTCTCCATGGTCCTGATCCTAGTACTCAAGCCTAGCGGTTTATTCGGCAAGGAGCCACGCACATGAACTCGCAAAGTAACTTTAAACGAGAGTTGATGTGGGCTTTGATAGGGCTCATCCTTTTATCCGCACTTCCTTATCTGACGTCATCGCGCACGGCACTTGATTTTGTGATTCGTCTCGCGGCCTACGGTGTCTTTGCCTCATCGCTAAACATTCTGGTCGGCTACGGTGGCATGGTTTCATTTGGACATGCGATGTTTTTTGGTGGTGGCGCCTATGCATTTGGGCTATTGATGCAAAAAGCAGGTACGTCGATACCTATGGCCATGTTAGGAGCACTGGCATTTTGTGCCTGTATAGGTCTGATCATCGGGGCGATTTGTGTACGGTTAAAAGAAATTTATTTTTCTTTTTTAACGCTCGCGTTTCAAATGCTCCTCTACAGTGTCATTCTCACCTGGACATCTCTGACTGGTGGCGATCAAGGCCTGATGGGCGGTATTCCTCGCCCGGTTTTTTTAGGTATTAATCTGGCTGACAACACCACCCTCTATTTCTTTGCAATGATTCTTGGCATTGTTTGCCTGTTGCTGATGCGATTCATCCTTCAATCGCCCTACGGATATACGCTGCGCATGGTGCGAGACAACGCAGACCGCGCCAGATTCCTCGGCATCGATGTTTGGCGCGTCAAACTCTACGCGTTTATTTTGGCTGCCTGCTTTGCCAGCATTGGCGGCGTGATCATGACCCTGTTCGTATCCGGTGCTTATCCTGATTTCAGTTATTGGACGATGTCCGGTGAAGCTGTATTCATGATCATGATGGGCGGTCTTCACGTTTTTATCGGTCCTGTTGTCGGCGCCACACTGCTGCTGCTGTTCAACGACGTGATCTCCCGAACAACCGAATACCATGGATTAGCGCTTGGCATCATCGTGCTGCTATTCGCGCTGGGATTCAAGCGCGGCATAACCGATTTTGTACTCCAACTATTTAATTCTCTTACTAAAAAACGGAGCTCGCCATGACCCAACAACGCGTCACCGTCGTAACAGGGGGTTCCAGCGGAATTGGTGCCGCCTGCGTAGAGCATATGGTCAAACTTGGCGATAAAGTTATCTCGCTCGATTTGCCCGGCACTTGGTCAGAAGATGCAAATAAAGCACTCGGTGTGACGTCCTATCCGTGTGACGTTACCGATGAAGCCGGATTAAGAGCCATCGCCAGTGCAATTGAATCCTCACACGGCCCTGTCGGGGCGTTGATCAACAGCGCAGGAATTTTGCAGCAAAGGCTTAGCCCTGAAAATTTGCCCATGAGTACTTGGGATAAAGTGATTGCAGTGGATCAAAGAGGCACCTACCTCGCATGCGTTGTGTTCGGTGCGCGCATGGCCGAACTTGGTCGTGGCGCAATCGTTAATATTGCATCTATCACCGGCTGGCGCTCGGTGCCCTTGCACGCCTATGCACCCGCTAAAGCTGCAGTCATTTCGATTACTGAATGCCTGGCCGCAGAATGGGGGCGTTCTGGAGTGCGTATCAACGCGATATCACCAGGCTACACACTGACACCCGCAATGCAGGCTGCGATCGATCGTGGCGATCGAGACCCGGCTGAGCTAAATGCGCAGGCGGCGATGGGGCGTCTCGTGATGCCTGATGAAGTCGCAGATGCCGCAGGATTCTTATTGTCCAACGCTGCGAAAGCCATAACAGGTATTAACTTGCCCGTCGATGCGGGATGGTTAGCCGGCTCAACCTGGCAAACGTATGGCGGCGTGCCTGGTGCCCGCCAGACAAGTTAAGGAAATCAACTATGTTGCGCGTTGAAAATCTCTGTAAATCTTTTGGTGGTGTTGTTGCCACCTCGGATGTGTCGATTCACTTCCCGAAGGAATCACTGAGTGCCGTCATCGGACCAAACGGGGCTGGCAAAACAACTTTCTTTAATTTAATTTCGGGTGCAATTCAACCTAGTTCAGGTCGAATTCTGTTAGACGGCGAAGATATTGTCGGCAAGTCCAGCAGCGACATTGTTCGGCTCGGAATCGGGCGAGCCTTCCAAGTTGCAAAACTCTTCAAGACGTTAACAGTTGAAGAGTCCTTGCGCGGCGCACTGATGTCACCGCTCGGGACATCTTTGCAATTGCACGGTCGCTTTCCGCTCTCCGCTACGCGCGATCGCGCGCATGAGGTGATGGAACAGCTTGGACTGCAAGCGAAGGCAGACACCATAAGCGGTAATTTGTCGCACGGCGACCAGAAATTGCTTGATATGGCGCTCGCCCTTGTCCTCAAACCCAAGGTGCTTTTGCTTGATGAGCCAGTGGCAGGGATGGGACCGGAAGAACGCGAACAAATGATAGAAACCGTTTACGGACTCTGGAAACAAGGCGGATTGACTCTCGTACTGATTGAACATGACATGGAAATTGTCTTTAGGATTTCCCAACATATTCACGTGCTGTCCTACGGCAAGCTACTTGCTCAGGGCAATGCCGAAGAGATCCGCAACAACCCCGCGGTCATCGAGGCCTACTTAGGCACGCCGCAGGAGGCACACGCATGAGCAGCACAATTTTGAACGTCGAAAAAATTGATGTGTTTTACGGCACAAGCCAGGTGCTCTTTAACATGTCGCTTGATGTCAGACCGGGTGAAACACTAGCGCTGCTTGGTCGTAACGGCGCTGGCAAAAGCACGACGATGAAAACGATCGCAGGCGTTATCCCGGCCAAGCGCGGGCAAATCACCCTAAACAACGAACCCATTTTAGGTCGCGCGGCCCATCTAATCGCTCGCGCTGGTATAGGTTTTGTGCCTGAAGACCGACAGATATTTCCCGATCTAAGTGTCGAAGATAATTTAACGATCGCAGTTAAACGAGGCGCTAAAGGTCAAGACGATTGGCCAATCGATCGAGTCTACAGCATGCTACCTTTGCTTGAGCCGCTGAAAAATCGCCTAGGTGGCCAGCTATCGGGCGGAGAGCAGCAAATGCTGACTGTTGGACGCGCCTTGATGGGAAATCCTGACGTACTGTTGCTTGATGAACCCAGCGAAGGTCTTGCACCGATCATGGTTCAAAAAATTGGCGAGCTGATACACACGCTGCGTAAACTAGGTAAAACTATTGTGCTTGCAGAGCAAAACCTGCATTTTTGTCTTGGCTTAGCCGATCGGGCGGTTGTTATTGACAAAGGCAGGGATGTCTTCTGTGGCACGATCGCCGAACTGAACACTAATGCTGATATCAAGCAGCGCTACCTGTCGGTGTAGCAGGTTTGAATCAGTCACTCGTCTAGAAAAATCCCGGCTGTTAAAGCAGTCTTGCGTAACGGCAGGTTTTAAACTAGCATAGGCAAAAAATGTAGTAAACACTACATTAAATACCAGACTCGAGGTTGACAATATGTACGATACATTCCAGATTGATCGTTTGATCGAATTATGGCTAGCTGAAGATATTGGTAGCTGTGATTTAACAGCGCAACTGATGATCGATGAAGATGCACAAGGCACCTTTCATATGAATGCTCGCGAGCCCATGGTGATAGCGGGCATCAACGTTGCCAACCGGATTTTTAATATTTACGATCCTGCACTGAAAGTAACCAAGCACGTTCGAGACGGCGATAAAGTCGAAAAAGGCACGCGGATTTTGACGGTCTCAGGCTCTGCGCGCAGTATTCTAACTACAGAACGCCCTGCCCTTAACATCCTGCAAAGACTTTGCGGGATTGCTACAGAAACAGCTCGCTATCAGGCTGCCGTAGAAGGTACTGGCGCACGATTGATCGATACGCGTAAAACAACGCCTGGCTTGCGCATGCTTGAAAAACACGCCGTCGCATGTGGCGGCGGGTTAAACCATCGCCTTGGTCTCGATAACGGAGTCATGCTCAAGGACAATCACATCGCAGTTGCCGGCAGCATTGAGAAAGCGGTTGCACGAGTTCGCGCCAAATTACCGGTCTTAACTAAAATCGAAGTTGAATGTGATAGGTTAGATCAAGTAAAAGAGGCCTTGGCTGCCAAAGTGGATGTCATCATGGTGGACAACATGTCGATCGCCGACATGAAAGCCGCTGTCGCGATGGTCAACGGCGCAGCTAAAATTGAAGCGTCCGGTGGAATCAATATCAATACCATTCGGGATATTGCAATGACGGGTGTTGATTACATATCCACTAGTAAAATCACCCAAGCGGCTCCGCCCGTGGATATTGGGCTGGACGAATAATTTCAAATTTGAAGGTGAAACGTGGCACTTGGATCATTTATATATGTAGTTGGTCCAAGTGGCGCGGGTAAAGACAGTCTTATAGACGGTGCACGGACAGCACTGCCAGCCGATCGTTTCGTCTTTGCTCGTCGCACCATCACGCGCCCAGCGGGATCAGTCGGAGAGGATCACAACCCTTGCACACCTGCGCAATTTGAAGAACAAAAAGCGGCAGGAGATTTTTTAATTAGTTGGCAAGCTCACGATTTGAGTTATGCACTGCCGATGACATTAAAAACCAATTTGAACAATGGGCAGCATGTCATTGCTAACGGCTCGCGCAATCTTGTTGCTGAACTCGCGACCAAAGTGTCACCTTTTTTTGTTATTGAAGTCACTGCTGCGCCAGAGTTGCTTGC
>Ga0164296_1002426_pt1 | contig 18586 bp, 20 predicted proteins | sample GEODES057metaG_FD_113533 | JGI IMG/M metagenome (GOLD analysis project Ga0164296, IMG submission 113533) | Dystrophic lake water microbial communities from Trout Bog Lake, Wisconsin, USA - GEODES057 metaG | ecosystem: Environmental > Aquatic > Freshwater > Lake | place: USA: Trout Bog Lake...
ACGAATCAATCGTTATTCGACATTCAATATTCATTGTTCGATATTAAAACCTGGAACGCTACTGCGTTCCAACCAAAATATTAATACTTGTGTACTTTAAAATCAGAAACTGCACCGCTGATATGGATATACAGTTTGTTCTTTGCGGCATCAAAACCGGCAGTTTCGTAATGACCGTCGTCGCCCTTGGTAAAACCATCAAAAGTGTTGGATGACAAACCAGTATCCGATTCGATCTGGCAGGCAGCATCTTTTGGGATATTGACTGTCACATCCGCTGCTCCGGCAGAAATCTCGATATTCGTTGTTGCCAAAGGCTCGCCTGTTTTTAAGACGAAACTTCCTGCTCCACCATTCAGATCTACAGAACGGATTTTGTATTTAGACAGATCGAAATTGAGGTCTGTGGCCCCGGCGTTAATGGTCATTTCCCATTCAGGGTGGGTATTCAGACTCATATACACACTATTTGAGTTATTATTATTGCCCCAGCCGCCGATATGATTGTTTTTCATCTTGAAATCCATCACATAAACTGAATCTTCCTGACGGGTAAGAAATTCATACTGACCCTTGAAATCGCGGGTATCCGCTTTAAAAAGCTGGTTAGTGGTATCTGAAAGCCTGTAAGTTGCCGCACCACCGCTAATATTGATCCTTGCAATTTTTACACTTGCTTTAAATGGCTCATTAAACTCACCTTTGCCCGAAACATTTGTGATTTTTGCATGATTATTGCCACTGTCATCATCATCATCGTCGGAATCTGAATTGAAACTGTAGCTTGAATGCGGCCACCAACGTACATGCCCGTCGAAATTACCGAACAGAATAATGGCAAAACCTCCTACTACTACTGATATTTTGAGGATAGAGGCCCATGCCGAATTATTGTGCGCCAACAGGAGGTTTACACCTACCATAACAATGAAGAGCGGCCAGAGCGTAGCGAAGTTCTCCCAATGGAAATCGAGGTAGCCGAAATTATAGAGCAGGAATATGGCTCCAATGATCACCAGGATCATGCCTGGTACCAATTTATCGTTTTTCATGATCTTTCTTTTTTATAATAATTTAAGCTTTAGGTTCTTCATTATCGCCAGCAGGTGTAGCCTCAGAGGCAGGCTCATCCGATTTAGCACTGGCAGTTTGCTGCCACTGGGCTTCAGGTATATTCTTTTTACTATTACCTGAAAGCATCAGGATAAGTCCCACAGTGATCGGTATCACCGGCCATAAGTGCTCGATATCCCAATCAGGAATGATATTCAGGTTATTCAATAAGATCGAACCGCCTATGAGGATGAGCACTACGCCAATGATGATTGCTGTGAGCGATGCACCGCCTGGTTTAGTTCCGAAATTTTGATCGAACCCGGTAGTAGTCCCGAACTGGCCGGCTTGATATGCCGGACTGCCAAAGTTCATAGACCCCGCGTTAGCCGATGCAGCGTCACCTGGCGCCCCGGGCGGAACAGTATAATCAACCGTTGGATCTATAAAAGGGAAGGGCTTTTTTGGCAGAGCGATCCACAATACAATGTAGATCAATAAACCACCACCATGCAGTATACATGCCAGCACAAAAAACAGGCGGACAAAAGCCACATCGATACCCATGTATTCCGAGAGGCCTGCGCAAACACCGGCCAGTTTCTTCCGGTATTCGTTTCTATATAATCGCTTTTCCATTATTTTATTATTTGTTAATTCGTGATCTGTTAGTTAGTTAACTTGTGATTAGTGATTTGTTAATTAGTGACTTGTTAATCAGTTAACTGGTGAGTTTGTATTTATAATTTAATGCCTATTAGATATCTTTTTTGTAATTACCTGATCACAAGTTAACTAATCACTAGTTAACTGATACCCGGTTCACCAATCACCAATCCACTAAATCTGCCCCCCAACGGGTCTGATAATTATTTCATCCACATTAGCGCCAACACTCATCTTTCTGATATTTAAAACTGCCGAGGCTACATCTTCCGGTAAAACAAACTTATCGGGACTGATCGTCGTACCTTCCCATGAATTGGTAAGTGTTGAGCCGGGTATTACCGCTGTAACTTTCACATCGTAAGCCTGCATTTCGAGCTTCATTACTCTGGTAAGACCAAGCAAAGCTATCTTTGTAATGCTATAAGTGCCCGCTGAGGCTATCGGCTCGAGGGCAGCTACCGAACAAATAGTAAAAAAGTGTCCCTGCCGCTCCTGCTGCATTTTTTTGCCAAAGTATTTGTATAGTTGATAAGCTGGCATCAGGTTAGTTTGCCATTGTTTGTCAAAGGCATCATCTGTTTCGTCAAGGATACTAGCTATATCGAACATGCCCAGATTGTTGACAACGGTATCTATAAAACCAAGTTCATTTTCAGCATTTTTTGCGAAATCCAACAATTGCGTTTTATCACTACCATCGATCGCCTGTACCACAACTTTGATAGCAGGATCTATCGCCAGTAATTCCTGCCTGAAGTTTTGTAGTTCGGTCACGTTCCTCGAGCATATAGCCAGGTTTGCGCCCTCGCCGGCAAATGCTACAGCGATGGCCCGGCCTATTCCCTTGGTAGCAGCAGTGATCAGTACATTTTTCATTTACAATTGGTGTTTTAACAATACAAATCTAATGGCTATTTAAATACCGCCAACAGGGATTTGGGGAAGACCAAACTATTTCTCGGTAAAACAGGGTAATTTGACGGTGAATGGTTGCACCGACAGGTAAAATTTTGAATTGAATTTCAAGACAAAGGCTTCCCCGAAAATGGCTATACGTAGAACATAATCCCCATCAAATCCCGTTTGTGACCGCAAACACTTTCGATAATTGCGATTATGGGCTGTTTTATAAGCTTTTAAAAAAAGGTACGCTTATTGCTGCATTATCAATGAAACTAAAACTGAACAGCATGGACCCGATGGCAATTGTAGGAACTGTAATTACCCTTACGCCGATCATCTTGATCATCGCTGTAGTGATCGTAAGGGGTAAAAAAATACTGGATTGAATAAGTCCGGTATTTTTTTCTAAAAATTGTAGCCAATCCCGGTTTTGGCTCCAGCTTCAATTAAATTATTTCGACCGTTAAGTGCGTGTCTGCAAAAGTAAGGGTTGATGAAAATTGATATCGGTCCGAAATTACATTTACCGCCAAAACCCATTTCAAACCCAATCCCTGATTGATCGTTAACTACGCCATATGGTGCATAGTTGGTTTGGTGATCTAATATCAACCCACCCTGAGCAAACAAGTACTTGAAAAAGGTTAACCGGGCATAAAGCGGCACCGAAATCATTTTAACTACCCCATCATAATAGAAATCACCCCGCGGACCGTGAATAGTTGATAACCTGATATTGTTAGTGGAATAAAACAAGCCAGTCTCAAACGAAAAGACATGAGTAAAATTACGGGTATAATTAATACCGATCGATTTACCATCCTCGGCAACATAGCCAAAATCACCGATTGCTCCGTGTATATCTACAAGATTTGCATTCATACCGTAAACAACAGACAAGTTATTTCGGGATTGAGACGAAGCAACAAGGCTAAAGCACAAGAAAAAAAGTGGTAAAAGTAAATATTTCATAGTTTGCAGATTAAAGGCAGGTTTAAATGATGAGATAAAACATTTCTTGCAATTACGTTATTTAAAGGGACAATGCTACTGCACTATTTATTTTTGATCAGCCGGTCTGAAAAAAGTAACGGCAAAAACAGTATTTTTAGCCCTATTACGCACATTGAATGTTTCATAGTTTAGGACGATACCTGCTTTTATTACGATTAAGTTTCAGAAAACCTGAGAAATTCAGCGTTTACTGGGCCGAGGTGATGCGCGAAATGGTTTCCGAAGGGATAGGATCATTAGGCATCATCGTCATCATATCATTATTCATCGGCGCAGTTGCCACGATACAGACTGCCTTTCAGTTGGTAAGCGATTTCATTCCGAAAACAGTAGTTGGAGGCATTACGAGGGATTCAACCATCCTTGAGTTCAGCCCCACTATCTGTGCGCTGGTGCTGGCAGGCCGGATCGGATCGAGTATTGCTTCACAGATAGGTACAATGCGCGTTACCGAACAGATCGATGCACTCGAGATCATGGGCGTAAATGCGCCGGGCTTTCTTATTGCACCCAAGATCATATCCGGTATAACTATGATCCCGGTATTAGTTGTTGTATCCGTAATTTTGGGGTTAAGTGGTGGTTACCTTGCCTGCGCTGCGTCAAAAGAAGTTTCTACTGCCGACTACCTTGCCGGGCTTACCGATGGATTTAATCCGCTTATTGTCACTGTCTGTGCCGTAAAATCCATCGTGTTTGGCTTTCTGATCAATTCGATATGTGCCTATCAGGGCTTTTATACAGCCGGTGGTGCTCTGGAAGTCGGGCAGGCAGCTACCCGTGGCGTAGTATACAGTTGTATTATGATTTTATTTGCCGACCTCGTTATTTCCCGTGTGCTCCTATGATCGAAACTAAAGAAATTGTTAAAACTTTTGGCGAGAATGAAGTACTCAAAGGGATCAGCGCCGAATTTAAACCGGGCAAGAACAACCTTATTATCGGCGGCTCAGGATCAGGGAAAACTACTTTGCTAAAATGCATTGTAGGGCTTCATGAACCTACCAAAGGTGATGTTTTTTTTGATGGAGCGAACTTCACCGATATGCATTTCCGCGAAAGGGTGCCCATTCGTAAAGAGATCGGAATGCTATTTCAAAACTCGGCACTTTTTGACTCTATGAGTGTTGAAGAGAATATCATGTTTCCGTTGAACCTGTTTACGGATATGAGCAAAAGCGAAAAACAGGACCGGGCTAATTTTTGCCTTAAAAGAGTAAATCTGGAAGGCAAGGGCAAACTTCACCCCTCGGAATTATCAGGTGGCATGAAAAAGCGTGTAGGCATTGCCCGCGCCATTTCGATGCAGCCTAAATATTTGTTTGTTGACGAACCCAATTCCGGCCTCGACCCGCTGACCTCCATTCTGATCGATCACCTGATCAGTGATCTGACTCAGGAATACAACACAACAACAGTCGTTGTTACCCATGATATGAACTCGGTGATGGGCATAGGCGATCATATCATATTCCTGCACGATGGTCAAAAATGGTGGGAAGGTTCTAACAAGGAAATTACCCATACCGATAACCAGCAATTAAATGAATTTGTATTTGCAAGCCCTTTTATGAAAGCGGCGAGGGAGAAGTTGTGATTAGTGATTGGTTAACCAGTGATTAGCGATTGGTTAACTAGTGATTGGTTAATAGGCTATTTGGTACCAGGGTTTTTAGGTCGGGATTTATTTATATTTGCTGCCTGATCAACAAATCACCAGTTAACCAATCACTAATTAACCAATCACCAGCTAACCCATGATCCAACTCCTTACTCCCAAACACTGGAAAGACTACGAACTGATAGATTGTGGGGACTTTGAAAAATTGGAACGATTTGGTGATTTAATTCTCATCCGGCCCGAACCGCAGGCGGTGTGGGCAAAACAGTTGAATCAATCTGAATGGCAAAAATTGCATCATATTCGTTTCAAAGGACGGTCAGCCACATCAGGTGAATGGGTCAAAAAGAACAATAACCTGCCCGACCGTTGGCATATTGAGTACAAAAATCCGGAGATCGCCATTAAATTCCGATTGGCGTTAACGTCCTTTAAACATGTCGGAATTTTCCCCGAGCAGGCGGTCAATTGGGATTATTCGTCGCAGATCATCAAGAAATTTAAAACGCCGCAGGCAAAAGTACTCAACCTGTTTGCCTATACCGGCGGTGCTTCGCTCGCTGCGCAGGCAGCGGGAGCCGATACAACTCACGTCGATTCGATCAAGCAGGTAGTAACCTGGGCCAGTGAGAACCAGGATCTTTCAGGATTGCAAAACATTCGCTGGGTTGTGGAAGATGCGCTCAAATTTGTAAAGCGCGAGGTTAAACGCGGCAAGAAATACAACGGCATCATCCTCGATCCACCCGCCTACGGTCATGGTCCAAACGGCGAAAAATGGAAGCTGGAAGACCAGATCAACGAACTGCTTCAGGAAGTGGTGCAATTACTCGAACCTACGGAACATTTCCTGATCCTGAATGCTTACTCGCTTGGCTTCTCGTCGGTCATTGTCGAAAATCTGCTAAAAACAGCCTACCCAGCCCTTCAAAATCTCGAGATAGGCGAACTTTATTTACAGGCTACGTCCGGCGTTAAATTGCCATTGGGGGTATTTGGCAAGTTTTATAAGGTGTAAGGTTGGGGTTACCTACCCGACAAGTTGCTGCAGCCGGGTAAATATGCTCAGGATCGGGTATTCTGGCAAGGCTGATCTATTAACAACAAATAAATTTTTGTCATTTAATATTTTGCTCAACCTACTGTTGATAACTTTCAGCATACTGACAAGGTAAATGGTGCTATTTTGCAGCTCTCCTTTTATGAAGAAATCAAACCGAATGAAATTTAAACACATCGCCTTAAACTCGCTTTTGATCGCAGCCTCCCTAACTTTTTTTAGTAGCTGTGGTAGCAACAATAACTCTTCAAAACCTGCTAAAACACCAGCAGCCAAACCAGCATCAGATTCCAGCGCTAAAACTACCGAAGACACCGTTGCAGCGGCCCCGGTTAGCTATCAGCCCATCGACCATAAACAGTATGATTCGTTAATGAAGAAACTGTCGCACGGTGATACTACCGGACTTTGGCCGGTAAAAAATACGCCATACCCACTTGCCGGTGCCATATTGCCCTACAAACGGGTTGTAGCCTATTACGGAAACTTATATTCAAAACGCATGGGTATTTTGGGTGAATTGCCACCAAAAGAAATGCTTGCCAAATTGAAAGGCGAAGTTAAAAACTGGGAAAAAGCCGACCCGACAACTCCGGTTCAGCCCGCCCTGCATTATATTGCAGTTGTAGCGCAGGGCGATCCGGGTAAGGATGGAAAATTCCGTTACCGCATGCCTTTCAAACAGATCGATACCGTTTTATCTTTGGCCAAAAGATCACATGCCATTGTGTTCCTCGATGTACAGGTGGCCCTGAGTAATATCCGTGCCGAACTGCCTTTATTGGAAAAATACCTTGAAATGCCACAGGTTCATTTTGGTATGGACCCTGAATTTTCGATGAAAGATGGAACCCATCCAGGCAAGAAGATCGGCACATACGATGCCGCCGATGTCAATTATGTTTCGGCATTCCTGGCCGATGTGGTTCGCAAGCACCACCTGCCTCCCAAGATCTTGATCGTACACCGTTTTACTAAAAAGATGCTGACCAACTATAAGAGTATCAAACTGCATCCCGAAGTACAATTGGTAATGAATATGGACGGATGGGGCGAGCCGGATTTGAAAGAAGGTACATGGCGCTATTTTATCCACAACGAACCCGTACAGTTTACCGGCTTCAAATTATTCTACAAAAACGACCTGAAGAAAGCGCCCCACCATATGTTAACACCGCAGGAAGTGCTGAAGAATAAGCCCTACCCTATTTATATTCAGTACCAGTAAGCAGGTAGTCGATAGATCATGGTTCATAGTTCATTGCAGATAAAGGAAATTATCCACTCCCTATGAACCATGAACCATGAACTATGAACTAAAAATAGGTCTCATCGGCTGCGGCCGGATCAGCCACCGCTTCATGCAGGGGCTGGCAGTTGTCGACGGTGCAGAGCTTACTGCTGCCTGGTCGCGCCGGGCCGAAAGCGTAGTACCATTCACTGGCAAATATGGAGCAAAAGCTTGTGCAAACCTCGACGAATTACTGCAAAGTGATGTTGATGCGGTTTATGTTGCAACATTGCCCGACAGTCATGCCTATTATAGTATCGCCGCACTAAAGGCTGGCAAGCATGTATTATGTGAAAAACCGGCTACTGTAAACCTCGCGCAACTGGAGGACGTTTTAGCCTTATCGAAAGCAAAGAATTTACTATTTATGGAGGGTATGAAACCACCCTTCTACCCCTTATACCAAAAGCTAAAAGCTCATTTACAAACTGACCCGATAGGGACCGTGGGCTATGTCAGAGCAGGTTCAGCCGTAGCCGATCTGTCGCACGATCATCCTAATTTTAGTTATCAATTAGCCGGTGGTGCCATTATGCAGATCGCCCCATACGAAGCATTCCTGGCTTTAGATTGGCTGGGACCGATGACAAACTTGCAAGCAATGGGGCGATTCAGCGGCAAAGAGGTGGATATGTTTTCTATCTTTCAAACCCAGCATGACAATGGCTATGCACAACTCTATTGTGGTTTCGACCTGCATGGCAAAGGTGATGCATTGATATCCGGAACACTGGGTTATGTTACTATCCACCAAAATTGGTGGAATCCTGCAAAAGCAAGCATTAACTACCTCGATGGACGCGTAGTCGAACTCGATGAACCGTTTATTGCCGGAGGCCTCAATTATGAGATATCCCATTTTTGTGACCTTATCAGAAACCGTCAAACCGAAAGTCCTATCATTACGCATGATCTGTCAAGAGGAATGATGAGCATGCTGGATGAGGCGAGGAAGCAGGTGGGGTTACGGTTTGAGGGGGAAGTTTGAAATAGAGTTTGCGAACCCAATAAGGTCTCTTAATAACCCAATTTATCAATCAAAATTTCCCATTTTATTTCCCTACATTTGATAAACCGCTTTACACATCAAGCCATGAAAAAATCCTGCCTGTTGCTTATTGCATGCATCCTCACCGCAAGTATAGCCTTCGGGCAGAATAGCCCGATCAATTACAAGATCGATAACCGTGTATCATTAATGTTGCCTTCGCAGCCCCAGCAGATCGATGCAACTAATGTAATGGCTACGGATAGCAATCACCTGGCCTATGTCGTTGGGCTTGTTGACCTGGTGAAAACTGATGGTACGGATTCTGCCAAACTGGCTTCAATTGCAACAACACCTGAATACATTAAACTATTCAGGGATAACCTGGTTGGTGCGATGCCCGGTTTTGTGATGGGCGATATTAAATTAGGCACATGGCATAACCACACCAGTTATACTCTTGAAGGCACCTATACCCGTACCAATGCTAAAGTGTATATGTTTCTTTTTATCATCGGCAGCAATTTGTATAGCATAACGGCTATGGTACCCGAAAATCAAAGCCCTAAAGGGAAGGACGATCTTTTGGCTTCAATTGTCGTTAAATAAGTTAGAAACAGTACGGCATTAAAAGATTTTTCCACATAAAATTTGCATTTATATAAGTACTTATATAAATTGCATCATGAATTTTTATGAGGAGCTGGGCTACCTGGTTTTGGGTAGCCGGATGCGCCGCCTGAGCGAGGCATTTTTATCCGAGATCAACAAAACTTACCAATCCGCAGGCATTTCATTTGATGCCAGTTGGTTCTCTGTTTTTTACCTGCTGTCAAAAAAAGAGTCGATATCCATCAAAGAGTTGAGCGACACTACAGGTGTATCGCATCCGGCTGCAAGTCAACTGGTTACCAACTTAAAAAACAAAAAATTATTAAAGACAACCACCAGTAGTACCGATGGCCGGCTGCAATTGGTACAATTAACCAAAGCAGGACGCACTTTGCTTGAACAGATCATACCAGTTTGGGAAGCCATCAGGCAAACAATGGAAGAACTGGTTCATAGCGATTCTGAAAGCGAGCACCTGCTGGCTGCAATCTCGGCAGTAGAAAAATCTTTCCGGGCATTAAGCCTTTCAGAAAAAATCAGTGAAAAATTAGAGGAGGCGAAATATGAGCAAAACCTTTAACTACGGAACTGACTACCTTTCTATCGGCCTCTGCCTCGATATCGCAGCAGGTAAAATTAAAGGTACGATCAGCGAAAACGCGAAAGCCGGGATTCTTTCCTCATGGCAGGCTGTTAAAGATATCGTTGCACGGCAGATCCCGGTTTACGGTATCAATACCGGATTCGGTCCGCTTTGCGATACGCATATATCTGAAGCGGACACCAGTACCCTTCAGGAAAATTTATTAAAAAGTCATAGCGTAGGCGTAGGTAAACCTATTCCAACGGAGATTGCAAAGCTGATGCTGATCACCAAGGTCCATGCGCTTGCTCAGGGCTACTCAGGAATACCGATGGCAACGCTGGAACGGATCATCTGGCATATCGATCATGATATCATCCCGGTAGTACCTGAAAAGGGTTCGGTTGGAGCATCAGGCGATCTTGCCCCGCTGGCGCATCTGTTTTTGCCGCTGATTGGTTTAGGCGAGGTAGTAGAGAATGGCAAAACAATATCCGCAGCGGAAATGCTGAAGGCGCATAAACTTAAGCCGATTAAATTGGGGCCCAAAGAGGGGTTGGCGCTGATCAACGGCACGCAATTTATTCTTTCGTTCGCGGTAAAAGCTGTGGAACGCATGAACAAAGCCCTGCAGCTGGCTGATCTGGCCGGCGCCATGTCACTGGAAGGATTGATGGGTTCTGCCCGACCATTCGACCCAAGGTTGCACCGGATAAGGCCTTATAAGGGAAGTCAGTTAGTAGCCAATCGCTTATACCAATTGCTCAACAGCTCGGAAATATTGAATTCGCACCTTGATTGCGACCGGGTGCAGGACCCTTATTCGCTACGCTGCATGCCACAGGTGCATGGTGCTTCGCGCAATGCCTGGTTGCACCTGAAGGAAATGACCGAGATCGAATTAAATTCAGTAACTGATAACCCCATCATTTTTGATGCCGACGACACCATCAGCGGGGGTAATTTCCATGGACAGCCGCTGGCAATACCGCTGGATTATGCTACTGTTGCAGCGGCAGAATTAGGCAATATAGCCGATCGCCGTTGTTACCTGATGAGCGAGGGTCGCTATGGCTTACCAAAATTACTGACTGAACATGCCGGATTAAATTCTGGACTGATGATTCCTCAATATACTACCGCCGCTTTGGTGACTGAAAATAAAACATTATGCTTCCCTGCCAGTGCTGATAGTGTTCCAACTTCGCTGGGGCAGGAAGATCATGTATCGATGGGCTCCATCAGCGGCCGTAAGCTGCACCAGGTGCTGGATAACATTGAATATATACAAGCCATCGAATTGCTTTATGCGACACAAGCGATGGATTTCAGACGGCCATTAAAATCGACACCAATACTAGAGGCCTGCCATAACCACATTAGAAAATACGTGCCTTTTATTAAAGAAGACAGGCTATTTGCCGACGATATCAAAGCCTTGCATCAATTGGTAAAAGATGGCGAATTATTGGAAATAGCCGAAGAAGCGGCCATCAAAAACAATATTAAACTGGATAACAATGACGAGTTCGGAATTTATTAAAACTTACGCTGCCCACCCTGTTTACAGAGCACCGCGCGGCACCCAATTACATGCCAAAAGCTGGACCACCGAGGCCCCTTTACGTATGTTACTCAATAACCTTGATGACGAAGTTGCTGAAAACCCGGCTGAACTTGTGGTATATGGTGGTATCGGACAAGCAGCCCGCAACCCTGCTGCTTTGCGCAAGATCATCGAACTACTTTTGGAGCTGGACGAAGATCATTCGCTGTTGGTACAGTCTGGCAAACCGGTAGGCATTATCCGCAGTCACCCTCAGGCACCAAGGGTATTACTGGCAAACAGTAACCTGGTACCTGCCTGGGCCACCTGGGAACATTTTAACGAATTACGTTCCCGTGGACTAATGATGTACGGACAGATGACAGCCGGCAGTTGGATCTATATCGGCTCGCAGGGTATACTGCAAGGCACCTACGAGACCTTTGTTGAATGCGGACGCCAGCATTTTAACAACGATCTGAAAGGCAAGCTTGTTGTAAGCGCGGGTCTTGGAGGAATGGGTGGAGCACAGCCCCTTGCAGCAACCATGGCCGGTGCTGTATTTTTAGGTGCAGATGTAGATGCTGCACGCATACAAAAACGCGTCGATACCAAATACATCGACCGGATGACCTACTCCTATGAGGAGGCCATTGCATGGGTGAAGGAAGCCATGCAAAATGGCGAAGAATTATCGGTCGGCCTGGTCAGTGATGCAGGTGATATGCTGGAACACCTGATCAAAGACGGTTTTGTACCAGACGTGCTAACTGACCAAACATCGGCCCATGACCCGATCAACGGTTATGTGCCCAATGGATTAAGTTTGGAAGAAGCTGCGGTTTTACGTAAAGGCGACCACGGAAAGTATAAAGAGCTTTCGTTAAAAAGCATGGCGAGACATGTGGGACTGATGCTTGAACTTCAAAAACTTGGTGCTGTCACTTTCGACTACGGTAATAATATTCGCGAATTTGCACGACAGGGAGGTGAACCAAATGCCTTTGATTTTCCCGGATTTACTCCGGCGTATATCCGTCCATTATTTTGTGAGGGAAAAGGGCCATTTCGCTGGGTAGCATTATCCGGGGATCCGGAAGATATATATACAACCGATCGTGCCCTTATTGAAGCCTTCCCCGAAAACAAGCACCTGATCAATTGGCTCGAGAAAGCACAAAAGCAAATTGCTTTCCAGGGGCTACCTGCACGTATTTGCTGGCTCGGAATGGGCGAACGCGAAAAGGCAGGATTGATATTCAATGAATTGGTACGCACCGGTAAGGTCAAGGCACCGATCGTTATTGGTCGGGATCACCTCGACTGTGGTTCGGTTGCATCGCCAAACCGCGAGACAGAATCGATGAAAGATGGTTCAGATGCAGTATCCGACTGGACCTTGCTTAACCTCATGTCGAACACTTCCGGCGGTGCAACATGGGTTTCATTTCACCATGGGGGTGGCGTAGGTATGGGCTATTCACAGCACGCCGGGATGGTGGTAGTAGCTGATGGCACTGAACGTGCTGCAGACTGCCTTCATCGTGTTTTATATAACGACCCGGCGATGGGTATTTTCAGACACATGGATGCAGGTTATGAAATTGCAGAAGAAACAGCTGAAAAATTTGGCCTAAAAATTTAAATCAGAAGGCCCCCTATTAACAACCGGCAGCAGCGAAATATTTCAATCCGACAAATCATGGTTCAGACATTAACCGGTCCATTCACCCAAATTCTGCCTTTGCCTGGCTTACCATTCAAAGGAGCAATAACTGACGATCAGATGCTGATCATTAACCAGGGTGGTGTATTGACGAAAGATGGCCGCATTGTCGATATTGGCAATTTTGAAATATTAAGAAAGGCAAATCCCTCAGCAATTATAGCCGGGATCTCCGGAGACCACGTACTGCTACCAGGTTTTATTGACTGTCATACCCATATCTGTTTTGCCGGCTCCCGTGCTAATGACTATGCCTTGCGCATTTCAGGCAAAAGCTACCTGGATATCGCTAGAGCCGGTGGAGGTATCTGGGATTCAGTTACCCAAACACGCCAGGCAACGGAGACAAAACTTACTGAGCTTATTACACAACGCGCCAACCAGCACCTGCGGGAAGGAGTTACTACCATCGAGATCAAAAGTGGCTACGGATTAAATCTGGAACAGGAGTTAAAACAACTGCGTGCCATTAAAATAGCAGGGACAATATCTAAAGCAGACCTGGTGCCCACCTGTCTTGGCGCGCATATCGTACCGCACGACTTTGATGGCACATCCCGGGCTTACCTGGAATACCTGCTTGCTGATGTTTTGCCAAAAATTAAGGCTGAAAATCTGACCGGCAGAGTGGATATTTTTATAGAAGAGAGTGCTTTTAACCCAACTGAAGCTACAAACTACCTGCGTGCGGCTAAACAAATGGGCTTCGACCTGGTGGTGCATGCCGATCAATTTACAATAGGTGGAAGCCGGATTGCAGTTGAATTGGGGGCCCTGTCAGCCGATCACCTGGAAGCGAGTACCGATATTGAAATAAAACAATTGGCAGCATCGGATACAGTCGCCGTTGTACTCCCCGGCGCATCCATGGGCCTGGGTATTGGTTTTGCACCAGCCCGAAAATTATTGGATGCAGGAGCTAGTATGGCTATAGCCAGCGATTGGAACCCCGGATCGGCTCCAATGGGTGATCTGTTAACGCAGGCAGCAATAGTAAGTGCTTTCGAAAAATTGAGCACCGCCGAAACTTTCGCTGCGCTTACCTTTCGCGCAGCAAAAGCATTAAATTTGAATGACAGAGGCACAATTGAACCCGGAAAACTTGCAGATATGCAGGCCTATCCCTGTGCAGATTACCGCGAAATATTATATCACCAGGGTAAATTAAAACCCGCTAAAGTTTGGAAACGGGGAGAATGCAGTCAATGAGTGAGTGAGTGAATGAGTGAATGACTAATTACCAATGACCAATGACTAATGACTAATGACCAATCACCAATGCCTGAAATAAAATGAAAAGACTAATTGAATGTGTACCTAATTTCAGCGAAGGTCGCGATCTGTCGATCATCAAACAGATCACCGATGAAATCGAAACCGTTGAAGGAGTAAGACTGTTGAATGTTGATCCCGGAAAGGCTACCAACCGTACAGTGGTTACGTTTGTTGGCGAACCTGAACAGGTGATCGAGGCGGCGTACCGCGCGATAAAGAAAGCCGGTGAGTTAATTGATATGAGCAAACATACAGGTGAACACCCTCGAATGGGAGCAACCGACGTTTGCCCGCTGATCCCGATCAGCAATATCAGCATGGAAGAAGTAGCGGATTTCGCCAGGGCTTTAGCAGAACGGGTTGGTGAAGAATTGTTGATCCCTGTTTATTTATATGAATATGCACAACCGAATAAAAACCGGAACAACCTGTCGGTGATCCGTGCCGGCGAATATGAGGGCTTTTTCAAGAAAATCAAACACCCGGAATGGTCGCCTGACTACGGACCTATTGAATTCGATGCCAGGCGTGGCGGCACCGTCATTGGCGCCCGGGATTTCCTGATCGCCTATAATGTGAACCTCAATACCACCTCAGTGCGGAGGGCAAATTCGATAGCCTTTGATGTGCGGGAAGCAGGCCGCGTACTACGCGAGGGGGACCCGATCAACGGCAAGATCATCACTGATGAATCCGGCAAACCACGGACCATCCCAGGTTCTCTTAAATCAGTTAAAGCTATTGGTTGGTATATCGAGGAATATGGCATAGCTCAGATTTCGATGAATCTTACCAATATCGAAGTTACCCCATTGCATAAAGCATTTGATGAGGTATGCAAAAAAGCCGATGCACGTGGTATACGTGTCACAGGTAGTGAACTGGTGGGGCTAATTCCGTTAAAATCACTACTGGATGCGGGCAAATATTTCCTGGCGAAACAACAGCGTTCGGCTGGCGTAAGCGAAAAGGAATTGTTGCGAATTGCAATTAAATCGATGGGGCTGGATGAATTAGGGCCGTTCAAGCCTGAGGAACGAATTATAGAATACCTGCTATTGGATAAAGCCGACAGCAAACTGGTATCGCTTAGCCTTGCTGATTTTGCTGACGAAACAGCTAGTGAGAGCCCGGCGCCCGGTGGAGGCTCCATCTCGGCCTATACGGGCGTGCTGGGGGCTTCATTGGCGACCATGGTAGCAAACCTTTCATCGCATAAAAAAGGCTGGGATGAACGCTGGGAAGAGTTCAGCGACTGGGCCGAAAAAGGCGAACATTACAAAAACGAGCTATTGAAACTGGTAGATAAAGACACCATTGCTTTCAACCGGATAATGGAAGCTTTTGCTTTACCCAAAGGCAGTGAGGAAGAAAAAACGACACGAACTGCTGCCATACAATCGGCTACCAAATTTGCGATAGAAGTGCCATTTAATGTGATGAAACTGGCCTACCAGAGCATGGAAGTGATCAAAGCAATGGCAGATACCGGTAACCCTAATTCAGTGACCGATGCAGGCGTTGCGGCCCTTTGTGCACGAACCGCAGTGATCGGTGCTTTCCTGAACGTAAAGATAAATGCGAGTGGATTCAATGATAAAGCTTTTGTGGAAAAAGTATTGAACGAAGGTAATGCCCTGCAACAAATGGCTATTGACAGTGAGAATGAGATACTTGCCATCGTTAATGGCAAGATCGTTTAAGCAAATTTTTTCAAATTTTGCTTTTTCTGATTCCGGTATACAGCTGCAAATTGTGGAAAGTATTACCTCAGATTGTGGTATTAATTTCCAACGCTTGCTGGCAGGTTTTCTCCGTGACTTAATTAATATTTAATATTCAACTGCTTAAAATCAATTGTTTATAAACCTTAATTAAAGTTTCAGCAAAATGCTGGTTCAATCCTTGCAATTTGCTTTGCATGAAACATTTGATCGTATTATTATTACTGGCAACTTGCACTGTATCAGCTTTTGCACAATTTCCACTTGGGGGCAAAGAGAAAGAAATCCGGGCTTATTTTAACAAAAATATCCCCTACGCTTCGGCCAAAGATTTTAAAACAGCCGACAATGTAAGCGGATTACGCTTTCTTAAGTCGAGGGGCGTCGGCGATTACACTTTTTATTTCGACAGCAATGGTAATTGCATTTCCTATGTAGTGACTTACTACAATAAAGAGCTTTATAATATAATAAACCGGTTAAATTCAACCTTCAAGCCATTGGACAATTCTACCTGGACCTCTGAAAATGAGGAAACAAATATCACAATTGTACCACCGAAGGAAAAAGATATATGTTTCAGCGTTGTTTACTTAAAATCTGCAGGTAATAGTCAAAACTCAACTCTAACATTAGCATCGAACTAAAAAGGCGCCTGACGCTAAAACCTGGGATTAAAGGATACCAACTATTTTTCCATCACCCTAAGCAACTACCACACCTTAACTCTATCCTTTTCTGCGCGGTACATTTTATCACCTGGTTTAATATTAAATGCTTTATAAAAAGCTTCGATATTAGAAACCGGACCATCTACCCTAAAAACTTCAGGCGAGTGCGGGTCGGTATTTAGACGTACGCGCATCGTTTCATCGCTATTTTTTGACAAAACATCTTCAATTTTGTTATGAATTTGTTTCATTTTATCATCGAAAGGATATAAAAAGAACCCCACCCATCTTCAGAAGCCGGGATCTTTGTTTTCCTGAACCAGTTGCCACTGGCATATAAGGCAAAATCGTCACCGGGTTTTACGGTAGTATCCATACCGCTTTTATCAAAAAAAACAGTGCGTTTGGCTTCGTCCGAAGATTCCTTGTGTTTACAGGCGGCGAATGCTGTAGCCGACATGGCCAGCAATACCCATTTATTTAATTTCATAAGATCTATTTTTCAAATATTGACAATGTGGTGAATGGCGGGGTATTGCAAAGCTAATATAATGTATATTTGATATATAACCTGTTAATAATGACCCAACTGTTAACAAATAAATCATACAGGCGTTATCTGGATATGAAAGCTTATCGCTTATTTTTATAGACCTGAAAATCAGGTCAGTTAAAATTTACTAAAAACAATTTTATGACCTGGAGAAAATTTAGCGGCGAGATCATCAGCACGCCGATCATCGAAGAGGTGGAAAGAGCCATCGAAAGAGAAAGCTTACTGGGCAACAAACTCAAAGTGTGCATCGGTACCGATTCACAAGTTAAAGGTAACGTAACTGATTTTGCTACAGTGATCGTTTTCCTGCGCGAAAAAAGGGGTGGTTTTATGTATATCCACCAGGAACGTACAAGCCAAAAAATGAGCATCAAGGAACGCATGCTGACCGAAGTACAAAAATCGATCGACATTGCTTACAAATTGTGCGATCTGCTGGACCTTTACGAAGTTGACCTGGAAGTACATGCCGACATCAACACCAATCCAATGTTCAAATCGAACCAGGCTTTGCATGAGGCTATGGGTTATATCCTGAGCATGGGTTTTGTTTTTAAAGCCAAACCTGAGGCATTCGCCAGTTCGTACTGCGCTAATAAGATCGTGCAGTAAGCGATTGCAGCTTGCCAAATGTGACTTTCGGCTTACGACTCCGGACGATAGACTTTCTATCTTCGCAGCAGATCAAAAGCCGTCTATGAAAACTTACGCTCTACAATTCGAGACTTTTATACCTGCGTCGCTCGAAAGCGCCTGGGACTTCTTCAGCTCGCCATTGAACCTATCGAAGATCACTCCCCCTGACATGAATTTTGTAGTTACTTCCAATTTTACACCTGGCGCCAAGGTTTATCCTGGTATGATCATTACCTATAACGTATACCCACTGCTTGGCATAAAAATGAACTGGATGACCGAGATCACCCAAGTAAAAGAAGGCCAATATTTTGTCGACGAACAGCGTTTCGGACCTTATGCCCTCTGGCATCACCAGCACCATTTCAAAGCTGTTGAGGGAGGTGTACAAATGACCGATATCGTGAACTATGCGATCGGCTGGAGTTTTATCGGCAGCATAGCCAACAGCCTGATCGTAAAGAATAAACTAAAACAGGTATTTGCGTTTAGAGAGAAGGCGATAATGGAGATATTTGGATAATTCTGATGTCCAGGGGCGGGTGTTGGCCAGGTTAAATTCAGGCGTTCCCATTAGGGATCTATCTACAATATAAATTCAATTATTTTTGAATAAATTCCGGAGCAAGTAGCATCCATTAAAATTTCTTCCTTAAAA
>Ga0164296_1002432_pt1 | contig 18563 bp, 19 predicted proteins | sample GEODES057metaG_FD_113533 | JGI IMG/M metagenome (GOLD analysis project Ga0164296, IMG submission 113533) | Dystrophic lake water microbial communities from Trout Bog Lake, Wisconsin, USA - GEODES057 metaG | ecosystem: Environmental > Aquatic > Freshwater > Lake | place: USA: Trout Bog Lake...
AATGGGTGTCCAGTACGGTTGTCCAGTACCAGGATTTACAGCATCGATCGCTGTGCCGGGCGGTACATTGCCCGCAGCTCGATAGTAACTGTCACCATCATTCACGATATCGCCTCCGGGATAAAAGTTTCCAGGATCCCAGATATTATCGGGCATAAATGGCTTGTTGGTGATCTGATTAAATTCCTGTGCATTGACCATGGGGGTGGCCTTGACTCGCCACAGATGTGGTAACCAGGTCTGGCTGAATCCTTCTTGAGCATAGTTAGCGTCTTGTATCACATAATATCTGGGCAACGGAAGCGGTATGGTAGGATCCAACGGATAGTAATCTTTGAGATTGGGCAGTTCTAACACATCGCCCGACATCAGTTTACGACCAAAAGCATCCAGCATGTAGTTGTAATGAAACGTGATAAACAAAGTATCATTGTTCATGAACAGGCCAAATTGCGTGAGATCAAAATCAATATCCTGTTGTCGGTACACACCGCGCATGACATAAACATCGGGCTCATAGGCTCGATCTCGGTTTTCCAACAACAGTAGATCTTCTATGAACAAGGGATTGGTAGTATCGTAGACCGGTAAAGTGGCATCGTTGTTGCCAGGATTTGGGCTGTTGTCCACGATGGGACCGGCATATTTGTGTATATAAATGTCCAGACCACCCACTGTGAACTGTTCCTTGATTGTGCGATCAAAGAACTGATAATCAGCCGTCCGGTTCGGCCTGTACATGGATAATCTTGGCATAGTAGTGTATTTACCGCGTTGTTTGACCAAAAACACCGATCAGTCATAAAATAATGTATGGACAATCAATTGACACAACGCAAAGAACAACTCACACAGCAGATTCTGCGTGTGTCCAATCGCCGCGCTCGTAACGATCTGCTCAAAATGATGAAACCGGTCGAATCGGCTCTTTCAAATCTAGATCGCGAAAGTGTGGAATGCCGTCGCCTAAATCGTACCACTTCCCGATACCAAGACCTGGACCTGGCAGCCAAACACATGATCAACACACTCGAACAGTACCTGACTTTTGCGTGCCTGATAGGTGATTGACTATAAATCACAATCCAGGTATAATAACAACTGCTCTCTATAAAAAATACATTATGGTCAAAATTCAAAAATCTCATGACACGCAGACAATCAAGCCGTTGAATCCCAAAAGTGCCGACGTCAAATATACCGGTGGCGAGCCCACCTGGACGCAAACTCGGACCGATGGCGACCGAATCAGTGCTATGCTGAAAGCATTTGCCTGGTACAACTACCACTACGACAAAAAAGATGCCAAAGGCATGATAGTGTCTTGGCTGGAACGTAGAGACCGATCTGTCGAAGCCAAGACACTGTCGGGTATTCCAGACAGTCGCATACGATCAACCACGGCCTGGGTATGCAGGATGAACGTGGCTGGACTGGAATTGACCGAACCCGAACTGGCCGTGATGGAATCCGAAATAGCCGGCATGTTGCGGGTCAAACAGGAAGTGATACGCACCGTGACCGAAGCTGAAACAGCTCAGGCACGTCTGACCATACAGGATCACTTGCGTGAACGAGCCAGTGAATGTGCCGGTGAACTGGAGGGCATGTTTGATGAATTTGTCACGCAGGGGGCAAAAATGAGTGCTGACTTCAAACCCATGGCACAGATACGTGGCATGAATATAGCACCGCAAATGACCGGTGCCATAGCCAATCGCTGGCGAGATCGCCTGAGTGAATTCCAATCAGTGCTGGAAGGTCGAGATGGTGACCTGGTCGAAGGTTATAGCCATCTGACCAAACTACAACTCAAAAACTGTGTGAAATTTTGCGAAACTGTGATCAACGACTGCGCCAGCTATGTACAGATCAAGAAAGTTGAACGCAAACCCAGAGCCAAACGAGCTGTCAGTGCAGAAAAACTCAGTTCAAAGTTTAAATATCTCAAAGAGTTTGCCGAACTCAATTTGACATCGGCCGCACCATCTTGTTTGGTCAACGCCACTGAAGCTTGGTTGTACGATACCAAGAAACGCAAACTGATACATGTGGTGGCTGACAGCCATGTGGGCAACTTCACAGTCAAAGGCAGCAGTTTGGTGGCATTTGATTCGGCCAACAGTTCTCAAAAAACCCTAAGACGCCCGGCCGAGCAAATCAAAAGCATCGTGAGTGTGGGCAAACCGGCTGCTCGCAAAGCCTATAACGAGATCAAGAGTACCGAGATACAGTTTAATGGACGTGGCAACGAGAATCTGATCATACTCAAAGCCTGGTAGCAGGCCGTTGGCTGTATAAATATACTCATAGGAGCATGATCATGGGCATACAGTCACAAAGCACACTAGAAACACAAAAACAAGACTTATTCAAATATGTGCAGTACCAGCTGGGTGGACAGATCATAGACCTCGAGCTGGATGCCGAACACTTTGAAGCAGCCTATCAGAACACAGTGGGAACCTATCGCCAGAGATCGCAAGGCGCCTACGAGGAAAGTTACAGTTTCATGGAACTGGTGGCCAACGTCAACATCTACGAACTGCCACAAGAAGTATACAGCGTGCGACAGATCTTCCGACGCACATTTGGTGACAGTACTGGACCATTTGCCAGCAATTTTGATCCGTTCAGTCAGGCCAGTCTCAATGTGTACCTTATGAATTTCAACGTGGCTGGCGGACTGGCCACATACGATTTTTACAGCCAGTATGTGAGCTTGGCCGGGCGCATGTTTGGTGCCTACATGAACTACACGTTCAACCCAGTTACCAAAAAATTACAGCTGATACGTGACCCCAAAGCCACTGGCGAATCGGTGCTGTTATGGTGCTACAACTACAAGCCTGAATTCAACATGATGAGTGATCCGCTCATACTACAGTGGATGAGGAACTACATGGTGGGCAACTGCAAGAAAATAATCGGTGAAGCCAGAGAAAAGTTTGGTACCATAGCAGGTCCACAAGGTGGTGGTACCCTCAACGGTACTGCCATGAAAACCGAAGGACAGGCTGCCATGGACCAATGTGTTGAAGATCTTAAAAATTACGTGGATGGAGCCCAGCCAATCACCTGGGTGGTACACGGCTAGCAATCTTTGTGCCATCGTATAAAGTTTGTTAGAGTCGGTGGATATTCCCGTATCGCAATCGACACTCTTGTTTACCATAACGGTTGATATTTTTTAAATGTTAGCATATAATGTCAATATGAGCTCATTAATGATTGACATCGAAACCATTGGGGTGGCACCTGCTGCTACTATTTTAACTATAGCTGCCCAATCATTTGACCCTTTAGGTACTGGATACTATGAACAACATTACTATGCTAGGATTTCATTAGAAAGTCAGGAAAATCGAACCATTGATGATAGTACTTTAAATTGGTGGGCGACACAACCTGCTGAGGCACGAAATGAAGCATTTTCTGAAGAAGATCGTATTCCGTTAGATCAGGCACTAGATGAATTAGGCAAACTAATTTGGACCAGTAAATTTTTGTATTGTCAAGGCCCAACATTTGATTGCACAATTCTAGAACATGCCTATAAAAGTTATGGCAAGCCCATACCGTGGCAGTTCTACAATGTGCGTGACAGCAGGACGGTGTTTGGACTATGGCCTGAACTACCCAAGCCTGCTACCACACACCATGCCTTGGAAGATTGTAGACGGCAGATTGAATTATTACAAAAAACATTACGACACCTAAATGTAAAGGTGTTGGCATGAGCAACGGCTCAAATTTTTTATATTATGAGGTCGACTCCTTAATGTTGTCGAGTAAAACAAAATCTGCTAAAATACTAAAAATATTAGATAACGAGCATAAATCAATTATTGCTCAACTTGGCAATAATCGTATTTTAATAATTTCATATCTTTGGGAATCTGTTGACCCAGATAGTTGTCAAAAAATATTTAAGAAATTTATTGCTCGACTCAAAGCACAGATTCCTGGATTAGTAATTATACAGATTGCAAATTCGTGGTATAAAAATCAAAATATTAAATTAATAAGAACTGATGCAATATACTATCTTGATTTTTTTCTTTTGCGAGTATTTTATAAAATTCTAGTAGAAGAAGAATCTACTCCTGCAACAATATGGAACAGTAATTCTAAAAAGTTATTATTTTTAACTGGTAAACCGTACAAGATTAATCGAGTCAGACTTTTATATAAACTAGTAACCAAGGAACTTATTGACCAAACAACGTGGTCGTTTGCCTGTAAAAATTTGAATGAAATAAATCAAAGTAGTGTTTATATTAATGAAATGACACATGAGGAATTTACTGAATTTGTAAAAAAATATACCAATTTTCCTGATAAGTATTTCTCCCCAACTGGAATTCCTTATGGGCCTTACCTATACAAAAATAAACTGTTTAACTTAATAAGTGAAACAGATTTTGATCGTGTGTGGGTAGCACCGTGGATAACTGAAAAAACCTGGTTAACTATAGTTAATTGTTTACCGTTTATTGTTGCTGGCGAACATAAAACATTACAACGTCTTCAAGAAATGGGATTTAAAACTTTTGAAGATTATCTTTTAATCCCGAATTACGATAATCCTGACAACGCTAACTATCTACATTATAGGTCGCAGGGATTTTTTCAATATTCTAAAAGCAAACAACTGTGGCATGAGTTTTATCGAGCAGTTAGAGGACCGGACTGGCCAGAATCTTTGGAGTTTTTGCAAATAAATACTTTACCGCAAAATTGGCAAGATGAAATTTTACAATCATACCGTTGCGGCATACAGACAGATTCTGAATTACGTATTGACGCTATTATTCAAAATGTTGAATTTTGGCTTGATCATATCGCTCAGTACGAAACACAAGTCCGCGCCGATATACAAACTAATTACAATAGATTTATAGAGCTTGGCGAAAAAAACCTACAAGACGTATACAATATTCAAAAGTTGCATGGGTTAGAAGGCAGTTTATTAGAAAAAATGTTTTAAAAGGACTATTATGATTATAGGAATCTGCGGTTTGATCGGATCCGGCAAAGACACCATAGCCGACTACCTGGTGAACATACACGAGTTTAGACGTGAAAGTTTTGCCAATACTCTAAAAGATTCTGTGGCCGCTGTGTTTGGCTGGGATCGCAACATGCTGGAAGGACGCACCAAGCAGAGCCGAGAGTGGCGCGAACAACCAGATGCATGGTGGAGCGAACGATTGGGCATGTCGATCACGCCCAGATGGGTTCTGCAATACTGGGGAACCGAAGTATGCAGGAAAAACTTCCACGATGATATCTGGATCGCCAGCCTGGAAAACAAACTGCGTACCAGCAGTGACAGCATAGTGATATCAGATTGCCGTTTCCCCAACGAGATACTCAGCATCAAGCGGGCCGGTGGCCGGATTGTGCGGGTAGTTCGTGGGCCAGAACCAGAATGGTATCGGTTCGCAGAGATGGTCAATCAAAAATCCAGCCCCACACTTGAACACAGCTGGGCCCAGGTCAAGCTGGACAAATTCAACGTGCATGTGAGCGAAACTGCCTGGATTGGTACAGAGTTTGATCACATTATCACCAACAATGCCAGCTTAGACGATCTGTATCGCCAGGTCACAGGTCTGGTTCAAGATCCCCAGACCGCCACGGTAGATTAGATCGACTCACGTGTATCACGCAGTTCTGACAGATAGTGCGTAGATTGCGCACATGGACATTGTTCATGTCACCGTCCACGTGATACACCAGCAGTTGCGCCACATACCTGGATCTAAACCCACACAATTCGCATGTGGTTTTTTTAGTGTAGCCGCCTGATTGCCATTTGGGAACAGGTGGTCGTGGTCGTAGATTCCTTTTGATACAAGGGTCGCACCGACTGCGATAGTGCGTGCATCCATCTCGGTGATAATTCACAGCACATAATCTTTGTTTACAGGTGTTGCACACGGGTCTGGTCATGCTGTATTTAAACCAAACCTTTGCAAAGGGGCCTGTGCCGAGCATTTTTTCTCAAGACTACATAAATATCAATACTAGAATATAAAGGATTATGATATGTCTCTACTGTCACCAGGTGTACAAGTTAGCATAATTGACCAAAGCAATTATGTCCCAGGCGCTACCAATTCGGTTCCGTTCATTTTGCTGGCCACAGCCCAGAACAAGATTTCTGGTGCCGGAGTTGGCGTAGCAGCTGGCACGTTGGCTGCCAATGCCAACCAGACTTATCTGATGACCAGCCAACGAGATTTATTAAACACATTTGGTACTCCATTTTTTTACAGCACCACTGCTGGTGTTCCGATCAATGGCTACGAGCTCAACGAATACGGCCTACTAGCCGCCTATAGTGCCCTGGGCATCACCAATCAATGTTATGTACAACGTGTCGACATTGACTTGGCTGCACTTACAGCCAGTCTAACACGTCCGGTCGGTACCCCGCCCAATGGTACCTATTGGTTAGATACTGTAAACAGTTCCTGGGGTATTTTTGAATGGAATGTGACCACCGGAGCATATACCAATCAGATTCCTAGTGTGATTACCAGCACTGCCAATCTTGTAAACGGAACAACTACTCCGCTTGCCAGCTACGGCAGCATTGGAAATTACACTGTGGTGGCTGGTGAGATACAAACTGCCAACATAGCAGGATCCTTGCAGAATCCCGAATACTACAAGCGTGGAGGTCCTACTGCCAGTCAGACCACTTCCAGTGCGCTCAGCTCGGTGTACAACAGCTGGGTCTTGGTCGGCAGCGATGACTGGAAGACCGCATGGCCCACAATCAGTGGCACGCAGAGTCCAGCCAATCTTGTAGCCAATACCAATATTGTTATCAACAACACCAACACTATCACTGTGCCATCCGCACCAGACAACACAGTGGCCAATGTGTCTGCGCAGATCAATGCTGCTAATATTTCAGGCGTGTATTCGGGCGTGATTGGTGGAACCATGTATCTTTATGCCGACAGTCAAGCACCAGGATTTACAGGAACTGTGTCAAGCGGCACAGCCAATGTCACAGCTGGAACTGCTACCTTGGTATTCACCAATGGGGCCAATGTACCAACTCCATATCCAGTCGGCAGCACCATCACAGTGTCCGGAACTGCCAATACCAACTACAATGGCACTTACAATGTGACAGCCAGTACTAATACTTCGGTCACGTTTGATTTTGCTGGTGCCAATAGGTCTACCAGTGTAGGAATAATAACCTGGCCCGACAGTGTCAGTATCTCGGGTACAGCTCTGTCTGCGCTGGGAATTGCTTCTGGATCATATTCGACTCCGCAATATTTGGCCAGCAACAGTTATCAAAATCCAAGATGGACCAGCACCAGCGCCACACCTGCTCCTACCGGATCAGTATGGCAAAAGACCAACAACGTGAATCTTGGTACCAATCTGGTGCTAACGCAATACAGCACCACTTTGGGAACATTTGTGGCACAGAATTGTCCAGTTTATGCCGACAATGCTACAGCCAATTACAATCTTGATCCGTCGGGCGGCGGATACAACATTGGACAAGGCTATACCTATGCCCAGGTTGATGCGTACGGCAACGGAACTGCCACGTTCATGATCTGGCAACGCTATGCAGTAGGAGCCACAAACGTGACTGGTTATTCAGCACCAGGCGATGTGTTTACCGCAGGCAATCAATTTACTATTTCCGCCACACAGGCCGGTAGTACGACTCTCAACACAGCCACAGCCACTCTCGAAGGCACCAGTCCAGCAGATTTCATTGCTGCTGTATCGTCTGCAGGTGTACCGTATGTGAGTGCTACACTTAATAGTTCGGGACAGGTAGTATTCACACACAGTCAAGGTGGAGATATACAACTGACCAACATCTCGGGTGATCCTGTAGGTGAGGCCGGTTTTGCACTGGGCGAAAATATCGTGGGCTTGACTGCACTAGATGTGACCACAGTTGATACCCTGGTACTCAGCAACTGGGTCAGCTATCCTACTTTCTCTTATACCTCTAGCAACACTTCTCCAGATCAGAATCCGCTAAACGGAACTTACTGGTACTACAGCGATACCACCCAGGTGGATATCATGATACAGAACAGCGGTCAATGGGCAGGATATCAAACTGTGACCAATGACATACGTGGCTACAATCTCAGTCTGACCAATGCCGCAGGTCCGCAAATTTCAGCTACGGCTCCTACCACACAAAACAACACAGCACAGTCACCGTTGGTTCACGGAGATCTCTGGATTGATACCAGCGACCTTGAACTGTACCCAGTGATCAATCGTTGGCAAAATGTCAATGGCCAAGATCAATGGGTGACCTTGGACAACAGCAACAGAACCACATCGAATGGCGTGCTGTTTGAAGATGCAAGATGGGCACCAAATGGAACCACAGACCCTGTGGCCGATGCCTTGCCAACCATTACCAGCCTGTTGACCAGCAACTATCTTGACCCGGATGCACCAAGTCCTAGCTTGTATCCAGATGGTATCTTGCTGTGGAATACTCGACGTTCAGGATTCAATGTCAAGACCTTTGAATCCAACTACTTCAACAACACAGCTTACCCAGCCTATCAATGGCTCAGCACCACAGCCTACAGCATTGGCAATTTGGTCATGTACAACGGTGTTGTGTATATCGCACTCAAGCCCAGTACCAATCAGACCCCTGGAACCACTGTGTACTGGACACCAATCACAGTGACCAATACTTGGAAAACCACCAGCGGCAACAGGCCCGATGGCAGCCCGTACATGGGTCGCCAGGCTCAACGTGCTATTATCGTAGCCGCACTGCGTAGTGGAATTGACGCGAACACTACCATCAGAGAAGAACAGAATCAATTCAATCTCATAGCCTGTCCACAGTATCCAGAGCTGGCACCAAATCTAGCTGTGCTCAACGTGGATCGAGGTCAAACTGCATTTGCTGTGGTTGATACTCCATTGCGATTGACACCAGACGAAATTGTCACTTGGTCTACCAACAACAATGGTCTAGGCCTAGTCACAGCCGACGGCAATCTTGATTCCGGAGATGCTTATGCTGGCGCTTTCTACCCTAGCTGCACCACAACTGACCTCAGTGGAAACTTGGTGGTGACATGCCCAAGTCACATGATGTTGCGTACCATTATACGCAGTGACGAAGTGTCTTATCCATGGTTGGCTCCATCCGGAACCAGACGTGGTGTGGTTGACAATGCTGTCCAGATTGGTTATGTGAACGGCCAAACAGGTGCATTTGTACCACTAGGAGTCACACAAAGTCTACGTGATGTGCTGTATCAGTACAACATCAACCCAATCACGTTTATTCCGGGTGTGGGCATAACCAACTTTGGTAATCATACCCTGCAAGGAACTGCCACTGCTCTTGATCGTATCAACGTGGCACGCTTGGTGGCGTTCTTGAGAGCCAGATTGAGTGCCATTGGCAAGACCTACTTGTTCGAGCCCAACGATACCATCACACGCCAACAGATCACCAACAGCATAACCAATCTCATGATTGACTTGGTGGCCAAACGTGGAATCTATGACTACCTGGTTGTGTGCGATCTTACCAACAACACACCGGCTCGCATTGATGCCAATGAATTATGGGTTGATATCGCGATCGAGCCAGTCAAGGCTGTTGAGTTCATATACATACCAGTACGTATACAGAACACCGGTACCATTGCAGCCCAAACTGTAGCATAATATTGGCACGCACAGATACCATAAATAAAAGTACATTAGGAGATAGAGAAAAATGGCTACATCATCATTAACCAAAATGACCGTACCACTGGCCAGCGATCAGAGCAGTCCATCGCAAGGCCTGTTGATGCCCAAACTGAAGTATCGCTTCAGAGTCAGCTTCCAGAATTTTGGAGTATCAAGCCCGGTAACAGAGCTGACCAAACAGGTGGTGGATTTCACTCGTCCCAACGTGACTTTTGAAAATATCGATCTTCCTATCTACAACAGTACTATCAAGTTGGCTGGCAAATACAGCTGGCAGGACATCACTTGCAACATACGTGATGATGCTGCTGGTAATGTGACTCAACTGGTTGGCGAACAACTACAGAAACAGTTGGATTTTGCTGAAATGAGTAGTGCCAGTTCGGGTATTGACTACAAGTTTACCACAGTGTTTGAAGTGCTGGATGGCGGCAATGGTACCAATGCTCCAATCGCGTTAGAGACCTGGACCATATTGGGTTGTTATTTGCAAGGTGTCAACTACGGTGACAGCAACTACGGTACCAATGAACCCATGCAGATTGCATTGACCATCCGCTTCGACAATGCTGTACAAGGTGTTGGCGGAACAGGTCCTGGTGTAGGACAAGCAATTGGTCGTACATTGGGTGATGTGGTCACTGGTGTTGGTACTGCACAATAACTGATAGACCGCCATGAACCTTAGCTCGTTTGGCGAGAACATCTTACAAGGATTCTTTGGTACCGATCAATTAAAAGATTATAGTCATGCTTCTAGAACTTTTAGAAGCAACAACTATGAACTGACTCCAAGAACCAAGTATCTATTCCACTGCTTTTTCAATATCAACTCGGGCGAAATTCCGGCCCTGCGCACGGCTTTTGCAAACAATGACATAGCCAGTGTGGGGCTCATGGTCAAGACAGCCGATTTACCCAGCTTTGAAATTTCAGCCGAAACCCTGAATCAATACAATCGCAAAAGAATAGTACAGACCAAGATCAACTATCAACCGGTCACTATCACTTTGCATGATGATCAAAGCGATCTTATCAGGAATCTCTGGTACAACTACTACACCTACTACTACAAAGATCCCACCTACGGTTACAACAACGTGCCCAACACCAGTGGCAGTCTAGGCCGGTCTCAAACCTTGCAAAATGGATTTGGGTACAATACCTCCGACACTTATACCAATAGACAAAATACCGATTGGGGATTTATAGGCGAAAGCTATACTGACAGCAGCGCAGGCAATGCCTCAGGAAACAACAACGGAAAGCCTAGATTTTTCAACGATATCACCATATACGGTCTGGCACAAAAACGATTTGCCAGCTATATCTTGATCAATCCTGTCATCACCAACTGGAAAAGTGATCAGTATGATTATAGCCAAGGTGCTGGCACCATGAGTCATACCCTGACTATCAGTTACGAATCAGTCAAGTACAACAGCGGAGCCATCGGCGGCGCACAACCCAGCACCAGTGTGCCAGGATTTGCTGATCCAGCCCACTACGATACAACCAAGAGCAAGCTGTCAAGACCAGGTGGTACTGCCACAGTGTTTGGACAAGGCGGTATCATTGATGCAGTATCGGGGGTAACCCAGGATCTTGAAGCCCTGGCATCGGGACAGGGTGGATTACAAAATATTATTGGTGCTGTACAAACAGCCGGCACGGCCTACAACACGTTTAAAAATGTCAACCTAGGACAGATAGCTGGTGCAGAAGTGCAGGGAGTAGCTACCAGTGTGATACAACAGGGTTTGGCCGGCAGCATGCGACAGGCCATCAATGCTGGTAACGGTCAACTGTTTCCAAATGCTCCTAGAGTAAATACTTCGGGCGCCACTATACAATCACAACTGGGATTATAAATCATGGGTTCTGTAAACTACGCCAATCCCAACAAAGATGCCACAGTACAAATCTTTGATCAATTTTATGCTTACCAAAGTTCAGTCTCTGTTGACGAATACGATGCAGTCAATAGTTATTTTGTCAGTCAGTTTGGCACCGGTGAAGCTGCAGGAAACTTTACTGTGAGTCTGTTTAGAACAGCAGAACTCAGTGGTACACCAGTCATGACCTTATTGCAAGAAATACGCGGCCAGACCGGACCAGATCTGACGCTGAGTCTGTCCTACTTTCTCAACGCCACTCGCAGCACTAGCACTCTGTTGGGGATCAATGTCAACACACAGCCCAATTTTTACGTGGCACACAACATCCGTAGCTGACTTAGTCAGAAAAGTAGAAAATGTTCATTACGTATTGATATATTATAGGAAATGTACTATGCCCAATTTCTCTAGAGGAAAATTTGTAGTTACAAATTCTCAAAAATATGTAGGAAAAGGAGAGCCAACTTGGAGAAGTAGCTGGGAATGGGCTTTCATGAATTTCTGCGACAACAACAACAATATATTGCAATGGGCCAGCGAACCAGTTCGCATACCCTACCAACATCCGCTTACAGGCAAAATGACCACCTATGTTCCGGATTTTATTGTGACCTATCGTGGACCCAACAATACCACCCGTGCTGAACTGATTGAAATCAAACCTACCAGCCAAAGTCGTTTGTTGGAAAACCAAAGTCAGCGAGATCGTGCCCAAGTGGCAATCAATCATTGCAAATGGGCTGCAGCTTCAACCTGGTGCAAGCGCAACGGACTCACATTCAGAGTCATTACCGAAACAGATATCTTTAGACAAGGCAAGCCCGGCCGCGGTAAATAGGGTATGACAAAGAAATTAGAAGAATTATTTCAGTTCGATCGACTCGACCCTGTCTCGGAAACTGATGAACCAATACTCACTGTGGAACAAACTCGTGAAACTATTGTGGCCATTGACACCAACATAGACAAAATTGATGCGGCCTTGCCGGGCATACAAGATCTTGATACCTTGGATCGAGAACTGGATGAATTGGCCGACTTGGCCAAACAAAGCTACCAGGATCTCAGTGATCTGGGCATGAACATAGAATCCAGATTCGCAGCCGAACTGTTTGCTGTGGCTGGTACCATGCTGGGGCACGCACTCACCGCCAAAACTACCAAGCTGAACAAACGATTAAAGATGATTGATCTACAGTTGAAGAAACTCAAACTGGATAGAGATGCTCCCGAGACCGACGATATACCCACAGCCGAAGGACATTTGATGAGTCGCAATGATCTGCTGGAACGCTTGATTGCCACTCGAGATCAAAAAAATCAATCTTGATAAATATCATATAAGGAAAAATTATGAAAAAATTCCACGATTATCTGGCCGAGTCCGAACGAACCTATAACTATCGAATCAAGATAGCCGGCGATGTACCAACCGGATTCGTCAAGGACCTGGGTGAAAAACTCAAGCAGTTCGACGTTGTAAAAATGTCAACAGCCAAAACCACACCGGTACAGGCACGCCTGAACGACTTTCCAGAAATTGAAAACGATCGAGTCACACACATGGATGTGGAGTTCCGGTATCCGGCCGTAGAGCCGCAGATCAAACAGATTGCGCAACTGTTGATGTTTGATCCCAACAGAATCAGAATGTTGACCACACCCTACGAGGACAGCATGGATGAGGAAACTCGCAAGATCCAAGAGCAAAACCAGGATCTTCTCGCAGATACAGATTTTCCTGCACCCGACAAACAGCAAAAGGCCTTGTACAAAGACTACAGTACCGAATACAACAATCATGCTGTGTTAAAAAATGCGTACAGAAGCGAATACACCGTGGCCGGTGGACCAACACCAGCCGCCAAGACAACCAATGATCTGCCCATGGGCAACAAGAGTCCAATGACCACGATCAAGTTGCCACCAAAACCGCCCACCGGCAGTAAACCAAGAGGATAAACATGGATAATTTTTTCTACAATCTAAACAAAAAGATGGCTGATCTGGCCAAACAACAGGATCTGACCGAAGGCGCTGTGAACGAACGCGACATGGGCAAACACAACAATGCCACCACCGGTTTCAAGGCTTTGGCCAAGAAAGCCGGCAAAGAATATGGTAGCAAAGCGGCCGGCGAACGTGTGGCTGGTGCTCAATTCCAAAAGATGAAAAAAGCCGGCCAGCTGGAAGAAGCCGGCATGGAAGAAAGTGCCTTACAAGGTTATCTTGGTAAAAAGAAATATGGCCCCGAGGGCATGCAGGCCCTGCAAAAGGCCGGTCGTGAACATGCAGGCAAGGCCAAAATGGACAAGATCCGCGATCGCTATGACAAGATGGACGAAGCTGACATGGAAGAAGGCAATGCATTTAGTGGTGCAGTGGCCAATGCCAAAAAAGATCATAAAAGCGAATTTGAAGTCGATGGAAAAAAATACAAAGTGGTCGAAGCTGATCCGACTGGCATGGAGGAAGGTGCAGTTAACGAGCCCGACATTGAACACCAGATGAAACAACCTCGTCACAAAGTGGGCCGAGGCGAACTCAATCAAGTTGCTGGTATGCAAAATGTCAAGTCACACAGCCGAGAGCATCCGCTCAAGAATGTTGCCAAAGGCATCAAGGCATTCGTCACGGGCAAAGAAGAACCCATGGACGAAGAAAAAGAATCACGCAGCAAAGGTACAGCGTTTGATCCTGAGCACATGAAAAAAAGCAAAACCGACCGAGAAGGCACTGGCAACTTTGACAAGAAAAAAGTCAGTACCGGTACCGTGTACACTCGCCGTCACCGAGAAGATGACGAAGAAGAAGTCAAGAGCGATCAACCTAAGAAAAAAGGCCGTCCAAAAGGTCCTGCCAAAGGTCCTGAGCGTGTGACAGCCAAAAGCTACAAATACAAACAAGGTCGCCCAGTTAAAGAAATGGAAATTCCTATTACCAGTCAAGGCGAATACGACCAAGAAGGCGACGAAGTCAAAGGTGACATGCACACCGTGATCCGTCATGCCCAAGAACTAGAAAAGCACTTGAGAGACAGTGAAAATCTACCAACCTGGATCATTGAAAAAGTGGGCCAGATCAAAGGCATGATGACCAGTATCTCGGATTATATGTTGTCACAACACGAACGTGGCGCCGAACACGAAACCGGCCAAGAAGGAATCCGTATTGCCGAAAAAGCAGTCAGTGTCAAGCAACGTAGGGCTGCTGGCATAGCACATGCCGCACAAAAAGGCGAGATACCTAAAAAAGAATTGCGCGGAGCATCAAAAGCCATGGCCCAGATGCCAGCCGGAGAACTACACAAGTTTGCAAGCACCAAAGAAAAAGGCCTTCCAAAAAAAGTCAAAGAAAACGGCAAACCAGACTTTTTAGATCTAGACAACGATGGCAACAAGACTGAGCCAATGAAACAGGCAGCCAAACAGGTCAAGGGCAAGAAAAAAGAAGTTGACGAAACCACTACCTCGGGCAGTGTGGCCACGGCTACAGCAGCTCCCAAAGCCAGCAAGGGTATGGCATTTGGCAAGGGTGTGTACGAAGGTGCCATCGCTGAAAGTTACGAAAACAAGTTGAGCAACATGCTGGCAGAAGGCATGAACGTCAGCGTAAACATGGGACAAGACGAAAGTGGACAGATGCTTAACAACATCACAGTCAGTGCTGACGGTGAGGAAGCTGACAAGTTGGCCCAGTTGTTAAAACTGGCCGGCATGCATCATGAACCTGAAGCGGCCTGTGCAACTTGCGGAAGTGCACCATGCGGCTGTGCCGAGCAGGTAGACGAAAATCAACCCGATTGGCCAACCAACACCGAGACCATGGACGGACATGATCCACACATGCGAAATCACTCAGGTGGCCTAAACGGTGCCAAGAGCAGTGGTCAGACCACTATACCAGTTCTTAACCGCAACAGACAGCGTCAGACCAGCATGGATGAAAATGTCGAACTTGAGCGCACTCTTTTTAAAACATGGAAGAATTACAAAGGCCAATGAAAAATCTACGAGACTATCTTGCTGAATCAGAATCTTGGATGCTGACACCAGCAGCTGGTGACGACTTTGGAATAGAATTGGCTGATGGCAGTCTAGTAGAATCCTATGTGTTAGAATCAGAATCGGGTGATGTATTGTTGGCAGCCACGACAGAAATTGTCACAATGCTAGAATCGCGTGGCATGTTGAGCGATCATGAAACCGATGAAGAAATCGTTCTTGAAACCATGGGCTACGGTACCTTGGTTGGTGAAGAGGAAGACGAAATGGACGAGGCCAAATATCACGGCCGCGAAGTACCGCTTGGCAAGCCCATGAAGGGCGATGTAAAAAAATCCAAAGTGTATGTGAGAGATCCCTCAACCGGCAACATCAAAAAAGTAAACTTTGGTGATCCCAACATGCGAATCAAAAAAAGCAGTCCTGCACATAGAAAAAGTTTTAGAGCAAGACATCACTGTGAAAACCCTGGATCACGCCTAAAAGCCCGTTATTGGTCGTGTCGTGCATGGTAATTAAAAGGAAAACAAAATGAGTCAAGCAAACGTTTACACCTCAGTGGCAAATGCTGTCTGGTACACAGACAAATGTGAAATAGTGACCGAAACAGCGGTCAGTTACAATGTATATGTGGTACAAGCCGGCAACAAGCGTGTGGGATTAACTGGTTCTGTGACCAATGGAAGCAATGTCATGTTGACCGGTCAAGCTGCAGCCGGCATGGTCAATGCTACCTTTGTTACCGGAACCGGTGTGGCCAATACCACTACCGTGGTCAGTGTGGTCAACGGACAAAGTCTTACCATGAGTGCCAACGCTACCAGCGACAGCACAGGCCCATACACGCTGACCATGGGAGCTCCTGGCAACTTGTATAGTTCAGCTGTACAGGTGGCAGCCAACAGCAAACAGACAGTGTATGTGGGTTCCGGCAACTATCTCACTATCACTGGTTCGGGATTTACTGCCAGAGAAACAGGTACAGCAACATCAGCTACCGCAGGACACTGATCATGCGAGCCCGCGAGTTTATAATCGAAGACAATCGCTTTCGCAAAGATCAGCTAAGTGCTATACCCGGTATGCAAAAGTTGCCCAATCTGGACAACAGCAATCCCTATCACATGTGGCGTTTTATCGTGGCCACTGGTGCTCTCGACGGTAAAGGTAACGGCTTCAAACTAGAACTAGACGGTCCTATCGGGCAAAAACTCAACACAGTGACCTACAGCAAAGAAGATGGAGACATCATCAAGGCCACCGCCAAGGCATTGGGGATCAAGGTCAGTACCGTCAGTGATCAGGCATCGCACGAGTCCGATGACACCCATAAAATCAGCCCGGTCAAAGGATTTGGCGGTTATTGATCCATGAATATCACACAATCAACCAAGGAGTATCACATGAAAAAGTTTTTATTTACAGCCGTATTGGCATTGATGTCCATCTCGGCACAGGCACAAATCGCCACACAATGTCCACAGTTTACCGTGAACGGTACCCCCAAATATCAAGCACATCCGGGTGATCAGGAATTGTGCAAGACCAACTATGCTGTGATACATCGTTGTGATGTCAAAGCACCGGTTGCAGTATTTGAACACCTTACACCGGCAGTCATTACCGGCCCAGCCAAACGCAAAGACAATTTCAGACCCGATCCAGCTGTGACAGCCACGTGCCAAGCACAATTGGCCGACTATGCCACTGCCGGCAATATCTATGATCGAGGACACATGGCACCAGCTGGCAACAACACTGTAAATGACGCTGTCATGAGTGAAAGTTTTTTCTTGTCAAACATGGTTCCGCAAGTGGCCAACAACAATCGTGGTATCTGGAAACAGCTGGAAACCTGGGAACGTGATTGGGCACTCAAAGGTGGTGACTTCTACATCATATCCGGTGGCATCTACAATCCGGGTCACAAGGTCATTGGCAACGGTGTGGGTGTTCCTGATGCCTTGTACAAGATCATCGTTGATAAAAAATCTGGTCAGGTAATGGCCTACATGATGCCCAACACAGCACTGCCTGTGGCCGACTTGCCAAAATACCAGACTACCATGACTGCGATCGAGCAGGCCACTGGCATGCAATTTAATTTGGGCAAGTGATTGGCATCAACATAATTACTGTATGCGAAACATCAACTACAGTGATTTAACACCATGGCCGACGAAGCCAATCTAGTCAAGGCGCCACATCGGCGCCAGACCTACACCGAAATCCAGCTGTCAGAATTTGTGGCCTGTATGGATCCAGTCACAGGTCCGCACTACTTCATGGATAATTTTTTCCATATCCAGCATCCAACCAAGGGCAAGATGCTGTATCGGGCGTTCGACTATCAAAAACGCCTGATTGACACCTATCACAACTACAGATACAGCATCAGCATGATGCCTAGACAGACTGGTAAAAGTACCAGTGCTGCCGGTTATTTGCTATGGATGGCCATGTTTCGCCCAGACAGCACCATCTTGATTGCTGCACACAAATACGTTGGTAGCCAAGAGATCATGCAGAGAATACGTTATGCCTATGAGCTGTGTCCGGATCATATCCGTGCCGGTGTGACCAGCTACAACAAGGGCAACCTGGACTTTGAAAACGGGTCAAGGATAGTATCGACCACTACAACAGAAAATACCGGTCGTGGTATGAGTATCACACTCCTGTACTGTGACGAGTTTGCATTCGTGCGTCCCACCATAGCACGCGAGTTCTGGACTTCGATCAGCCCTACCTTGGCCACTGGTGGTAAAGCCATCATTACCAGCACCCCCAACTCAGACGAAGATCAATTTGCCTTGATCTGGAAAGGAGCCAATCGATGTGAAGACAGCTACGGCAATCCTACCGAGATCGGCATCAATGGATTTAGAGCTTATAGAAGCTACTGGAACGAACATCCAGA
>Ga0164296_1002435_pt1 | contig 18553 bp, 12 predicted proteins | sample GEODES057metaG_FD_113533 | JGI IMG/M metagenome (GOLD analysis project Ga0164296, IMG submission 113533) | Dystrophic lake water microbial communities from Trout Bog Lake, Wisconsin, USA - GEODES057 metaG | ecosystem: Environmental > Aquatic > Freshwater > Lake | place: USA: Trout Bog Lake...
ACTCATGGCCGCGATCGGCGCCGTTTTCGAGCCTGCCGGAGCCTGACGCCCGCTATGACCGCCGCCCCTCTGTCCACCCGCGTGCCCCCTATTATTGCCATCGACGGCCCCGCCGCTGCCGGCAAAGGCACCCTTGCCCGCCGCCTCGCCCACGCGCTCGGCCTCCCCTACCTCGACACCGGTCTGCTCTACCGCGCCACCGGACGACGGGTGCTGGACAGCGACGGCAACCCAAGCGACCCCACACACGCCGAAGCGGCAGCACGCTCCCTGCAACCGGCCGAATTGCAGCGCGAGGATTTGCGCGGCCCCCAAGCCGACGCTGCCGCTGCCTCCGTTGCCTCGATCCCCGCTGTGCGCGCCGCACTGCTCGATTTCCAACGCCAATTTGCCGCCCAAAGCGGGGCAGTGCTGGACGGGCGCGACATCGGGACGGTGATCTTTCCCAACGCGACGGCGAAATTATTCGTCACCGCCTCTCTCTCCCAACGGGCACGCCGGCGCTGGTTGGAACTGCAACACAATGGCATCGAAGCCGATCCGGCGGTGGTCGAAGCAGATATGGCCGACCGCGACGCCAAGGACGCGGCCCGCGCCGCGGCACCGCTCCGCGCGGCCGAGGATGCCTTCACCCTCGATACCAGCGACCTCGGTCCGGATGCCGTGTTCGAAACCGCACTCGCTTTCATCAAAACGCGCATCGACGCGCGCTGACACATCGCTCAGACTGGTTCTATCAGAGCTGTCGCCGCAAGACCGTCCGCCACATCGCACCGGCTCTGAGCTCGCTCTAGACGTTCGTTTACAAAAGCCTCAAGAACTTCGCACGCGATTGCCGATAGCGCGAGGAACGCACGTGCGGACAGCAACAGATGCCACCGGATGAACCGCCTCTTCGCCTGCGGCTGATCGGCCAGATGGGTGCATGGAACCGGGAAGGCCTCTCCGTTCTACCCGTGGGCCGAAAAACCAGAGCCTTGCTCGCCTACCTCGCTCTCGAAGGACCTCGCCCGGTCGAACGTCTTCGTTTGGCCACCTTGCTGTGGAGCGGGCGGCAAGATGACCGAGCCCGCACCTCCCTTCGGCAGGAAATCCATCGCCTGCTCTGGTCGCTAGGCTCTGCCGGAAAAGAAATACTGGCCGTGACACGGGACCATGTCTCCTTCCTGCGAGGCGCAGTGGTCTCAGATTTTGGGCCTTTCGGGCCCAGGACCTATCAGGCCGTTCCGACAGGAACGCTGCGCAACGGCACGCTTCTGGAAGACCTGGACGTCATAGACCCGCAATTCGATGCTTGGCTGAACGAGACGCGCAAGCGTTGGCAGCAGAGTGAACGCGACGGGTTAGAGCCCGACAATGCGCCGCCAACGGACGACAGAAGAAACGGTATGGCGGACCGGCCAGCCGGAGCGCCTGCCGGGATGCCCGTGCAGCTTGGCCACACCCCGGTGGCCGTCACGCATGTCCCTGATGACGCAGCCCAAACGCCACTATCCCTGGAACTTGGCCACGCTGCATCCAGCGGCGTAAACCAATTCGAGCGCTTGCCGCTTTGCCCCGCGAACCGCGGCGCGGTGCATATCGGCGTTACGCCGCTGCGCCTTGCGTCCGATATGGCCGACTATGCTGTGTTGGCCGACGCATTCGTCGCAGACGTCCGCAACGCCCTGTCGCGCTTCAGGGGCATTATCACGCCCGCTGGCGCCGCAAACATGCCCAGCCCGGAAGGCACCCAGCAGCAACCAGGAGAACAGCAAGCCTGTAACGTCGATTTTCTTCTCTCTGGCTCAGTGCAGAATGCGTCATCGCGGGTACGGATCAGCCTCCGGCTAATCGACCTGCGGGTTGGCAATCAGATCGTTTGGGCGGGCCGTTTTGACAAATCGGTCGATCAATTCATGGGGCCACAGAGCGATCTGGCTTCGGAAATAGCGGCCCAGATTGAACCGGAGATCACTCTGCACGAAGCCAAGCGCCGCGATACAGGCGCTACAGCCGATGCGTCGGCGCAAGATCTCGTGCTGCTGGCGCTGCCTTTGATGAACAGGCTGGAGCGCGGCGCATTCATGCTGGCCGGACGCCACCTCAGCGACGCCATCAGCCTTGAACCCGACTACCCGGCGGCGCATGCATGGTATGCGTATTGGCATATTTTCATTGTCAGTCAGAATTGGACGTCCAGTCCCACGTCCATGATGCAAAGGGCCGAAGTACTCGCTGAACGCGCGATTATTCTGGATCCTCGGGATGCTCGCTGCCTGACGATCGCCGCCCACGTCCGAGCCTTTTTGCATCACCGCCTACCGGAAGCGTCGGCACTGCACGACCGTGCCGTAACGCTGAACCCTGGGTTGGCCATGGCCTGGGCGTTGTCCTCACTCACCTGGACCTATAGGGGCGAACTGGCCGAGGCGGAGCGACGCTATCAGCGCTACAAGGCGTTGGCCCCCCTGCATCCGCACGCATTTTTTTACGATTCTGCCGGCGTATTGCTGCATTTACTCAATAAGAACCACGCTGCGGCGGTCGAACTCGGGCGCATCACCAGCCAGTTGAACGGCTCATTTTCCGGGGTGCTCAAGCCCTACCTCGCTGCCTTGGGGCACCTTGGCGATACGACGGAAACGGCAACGATCAGGCAACGCCTGCTGGCGTTGGAACCGCGTTTCACCACCGCAGCGTTGCTGAGCAGACTGCCCTTGCTGCGCGCATCGGATCGCGCACATTTCGTCAACGGCCTTCGACTCGCCGGAATCCCTGACTAGGCCTCGCCAAACGACGCCGCACCACCGTCGTGGCGTTGGCACAATCCGGAAGACGCGCCGAACCGCCATCGCCGTCAAGCCGGTGGTGCAGCCATCCCATCAAATCGGATGACGGACAAAACCCTCAGGCAGCCGTGCCGCCGATTGTCAGCCCGGATAGTTTGATCGTGGGTTGGCCGACCCCAACCGGCACACCCTGCCCGCTTTTGCCACAGGTGCCGATCCCGGGGTCCAACGCCATGTCGTTGCCGATCATCGATACCTTGGTCAGCGAATCTGGCCCATTGCCGATCAGCGTCGCCCCCTTCACCGGCGCGGTGACCCGTCCGTTCTCGATCAGATAGGCCTCGCTGGCCGAAAAAACGAACTTGCCCGAGGTGATATCCACCTGACCGCCGCCGAAATTGACCGCGTAGAGACCCTTGGAGATGGACTGTATCATCTCTTCGGGGCTGTGCACGCCGCCAAGCATCACCGTATTGGTCATGCGCGGCATCGGCGCGTGGGCATAGGACTGGCGCCGGCCATTGCCGGTGGCGCGCATGTTCATGAGACGAGCATTCAACCGGTCCTGCAGATAACCGACCAGAATACCGTCCTCGATCAACACGGTGCGTGATGTCGGCGTGCCTTCGTCATCAACCGTCAGACTACCCCGCCGATCCGGCAGCGTACCGTCATCCACCACCGTCACGCCCGGAGACGCAATGCGCTGGCCAAGCAGTTCAGCGAAAGCAGAGGTCTTCTTGCGGTTGAAATCGCCCTCCAAACCGTGACCAATCGCCTCATGCAGCAAAATTCCAGGCCAACCGGAGCCGAGGACGACAGGCATCTCCCCTGCCGGGGCCGGCACGCTGTCGAGATTGACCAGGGCTTGGCGCAACGCCTCATCCACCGCGCCGCGCCACGTTGATTCCTGGGTAACGAAATCATAGGCGAATCGGCCGCCGGTGCCGAAACTTCCTGTTTCCCGCCGGCCGCTCTGCTCCACCACGATCGTGACATTCAGACGCACAAGCGGCCGCAGATCGGCCACTCTCGTGCCGTCCGAGCGAAGGATCTGCACCGCCTGCCACTCTCCGGCGATCGATGCCATCACCTGGCGGACGCGCGCATCCTTACCGCGCGCATAGGCATCAATTTCGGACAGGAGCCCGGTACGGGCAGAAAAATCCATAAGCCGTAGCGGATTGGCACTCGTGTAGAGTTGCGTATTGGTGGCACGCGGCGGGTCCGCCGCAACCCCACTATGGCCTTTGCTGACCGCAACAATGGTTTCCGCGGCCTTACGCAGTGACGCCTCGGAGATTTCTCCGGAATGCGCATAGCCGGTCGCCTCGCCCGCCACACCGCGCAGGCCGAAACCTTGCCCAGTATCAAAATTGGCAGCACGGATATTGCCGTCGTCGAGGCTGATCGACTCGCTTTCCCGGTATTCCAGGAAAAGTTCGCCGTCATCGCTGTCCTGCAGCGCCTGCCGCACAATACGTTCAGCAGCGGCGCGTTCGAGCGCGGCATCAGCACGTTCAAAAAACAACTGATCCGTGACAGCAAGCGCAGTCATGCGAGAATTCCCTTCAGCAGCCAGACGCTAAGGTGGTGACAGATCAGCCATTTGACTACCCCAAGCGCAGAAAGGGAAGCGGCGGAATTGCCAACCGCACCACGAAGCATCGCGGGCGGTCGAACACGTCTACCCATTACCCAATCGGGGCGAGCGTCGGCGCCCCGACACTCGGACCTCGGCGCAATGCATGCAAGGTAACCAACACGGCCGTCAGCAGGATCACCGCCCCTGCCTGGTGAAGCACCGCAAGCGGCACCGGCACGACCATCAGCAGTGTCGCAACCCCCAGCCCATATTGCAGCAGAACAGCGCCCGCCAAACTATAGCGAATGAAAGCAGGTAGGCCGGCGCGGGCGGCGCGGATAGCCAAAATGGCGACCATCGCCACGGTCAAGGTTGCCAGCAGCCGATGATCGAACTGCGCGGCAGCAACATTTTCCGTCCAGTTCCGCCAGAATGGCCGCAACAGGCCGTAACCATCGGGAACAAGCCGACCGTCCATCAACGGGAAACTGTTATAGGTCAGGCCAGCATGCAAACCGGCAACAAAACCGCCGGCCACGATCGTCAAGCAGACCAAAGCCAAGCAGAGCCGAGCCAAAAGGCGCTCGACGCCAAAGGCGGCACCAGACGCGGCACCAGACATGGCGCCCGGCAACGGACGCGGATTGATGACAGACAGTCCCGTCCAGACGATGGCACCATACAGCGTCAGCGCCAGCCCCAGGTGAATAACCAAGCGGTAGGGCGAAACCGCGGTGCTGTCGGCCATAAAGCCGGATGCGACCATAAACCAGCCGACCGCACCTTGCAGGCCCCCAAGCGCAAACAAGCCAACTAGGCGCGGTATCAGCCGACGCTCGATCCGAGCGGTACACAAAAACCAAAGCAGCGGGACGAAAAAGACCAAGCCGATCAACCGCCCCCAGAGCCGGTGGAACCACTCGAGCCAGAAAATATGTTTAAACCCGTCGATCCCGAAGCCAGCATTCACCAGGGCGTATTGGGGAATCTTTTGATAGAGCGCGAAAAGCCGCTGCCATTCCGCATCAGAGAGCGGCGGAATAGCCCCCATCAGCGGATCCCACTCCATGATTGACAGCCCAGACCCGGTCAACCGCGTAGCGCCCCCCAGCACGATCATCACCATGATCATACCGGCGACGCTAAACAGCCACGCAGCCACCAAACGCCTGTTTGGCTCGGTGGAGGCTCTGTCTGCACGGGAAAGAGGCGAGCGATCATGCATATCGAACGGCATGGCGCTGATATAGGGCCTGCCGGGACGTTTAAGAAGCGGCCCGCCCGTCGCTCCGGTCGATTTTCCGCTCAGCCCTGCATCGCGGCGGCACGAGGTCACCCCCGTCGAGGATTCACTGGCACGCGCCCCGCACCACCCACTGCGCCCGGACATCGCGCATCACCACACCATGTCGGCTGCCGTTTCTGCCGCAGACCGTCCAAAATCCGGGCCACTCGTCGGTTACAACAGCACGGGCGCTACTGCAAAAAACACGCGGCTCACGGCTGCTGATGCGAACCTGGGAAAGCCCTGCGTTGGGCGTCGTCCAAAACCGACAACCGAATTAGCACTCAACGGCAGGGAGTGCTATCAAACCCTTGACAGCGTCAGACCGTCTCACTAGATCGCTGGCACTCCCCGACCGGGAGTGCTAACAATCGAATGGTCGCCCCGCGGCTGTTCGGTTTTTGGCAATCCGATCAATCACCGACTGAGTTTAATCTCGGGAGCGATACGAATGGCATTCCGTCCCCTGCACGACCGGGTCGTGGTCCGGCGTCTAACCGCCGAAGAAAAGACCGCCGGCGGCATCATCATCCCTGACACGGCCAAAGAAAAGCCGATGGAAGGCGAAATCGTGGCCGTAGGCCCGGGCGCTCGCAATGAAGCGGGTCAGCTTGTCCCCCTCGACGTGAAGGCGGGCGACAAGATCCTGTTCGGCAAGTGGTCCGGCACCGAAGTGAAGCTCGATGGCGAAGAACTCCTGATCATGAAGGAGTCCGACATCATGGGCATCATTACCGCCACCGCTTCGAAGAAGAAGGCCTAAGGCGCAAACGCCTTAGTCCGGTTTCTGCACAGTTTCTCATTGAATAGGGAATAGAGATATGGCTGCGAAAGACGTACGCTTCGGCGGCGATGCCCGCGCACGTATGCTGCGTGGCGTGGATATTCTGGCCGACGCCGTGAAGGTGACGCTGGGACCCAAGGGCCGCAATGTCGTCCTCGACAAAAGCTTCGGCGCCCCGCGCATTACCAAGGACGGTGTGACGGTCGCCAAGGAAATCGAATTGGCCGACAAGTTCGAGAACATGGGCGCCCAAATGGTGCGCGAAGTGGCCTCGAAGACCAACGACCTCGCCGGTGACGGCACGACGACCGCGACCGTTCTGGCGCAGGCGATCGTGCGTGAAGGCGCCAAGGCCGTTGCCGCTGGCATGAACCCGATGGACCTCAAGCGCGGCATCGACAAGGCCGTCACTGCCGTGACGGACGAGCTGAAGAAGCGCACCAAGAAGATCACCACCCCGGCGGAGACCGCACAGGTTGGCACGATCTCGGCCAACGGTGAGTCCGAAATCGGCAAGATGATCGCCGAAGCGATGCAGAAGGTCGGCAACGAGGGTGTGATCACCGTCGAAGAAGCCAAGGGCATCACGACCGAACTCGATGTGGTCGAAGGCATGCAGTTCGACCGCGGCTACGTTTCCCCGTACTTCATCACGAATGCGGAGAAGATGATTGCCGATATGGATCAGCCCTACATCCTGATCCACGAAAAGAAGCTGTCCGGCCTGCAGCCGATGCTGCCGCTGCTGGAGAGCATCGTGCAGTCCGGCCGCCCGCTGGTCATCATCGCCGAGGATGTCGAGGGCGAAGCCCTGGCGACGTTGGTGGTCAACAAGCTGCGCGGCGGCCTGAAGGTCGCGGCCGTGAAGGCACCTGGCTTCGGTGATCGTCGTAAGGCGATGCTGGAAGACATCGCCATCCTGACCGGCGGCACGGTGATCAGCGAAGACCTCGGCATCAAGCTGGAAAGCGTCAAGCTGGCCGATCTCGGTAAGGCGAAGAAGATCCTGATCGAGAAGGAAAACACCACGATCGTCGAAGGCGCTGGCAAGAAGGCCGACATCCAAGGCCGTTGCACTCAGATCCGCGCGCAGATCGAGGAAACCACCTCGGACTACGATCGTGAGAAGCTGCAAGAGCGTCTGGCGAAGCTGGCTGGTGGCGTTGCCGTCATCCGCGTCGGTGGCAGCACCGAAGTGGAAGTGAAGGAGCGCAAGGATCGCGTGGACGACGCGCTGCACGCAACGCGCGCCGCGGTTGAAGAAGGCATCGTTCCAGGCGGCGGCGTCGCTCTGGCGCGTGCGTCGATGATCCTGTCCAAGCTCAAGGGCACGAACGACGACGAGAAGGTCGGTATCGACATCATCCGCAAGGCGATCCAGACCCCGCTGCGTCAAATCGCGGAGAACGCGGGCGAAGACGGTGCGGTCATTGCCGGCAAGACGCTGGAAAATGACGAATACGCCTTCGGCTTCGATGCGCAGACCGGCGTGTTCAAGGACCTGGTGAAGTCCGGCATCATCGACCCGACAAAGGTCGTGCGCACGGCTCTGCAGGACGCGGCGTCGGTTGCCGGCCTGCTGATCACCACCGAAGCGATGGTGGCCGAGAAGCCGGAAAAGAAGGCCCCCCCGATGCCGGGCGGTGGTGACATGGGCGGCATGGGCGGCATGGATTTCTAATCCATTTCGTTCTAACCGAAACCGAATTGGGGCGGACCGCAAGGTTCGCCCCTTTTTCGTTTTTTCTCGAGCCGAGAGGTCCAGGCAAAACACAACTACAAAAAGACTAATTGTTATTTTTATTGAATTATTTTTGCAAATTCGCAGCCCTGGACTGCCAAGGACCAGCTCGCATTGCCTTGTCCCGCAGCCAAGCCACCGCTAGCTTTGGGCTACGATGACAGCACCGCCCACCGCCACGCCCCAGAGCCAGGATTTCGATATCGGCCAGATGCTCGCCAAGGCGCAGGCTCACTGGCAAGCAGGTCAGGCTGATCAGGCAGAGATCGCGTGCCAGCGCGTTCTGGCAGTTTGGCCAGGCCAGTGCGATGCAATGCACTTGCTCGGGCTCATGGCGCATGCCTACGGCAATCTCGATCTGGCTATTTCACATTTGCGCCAAGCCTGTATGGCCCCGCGCGCGCCGGCGCTGTATTTCTCCGACCTTGCCGAAATGTGCCGCCAGCGCGGGCTGCTTACCGATGCGGAGCAATTCGGCCGCCAGGCGGTGACCCTGAACCCCAACCTCTACAGCGCCTGGAATAATCTCGGCATCATCCTTCAAGAATCCGGCAAACTGGAAGAAAGCCGCGATTGCCTGATCCGCGTCGTCAGCCAGGAACCCGAAAACGCGCGCGCGATCAACAATCTGGGCAATACGTGCAAACGGCTTGGCTTGAATGATGAGGCGGAACGGCACTGGCGCCGCGCCGCAGCTTTGCAACCGGATTTTGCCGAGGTTTACAGCAACCTCGCCAATTTGTTCAACGAGCGCGCCCAACACGACCAAGCGCGGCAGATGGCGCTGAAAGCGATCGGGCTCAATCCGAGATTGGCAGATGCCTATATCAATATCGCGGCTGTGGAAGCGATCCAGCATCAGCTGACCGAAGCGCAACGCTGGCTGCGCGCCCTTCTGTCTTTCGCGCCCGATCACGTCGGCGGTCTGACAGGGCTGGCGATGACGTTAAAGCAAACCGACGATTTGGACGCTGCCGCCGCAATGGCGCGCCGAGCGGTAGCGGTGGCACCGCAAAGCCCTGAGGCACAGAATGCGTTGGGCGCCATCCTTATGGCCCAAGGGCAAGAAGAGGCTGCCCTGTCCGCCTTCGATCGCGCGGCCAGCCTACCCGGCCTCGCAAGAGAGCAATCACGGCTCAACCGAGCCGCGTTGCAGATGGAGATGGGCCGCAAGGACCTTGCGCGGGCCGACTATCAGTCGGTCCTTGAAGAATTCCCAAACTCGGTCGGCGCACTCTTCAATTTGGCAAGCCTCAACACCGTAAAGCCCGGCGATCCCGTCATCGCCCGAATGGCAGAACTGCTGCGAACCAGCCATACGTTATCCTATGGCGAGCGGATGACGTTACATTTCGGGCTCGCGAAGGCATTGATGGATGTCGGAGACGGTGAGGCGGCTTTCACGCACCTCGATGAGGGCAATCGGCTAAAGCGTGCGTCGATCATCTTTGATCCCGACATGTCTGCCGCCTGGGTGCGCGCAATCGGCGCGGCCTTCCCGGCGGAAACATTGACCGCATCGAGACGAAACGGAAAAGAGGCCGGGGGCGATCCGTCGTCGATGCCCATCTTCGTGCTGGGAATGCCGCGATCCGGCACGACGCTGGTGGAGCAGATACTCGCCTCGCACCCGCTGGTACACGGTGCTGGGGAGTTGCATGCCTTTCAACAGCTCGCCGAACGGTTCGGCCCCTACCCCGACGGCGTCCGCAACCTGACGCAGACGCAAAAGACCGAAATCGGCGCGGACTATGTGGCTTATATTACCAAGCTGGCGAACGGACGGCCTTATGTCGTCGACAAAATGCCCTCCAACTTTCTGTATATCGGGCTGATACGCCAGGTTTTACCGCAAGCGCATATCATCCATTGCCGGCGCGATCCGGCCGACACATGCCTTTCGTGCTACAGCAATCTTTTTGCCGGCGAACAGCCATTTACCTACGATCAAACCGAACTGGGCCGGTTCTATCGCAGCTACCAGGACCTTCTCGCGCAGTGGCGGCCTGGGCTGCCGGCGGAATACTTCCTTGAGATAGACTATGAGTCGGTGGTGGAAGATCTGGAGCGCGAGGCCCGTCGACTGCTTGCGTTCCTTGGCTTGCCGTGGGATCCGGCTGTGCTGGATTTCCATCGCACGAAACGCGCCGTGCGGACGGCATCGGTCAATCAGGTGCGGCAGCCTATCTATCGCAGTTCGGCGGGGAAATGGCGCAAATTCGCCCCACACATGAAGCCGCTGCTCACGGCGTTGGGTATCGAGGCGGGTTGACGTAAGCCCCCTTGCCTGCGTCGGAGGACGCGCCGAAACTCGGTTCGTTCACGCCTCTTTTCCGGAAATGCCATGACCACGAACCTCCCCCTGAGCGGAACCCGGCTGTGGGACAGCCTTATGGAAATCGCCAAGATTGGCGGTACGGCAAAGGGGGGCTGCAACCGGCAGACCCTGACCGATCTGGACAGCCAGGGTCGAGCACTGTTCCGGCAATGGGGCGAATCGATCGGGCTGACACTGTCGGTCGACCGCGTCGGCAATATGGTCTTCTCCCGCCCTGGCCGCGATCCGTCGCGTAAGCCGATTGCCATCGGCAGCCATCTGGATACGCAACCGACCGGCGGTAAGTTCGACGGCATCCTTGGCGTTCTCGCCGGGCTGGAAATCATGCGGGCTTTGCACGAAGCCGGCGCCGAAACCGATGCGCCACTGATGTTGATCAACTGGACCAATGAAGAGGGCGCCCGTTTCTCTCCCCCCATGATGGGCAGCGGCGTTGCCATGGGCCTGTTCACCGAAGCCGAAGTTCTCGCCAAGCAGGATGCCGAAGGCGCTGTCTTCGGCGAAGAACTTCGCCGGATTGGCTGGCAGGGCACCGCCGATCCCACCGCGCTGCAAAATATCGGCGCCTATTTCGAACTGCATATCGAACAAGGGCCGCAACTGGAAAACGAAGGCCTCGATCTTGGTATCGTGACGCATGCCTTGGCGCAGACGTGGTATGAAGTGACTGTCGAAGGCACGGAATCCCACGGCGGTAGCCTTATGGCAGGCCGTCGTGACGCATTGATGGGGGCAGCCCCTTTGATCGCCGCGGTGGAGGAGATTGCGCTGGCTGCCGTTTCCCCAACCGGCGAGCCAGGGCGTGGCACCGTGGGATGTGTCTCGATTTATCCCTCTAGCCGCAACATTGCGCCGAGCCGTGTATGGTTCAGCGTCGACACACGACATGGCGATACGGCGCAACTTTCCTGGATGGGGGAAGAATTGCGCCGCCGCGCTGCCGCCTTAGCGACACAACGTGATCTTCACATCGCGGTCGAGGAGTTCTGGCACGCGCCATTAACGCCCTTTGCGCCGGAGTTGGCGGACCGTCTGCGCGCCTCGGCACAGGCTCGTGGCTATCGGTCCAAGGATATGCCGACCGGCATCGGCCATGACGCCGTCTATATGGCGCGCCATGTACCAACCGTGATGTTGTTTACCCCCTGCCACGGCGGCATCAGTCATAACGAGGCGGAAAGTATTACCGCAGAATGGGCGACTGCGGGATTGACGGTCCTGGCGGATGCGGTGGTGCAAACGGCCAATGCGCCGCTTTGACCCAAACCACAGCGGGCGGATCACCCACCTCCCCCGCGCTCTGTCTCGATCGTTCTGAAACCGCGATTTACGCCCTACCCGGCCGCAGCAACAATTGGGCAGCCGGGGAAAACGCGCGGGAGCGGAGGAGCAAAACCGCCACCAGGCCGGTAATGCCCGACGAAGACATGATCATTGCGACGATGACGAATTGATACAGCCCTGCCGTCAGCGGGTTAGCGCCATTCAGCATCATCCCCGCCATAACGCCGGGGATCCACACTAATCCGAGCGATTTCATCATATCCAGACGCGGCAGAAGACAGGCATACACCGCACTGCGGACATAGGGGGCGACCGCAACGGACGGTTCAGCGCCCAGAGCAAGCCCAGCTTCGATCGGCCCAGCGTGGGCGACGACATCGGCGCGAAAACGCTCCGCAGCCTGCGCGCAGGCATTCATCGCGTTGGCAATGATCATGCTGCCGACAGGCACCAACATCTGAATATCTGTCTTCAGGGCTCCCAATGCGATCATCGTGGCGATGACCAAGCCGCCGCCGGCGGCAATGGACACGAAGGATAGCGCAAAGGAGCCGCCCAGTCCTTTCGAGCGTTTTGCCGCCGTTGCCGCCGCGGCACCGGCCATCGCCAACAAAATCAGCGCGCCGATCAGCAGATTGCCGTGCAAGAGCAACGCCAGGACAAATCCGACGAAAACCATTTGCACCAAGCCGCGAAGAAGCGACACGACGGCTTCGCGCGCCACATGCACGTGGTGATACCGATACAAAAGCACGACCGCGCCGCACAGAATGATCGCCCCGCCGGCCTGCAGCAAGCCGAGCCAGACCGCGGTATCGAAATATGCCAGCAGATCAGGCATCGCCCAGCACCTCTGCCACCGGTCCAACCGCTTCCAAACGACCACCGCTCAGCCGCATCACCCGGTCGGCGAAACGCCGCGTCTGCGCCGCATTATGGGTCACCAGCACACAGGTCATCGCCCGCTCCCGCATGATGCCGTGCAACAGGTCTTCGACGCCGCGGGCTGAGACCTCATCCAGCGCCGATGTCGGTTCATCGAGCAATAAAACCTCTGGCGCATTCGCCAGCGTTCTCGCCAGCGCGATGCGCTGCGCCTCCCCACCCGACAGGGTGCCGGTGTCGCGCCCCGCATATCCCGGCAAACCGACACGGCCCAGCAGCGCGGCGATCTTGTCTTCGGACAGGATCTCACGTCGTTGCGCGGGGCCAAAGCGGATGTTCTCCGCCACTGTCCCGGGGAACAAAAACGGTGTTTGCATCATCATACAAACGCGCTGACGCAGGCGCGGCGGCGGGATAGCGCGATAATCCTGACCGTTCAGCAACACCATGCCGGCAGTGGGCTCATCCAACCGGTTCAATAATCGCAGAAACGTCGACTTCCCCGCCCCGCTCGCCCCCACCACGGCCATCACCTCGCCGGGTGCGATAGACACCGAGATATCGCTGACCAAAGCCTTGCCGCCCACCAACCGCGTCAGACCCCGCGTTTCCAACGCCGGCACAGGGGTGGGCATGGCGGGGTTCATCGCTTCGGGCATAGGGAACTCCTGAACCGTCCTGGTCCGATAACCCGAAACCCACCATACTCCCTCGGCTCAGCCGCCGTCGACCATTGCCGACGGCAGCGCCGGTTGCGGCGGTGGGCGAGCCTTGGGCGGCGGCGGAACCCAGGGGCGATCACCCCGCGCCGCACGGTCGGTCAGGATGCTCACCTTGCTACCGTCCAGCCAAAGGGCCGTGCTACCGTTGCGCCACGCGGTGAAGCGGTCCACCAAAGCGGGCCACGGTTTCGGACACAGGCCACGCGCCGGTTCCAGCGACACCACCACCGCCACATCCCGGCAATCCTGCTGATGCTCGGCATCACGGACCACCAGCACGGCGGCATCACCGGCAAACGGCACGATCTTGCAAAATCCCGGCTGACAGCGCGCCACAAGCCGGCCGTCGGCTTGCGTGGAGACAACCTCATCGCCCTCGTCAGGCATCGGCAGGAACGATTCGACCCCCAGTTCATGCCGCCAAGCATCCGCCGTGAAGCCGGCATTCTTATCTGTGGCGTGCAGGAAGACCCCGCGCTCCGTCCGTACGGCGAGCAAACGAGAGTCGGCCGAAACCAGCACATCCGGCGCATGGAAGAAAAATGGCGACAAAATGCCCGCCGCCATAAATGCCACCCCGGCCAACCGACGGCGGCCGCGCCAGATGCACAACCACGCCAAGCCAAAAGAGAACGCCGCCAGCCCCCAGGCAGGCATCGGCGGCGCGGGTAGGGTCGCGGCCGGCAAATCGGCCGTCCAGCGGGCGATCGAGACAACTAGGTTTGCGCCCCAGCCCATCGGCACCAACGCCAACGCCTCCAGATGCAGCGGCATCAGGCATAGAGCGATTACGCCGGCCGGCATGACCCACAGCGCCGTCAACGGAACCGCGAGCATATTCGCAAGCACGAAATAAACCTGGAAATGGCCGAAATGATAAGCGCCATAAGGGGCGGAGGCTGACCCCGCCAAAGCGCTGGTAAGCGCCAATGCAGCGCAATGGGACAGCAGCCGCCGCCACCACGCCCTGCCATGCAAGCGGCTCAACCACGGTCGCATCGCCTCATATCCCGCGATCAGGGCGGCAACGGCCGAGAAACTCATCTGGAACGAAACCCCAGGCACTTCCTGCGGAACCATGGCCATCAACAAAACGCCGGCCACCGCCAGGCCGCGCAGCGAAAGCGCCTGGCGATCCGCCATCAGTGCTACCGAAAACAGCACCGCCATGGCGAAGCTACGCAGGATGGGCACGTGCATACCGGTCAACACCATGTAACCGGCCCCGGCTGCCAGCGCGGCCAAAACAGCCAGTTTCTTCGTCGGCCAGTGCAATGATGCGTGCTCATTCAGCGCAAAACCAAGCCGAGCGACGGCGAGGATGAAGGCCATGATGATGCCGATATGCAGGCCGGCGACCGCCAAGAGGTGCGCAAGACCCGAGACACGAAACGCCTCATGATCCGCCTCGGGGATGGCCATCGACGCACCAGTCAGCAGCGTGGTGGCAAACTCGCCGGCTGTGCCGGGAATAATCGATGTGACGCGGGCGGCAATCTCCTCCCGCGCGCGTTGGACCAAACGTGTCCCCATCAACGGTAACGCGCCGCCTGTCCGCTCGATATCCCCAAGGGCAAAGCCCGACGCGCCCAGGCCAGTGTAAAAAGCGTCGCGCTGCAGGTCCCAAGCACCCGGATAGGCCGGCATGGCTGGCGGACGCAGCAGCGCACGCACGCGCACGGCATCGCCGGTTCCCAGTGGGGTGGCATCGCCACGGCGCAGGCGCACGCGCACAAAACGGCGCAAGGGGGCGGCACCGTCCAATGACGCGTCGGCAATACTGACCCGTCGGCCACCCGCAAGGCGCTCCACCGCCGTTACGATGCCCGTGACCGTAGTGGCTTTCGATGGCAAGGCGGCTTCGATGGGGGGCGCGCGCGCAGTCGCCCATTGCGCCGCGGCAAACCCCAGGGAGGTGGCCAGCATCGGCACCAACACAATGCGCCCGACCGGCAGGAAATATGCCGCCAGCGCGCACGTCAGTGCTGCCGCGGCACCGCACCACCATGCAGGCTCGAAGCGCAGTGAATAATAAGCCAACACGCCCGCACACATGAACACGGGCAGCCACAGCGGCAGGCGATCGCGCTCGGCTTCAAGCCAGGCGCGCAGGGCAGAGATCGGCTGCATGCGGGGCAGCCTAGCGCGGAAGCGTCTACAAAACATGAATTGGCGTGCTAGATCACTGTTCATGACCGTCCGTACTCGCTTCGCCCCAAGCCCCACCGGCCCGCTGCACATCGGTGGCGTCCGCACCGCTTTGTTCAATTATCTGTACGCCCGGCACATGGGTGGCCAGTTCCTGCTGCGGATCGAGGACACCGATCGGGAACGCAGCACCGACGCCGCAACCCAAGGCATCATCGATAGCCTCGACTGGCTTGGCCTGGATCGCGATGAGGCAACGGTTTTCCAATCCACCCGCATGGAACGCCATGCCCAGGTTGCTCACCAGCTACTCGCCAACGGCAATGCCTATTATTGCTACTGCACCCCCGAGGAATTGGCCGCCGAACGCGATCAGGCGACAAAGGAAAAGCGCGTCTGGCGCTATGATGGGCGCTGGCGCGACCGCGATCCATCCGAAGCGCCGGCTGGCATAAAACCGGTGATCCGCCTGAAAACCCAGCGTGATGGGGATACGGTGCTGGAAGACCTGGTCCAAGGCACCGTGCGCGTCGGCAACACGGAGCTTGATGACATGATCATCCTCCGCAGCGATGGCACGCCGACCTACAACCACTCGGTCGTTGTGGACGATCATGACATGGCCATCACCCACGTGATCCGCGGCGATGACCACCTGACCAATACGTTCCGCCAGATCCAGGTCTATCGGGGCATGGGGTGGGAGATACCGCGCTTTGGCCATATTCCATTGATCCATGGTGAGGACGGTAAGAAGTTGTCCAAACGCCACGGCGCGCAATTCGCGCTGGAATTCCGAGAAAACGGCTACCTGCCAGACGCGCTGTGCAACTACCTGCTGCGCTTGGGCTGGTCGCATGGCGATCTGGAAATTGTCGGCCGAGAAGACGCGATCCGCCTGTTTGATGTCGTGGACATCAACCGCGGCGCGTCACGGATGGATTATGCCAAGCTGCAAAATCTGAACGGCATCTATCTCCGCGCCGCCGACGACGGATACTTGACGCAAGAGGTTCTGGCCCGCTTGGCCAACCGCCCCGATCTGACCATGACAGCGGAGATCGAAACGCGTATCCGAACCCTGATGCCGGCGTTGAAGGAGCGCGCCAAGACGCTCGTGGACCTGGCCGAATCCGCCGTGTTCTTGATCCGCTCGATCGTGCCCGAGGGTAAGGCGGCCGCGATCTTGACCGCCGAAGCGCGTGATATGCTGGGCGCTGTCCATAAGGCGTTGGCGGCGACCGACTTCTCGGTGGCATCGATCGATGCAGCCCTGCGCGGTTTTGCCGAAGAAAAAGGCCTCAAATTGGGCCAAGTGGCGCAGCCTCTTCGGGTCGCGCTCACCGGCGGCACGGTCAGCCCTGGGATCGATGCGACACTCGCCGCATTGGGCAAGACGGAAGCCCTTGCCCGCATCGCCGCGGCCGCCGCCTGACCAATACCAAGCGCAATCCCGACTGCTGTTCCGCGCCGTCTCGCCAGCAGTTGAGGGAATACCTCCAGTGAGAAAACACGCGCGACTGATCGGCGCGAAAATCATCCGATAGAGCATGTTCGGCAAAAACCGCGCATGCCGGCCGCTACGTGCATTCGCATGACATTCGACAACATCATTAACCCTTCGGAAAGAACTGTTCCATAGAAATGGCCGCACCCCGGATAGGAGCAGCCAGATGTGGAGCAAGCGGAGGCGAACCCGCCCAAAATTCGGCATCACCCCCTTGCGCTGGGTGGCAGCACCGGCAACCGCTGTCATCATGGTTGCACTCGCAGGTGGTTTAACGGTCACGCCCAGCCGCGATATCAGGGTTGGCGACATCATAACATTCACGCCCGATCCCTCGCTCTGGAGCATCCCCGGGGGCGGAGCCGAACGGATATCGGTGCATCGGCCCGGCTCATTCGGCTGCGTCCTCGATCTCGGCGTTCTGCGCTACCTGGGCGGTAGCCTTGTGGCAGAGGCGCAGTTCGCCAATGAAGGACATAGTTTCCGGCTGCATTGGGCTGGCGAACGGACGGCCGCCGATGCAAGCGATTGCGGTGCCAGCGCTGACCTCATCATCGACCAATCAACCTTGCGGCAACTGGCTCGGGCTGCCTCAGCCGGATCCGGCGCGTCCGCTTTGGGGCCGATGCAGGTCCGCCTGTGATGATCGCCGTGGGCGTGAACAGCCGCGCAGACGCCGTCGGGTCTACCGAAGACCTCTGATGACCAACCCGCCCTCGACGGATGAGGAGACGAAAACCAGACGGTCACGTCGCCAACCATCCGCTGCACCTATCGCGTCGGTCTCCTCAGAGGTCTTCGCCGTTCACCTTCTTCTTTAGATCGCGCAGACGCGCCTGCCCGCCCGCCGTCTGGGGATCAACCGCCAGTAACTTCTGCCAGGCCGCATAGGCGGACCTCCAATCCCCTCGCGACATCGCAATATCGGCCAGGGCTCGGAATGCCTGAAAATCGTGCGGCTCCAGCGTCACGGCCTGCCGCAGATCGGCCAGAGCACCGGCGACGTCACCGGCATGAAACCGCGCGACGCCACGATGGTAAAAGGCCGTGGAAAAATCGGGCTTTAAGGTTATCGCATCGGTGAAGCAGTCCGCCGCATCGTCATATTGTTCTGCTTTCAGCGCACGCAGCCCGCGGCTCATCAACAGCGTCGTCAGCGCACCGCCCGACCGCAGCCATGTCCGCTCCAGCCGTTCTTCCAGCAGAAACGCCGTCTGCTCGTTGGGCGCCGCCTGAAGCGCATGCAGCAAGGCATCGATATCGGCGTGCAGGTTGCCACCACTTTGCGCCATGCTCTCCCGCGTCTCTCCGCCAGGAACGCGCTCGGCTCCATCAGTCTCGGCCAGCGCCGTCGCGCAGCACAGCAGCATCATCGCAAGGCAGACCGCGAAGCGGCGCATCCTAGGCCGGCAGGGCAGCGGGCCGCGGACCACCCGCCATCCAATCGAGCAATTCGATCGTGTGCACCACCGGCAGTTCGTCGCCCGATAATTGGGTGATGCA
>Ga0164296_1002436_pt1 | contig 18552 bp, 18 predicted proteins | sample GEODES057metaG_FD_113533 | JGI IMG/M metagenome (GOLD analysis project Ga0164296, IMG submission 113533) | Dystrophic lake water microbial communities from Trout Bog Lake, Wisconsin, USA - GEODES057 metaG | ecosystem: Environmental > Aquatic > Freshwater > Lake | place: USA: Trout Bog Lake...
GCGACCACCGTAAGTAACGGTTGGGTGCCAGTAGCGGTCTCAACCAACCCTCAACTGCCAATCAACTACGTTGCTCAAGGTGGGTGCGTATTAACGCAGTCCAATCAACTTGTTTGGACAACTGGTACGACGTGCACTATCTATGCCAATCAGCCAAACGCCTACTCAATCACAGAAACGTTGACCAAAAAATGAACCAAGCCGAACGCCAAGCACTACGAGAGAAGCACAGCAGGCGCTGGGAAAAGAAGTCATCGAGGCTTCTCACTCTTACTGGTCTGGTGCTGGTCCTACGGCTATTTGATTCAATGACAACTAACAAGAGGAAAAAGCGTGAGCGCAGCTGAACTGCAATTGGGTGAGCGAGTCATGCTCATTGACAACAAAGACCGTCACTATCTGATCAAACTTCGTAGCGGAGCAACGTTTCACACCCACGCTGGCATTGTGGCCCACGATGACGTCATCGGCGCCGATGAAGGTTCGCTCATCAAGAGTTCTACTGAACGCAGCTTCCTCGTTCTTCGACCAACGCTGAGCGATGTGGTCCTCAAAATGCCACGTGGCGCACAGGTCATCTACCCCAAGGATTTGGGGACCATCTTGATGCAAGCGGACATTGGTCCCGGCATGCGAGTTCTGGAGGCCGGCCTCGGATCGGGCGCACTGTCAATGACACTGCTGCGCGCCGGTGCCCATATCACTGGCTACGAAATTCGCGAGGACTTTGCTGCCCACGCTCGCCAGAATGTTGTCGACATGCTCGGTGAAGATATTCACTACGACATTCATATCCGTGACGTGACGCAGGGGATTGACGAGCAAGACCTCGACCGGATCATTTTGGACATGCCCGAACCCAATCTGGTTGTGCCGCACGCCGAAAAGGCACTGCGCCCAGGAGGCATTTTCTTGGCGTACCTGCCGACAATCAATCAAACCCAACTGCTTCGAGAAACACTTCGTCAGCACTCATTCGGTCTCGAGGAGACGGTGGAGATACTTCGCCGTACGTGGCACATCGATGGAAGATCGGTACGTCCTGATCACCGAATGGTGGCCCACACCGGTTTCTTAACGTCAGCGCGCCGACTGGTTAGAAAGAGCAGCGAAGAGAACTAGTCGTTCTCAATGAAGATGCACTCACCGGGGCATTCTTCCGAAGCTTCAGTGACCGCATCGTGGAATTCGGCAGGCACGACCGCAACGCCTTGCGCACCACCGGGTGAGTTCTGTGGCTGGCCGTCTTGCTTTACGTAGGCGAGACCGTCATCGAGCAGCGTGAAGACAGAAGGACAGATCTCTTCACAGAGTCCGTCGCCAGTGCACAGATCTTGGTCGATCCAAACCTTCATGTTTTCTATCCTCCGAGGCTTTTTGGTGATTTCACTCTAGCGTGACTCCCCGGAGCCCTGTGACTTTACGCCGTACCGCTAACGCCCTAGGGTGACGTAATGGAGCACTTTGACGACCTTGGACCGAATGAATCCCAAGACTCAGTACCCGTGCACACGCCTGAGCAGTTCCAGTTGACGGATCTTCAGCAAGCCAACGCACGCATTGAGTTGCTGGAAGAAAAGCTACTTGAGGCTCGTGGCCAACTGGCTACCAGCCGGTCCAACAATGAACGTCTGGCCCTCGTTGTCCAGCAAACGCGCGACCAAATTGCCCTGCTTCGCGGAGAAGTGGAGAAGCTTTCGCAACCACCTGGCGTGTACGGAACGTTTATCGATTTCAACGCCGACGGTACGGTCGACATTCTGTCATCCGGTCGCAAGATGCGTGTCTCCATTGCTCCGTCAATCGACCCCGCGCAGGTTCATCGCGGCGACGAAGTGGTGCTCAATGAGTCCTTTAGTGTCGTTGGGGTTCGCGGTCTCGATCGCCAAGGCGAAGTCGTCACCGTTAAGGACGTTCTCGACGGACGCCGCGTACTTGTCTACGCCAGGGCAGACGAAGAGCGCGTCGTCGAACTTGCTCACGCAATGAAGGACGTGCACCTCCGAGCCGGCGACACCGTCCTCCTTGACCCCCGCAGCAACCTACTCACCGAGAAGCTGGCCCATCAGGATGCGGAGACGCTGATCCTGGAGGAAGTGCCCAACATTTCCTACGAAGACGTTGGTGGTCTCGACGAGCAAATTGAGGCCATCACCGACGCCGTTGAGCTCCCGTACCTTCACCGGCAACTCTTTCAGGACTACGCGCTGCCAGCGCCAAAAGGAATATTGCTCTACGGGCCGCCCGGCTGCGGTAAAACACTCATTGCCAAAGCCGTGGCCCATTCACTCTCTCAGAAGGTAGGCGAACTCACGGGCAACCGCAATGTTCGGTCCTATTTCCTCAACATCAAGGGACCGGAATTGCTCAATAAGTACGTGGGGGAAACCGAGCGTCAAATTCGTCTGGTATTCCAACGAGCTCGTGAGAAGGCTGAAGAGGGCGTGCCGGTCATTATCTTCTTTGACGAAATGGATTCCCTGTTTCGCACGCGAGGAACTGGCATTAGTTCCGACATGGAGTCGACCATTGTGCCCCAACTCTTGGCAGAGATTGACGGCGTTGAGTCGCTGCGCGATGTGATTGTTATCGGCGCGACGAACCGCGAAGACTTAATCGATCCGGCAATTCTTCGCCCTGGACGACTGGACGTCAAAATCAAAATTGAGCGTCCTAATGCCGAAGCAGCACACCAGATCTTCGCTCGGTACCTCACGTCAGCAATTCCCCTCTCTGAGGATGTGGTGGCCAACGAAGGTGGCGGAGACGTTGATAAAGCCCTCCAGTCAATTATCGAAGAGACCGTGGCGAGCATGTACGAGATCTGCGACGACAATCGCTTCCTAGAGGTCACCTACCAAGGTGGGGACAAGGAGGTGTTGTACTTCAAGGACTTTGCGTCGGGTGCCATGATCGAGAACATCGTTCGTCGAGCGAAGAAGCTCGCCATTAAGCGTGAAATCGCAGGACTCAATCGTGGCATCACCTCGAGTGACCTCATTGTCTCGCTGCGACAGGAATTTCACGAAAACGAAGACTTGCCAAATACCACCAATCCAGACGACTGGGCTCGCATCTCGGGAAAGAAGGGGGAGCGGATTATCTTCATTCGCACCCTCATTAACCGAGATGAAGCCGAGGTAAAGGGTGGACGGTCCATCTCACACGTTGGCACCGGGCAGTATTTGTAGCCCATGAGAACGCCGAAGATTCTTGGCATAGAAACTGAGTACGGCATTGCCGGAGGACCGGAGAAGGACCCAATCCTGGCGTCGAGCATCATTGTCAACGCGTACGCACGAGAAGGTCAGGTTCAGGCCAACTGGAACTTCGATGATGAGCACCCGGACAGTGATGCTCGTGGTCTGATTAACTTCACCTCGCTTGCCCCAATCGTCGAAACGCACTTGGCCAACACGGTGCTGACAAATGGCGCGCGCTTCTACGTTGATCACGCTCACCCGGAGTACTCCTCGCCGGAATGTGCCTCACCACTGGAAGCCTGTCTGTACGACGCTGCGGGCGAGGAAGTGCTGCGTCGAGCGTTGGTGGTGGCCAACGAATCACTTTCGAGTGGAGAGTCGCTTTCCATTTACAAGAACAACTCAGACGCCAAAGGCAATAGCTACGGAACACACGAAAACTACCTAGTGTCTCGAGACGTTGATTTTGACGACATCGTTACTGCCATGGTGCCGCACTTTGTCTCACGGCAAATTCTCTTTGGTGCAGGAAAAGTTGGTTTTGAAACCCCATTCGCCGAAGCCGTGGCACCACGTTTCCAGATTTCTCAGCGGGCAGAGTTCTTCGAGGAGATCGTTGGTCTCGAGACGACGTTGCGACGACCAATAGTCAATACCCGCGATGAACCGCACAGCGACGCCGACCGATTTCGCCGGCTGCACGTGATCAACGGCGACGCCAACATGAGCCAAACAGCGACCTTCCTCAAACTCGGAACAACTGCACTACTGCTGAGCGCGCTCGAAGAGTTTGGCGCGGCGGTCTTTCCAGCACCGCCGACTGATCCAGTGCGCACCATGAGGTCATTTTCGTATGACACTTCACTGCGTCACAACACGACGTGCACCGACCAAAGAGTTCGCAGCGCCTGGGGTTTTCAAGATGAACTTTGGCACATTGCAGCACGCCTCGTTGCAGCAACGGGGGGCCACGACGTGGCCAGCGAAGACGAGGTGGCACTCATCATGGGACAGTGGCGTGAGCTGCTCGACGGCGTGCGCGAAACACCCGATTCTGTTGCCGACCGAATTGACTGGATTGCTAAGAAGCGAATGATTGATGGGTACGCTGAGCGTCATTCACTGCGCAGTGACGACGCGCGACTCCGCGCCATTGATCTGCAGTACCACGACATTCGCGTCGAAAAGTCTCTTTCGCAACGTGCGGGACTTCGCCAGCTCTGGCGTGCGGAGGAGATACGTGAAGCTGTTCACAATCCTCCGTTAACCACGCGTGCCTATTTTCGCGGAGAGTGCCTACGCCGGTATCCCGACGAAGTAGTGGCCGCCAACTGGGACTCGCTGGTCTTTGACGTCGGCGATGGACCTCTTTACCGGGTTCCTATGATGGACCCAACACGAGGTACTGCAGTGCTCACCAAGTCGTTGCTCGATAACAGTCAGACTGCTGCAGACCTCTTGAAGGCATTAGAAAGTAAGTACGACCATGAGTGAACAAGAGCGAATTCAAAAACAACGGACCGAGCGAAGCGAAACGACAGACTCGACTGAAGCCATTACCTCGGGAGCAAACTCCGAGCAGTTGAAGGCCGACCTGGACGACTTGCTCGACGAAATCGACGAAGTCCTTGAGGAAAATGCTGAGGAGTTCGTTCGAAATTACGTACAAAAAGGAGGGGAGTAATGGGACTACCACTGTTTGATGCGGCTTCGGACCCGGGCCCCTCTTTCTTTCACTTCGCTACACAACTCGGCATGACCACCCCCACTACTGCGTCTTCGACGTCGTCAGCCCACGCCACCACGGTGATCGCGGTGAAGTTTTCTGAGGGCGTCATTATGGTGGCAGACCGCCAGGCGACCAGTTACTACATCGCCAACCGCGACGTCCGAAAGATTGAAGCTGCCGATAGCTTCACGGGCATCGCAATTTCGGGAACGGCAGCCCGCGGGCTCGAATTCATTCGCATGGCACAGTTGTCGTTCGAACACTACGAAAAGATGACTGATTCGTCGCTGAGCCTCGAAGGCAAGGCCAACTACCTTTCGCCAATCATCCAGGCCAACAACTTGCATTCGCCTCTCGTGGTCATGCCATTGTTAGCTGGCTATGACACCAATCACCGCCAAGGCCGTATCTTCGAATATGACGGGGCTGGTGGTTGCTACGAGCGAAATGACTTTGCTTCGATAGGTTCCGGTTCCCCCTTTGCCGATGGAGCACTGCGGCTTGGCTTCAAAACCGATATGAGCCGCGAGGAGGCTCTCGAACTTGGGACCTTGGCACTGTACGAAGCGGGCGACAACGATCCCAGCACCGGCGGACCCGATTTTGTTCGCAACATCTACCCAATGATTGTCACTATTACTGCCGAAGGGTTTGTCGAGATGCCCCAGGAAGAGGTCGGTAACCGATTCCGTGTCATCAATGAACGCCGTACGCAGAATGGCGGCATTGCAGGAGGAACGCTGCGATGAATGGTTTCTACGTCAGCCCCGAACAACTCATCAAGGACCGCGCGGAATTTGCCCAGAAGGGCATTGCCCGTGGAAGGTCACTGATCGGCGCAATCTATGCAGACGGCGTCGTGCTGGTAGCCGAAAACCCTTCAGCGTCCTTAAACAAGATTTCCGAAATCTACGACCGCATCGCATTTGCGGGTGTTGGAAAATACAACGAGTTCGATCGCTTGCGAGAAGCCGGCATTAGGTGGGCCGACTCGACCGGTTACACCTACTCACGAGACGATGTTGACGCCAGAGCTCTCGCGAACTACTACGCCCAGCACTTGGGTGACATGTTCACCGAAGGCCAGAAGCCACTCGAGGTTGAGATACTCGTTGCCCAACTTGGTTCGCACATTCGCCCCACCAAGCTGTACCGGATTGGCTACGAAGGAACAATTTCCGACGAAAACCGCTTCGCCGTACTGGGTGGTGATGCCGAAACGATCCGGTCACGGTTCGCTACGACAGAGTCAAGCGACATTGACCTACCAAGCACGCTCAAGAATGCCGTTGCTGCACTTTCAGGAACGGAACGGACAATCCCAACGGCCGATCTTGAGGTCTGTGTCCTGCACGACGACGGCAATCGTCGGACGTTCAAGCGACTTTCTGACGAGCGCGTTGCACAACTGTTGGGGTCGTAGGTCGGGACCTCCATGGAACGGCGCATCTTCGGCATCGAGACCGAATATGGCACTACGTTTTCCTTCCGCGGGCAACGTCGCTTAAGTCCTGACGAAGTATCGCGATTTCTCTTCCGCAAAGTTGTTGCGTGGGGGAGGTCGAGCAACGTCTTTCTGGAGAATGGCAGCCGTCTCTACCTCGACGTAGGGAGTCACCCCGAATACGCCACCGCAGAGTGCGACTCACTTTATGACGCAGTCGCCCAAGACAAGGCCGGTGAGGCCATCCTGTCAGAACTCGTCACGTACGCACAGTCGCAGCTGCAAGAAGAAGGCATCAGGGGCGACATCTATCTGTTTAAGAACAACACAGACTCGAGTGGCAATTCGTACGGATGTCACGAGAACTACTGCGTTGAGCGAGTAGAGGATCTATCGCGCTTTGAGCAGGTGTTCATACCGTTTCTCATTACCCGTCAACTTTTCACCGGAGCCGGCAAGGTTCTGACCACACCAAAGCACGGCACTTCCTACGTTTTGAGTCAGCGGGCCGAGCACATTTGGGATGCCATCTCGTCAGCCACGACGCGCAGCCGGCCAATCATCAACACCCGCGATGAGCCTCATGCCGACCCGGAGCGGTACCGTCGACTCCACGTCATCGTGGGTGACTCCAATATGAGTGAGTTCGCCACATTCCTGAAACTTGGCACCGCAGCCGTAGTGCTCGCCATGATCGAAGATAAAAACACTGTGTTGCGGGACTACTCACTGGCCTCAACCATTAATTCACTCCGTGACGTATCGAATGACCCGTGGTCGAAAAACACCATCAAACTCGCTACAGGCCGGGAGATGACCGCTCTCGAAATGCAAGAAGACCTGTGTGAGCGTGCGGAACTATTTCTTGAGTCACACGCTCTCCCCAGTGACCAGGTTCATGCAGTCAAACTGTGGCGAGAGGTGTTGAATGACTACCGCACCGACCCAATGCTCCTGAGTGACCGGGTCGACTGGGTCGCCAAGTATCAAATCATCGAACGCGAGCGTGAACGTAGCCGCCTTGAGCTGGACGACCCCAAGATTGCGCTCATTGATCTGCTGTACCACGACACTGACCGTGCGCGAGGTCTGTACTTTCGCCGAGAGGCTCGTGGGCACATGCGCACGATGGTGTCACCAGAGCAGATCTCCTTCGCCACCCACACTGCGCCAAGCACCACCCGGGCCCACATGCGAGGTGAGTTCATCAAGGTAGCGAAGAAATGGCGTCGCGATTTCACGGTGGACTGGGTACACCTGAAGCTCAATGACGAGATGCAGCGAACCGTCCTCCTTAAGGATCCGTTCAAAGCGACCGATGACCGATTTGCACGCCTGTTGTCATCTTTGGAACGCCACTAGTCGCCGACTAACCTGTTCAAGTGACCGATGAGAGTAATTCAGTAACTCCCGAAACGACACCCGCAGAGGCGTCAGGGGCTACAACCGAGGCTGCCCGCACCACGAGTGACGTTGAGCAAGAAGAGGTCGGTTCGGACGATCAGGTACTCGACGAAGAGCGTCGCCAGCTTTGGAAGAAGCGTCGGCGCTCGGTAAGTGAATGGTCCATCATCCTGATCGCCGCAGCGGTGGCTTCAGTCGTCCTGCGGCTCTTCGTCTTCCAGACGTACTTCATTCCTTCGGCGTCGATGGAACCAACCCTCATGATTGGCGACCGAATTGTCGTAAATAAGTTGTCCGTTGACTTTGGGACCATCAACACTGGCGACATCGTCGTGTTCAAGGCGCCGCCCGCAGAACATTGTGGAGAAGTTGTCGCGGACCTCGTGAAGCGCGTTATTGGCGTTCCGGGAGACAAGCTGACCTCTGAGGGCAACACCATCTTCATCAACGGACACGCCCTCTTGGAAAAATGGCCTCACAACGAACCAATCGGCGTGCCAATTCAGCCGGTCACCGTTCCCAAGAATGACTATTTCGTCATGGGCGATAACCACGCTGACTCGTGCGACAGTCGCTACTGGGGAATGGTGCCTCGCAAGGACATTATTGGCAAGGTCTTCCTGCGTATTTGGCCCGAGAGCCGAATTCACTGGTTCTAAGACGTAGAACAATTACTCCTACAATGGGGGAGTGTTCAGTCTGAGCCCTCTCAAGCTTCTCTTTGTAGTCGCCGTTATTGTGCTGCTACTGGGGCCCGACAAACTTCCAGAAGTGGCTCACAAGCTGGGCTCAACGTGGCGAGCAGTGAAGAAGATGCAAGAGCGTGTCGAAAAGGAAGTTCGAGATGCAATTCCGGACCTACCCTCAACGACAGACATCGCCCGCATTGCGAGAAATCCGGTCAATATGCTCAATACGCTGGCGGACCGAGCGGAAGCTCGCGAAGCAGCCACCGCCGGTGTGGATCCCAAGCCTGCTGAAGCACCAGTCCTCGACGTAACTCTCCCCATGGAGACCACACCGCCTCCACCGGTTCCACCTCGAGAACGACCCGACGTCACGTCACTACCCCCAGACCCATCTCTTAACTAACGATGACGAAAAACTTTCGCAAGGCAGCCACCGGTATGACCCTGACCGAACACCTCCAAGAGGCTCGTCACCGATTTGTGGTGTGCTCGGCATGGGTGTTCGGCGTCGGTGTATTTGGTTTCATCTTTTACTCACACATCTTGAAGGTGCTGCAGCACCCCTACTGTGCGGCATCGCCAAAGGACTGCTTCTTCCTCGTCACCAACCCTCTCGATGGTCTGACGCTGCGCGTCAAAGTCGCTTTCTTTACCGGTTTCATCGTTTCTTCCCCGGTCATTCTGTGGGAGGTATGGCGGTTCATCACGCCGGGACTAAAGGCCAAGGAAAGGCGCTACGCCATACCCTTTGTCCTCTCATCATTGACCTTCTTCCTTTCGGGCGTGGTGGTTGCCTACTTCAGTTTTGGCCACGCAATCCAGTTCCTTCGCTCCATTGGAGGACATTCACTCATCACCGAATACAACCCAAATCAGTATTTGACGTTGCTACTCCTCATGCTGTTTGTCTTTGGCCTCACCTTTGAGTTTCCGGTGGTGCTCGTCGCTCTTCAATTCGCCGGTCTCGTGACACCCAAGGGGCTTCTGAAGCATTGGCGCTACGCAGTAATCGCGATCACCATCGTGTCGGCAGTGATTACGCCCAGTGGTGACCCGCTATCAATGATGGCCCTCGGTATTCCGCTCGTCGTGTTCTACTTTGGGGCCATTGGTGTCGGTAAGTTGTTCCGCAAGTGACAATGTACCGACAACAGTTCATTGACTCGTTAGGGTTTGGACCCGACCGCTTCCAACTCGACGCCATTGAGTCCATTGACCAAAACATCAATGTTCTGGTGAGCGCACCAACTGGCGCCGGAAAAACACTGGTCGCCAACTACGCCATCGGACGAATGCTCGAACGTGAACAGCGTTCCTTCTACACCACACCATTGAAGGCGCTCTCGAATCAGAAGTACAACGAACTAGTTGCTCTGTTTGGCGCTCACCGCGTTGGTCTGCTCACGGGCGATACCTCAATCAATCGCACTGCCCAAATCGTTGTTATGACCACGGAAGTACTTCGCAACATGCTGCTCACTGAGTCGGACCAGTTGCGAGACCTTGGCACTGTGGTCTTGGATGAGGTGCACTACCTCCAGGATCCATTTCGCGGGGGCGTCTGGGAGGAAGTCATCATTCTGACTCCTTCGGCAGTTCGCTTCGTAGCGCTTTCGGCGACCATTGGCAACGCCGATTTCATTGGGGAGTGGTTCGCGCAGGTTCGTGGAGAAACGCGAGTCATCGTCGAACGCGAACGACCAATCACGCTTCACAACCATCTGGCGGTAGTGAAGCGTGGTCAACCGTTGCCTGACATTGTCGACCTTCTGGACGGTGCTCGCCTGTCCGATGAAGCACGCAAGATCGACAACATGATGAAGTCGACTCGCAAGTTCCGACCAGGTCCAAAATGGAAGGGTCCAAAGTCATCCGCTCCGCCACCGCCCTTTAAGTCACCGCGGCGCAGCGAACTGTTGATGGCACTGCAGCAAGAAGACCTGTTGCCCGTCATTGTCTTCATTTTCTCAAGAGCCGCCTGCGACGAAGCCGCGCATCAGTGCCGTCGAGACGGATTGCTCTTCACGTCGCCCGAAGAACGTCGGGAAATTGAGATGATCGCTACCGCCCGCTTGACGGGTTTTAGCGACGAAGATCTGAAGGCGCTCGAGTACGACGAGTTCATTGACTGTCTGCGACGGGGGATTGCGTCACACCACGCCGGCATGGTGCCGGCTTTTCGCGAAATTGTCGAATTGTGCTTTGAACGGAACCTCCTTTCGGCGGTCTTTGCCACCGAAACGTTGGCTCTCGGCATCAACATGCCGGCCCGATCGGTAGCGCTGGAGCGCTTTACCAAGTACAGCGACGCTGGGCGTCAACTTCTCACGAGTGCCGAGTTTTCCCAGATGACGGGTCGAGCTGGTCGACGAGGACTCGATGAAGAGGGGCACGCCATTGTCTGCTTCTCACAGGACACCCAACTGCACGACATCGGACGCGTAGCCCTTTCTCCGCCTTCGGATCTCCATTCATCCTTTAGGCCCACGTACAACTTCACCGCCAACCTCATCAATCACTTCCCCCAAGAGACCGCCCTTGAAGTCGTCCAGCGTTCGTACGCTCAGTTTGAGTCGGACCGTCGCCCCACTGGCTCCAAGAGGCCGCTCGGAGAGCAGATGGTTGCCCGCCACAGTGTCCTCACTGAGCTGGCTTACGCCGAGGGATGGCAACTCACCGAACAGGGACAGTTGCTCCGTTCGATTTATCACGAGTGTGACTTGCTCATCGCCGAAGCAATTGCCGAAGGGGTCTTTGAAGGTCTTGAGCCGGCCCAATTGGCGGGTCTGTTGAGTTGCTTCGTCTACGAGTCCAAGAGAGCAGCGCGCCAGATCAGTGCCGCCAAGCAGGTCTCGACCAAGAAGAAGAGGTCGCTTAATGACCGACTAGGTCAGGAACGGCGAGCAAACATCGCAGAGCGAATGGCCGACATTGGCATCATTTCGGCCCGGATTCGCGAAGTTGAGACACGCCACCGTGTCCCGCACGCTCGTGAACCCGACGCTCGATTCGCTAACGTCATCGCAGCGTGGGCCCGCGGAGCCAGCCTCGGCACGGTCCTCGATCTGGCGGACGTTGAGATTGGCCAGACGTCGCCGGGTGATTTTGTACGAAATGCCAAGCAAGTTGCCGACCTGTGCGAGCAGTTAGGCCGCATGACTCATGCTGGCAACGTGGCTTCGGTGGCGCTTGACGCCAAAGACGCCATTATGCGCAGTGTGGTTGCCGGGGCGTCGACAGTCCACCAATAAGAGCCATTTGGGCTCTAATCTCGTAGGACCATGCACCCCTATGTTGCCGAAGAATTCACCGAGGAAGAAGTATCGATACTTCGACGCTATTTCACGAACCTCGAGGGGCCTGTCTTCGCTCTGGTGAACCTTCCCGAGGTCGTAAAGGGCGCGCTTTTCGCTCGGTATTCGCGCTCATCAAAGAGCCTTCGCCGCCTCTTCCTCGATGAATTCGTGGGGGACTTGGACCTCACTGGTGACGCCACCATTGATGCCACCATTGGTCTCGATCACGCTGACCAGTTGTACCAGCGCATTTTTTACGAGTACGGCGACGACTCCGTCGCACAACTGGGCGGGGTGCACCTCGCCTGCGAACAGGCGAGCAACGTTCTTACGAAGGTTCTTGAGTGGGGCCGACTCATGAGCTACCTCGAACAGTCCACTCGCTACTTGGGGTACGACAACCGTCTGAGTAATGGCCACTACCGCTTTCACCGTGACTCCGAGGTCATGGCTTCTCGTTTTGGGGCTCGCTATGTCGGTGAGATGGACCGCATGTTCGACACCTACAAGGAACTTCTGCCAGAAGTGACCGAGTGGATTACGAAGGCCTACCCGAAGACACCTGAAGACACCGACTTCGTTTACCGCCAGGCCACCCGAGCCAAGGCCCTGGACGCCGTGCGCGGTCTGTTGCCAGCGTCGGCACTCTCGAACCTCGGTATCTACGCGTCCGGTCAGGCCTACGAGGCACTGCTGCTGAAGATGCGCGGCCACCCGCTTCTCGAAGTGCGTGAGTACGCCCAGATGATGCTCGAGGAGCTAAAGAAGGTCATCCCTTCATTCCTCAAGCGTGTTGAGGTCGAAGATCGTGGTGTGGCCTGGACTGAGTACCTTGCGGGAACCAAGGGTGCCACCAAGGACATTTTGGCGACTATGTGGGATGACACGATCGAGCCCGAACCGGGCGAACAGGTGCGTCTCGTCAGTTACGACCCACAGGGCGAAGAAAAAGTGGTGGAGGCCATCATCTTTGCGAACTCCACACTGTCGCACGAAGAGGCCTCTCGCCGCGCTTCGGCTCTTACGCCAGCCCAGCGATCAGAAGTACTGGCAACCTACGTGGGGGAGCGAAAGAATCGACGCCACCGCCCCGGACGTGCTTTTGAACGCACCGACTACCGCTTTGAACTGGTCACCGACTACGGTGCCTTTCGCGACTTGCAGCGCCACCGCCTACTCACCATTGAGTGGCAGCCACTGACCGTCGAACTTGGCTACGACGTTCCTGAAGTCATTAGGGAAGCCGGTGTTGCAGAACGCTACGAGGAGTGCCTACAACGCTCCGCAGAGCTCTACTACGACATGCGCGAGGAATTCCCTGAACAGGCCCAATATGCCGTGGCATTGGCGTTCAGGATTCGCTACGTCATGCAGATGAACGCCCGTGAAGCGATGCATCTGATTGAACTTCGCTCGAGCCCTCAGGGCCACCCGAGCTACCGTCGCGTAGCCCATGAAATGGCCCGATTGATCAGAGAGCAAGCCGGACACGCAGCAATTGCTGACGCCATGAAGTTTGTCGACTTCTCGGCAACGGATCTAGAGCGTCTCGAAGCTGAGCGAAACGCCGAACGAAATCGTTCGAAAAAATGATTATTTGTATAAATGGAGATTCTTAGACGGAATTGACCCCACAAGAGGTCAAAAACGTTCTACACTTCACCCGCTACGAAGAAGGAAGTTACTGTGAGCGACGAAAACGACGAAGTATTTGATGTCGAAGAGCTGGGCGATGGTTTCGAGGAAGCAATCGTCGACGGCGACGAACCCGATGTAGACGTAGATGTCGAGGGTGACGACGTCGAAGATATTGCCGACGCCGGCGAGGTTCTCGTAGAAGTTGCCGTAGTAGCCGACGATGACGATGAGATCGATGACGCTGATGTTGAGCTCGCTCTGGACGAAGTGCTCGCTGAGACAGTTCGCCGTTCGACAACCACCGAGGACGACGATGACACCCCGGGCGACATTGATCCCACCGGAGAACAGACTGAAACAATCCTTCCTAAGCAGGAAGATGAATTCCGTTGCAAGTCGTGTCGCCTGTTGAAGAAGACCTCGCAGTTGGCCGACAAGGACAAGCAGCTCTGTCGCGACTGCGTTTGAGCCAGTTCAGGGAACGGCGCTAGTGTCCATCGTCGTTGTCACCGAACTATCAGATCGTCTGACATCGCTCATTGATGATGCTGTGGCATCGGCTCTCGACCATCGTGGTGGACCAGAACTCCTTCGCGACCTGTGTGGTGACGAGACTGTTGCTGAGGTAATTGCCACAGCAGTTAGCAATGGCTATCTCTTGGTCGACGATCTCACTGCACCCACAGTGTTCGCCCTTCGCAGTGGCGACGTGCTTCAAGCAATGTATGTCATGAAAGAATTTCGACGCACTGGGCGAGCGAAGCGTTTTCTCGAAGAGATGTTGACGCAACCTTCACCACCACGCGATGCGTTAGCACTCCCGGGGGATCGGGCAACAAAATCTCTCTATGAGTCGGTGGGCTGGAAAGCCCGCCTACTTACGATGCGCGGCGAGTAGCGGGGCGACGAACCGTCTTCGTTGGTGGCGGTGGTGGTGGCACCTTCATGCCGAGCAACTTCGCGAGTTCAGGAATTGCTCCAGCGTTGTGAACAGCGAGAGCCTTGCACGACTCATCTTCTGGAATGCCAACGGGCTTCACGTTACGACGAATCGACGTGTCGACTGTCAGGGTAACGATTTCCTTCCACAGTGAAGGGTCGGTCTGAGCGGTCAGTGCCTCAGACACCATAGTGACAACCTGAGTAGCCATTTCGGCCGAAACACGAGTCGACATGTCTGGTGGGCGAGCGACGAGGGCAAGTGCCTCGGTGACGTTCTTCGCTGCAACAGCAGCCGTCAGCTTCTCGTTCCACTGAGTGCGAAGGTGGTCGATGCGCTGGTTGAGAGCAACCTGAAGTTCCTTCAACTGGGCACGTGCTTCGTCGTCAAGAGTCAGTGTCTTGGCCGACGTCACTACCGCACGAAGATCACGGAGGCGAAGTTCACGACCGGCGCCAATTGCTCCGGCGGCCTTGTCCTTGAAAATAGCCAGGTTGGTGCGACCCAGAAGGTCTTCAGCAATACGGTCAATCGTTGCAGCGTCAACTGTTGGACGGCCCTGGGCCTCAGCGTTCTTGTTCTGCTCAGCCACCGCGGCGCGAACGGCCAACATGCCGCCACGGAGAAGCTGCTCAGCCACGGGAAGCTGCTCGGGCGAAAGAGTGGCCAGCAGTGCGTTGCGGAACGTGGTGGTCATTGGAGGCTGACCAGGTGTGCCTCCGCGTTCAGGGCGGGCAGGGCGGGCGCCACGCTCGGGGCGTGGTCCACGTGCTGGGCGCTCACTGGCGCCTTCCTTTGGAGCAGGGCGCGCGCCGCGCTCGGGACGCTTTGCGCCGTCACGGCGTTCGCCACGGTTCTCACCGTCGCGGCGCGAACCACCACGGCCCTTGGGGGCGTAGGTGACAACAACGGCTGGACCGGTGTTTTCCTTAGCAATAATTGCGAGTCGCTCGTTCTTGGGGTCAAGAGGCGAGGCAGTCTTAGCCGGGAGCACGGCAATAACTTCCATGCCCTCCATGAACTGCTCTACATCAGCACGGTAAACGGTGCCAACTACTGGTCCTCCTGGTACGAGAGAAGCGTTCAGTGTGCCCTTAGGCAACTTGGCTCCGGCAGCACGCCAAGTGGCGGTCTCCCCGTTGAGGCTGGTGATTTCGATCTCAATGCGACGCGACATAGGGTTTCTATCGTAGTCGCGATTTACTAACGAAACATTATTCCTTTATTTAGGCCGTTTTTAAGTTCGCCACCTAGAGTGACATCGTGACTGACTTCCCAATTTCCGACCCACTCGAAGAGGCGGTTCCTACCGCCGGTCTCCCCACAGAGTCGTTGAGTGACACTGAAACTACGGCAGATGAAACTTCATTGAATGACGAGGGTGTCGCTCTCGGTCAGGGCGCCCACCCGGTTGTAGCGCCGGACGTTGTGCCGGCGCCCATGCATGATGAAGGGCCCACACTGACGCCTCGCTCTCGTAAGACCGGTGCGTTTCTCCAGTCTCGAATTTCACTGCTCCTCGTCGCCGCTTTGGTGGGTGGACTCGCCGGTTACTTCGCAGCAGACCGACGGACGAACACCTCTGGTTCGCTCGTGGTGAACGCTTCATCAGCTCAGCCCGCCGGTGCCGTCCTAAGCAATGGAGCCAGCATCCCCGAGTTGGTGAAGAAGGTTGAAGGCTCCATCGTTTCTATCGACGTAAAGGGAAATGGCTCCGAGGACGAGGGGACTGGAATGATCCTCACCTCCAACGGACTGGTGGTCACCAATAACCACGTGATTGCGGCTGCCGTTGGCGACGGCGGCACAATTACCGTGACGTTGACGGGCACCACCAAGGCTCTCCCCGCGACGCTGGTTGGCACGAATCCAATCCAGGACGTTGCCCTCATTCGCATCGACAATGAGTCAGGACTTCCCACCATCACCTTTGGTGACTCGAACAAACTCGAAGTGGGAGACTCGGTTGTTGCCATTGGTAACGCCCTGGGTCTCGCCGCAGGCACACCCACCGTTACTACCGGCATTGTGTCGGCGCTCGGCCGTACTGTCACCGCCGGCGACCAGTCCTCGTCAGAAACGCTGAACAACATGATTCAGACTGACGCCGCCATCAACCCCGGAAACTCTGGCGGAGCGCTACTTGACTCCCAGGGTGATGTCATTGGCATGAACACAGCTGTTGCCGGCACCCTGTCTGACGGTGAAAGTGCGCAGAACATCGGATTCGCCATTCCGGTCGCCACCATTGAGTCACTGCTCGCCAAGCTCAAGCAGGGCGAGAGCGTTGTCACCCACGGTGCGTACATGGGTGTGGAGATCGAATCAATGACGAGCCAACTCCAGGCGCTCTACGGCTTCAGCGTTAACTCAGGAGCTGTGGTGATGAGCGTCATTTCCGGAACTGGAGCTGCTTCTGCCGGCATTCAGCAGGGCGACGTCATCGTCAGCATCAATGGCCAGGCCATCACTGGCGCTCAGGATGTTGAGTCAGTACTCTCAGGGCTTCGACCAGGCAATGTGGCCAAAGTAGGTCTCGTTCGTGGTTCTCAGCACCTCACCGTGAACGTGACGCTTGGTAGGGCGCCTTCGGCCTAGACGAGAGTGGCAATCCCGCCGTCCACCGGCAGGATGACGCCCGTGATGTAGCAGGCGGCTGGTGAAGCAAGAAAAATTGCTGCGCCGGCCATGTCGTTAGGTTCGCCAATGCGCTTCATCGGAGCGTTCTGAGCAATTACGTCGCCAAAGGCCTCAAGCGTCGACTTCATCATCTTTGACTGGAAGGGACCGGGGGCTATTGCGTTCACGGTCACCAGAGGAGCCATCTGCTTGGCGAGGTGTCGAGTCAGTTGGTGCACGGCGGCCTTCGACGCTGAATACGCGTACGTTTCCATGTCAGGCACGTGAATGCCGTCAATTGATCCGATGTTGATCACGCGCGCGGGAGAATTTGGACCGGCTGCTTTCTCGAGGAGAGGCCGAAGGAACTTCGTCATGTGGAAAATTCCCTTTACGTTCAGTGCGAGTACTCGTTCGAATACTGCTTCGTCGGTCTCGGCCATAGGAGCGCCCCAGGTTGCCCCAGCGTTATTCACTAGAACATCGAGGTGATCCTCTCGGGCGGCAATTTCGTTAGCGAGGCGCTGACACTCCGACTCTTTTGAGAGGTCTGCGGGTAGCGAAATGCACTCACCGGACTTCGACAGTTCGGCGGCCATGGCGTCACACACATCAGCCTTCCGTGAAGAGATGTACACCTTAGCTCCGGCTTCCACGAAGCCCCGAGCAATCATTTCTCCAATGCCACGGCTACCGCCGGTGACGAGTACTACCTTGCCCTTAACGTCAAAGAGATTGTTCATAATCGAAGTGTACGACGCAAACTACAAGAGAAATGGACACTCGACCGGCCCTCTAAAAACGCTCTTTCGGACCTTCTCCGAACTGCACCAACCAATGGCCCATTCGAGGGAGTCAACTAAGTGAAAAGACCGTAGACACAGCAGGCTGCACCCCGGTCTTCGGGTACGTCGCTTGGAGAAAATAGGTGCCCGGAGGAAGTGATGCGAGAGAGTTGATCTGAAGTGCACCATTGGCAGCCTTTTGCGTGAAACTCAGGGCCACCGAACACGAAGCAGCGACAGTGGTTGTGGTTGTGGTTGTGCCCGAGACAGATGTCGCGCAGGCATTGATCGTAACCACCGAGTTATCCGATGTGACCACTTCACCGTTGGGGTCTTCAATGGCTAACTGCAGTGGCGCCATGAACCCACTGCGACTCAGTGAAGTTGGCGGTTCGTTAATCCACACCATCTGGCTCGGCACAACTGGCTCGCTCGAACTAGAGACCACCACCGACGCCGTTTGGCTGTAGCCAGTCGGAATATAAGTTGCCGACACTGTTATCTGCTGTGAAGCGAACTGAAGTCCGGTGCACGTTGGAACAAAAGTCGGAGTGCCCGTATCGGTGCTCTCATAAGCAACCGACACAATCTTTGCCGATACCTGGGAAAGTGTGGTTAGTTGCGGGAGTTCGTTGCTGTACTGACCCACAGTTCCACAGGAGATGTAGAGGGAGTTTGGTTCACCGTCGATAGTGGACTGAAGCAACTGAATCTCGTTAGCCAGGGCCAGATTGACTTTGGTGACTGCAGCGTTCGTCTGAGAGCTGTTCAACATTGCCAGCAGATCTCGACCACCAAAGGTGAC